>Ga0068877_10001656_pt1 | contig 18234 bp, 14 predicted proteins | sample NOAtaG_FD_66437 | JGI IMG/M metagenome (GOLD analysis project Ga0068877, IMG submission 66437) | Freshwater lake microbial communities from Lake Erie, under a cyanobacterial bloom - NOAA_Erie_Diel6S_1000h metaG | ecosystem: Environmental > Aquatic > Freshwater > Lake | place: USA: Ohio, Lake... | reverse complement strand
CCGAGGCCGACCATGCGATGATCACGGCGGCGCACAACGGCCGGAGGCTCGACCGGGAGAATCCGTCGAACTCGTTGCTGTTGCGCAAACCGAGTTTCGCGGTGCCGCATGGCGGGGGCCAGTTGTTGACCAAGGACTCGGATGAATACCGAATTCTGCTGCGGTGGCTCGAACAAGGGGCACGGCGGACTTCGACCGGTCCGAGCATTGTCAGTATCGAGATCACGCCGCGGGAGTCGATCGCACGACCGGGGGGACGGATACAGTTCAGGGTGACGGGAAAGCTCTCTGACGGGAGCACCAGCGACCTGACGCGGCAGGTGACTTATGCCGTCAACGATGAGGGTGTGGCGAAGGTATCGGAAAGCGGTGAGGCGGAAGTGATCGCCCGCGGCATCACGACGATCCTGGCGCGGGGCGTGGGCAAGACGGCGACGGCGCAAATTCTGGTGACAACGGCGACAGCGCGAGAGGGAGGCGCGCGGGCGGAACCGCATCGGATCGACCGGGAAGTTTTTGGCAAGCTGCATGACGTTGGCATTCGGCCGTATCCATTGAGTTCAGACCAGACCTTTGTGCGGCGCCTGTATCTGGATTTAGTCGGCGTACTGCCGACGGCGGAGGAAACAGCGCGATTTCTGACGAGCAGCGAGGAGAACAAACGCGCGGCACTGATCGACAAACTGCTGGAGCGGCCTGAATACACGAGCCACTGGCTGGTTAAGTTTGAAGACTGGTTTCGCAACTCGCAATACTATTCGCAGGGGCGGACGAATGGAGCTTACAAGCGGTGGCTGAAGGATGCCATCAGCGCCGACCGCCCCTACAACGAGATGGTGCGGGAGATGCTAACGGCAACGGGCGACACGACGGTACATCCGGCTGGCAATTTCTGGCATCCGGCGATGGATTTCATGCTGAAGACCTTCGATGTCTCCAAGGCGATCCCCACGGTGACGAGACTGTTTCTCGGCCAGCGGATTGAATGCGCCGAGTGTCACAACCATCCGCTCGAAAACCTGACCCAGGACGATTTTTATGGAATGGCGGCGTTTCTTGGGCGGCTGAAGGTAAAGCATGGATACGCGCAGTACCGCCGGATCTGGTACAACGCGCGCGACGGGGAGATCGTGCATCCCAACACGAAGCAGGCAGTGAGTCCGCGGTTTCTGGACGGGAGTGCCCCCGGCCCGCGGGACAGCCGCGACCGGCGGGAACAACTGGCGGACTGGGTGCTGGGGCGGCAAAAGATGCAATTTGCGCGGGCGACGATGAACCGGCTGTGGGCCGAATACTTCACAGCGGGGATCGTACAGCCGGCGGATGACTTCCGTTCGACGAACATGCCCTCGCACCCGGCACTGCTGGAGGAATTGGCGCGGAGCTTCATCGAATCGGGTTATCGATTCAAGCCGATGCACCGGTTGATCCTGAGCTCGAAGGCATACCAACTGGCATCGCGGGCGCCGGGGCGGGAAAGCGGCGCCGACGCGCTCGAGCGTGTGTTACTCGCCCGGTATGAGCCGCGCAAATTGCCGGCTGAAGTGCTGCTCGATGCACTGGGCCAAGTCACCGGGATCCCACAGGACTTCACAAACTATCCGCCAGGAACAACGGCGAAGGATCTGGTGGCCTCGATCGGCTCGACTTATTTTCTGACGACCTTTGGCCATCCGCGCCGCGATACGCTTGAGCCGCGCAGCCCGAACCCGTCGCTGGCTCAGGCCTTGCATCTGATGAACGCCGATGCGGTTCGGGAGAAAATCGAATCGCCGAAAAACATCCTCGCGACGCTGCTCGAGCAGACGGTAGACGACCAGGCCGTGGTGGATGCGCTTTACCTGCGGGCGCTGTCGCGGCCGGCGAGTGCGACGGAATGGAAGCATCTGGAGGGCTTTCTCGCAGCCGAACGAAGAGCGGGACGCACACGGCGCCGGGCCTTTGAAAATGTGCTGTGGGCACTGATCAACACCAAGGAGTTTCAGTTAAACCAATGAGTACGCGCCGACGGTTTCTGATGTCGGGCCTGAGCCTTCCCGGACTGCTGGCGGCAGCCGGAGGGCGGGCGAAAAACTGCATCATCTACTTTCAGGATGGCGGGGCCTGCCAGCATGATTCCTTTGACCCCAAGCCCGATCAGCCGCTGGAGATACGCGGCGTGCACAAGACGATTCCAACGGTGCTGCCTGGCGTGCATTTCTCGGAACTGCTGCCCCGTTGCGCGCGGATCGCCAACAAGTTCACGGTGATCCGGTCGGTATACTCGCGGGAGGCGATCCATGAAAAGGCCAAACAGTATATCTTTTCCGGTTCGCGGCCGAACAATGCTTTCAAACACCCGGTGATGGGATCAGTGGTGGCACGGGAGTTGGGAGCGCAAGGCGGGCTGCCGCCGTTTGTTTGCATCCCGCGGCCTGATATCGCGGCGGATGCGGGATTCTTGGGCTCGGCGTATGATCCGTTTATTGCGGGCGACCCTGGCAAGAAGGAGTTTCGCGTTCAGGATCTGACACTGCCTGGCAGCGTCTCTCTCGATGAAGCCTCGTCGCGGGCGAACCTATTGCGGGCGCTGGATGAAGAGGTGCGGCAAGCCGGGAAATCAAAGCTGGTAGAGGGTATGGACTCTTTCTATCAGAAGGCGTTTGAGCTGGTTTCCTCGCCGGTGGCGCGCAAGGCTTTCAATCTCGAAGAGGAACCGGCGGCATTGCGAGACCGCTATGGGCGGAATTCTTCCGGGCAAGGCGCCCTGCTAGCCCGGCGTCTGGTGGAATCGGGCGTGCGGTTGGCGGCGGTGTTTCAGGGAGGCTATGACGCGCACGGGGGGATTGAGGAATCCAGCCGCGCGATCTTCCCGATTTTTGACCAGGCTTTTTCGGCACTGATTGAAGATCTGCAGCAGCGCGGTCTGCTCGACAGCACGCTGGTGCTGGCGCTGAGCGAATTCGGACGGACACCGCACATCAACCACTCGGCAGGACGGGACCATTGGCCTGGGGTGTTTTCGATAGCGGTGGCGGGCGCCGGGATTGCGCCGGGCCAAGTGATCGGATCGAGTGATGCGCAGGGTGGAGCGCCGAAGGACCGGCCGATTTCAATCGAAGACCTCGGGGCGACGGTTTACCGGAAGCTGGGCATCGACATTCATAAGGAATACCATTCGAATGGCCGTCCGGTGAAGATGAACGACGGCGGCACGCCGATTCGCGAGTTGTTTTGATGGCAGCCTTGATCCTGTTGTTTCTGCTGCCGGCCGGGCTCATTGCTACCTCGCCGTATTTGAGCCGCGTCGCCCCGCTGGGCGGGCAAGCGGGAACGGTTGTGGAAGTGGAGTTCACCGGGGAGAACCTGGGACCGGTGCGCCAGGTGCGCTTTGATTCGGCGGATCTCGTTTGGCTGGGTGATTCGGCGGCAACCAAGAGCAGTGTGAAGGGACGGATCCGGATCGCGGCGGGAGCAGCGCTAGGCCCGCACCGGGTGCGGTTGATTACCGCGGATGGGGCGACGAACTCCCGCCTGTTCAATGTGAATCAGTTTCCGTCAACGATGGAATTGGAGCCGCTAACGGAGATTACGCTGCGGCCGCAGGTATTGCATGGCTACATGCGGAATCTCGCGGATCAGGACTTTGTGAAGTTTCGGGCTCGAGCGGGTGAGCGCTGGCTCTTCGACCTCGAATCAATCGAGCGGGGCGGATTTCTCGAATGCTCGCTCTCGCTGCAGGACAGTGGGGGCCGGGAGATCGCCCACAACGAAGACCGGAACGAGTATTTGGAGACGCCACGGCTGTCTTTCACGTTTCCGGCCGATGGCGTGTACACGCTGAAGATCGACCAATACCGCGGGCCGCAGGGCGTGGCCTGCGAGCAGAACTGCGGCTATCAGTTGCAAGTTTCGCGGCTGCCCGTGGTGGAGGCGATGTATCCGCTGGGCGCCAGGCCGGGCGAAAGCTACGCGGTGACAGTGCGGGGAGAGGCGCTGGAAAGCGTGACGGGCGCCTATCTGCGGCGGGCGCGGGCAGCCGAGCACTACGGCCTGACTTTTCCTTATTCGCTGCCCGTTGATGGACGGGACCGTGCTGTTGAGCCGATTCCGGCGACAGAGGTGCGGGCCACGCGGAATCGCCTGGAGGCTCACTTTGCCATCCCGGCCAGCGCGCCGGCGGGCCTGTGGCGATTGTGGCTGGTGACGCGGCATGGGGTCGCCGAGGCGATGTCACTGGAGATCGATCCGGACACGACTGCGATCAATGGAGTTCTCAGCGAGGGTAAGAACCGGCATCGCGTCGAATTGCGGGCGGGCACGCCGTTCCATGCCTGGACCCTAGCCGCGCAACTGGGGCTGCCCGCGATCGATACAGTGCTCGAATTGTGGAGCGCGGAGGGAAAACTGCTAGCCGAGCACGACGATCTGATGACGGGGCAAGGCACCGTGATCGGCAATCCGGACAGCAGCCTGTACTATGTGCCGGAAGTATCCGGCCCAGCAACGATAGTCGTTGCGGATCGCACGAGCCGCAGCGGGCCGGGGTTCGCTTACCGGCTGCGACTGGGCACGGAAAAGCCCGGATTCCAACTGCTTTATGAGCCGGAGCATTTATCCGCAGCCCCGGGCGAGGAGGTTGAGTTCGAAGCGCTGCTCATCAAGCAGCCGCGCTTTGAGAAGGCAGTTGAGGTGTGGGTGCAAGGGCATCCGGAGGCGCGCGGAAAATTTCGGGCGGATCAACATTTCGGACCCTCGGGCGACGGCGACAACATCAACATCCCCGCCGTGCGCTTGAAGGTACGCATACCGCCCGGCGCGGCGCCGGGCGAGTATCCCATCCGATTGCTGGGGCGGGCCGAAGGGGAAGTGACAGCCCCCGTGGAGGCGTTATCGACGATGTGGATCGGCCCGAAGGGCAAGCGCAACGATACTCGACGTCCGCTGCCGGAGCCGGCGATTTGGGTTCGTTGAAGCCCAGGATCTAAGCGAATAGACCGTTTACGATCTTGCCCTTGACGAGTTCCCGGGGTTGATTCAAGTGGTTGCGGATCTCCATTTCGGGGTCCACGCCGAGAGCATAGTACATGGTGGCCAGCAGGTCGTTCGGGTGAACCGGTTTATCCTTGGGGCTCGATGCGGTTGAATCGGACTCGCCGTATTGCATGCCACGGGCCACGCCCGCGCCGGCCACGACGGCCGAGTAGCAATAGGGCCAGTGGTCGCGGCCATCGGGAGAGTTGGAGTTGCCTGACGTCGACACACCCATGCGCGGGGACCGCCCGAATTCACCGACGCAAACAACGAGCGTCTCCTTGAGCAAACCGCGCTGATCCATGTCCTCGAGCAGCGCGGACAGGGAACGGTCGAGCTTCGGGCAGTGCAGGTTTTTGAGGGGGCCGAAGTTGGCGGCGTGAGTATCCCAGGCGGTCTTTTCAGGATCCCCATTGGCGACACTGGGCCAGTTGACCTGAACAAATTTCGTGCCGGCTTCAATGAGGCGGCGGCCCATCAGGAGGCTTTGGCCAAAGGTGTAGCGGCCATAGCGGTCGCGCATCGAGTCCTGTTCCTTGCTAAGGTCCATCGCGTCACGGGCCTTGCCGCTCAAGACCAGATCATAAGCCTTGCCGTAGTATTCATCGACAGCCTGCTGGTCGAGAGCTTTTTCGAGTTCGCGCATCGATCCATTGATGCCCTTCAGCAACTCGAAACGGTCGCGCAGCCGCTCCGGGGGAATTTCTTTGCGCAAGGCGAGATCCTCGAGCTTGACGGTCTCCGCGGGATCCTGATACATGCGATACGGGTCGTAGGCCTTGCCGAGGAAACCCGCCGCGCCGCCCTTGCCGATGATGCCGCTCTCCTGCAAAGGACGGGGCAGTTCGACGAAGGGCAAAACCGGTTCCTTCATCGGCTTGAGCTTGGAAACATGGGAGCCGGCGGTCGGGAAGTCGGCCGAATTAGGGGGCTCCAACTGTCCGGAGGGGGACACCTTGTCGGGCGGGTAGCCGGTCAGCATCTGATAGATCGCCGCCGTATGATTGAACAGGCCGCTCGGGGTATAGGACATCGAACGAATGAGGGTCGCCTTGTCGAGCGCCTGAGCCATCATCGGCATGTGCTCGCCAATGAAAGTACCCTTGATCTTCGTCGGGATGGGTTTAAATTCGCCGCGGATATTGGCGGGGGCATCCGGCTTGGGGTCCCAAATGTCGATGTGTGAGGGACCGCCTTGCAGGAAGATCATGAGGCAGTTCTTGGCGGCGCCAAAATTCTTGGACCCAGCGTATTTGGCGGCGGCGGCGTTCGCGGCATTGGCCTGCCAGGCGAAGAAATGCGGCAAGGCGATGCCGCCGATTCCAAGAGAGCCGATGCGCAGCAACTCGCGCCGCGTGGGGGAATGGTCATCTGCGTCGCAATTACGCACCGCGTGACGGCTCAGGAAGTTCAGCATGATTCGGTCTCCTCTTGGCTAGTAGATGTATAGAAAGCCCTTGCTGTTGAGCAAGGCCCAGAGCAGGTCCTGCGCCCGCGTAGCGCGCGGCCCGGGAGCGAGATACTTGGCGGCGCGTTCAGCCTCCGCCGGATCCGGCAACCGGCTTAGGGCCGCCAAATAAAGTTCTTCGACGATGGCCGTATCATCCTTGCCGCTGAGCACTAACTTGGCGACGCGGCCCTTGGGATCGGCAACGGCATCGGAGATCGTCCGGCCGTTGACCAGATTCAAGGCCTGCGGCAGAGAGAAGTCGGTACGGCGTTCACACTCGCAAGCCGATTCCCGCAGTGGCCGGCCAAACACGTCGAGAAAGCCTTCTTTGCCAACATGGGGGTCGGGAAATTGGCTCGCGTTGAGATCCGCGGGCACCTCGGGGAAAACGGCCTTGGCGCCAGAGGCGGCGTTGACGGCGTCCATGAGCTGCTCGGCGCTCATGCGGCGCGGAATAAAGCGGGAAAAGTTAATCGCGTCATTCTGGTTCCATTCGTTCGGGGTAATGGCGGCCTGGTAGGTGCGGGAATTGGCGATGGTCCGCATTAGGTACTGCAAATCGAAATTGTGATCGGTAAAGTCTTTAGTCAGAGCCTCGAGCAGGGCCGCGTTCACCGGCGGGTTGGAGGCGCGGATGTCATCGACCGGGTCGATGATCCCCTTGCCGAGGAAGTAACTCCAGACCCGGTTAACAATGGCCTTGGCAAAGAAGGGATTGTCCTTCGAGACGAGCCATTCAGCAAGGGCGTCGCGGCGTTGCGGCCCGTCGGGGATGGCCACCGGTTTGGCGCTGGCCATGAGAAACTCCGGCTTGACGACGCGGCCGTCCTTCGGATGCTTCATGTCATAATTCGCGCGCTGGTCGAAAAGAATTTCTTCGCCCACTTCATAGCCGGCCCGCAGTCCGACGGCGGAGAAGAAGGCCGACATCTGATAGTACTGATTTTGCGTCCAGCGTTCAAAGGGATGGTCGTGACACTGGGCGCAGACCATGCGGACGCCGAGAAACACCTGCGTGGTCTTCTCCATGGTCGGCTTGGCGTCGCGCGTGATGCGGTAGTAGTTGGCGGCCGGCTCATCGTAGCTCGAGCCGCGCGAAGTGAGTAACTCGCGGACGACCTTGTCATATGGCTTATTGGCGGCGATCGACTCGCGAATCCATTCCTGAAAGCCAAAGGTACCTTTTTCACCAACATACTTACGGCTGTTCTGCAGCAGATCGGCCCACTTGACGGTCCAGTGATCGGTATAGGCGCGGCTGGCAATGAACTTATCGATCGCCTTGGCCCGCTTGATCTTCACCGGGGTCGTGTCGGAAACAAAGGCACGAACCTGCTCTGGGGTGGGGGCCTGGCCGGTGAGGTCGAGAGAGGCACGGCGCAGGAACGTGGCATCGTCGGCCAAGCCGGCGGGCTGTATCTTGAGGCGCTTCAGCTTTTCATCGATGAGTTGATCAATGTAGTTGTTTTGCACCTCGGATTTCCAGACGAAACCCATCTTCGGATTCAATACAGTGACGGGAATGGTTTGGAATTTACCCTGATAGCGAACGAGCAAGGTGGCCTCGCCCACGCGCTCACCCTTGACGAGGCTCTTGGCGTCAACCAGGGCCACGTCCGGGGTATTGGACTCGACGGTGGCATCGCGGGTGACATCCCGCGTCTGTCCGTCGGCGAAGCGGGCCCGAACCTTAACCTGTACGCTCTCACCGGGCTTCTGCATGTTCATTTCCCGGGGCTCGACATCGAGCGCCGTGACGGCATCGCGTTTCTCATCGCCGAAGGGAACCCCGGCGGCAATCCAGCGGTAAATGATGCGGTAGTAGTCGGAGTCTTTTTCAAAGCGCAGTCCGCCACCGTGCGCGACTTCCATGGTCGGCTTGGCGAGCATGAGACTCCTGCCGGGCTCGGCGCGATTGAAGCGCCGTCCGGACAAATCGTAGAGCAGGGCTTCATAGTCGTACTGCGCATCATAGCCGCGCAGGGAGAGTTTGAATCCGTTCTTACCCTTGGCCGAACCATGGCAGGGACCGGAAGTGCAGCCCGCTTTGTTGAGCACCGGTGCGATGTCGCGCAGGAACGTGGGCTGGTCCTGCGCCATCGCAAACGATGCGCAGAGAGCCGGAATGAGTTTAACGAGCGTCCGAAGCCGGAGCAGCATTGGCCGGAGCCTCCTTCACAGTTACCAGTATTGGACGCGAGTACACGTCCACGTCCTGGCCGTTCCACTTGACGCGGCCAGCGATGTAGAAGTCATAGTCACCCGCCACGGTCAGGCGGGTTGTGGTGACGGTAAAGGTACCCGTCTTAGGGTCCTTCGGATCGCGCGCCATCTCGATGGCGCGCGTGTCCTGCGCACTCACCATATCGGATGAAACCGAGGCGGGCAGTTCCGCGCCCTCGCCTTTCCAGCGCCAGCGAAAGTAGAATTCGTCGCCAACATCCTTACGCACGGTCTTCTCGAGCAGTACCTCGAGTTGGACGGGCAAGGCATCGGTGCCGCCGGCAGGAAGGCTGTGGCCGAGCCAGGAAGCATTGACGGGGCGTTGACGGTCGACGGAACCTTGCAGCGTGGCCCCATTGACGGCGACACTCATCCCCGGCCCGCGCCCGGTGGCGGTAATCTCCCGGCCATCCGCCAACTGGCCGACGGCTTCGACTTCCAGCTCGGTCGAATCCAGGCGGAAGCCCGGCTTGGCCGAGAGCATCAGAACGCCATTGCGCACAAAACCGCGATCGCCCTGAATGGTATTGGGCGGCTGGCCAGGAATGCGGCCACCCTCGAAGATCAAGCCTTCGGGAGCGTTCTTGACACGAACTCGCACAGGCCCCATGTAGCCTTTGCGGTCGATCGTAACAGGCACAAACACGCTGCCTCCAGCGGGCACATTGACCAGGGGGGTGTTGACACTCAAGGTAAATTCTTCCGCTGCCGGGCGGGCAATCAACCGGTAGGCGAAGTGTTGGCCGCCGCGCAAGGCAAGGTCCTCAATGGATACCTGAATCTTGTTGACGTCCTTGGGGACTTCGAGAAACAAGTAAGGGTCGCCAGCCGTTTTGCTTGCGCCGACGGCATAGAGGTTGTCCGGGAGCGGCTCATCGCCAGCGCGGGCCAAGCGCTTGCCAGCCATGTCGGTCACATCGACGACGGCCATCAGCTTCGAGGTTCCCATCTCGCGGGCTTTGATCTCGAGCATCAGCTTCCCGCCCGGTGTGACATTCAACTCATATCGGTCGGTTTCGCCCGGTTTGGCGATTCGGCCATTGATCGTTACGGGCAGCTTGAGGGCGTCGGCCACGGGTTCACGCACCTCGGGAAACTCACCGACATCGAAAGGCAGGGGGAGAGCCGCTGCGTTTGGCACGCTCACATAAGCCAGCTTGCGGCCGGGCTCGACTTTGGTCAGGTCGACCCTTTGGGTGCTGGCGCCAAGGGATACTTCGACGATTTCACCGCGCTTGCCGCCCAAGGGAAAGAGATCGGCGGGGTAATCGTAGGATCCAGACTTGAGGCGATAGAAGTTGGCGCCCTGGGTGGAAAATCGAGCGTCATGCACTTCGATGTAGTAAAAGCCATCCTTGGGGAGTTTCAGGTCAACGCGGGCATCGAGGCCCAGCAGGGGGGCGTCCTCGCTCTTGGCCAGTTGTCTGCCGGATTGATCGAAAACGCGCACAACGGGGTCGATGGCCGAACCGATGCGGCGGCCTTCCACCTCGATGACGCGACGCTCACCGGCCTTACCAGGAATCCGGTAGAAATCTCTTTCGGCGCCACGGAGCGTGCCCGTCACCGTCACGGCGCTGGCAGGCAAACTCTGGGCAGCCTCGATGGAATCGTTTGAATTCGGCTTCGTTTCTTCTTCCTGCAATTCGGGGAATTCCCCAATGGAGAAGAGCTGTATGTTTGAGATGCCGCCCGCCGTCTCGATGCGAATGGGAAAAACACCGGTGGCCAAGTCTGATTTGGGCTCGACGAGAAAGCTCGCGTAGCGCCCTGGCGTTGCCATCATGCCCGCCGGGATCTCGGCCGACAGTGGCGTGAAGGTTGCCGGCATCGTGGAATGAATGCGCAGTACATCGCTCAATTCACGGCCCACGAGAGTGAGCGTGAATGGTCGGCCTTTTTTAGCCCCGCGAGGTTGTAAATCCGTTACGACGGGGGGGGCGGCGGCCCAGACCAGAGACCCCAGCAGTAAGAAAGTCCACTTCATTGACCACCTCCTGTTGCCTGTTCCAAGGGAACCGGAACGAAGCTTGTCAGCGCCAAGCAATCGCTCGCCCGGTACAAGCGGATCTTGCCATCAAAGCCGCCCGTTGCCAGCGTCTTGCTGTCCGGGGAAAACGCAACCGCGTAGATGCCGGCGTCATGCCCCGAGCAACTGGCAACGGGCTTGCCGGTGTCGGCATCGTAAAGATTGACTTTGGAGGAAGCACCGGCAACAGCGATGCGTTTGGCGTCGGGGGACCAGTCAAGAGCGAGAATGACGCCGTCCTGGCGGTCCAACTGCTGGATGAACATGGCGTCATCGCCGACGCGCATGTTGCGGGTGCGATCCATGGAGTAGATGTAGGGATAGCGGTCTTCACCGCCCATGACGATTATGTCCTTGGCGGGATGCCGCGCGACAGCGTTCAACTCGGACTTCTGCGTGGTGTTGGCATTTTCGAGAAACTGCCCGAGGCTCGCGTCCATGATCTTTGCGGCCCGGTCGCGGCCGACGGAGACGAGTCTCTTGCCGTCGGCGGAAAAGACCGTGCCGAGCACCCAGTTTTCATGGCTGCCGATCTTATAAAGCTCCTTGCCCGATGCGGTCTCGAAGGCGTGCACGGTGTTGTCCGTGCAGCCGACGGCTACCTTGCTGCCGTCCGGAGAGAGGCTGGCCCCGAAGACGGTGTCGTTCGGTAACTCTGTCGCCCTTAGCATCTGGCCGGAAGAGCTGTCCCACCATTGCACCTCGCCGAAGCGGGCTGGGGTTCCGCCACCGGCCACGAGCAGCTTGCCGTCCTTGGACCAGGCAATCGAGAGAATGCGCTCGCTCTTGCCGAGCAACCGTTGCTCGAGTTTTGTTTGCTCGCCGGCAACGCTGTGAATCAGCACTTCACCGTTCCCGCTAACGGCCAATCGCTTGCCATCCGGGGACCAGCGCAACGCCGTAACAACCGGAGGCAAGGAGTACTTGCCGGGCGCCAGCTTCGATTCCACTTTTGGGCTGTCGTCCGGTGCGCCAATTTTCACCCACGCCTTGAATTTGTCGATAATCTCGGCCTTCAGCAGAGGCTGGCCCAGGGGCATCGACGGCTTTGCTTCACCGGTCAGATAGCGGATGGTTTGGGCAAAACCATCACCTTGTTTTCCGCCTTTCTTGAAGGCTTCATAGCTTGTCAGATCGAGCCCGGCCGACTTCATCGATCCCTGATGGCAACCAACACAGTTCTTTTGCAGCACGGGGACTATGTCGTTGATGTAGGAGGGGTCAGCGGCCGCCAAAGTCCCCGCGGCCAGAGCCAAGTACCAATACCGCATTTGCACACGATTATATAGTATGAGACGGCTGAAAGAGTCTCGCGGTCCGTCATGTTTTCCCAGGCGCCTTAATCGGCCGGTAACGCTGTGAACTCGGAGGGCGGGATCGCCCGCCTATGGAAAACGGCAACACGGACCGCACCTTTGAAATAGTCGATCTTGTTGATGCGGACGCCGACGCTGGTGCGCCCGGGGCCGTGGGGAGCGAGGCGGACGGCGGCGGCCAACTCGAGTTTATGGTTGACGTAATGGCGGAACTCGTGGCCGTCCGAGACCATGGCCACGTGATGCCAACGGTCTAGAGGATGCAAGCGCGAACGGTCGATCAGAGTTTGGGAACCGGTGCTCGAGGCGGCGAAGGAATCGAGGCACCACTGGTTGTCAATCAACCGCGTCTCAAAAAGAAGACGGTGTACGCTTCCGTTCGCCTGCAGGTGGAAGAACCGTTGCTCGGGCCGTCCGCCGGATTCGGGGCGGAAAACAACTTCCCACGTAAATGTTTCGGCCCCGGCGAGTGGATGATTTTCAACATAGAGCGCATCGGGTTCGCCGCCAAAGCGTACCGCTTTGCCCTCAGGCGTCTCGATCACTCCGGGCTTGCCGAAGATGGTGGTGGGATGATTGCCCAGACGGTCGAGCCGGTCAAAACGCCAGATTTCGGGGCCTTCCGCCGCGGCCATGGCCAAAGGTAACTTCAGGATGTGACGGCGGCTCGTTAACGGGTGCATCGGAGAACATAGGCGGGCGGAAGATTACGCCATTCCCAGGCTAAGCGTTCAACGCGACGGAAGCGCCGGTTGATCAGCCGGAAGAAATGCCGCCCGGACGGCAGCAACATCCCCAAGTGATAGCCGAAAGTCACCATCTGGCCGCCAGGCTTCAGCAGGCTGAGCACTTCTTCGAGGGCCGCTTCCTGAAGCGAGACAGGAAAAGTTGGCCAAGGCAGTCCGCTCACGATGCAATCGATGCTGCTCATGTTCTGCCGCCCGCATAGCTGCCGCAGATTGGCCACACTGCCGACTTCGAGCACTTGGCCGGGAAATTGACTTCGCCACCGCTCGGCGAATACCGGATTCAGTTCCACGGCCATAAAACGCGCCTGCTCGTGCAGCCGCGGGAGCAATGCACTGGTTAGCGCGCCGGTGCCGGGTCCGAGTTCCACCACATTGTCGGCACTGCCCAAAGGCACGGCGCTGGCCATTCGCTCAGCCAGATGGCGCGAACTCGGTGCCAGCGCTGCCGTCCGGAAGGGATAACGGACAAATTCGCGCAGCAGCAACACGTGCTCGCTCAAGGTGTCCCGGGTTGGTTTTTGTGTTTCGAGAAGCATGAAATGTTCCGCGCTCCTAATGCTATCTAGGGCATCGTAGCAGCTAAATCCGCTTTTCATGATGGCGATTTTGTGTATTTTTCCCACCCCGTTTTCACTACCACCCTGGCGGCGATGCGTCAACTTCTTCCTGCAAGGTCTTCCTGCAAGGTCCACCTCACGGGGCTGCCATTGCGCGGGCGCGCAGCATCATGACAAAATCGACACTCTTCCCGTGGCGATTCGCGTTGCCCTGCATCATCGCACTCTTTACCGATATGACCGTTTGGTTGTACTCTCACCACAACTGGTGCGGCTGCGGCCTGCCCCGCATAGCCGAACGCCCGTGCACAGCTATGCCCTTAAGGTCGAACCGGCGCAACACTTCATCAACTGGCTGCAAGATCCGCGGGAGAATTATCAGGCCCGGCTGGTGTTTCCGGAGCCGACGGGCCAATTTTCGGTCGAGGTGGATTTGGTGGAAGACCTGAGCGTCATCAATCCGATTGACTTCTTCCTCCGAACCTCATGCCGAGCAGTTTCCCTTTCTCTACAAGCCCACGCTCGCCCGGGGAATTGCGGCCCTTTCTCGAAACCATCGAGGTGACTCCCCGCTTCGAGGAGTACTTACCGGCGATAGACCGCACGCCTCGACATACAACCGCCTTTCTGTTTGATCTGAATGCGAGGCTCACACGGGAAATCCAACACATCATTCTCATGGAGCCGGGTGTGCAGACTCCCGAGAGGCTCGAATCGCGGAGAGGTTCCTGCCGCGACAGCCCGTGGCTGCTGGTTCAACTGCTGCGGCGGCTGGGCCTCTTGGGCCGGTTCGTCTCCGGATACCTGATCCAATTGAAAGCCGATGTCGCAGCCCTGGACGGATTCTCAGGTCCGGCAGCGGATTTCACTGATTTGCACGCTTGGGCCGGGGTCTATCTGCCCGGCGCCGGTTGGGTGGGGCTTGACCCAACCTCGGGACTATTTGCCGGCGAGGGTCATGTCCCGCTGGCGGCCACGCCGGAGCCTGCGTCAGCCGCGCCCGTAACGGGCCTGGTGAGCCCTTGCGAGGTCGAGTTTGATCATCAAATCTCGGTGCTGCGCATCCACGCGGACCCGCTTGTCACCAAGCCTTACAGCGAAGAATAGTGGAAGCCAATCGATTCCTCCGCTCATGCCGCCGACCAGGACCTCGCTGCCCAGGATGTGGGGCTCACGATGGGGGGCGAGCCAACCTTCGTTTTGATGGATGACATCGATGCTCCAGAATGGAATACCGAGGCGTTGGGCGAGGAGAAAGAGCGGTGGGCGGGGTTGTTGATACGCAATCTGCGGGAACAAATCGCCCCGCGGGGTTTGCTGCATTTCGGCCAAGGAAACTGGTAGCCGGGGGGTCGTTGCCGCGCTGGGCCTTCACCTGTTATTGGCGTGCCGATGGCATGCTGCTGTGGCGCCACGCGCAGTGGATCGCGAATCCGGAAACCGGCTACGGCAACGAGCAGGCCCGAGCCTTTGCCGAGGCCTTGGCGCGGGGGCTGGCGATTGGGCCGGAATTTGTTATCGCCGCTTTCGAGGACCCGCTTGAGTACGTGCACAAGGAACGCCAACTGCCCGTCAATCTGGAGCCGGGCGGCAACCGGCTACAGGATCCCGAGGAACGCGAGCGCTTGCGCCGCCTATTCGAGAGAAGGCTCGACGAAACGTCGGGCTTTGTTTTGCCGCTCGCCAAGATAGCCGGCAAGGACGGTGCCATCTGGCAGAGCGAGCGTTGGATGCCGCGCTCACGCCACCTATACCTGATTCCCGGTGATTCGCCTGTTCGGTTCCGGCTGCCGCTCAAAAGTTCGCCGCACGCGCCGGCGGGGACCCAGCAGCAGATCTTTACACTCGGCCCGATGCCGCCGCGGGGCGCGCTGCCGGAGCCGGTTCAGCGTGAGATGGGCGGGCTTTGGCGCCAGCCGTTGCAGCGGCGTCAAGCGGTACAGGAACGGAGCCTGAATGCCAGGCAAGACAAGGCGGTGCGCACGGCTTGATCGATCGAGGCGCGGCGCGGGAAGCTACACGTATTCCTGCCGCCGACAGACAACGCCGGTGACTATGTCGAACTGGTCATGGCGATCGAGGATACGGCCGCGCGGCTGCGCCTGCCTGTGCTGATCGTGGAATATCCGCCGCCCTTCGATCAACGGCTGAAGTAGATCAATTTGACGCCGGACCCAGGCGTGATCGAAGTCAATACAGACCCCGCGGCGGATTGGCCACCGCTGGTACGCGAAACAACGCGGCTCTGTGAGACGGCGCGGGAGTGTCGCCTTGCGACAGAGAAATTTCAGCTCGATGGCCGTCACACGGGGACCGGCGTCGGCAAACACATCGTGATGGGCGCGACGGAGCACGCACGAAGCCCGTTTTTGCGGCCGCCGGATCTGCTTCGGTCGCTTGTGGTGTTCTGGCTCAATCATCCCTCGCTGAGCTATTTGTTCTCCGGCATGTTCATAGGACCGGCCAGCCAAGCTCCGCGAGTAGACGAAACGCGCCCGGATGCCTTGTATGAACTGGAGATTGCCCGCTCACTGATCGATCAGCCGGGCTTGGCTCAACCCGATTTGCCCTGGCTGGTGAAGCGGGTCTTCCGCAACCTGCTGATCGATGTCACCGGCAACACCCGCCCGAGCAGAGTTCTGCATCGATAAACTCTATTCGCCGGATTCGGCAACGGGGCGGCTCGGCTTACTCGAAATGCGCGCTTTCGAGATGCCGCCGCATGCGCGGATGAGCCTGACGCGGCAGTTGCTGCTGCGGGCGCTGGTGGCGGACTTCTGGCGCGAGCCATACCGCGAGGCGCCAGTTCGCTGCGGCATGCGGCTGCATGATCAGTTTCTTCTCCCGCAGTTCGTCCAACAGGATTTCGAGCTCGTCATCGCGTATCTGCGGCGCATGGGATATTGCTTCGAGCTCGATTGGTTCGCGCCGCATTTTGAGTTCATCTTCCCGGTGCGCGGCACGGTTCAGTACGAGGGCATTGAGATTAAACTGAGGCAGGCTATCGAGCCCTGGTATGTGCTCGGGGAGGAGCCGGGCGCCGGTGGAACCACGCGCTAGACATGATACTGTGTGGTTTATTGGAGGTTCTATAGCGCCCGGTCTTTGGGAGAGCGGATTTGTAGGCTGCGGCCTAAAGGCCGCAAACTTCTTAGCTATGCTCTCTGGCGAATACCTATTCTCAATCCTCCCAATCCCTTTGATTAGAAATCCTGAATTGAAGTGAATGATGACTCCTCATAACCAAATTCGATTAACGTCAACGGAATTCTTTACGGCCTTTAGCTTCTTAGGAGCTGTGCTGCTGATGGGAGCGCGGTTCTGGTCCTTTTTGTCAAATGGATTCCGCAGCAGTTCTTTTCCAATGTTTGGCTACTAGCGATCATCTGCATTCCTGACTAGTAGTTGTTTGCTCTTTTTTGGCCTACTTTTCAACCGCTTGACGCTGTCTGTATTAGGAAGAGCACTAATCTTGCTGACCCATGTTTTTGGCATCCCCCTCGAAGTTCCCGACAGCCCCAGAGAACAGCCCACCACTCTCCAACTGGAAACACTCGACCGGACCGTCCGTCTCATCCCCTCTTCCCACCGTGCCCATTTGTCCCTCATTCAGGTTCGCCGCCCCAATCAAGTCCCCGCTACCGGCGGCGGTCACAACCACCAGCAGCGCCTTATCCGCTTAAGTCACGCCAGCCTCTCCCGGCGCTTCAACCGCAACTTCAATCAAACGCTACTCCATGAAATGGGCCATCTCATCGAACGTGCCTACGGCATTGCGCGATGGATGCGGCGCCAGTCGGACAACCCCGACGCCCGCGAGTTGCTCGAAACCGCTCATGACGGCCACACCGGCGGTCCAGCGGAACGAATTGCCGATTGCTACATGATCTACTTGATCCGCTTCTTCGGCGGCGCCGCCAACCTCCCCGCCGACCCTGCCGCCTACCGTGGCGATGCCGCCGAGCGCCGCTTCCGCGCCCTGCTCCAGAGCCCCGCCTTCGCCAACTCCGCCGATACCACCGCCGAAATGCTCGCCTGAGCAATCCAACCCTTTTCCTCCCCACACCGCAACCACTTCTCATTCGAAAGGATCGTTTTCATGTCAATAACGGTCTCAGCTATTCCCTCCACTCTCGCCTGGTCGCACTTCTGAAAAGTTCCCAACCGGATCCCCGACCCCCATGACGGATCCTTGGTCGATGCCCTCACCCGGTTCGACTTCGAAATCAGCAATCATCCCCCCACGCTGATACACGGGCAGTTCACCTTGCCCCCCAATACGAAGATCACCATCGCAACCAACTCCGGGGTCTGGTCCGGGGTCTCCAAAACGCCAGCTCTCCTCTCCCACGAAATGTTCCACTACGGCGCCGGCATTGTCACCACCCGCGCTCTCGCCCGCCACCTCGCCAATTTGCCTGCTCCTAACGTCCCCGCATTCAGAGCCGCCCTCCAGGATGCTAGGGACCTCCATTTCCTCACCCGCGCCCGACTCCTCCAACTCCTCTACGACCTCGATACCCACCACGGCAAATCCACCTACTTCCAGAACCTCTGGAAACAGCGCAAGGCTGCCTGCCTCACCAATCCGCTGGCCGACTACGTCGGCGGATTCTTACTCAAACCTCAGTCGCGCAAATTCCAAAATCTTTATCTCCCTTCCCCTCAATCACTTCCCCCCCATCCCCGCCATTCCCCGCTCCGCCCCATGCCACGCTCTCCCCCGTGGGAGCCCTCTCCCCACCCAAAACCAATTTCACTGGAGCAACACCATGGCTCACGCCCAACCCATCACCCTGCCTGAACTCCCCGCTCAACTCCTCGACGAGCAACCGCACGAACGAACCCAATTCCTCGCCCTCCGCCAGCGCCTCTTCGCCGAATGCCTCCCCGGCAC
>Ga0068877_10001653_pt1 | contig 18247 bp, 12 predicted proteins | sample NOAtaG_FD_66437 | JGI IMG/M metagenome (GOLD analysis project Ga0068877, IMG submission 66437) | Freshwater lake microbial communities from Lake Erie, under a cyanobacterial bloom - NOAA_Erie_Diel6S_1000h metaG | ecosystem: Environmental > Aquatic > Freshwater > Lake | place: USA: Ohio, Lake... | reverse complement strand
TGGGGGGGTGGGGGACACGGATGGGGTAGGAATCTTGGACGGGTGCGAACTGCACCCTGACGCGCACCCGTGAGGGGTGCAACGATAGAGCCGGTCGAGCCGGGGCCCCGTTCGGGCCTTGGTGAGAACGGACCAACGGTTGGAGACCGATCGATGAGCAGCCAGCACGAGAGCGCGAAGCAGAACCAGAACGACCGGCGGCGGGGGTTGCTCGCGCGGGCGGGTGGGCTGGGCGTGGTCAATGCGGTCGGTGCGGTTGGGGCGGCGTGGTGCCTTGTGCTGGCGCAGCCGGCGGGGTTGATGGCGCAGGAGCCGAAGAAGACTGACCCGGCAACCGATCCGGCGCCGACGCAGAGCCCGACGGGGAACGAACCTCTGCAGCCGAATCCGGAGCCGACGGTGATTGTGGTGGACCCGGCGACGGGTCAGCCGATCGCGACGCCGCCGGGCGGGGCACCGAATGCGACAGGTGCGCCGGCGCGTCCGGGGACGGGGCCGAACGGAGCGCCGGTGGATCCGCGGACGGGTCGGCCTGTGCAGGCGAATCCGTCGGGTGCGCAGCCGCTGACCCCGGGCGCGACGCGTGCGCAGCCCGAGCAGCCGATGGGGCCGAGCGTGCAGCCGGTGCCTGCGCCCTCGGCGGGTCGTTCGGCGCAGGGTCCGGCGGTGAACGCTGACGGGACGCCGACGCGTGAAGCTCGGCCGGTGGAGCGTGGAGAGAACGGAGCGGCGACGGGCCCGCTGCCCGGGACGAACGCGCCGCTGAAGGAAGGCTGGTTTCGGTATGGCCCGGTGGCGGAGCCGCTGAAACTGAAGTTGCTTGCGGATCAAGTCGCGGCGGAACTGGGGATTCAGTATCTCAGTTCGGACCTGGCGCTGGCGGACAAGCAGGTGTTTCTGCCCACGGCCATCGACGTGCCGCACGATCAACTGCTGGGCTTTTTGGAGATGCTGCTTGAGCAGAACGGGATGAGCCTGCGCAAGACGGGCGTGGGGAACATCTATTCGATCGATCCGATTTCACAGGGCACGGCCAGCCCGATCAGCAGCGACCCGTTCGCCACGACGCAGATCATCGCCACGCCCGGGCTTCGTCCCTCGGCGCTGCAGGGTGCCATCAGCGCGGTCTTGAGCAAGAGCGGCGGGGCGGCGATCCCGGGGAATCCGAACCAGGCCGGCCAGCCCGGCGGCGGCGGTGCGCAGATCGCGTATCTGGATGATCTGGGGATCATGCTGGTGACGGACACGCCGCGGAAGATCCGGATCATCAGCAGCGTGGTGGAGCAGTTGGTTGCTGAGCAGATCAAGATGGAGTGGACGCGGTTCGACGTGAAGTACCTGTCGGCGGCGGGCGCGCGGAGCCGGATCATCGAGGTCTTGAACCGCCAGCAGGGTTCGTCGGGTTCTCAGGCGCAGAACGTGCAGCCGCAGCCGGGGGCGGTTGTGCAGGGCGGCGGTTCGTCGGGGGGGTTGAACAACCTCGCGGATCGGCTGGTGGTGGATTCAACGAGCAACGCGCTGATTTTCCGCGGGCGGAGCGACGAGGCGGTGCTGCTGCGGAAGCTCTTGACGGTTGTGGACCTGCCGAGCAAGCTGGAGGGGCGGTGGTACGCGGTATCGGGTGCGGCGCAGATCGCGCAGCACGCCGAGCGGTCGGGGTACGGGCGGCTGATCACGATCGATCCGCAGAGCTCGGCGACGCGGGGAACGGGTGCCTTCGGAGCTGTGCCGGCGAACCAGGGTGTGCAGAGCCAGTTCGGCGCGAACCTGCGGAGCAACGAGGGCGACGCGCAGGGGACGGTGATCGTGCTCGACGCGCAGGCGCGCGGGTTTATGTACTTCGCCACGCCCGAGCTGCACGAGCAGATGAACCAGCTCATCAAGCGGCTGGAGCCGTTCACTGAGAGCGAGGCGATCGTCTACGAGCACTACAAGATCCGTCATGGCAAGGCGGAGGAGATCGAGGCGATCGTCACGGCGCTGATCACCAATACGGCGCAGGCCGCCACCGCGCCGCTGCTGCCCGGCGGGGGTGGGACGGGCGGCGCGAACAACCGCTTCCCGTCGTTCGCGAATCAGAATCAACGCGTCCCGAACCAGACGCAACCGAACCGCACGGGCGCTGATGAGAACCAGGCGATCGACGCGTCGGCGGATGTGTTTGTGACGGCGGATAAGCCGAACAACCAGGTGATCGTCAAGGCACCCAAGCGGTTGCAGCCGCAGTTTGCGCGGCTGATCAACAAGCTGGACATTCGCCGCCCGCAGGTCTTTATCGAAGCGCAGATCGTGGTGATCGACGACAACGACGGTTGGCGGCTGGCCTTTGAGACGCAGTGGGTCGATCAGATCAGCAACAACAGCCGGCTGGCGGCGCGGAGCATCTTCGGGACCGCGACCAACCGCACGGCCCTCACGGGCGCGCCGACGGTTACGCCGCTGGCGAACGCCTTCACGATGGCGATCATCAAGAGCGACCAGGTGCCGATCGTGATCACGGCACTGGCGAACTCGACCGACGCGAAGGTCGTCGCGGCGCCGAAGCTGCTGGTGGACGACAACGAAGAGGCGGAGATTTCCGCGATTCAGGAAGTGCCCACGACGACGACCAGCCAGTCGGGTGCGGCGGGTTCGACGGTGACGAGCTTCGGCGGGTTCCAGGAAGCGGGTCCGAAGCTGAAGGTCAAGCCGCAGATTTCCTCGGGTGATTACCTGCGCCTGAAGTACGAACTGGAGCTGTCGAACTTTGTTGGCGCAACCGATACGGCTTCATCGATTCCGCCCGCGAGGAACACCAGCAAGATCAGCAGCGAGTCGGTGACGGTGCCTTCGGACTCGACGATCATCGTCGGCGGTTTGGCGCTGGAGAACACCTCGACGACCGTGCTGAAGGTGCCGCTGCTTGGGGATATTCCGCTGGCGGGGCAGTTGTTCCGTGATCAGAGCGAGACGAAGACGCGGCGGCTGATCTACGTGTTCATCACGCCGCGGGTGATGCGGGATGCGGAGTTCACGGATCTGCGGTTGCTGTCGCGTGGGCCTGTGGCGATGGCGAAGGTGAGCGATCCGGTGCCGAAGATGGTCCCGCCGACGTACATCGAGATTCATCAACCCGCGCCGAGCGTGAAGGACCCGCTGGAGGGGCTGCCGCGACCGATGCTCACGCCCCCGCCGCAGACGAACGCGAAGCCGACGAAGTCGCCCGCGACACCCGCAGCGCCGGCGAACCTTGCACCGCCGGCGAGCCCGGACCCGGCGACGAAGTGATGATCGGTCGAATGCGTGCGTGAAAAGTTTGAAGAGTGTTGTCGGTGTGTGCCTTCGGGTGGTTGGGTGTGTGGAGCGCGTGAGCCGTGGCGAAACGACCGTTCAGTTCGATGCTCTCGGCGGTGGGTGGCGGGGGGAGCGGCGCGGGCGCGGAAGGCGGCGCGTCGAAGGATGCTGCGGCGTTGCCGGTGGTTTCCAGCGAGCCGAAGGACTGGTCGCGCGTGGGCGAGTTGCTCGGGACGCTTTCGCCGCGGGTTGATCGGCTGCGGTCGTTCCCGGATGCGCCTGGGTCGGACGTTGAGCCGTGGGACACGCTGCTGGGGATGCTGGCGATCGACGAGCACACGGCGCTGAAGAAGCTCGCCGAGCGGACGGGCTTGCTATTGCAGAACGAGCCGCGGCTGCAAGAGTCGGCCTCGCGGTTCTATGAGCTCGTGCCGGGCTCGATGGCGCGGGAACATCAGGTGGCGGGGCTGAGCAGCGACGGGCAGGTGATGACGGTAGTGACCAGCCAGCCCATGCAGCCGGCGATTTTTTCGCTGATCGAAGAGAAGCTGGCGATGCCGGTGCGGTTGGTGCTGGCGCCGCGCGCCAGCGTGACGAACCTGATCAACCGCGGGTACGAGCAGAAGCAGGATCTGGTGACGGAGATCGTCGAGGAAATGCCTCTGGACGATCGTGCGATCCAGAGTGCCGCGGGCTCGATCCGCCAGTCGAACGACCTGCTGCAGCTCGCCCGGCAGACGCCGGTGATTCGACTGGTGAACATGATTTTGTTCGAGGCGCTGCGTCGGCGTGCCAGCGATATCCACGTACACCCGATGGAGAACAAGCTGGTCATCCGCTTCCGCATCGACGGGATGCTGGTGGATGCGTTCTCGCCGCCGCTGGCGTTGGCGAGCGCGATCAGCTCGCGGCTCAAGGTCATGACCGAGCTGGACATCGCCAACCGCCACAGCCCGCAGGACGGGCACACCAACGTGCGGATCGGCTCGCGCAAGATCGACATCCGTCTCTCAGTCATCCCCAATGTCTACGGCGAGCGGATCGTGCTGCGTCTGCTGGACCAGAGTCAGAACCAGCTCGGGCTCGAGAAGATCGGCATGGGCGGCGACCTGCGCGACAAGCTCGTGGCGCTGATCAACCGTCCGAACGGGATCATTCTCGTGACCGGGCCGACCGGCAGCGGCAAGACCACCACGCTGTACGGCGCGCTGGGGTGCATCGACCGTTCGAGCCGGAACGTCATGACGGTTGAAGACCCGGTTGAGTACCACCTTGACGGGATCAGCCAGACGCAGGTGAACCCGAAACGCGGCGTGACCTTCGCCGCGGGTCTGCGGGCGCTGCTGCGTCAGGACCCGGACGTGATCCTGGTCGGTGAAATCCGCGATAAGGAAACCGCCGACCTGGCGACGCAAGCCTCGCTGACGGGGCACCTGGTCCTCGCAACGCTGCACACCAACGACGCGCCGAGCGCCATCTCGCGCCTGGCGGATATCGGCGTGGAGCCGTACCTGATCACTTCGACACTGCTGGCGGTCTTGGCGCAGCGGCTGATCCGCAAGTCCTGCGTCGATTGCAAGGGCACGGGTAAGAACGCTCTGACCGTCGCGGGAACGGTGGGCCTCGACGCGGGCGTCTGCGAGCGCTGCAACGGCACGGGGTACTTCGGGCGTCAGGGCATCTTCGAGCTCATGGTGATGAACGACCAACTCCGCCGATTGACCGGGCAGAGCGCCGACGCGATTGCGCTGGGCGACGCGGCGAAGTCGACGGGGATGACCACGCTGTGGGACGACGCGATGGCGAAGGTGGCGCAGGGCGTGACGACCGAGGCGGAAGTCCGGCGCGTGCTGGGATGAGCGCCCGCGGCCCGGTAAAGACCCAAAAAGAACCGATCCGCGCCGATTGAAGGCGCCGGGGTTGACACACGGCCGCGGCGGGCAATACTTGCATGATGACGCAAGTATACAAGCAGCCACGGCGTCCGATCAGCCCCAAGCAGGCCCTGGCGCGCCGGCGTCCTGTTGACGGCTTTCTGGATGCCGAGCTGTTCAAGGCGCTCGGCGATCCGACGCGCATGAGGCTCGTCGCCTGCCTGGTCAAGTGCGCCCGCGCCTGCACCGTCAGCGAGATCGCCGAGTGCTGCTCGGTGGATTTCTCGGTTGTTTCCAGGCACCTGCAACTGCTCGAACGCGCGGGCGTGCTGGAATCCGCCCGCGCCGGACGCACCGTTTCGTACCGCGTTCGCGGCGACGAACTCGCGGCGATCTTCACGGGGCTTGCGCGGGCTCTGTCCGCCTGCGACGGTTGCTGCGGTACGTGCGGCAACCCAGAGAAACCCGGCGGCACCTGCTGCTGAACCCGGAGACTGTTCATGGCTGAAACAAAGCGCAGACCCAAAGTCCTTTTCCTGTGTACGGGCAACTCATGCCGGAGCCAGATGGCCGAGGGATGGGCGCGGGCCCTGAGGGGCGACGTGATCGAGGCGTACTCCGCCGGCACGAACCCGCACGGGCTCAACCCGCTGGCGGTTCGGGCGATGCGTGAAGCGGGCGTGGACATCTCGGCGCACACATCAAAGAAGCCTGAGGACCCCGGCGTGCGGTACGACGTGGTCGTCACGGTCTGCGACTCGGCGCACGAGAGTTGCCCAGTCTTCCCCGGCTCACGCGTGGTGCATGTCGGTTTTGATGATCCACCCCGGCTTGCAAAGTCAGCCGCAAGTGAAGAAGAAGCCATGACGCATTACCGACGCGTGCGCGACGAGATCCGCGACTTCGTCGTCACACTGCCCGGCGCCATCGATCTCTGACACGCTGATTCCCGATTCGATTCGCCATCCATCGCACCCTTGAACCAAACCCAGAGCCACATCATGACCACCTCAACCCACAACACGCACACACCGAAGCCCGAAGTCCTCGCCAACGAGTCCTGCGGCTGCGGCCCGAGCTGCTGCGGCGGCACGAAGACCAACGCGATCGCCGCCGCCACGAGTCCCGCCACCAACACACACCCCGACACCGCCGCGGCGAACGACACCGTCCGCCAGCAAGTGCGCGCCGGGTATGCCCAGATCGCACAAGTCGGTGTGTGGACCTCGGGAAGTGACAGCGCGCCGGCAAGCTCCGCCTCGACGGATCGTGCGGCCATCACCACCGCACCGAGCCCGGTTGTCGCGGTCGGCGCTTGCGGCGGCGGCGGTGGGGGCGGCGGTTGCTGCGGCCCGACGAACTTCACACCGCAGCAGCTCGCCCACGCCATCGGCTACGCGCAGGGTGATCTCGCCTTCGCGCCCGAAGGAAGCAACATGGGTCTCTCCTGCGGCAACCCCACCGCTCTCGCCTCGCTGAAGCCCGGCGAGACCGTTCTCGACCTCGGCTCCGGCGGCGGGTTCGACTGCTTCATCGCCGGGCCCAAGGTCGGTTCAACCGGGCGCGTCATCGGCGTGGACATGACCCCCGACATGCTCAGCAAAGCCCGCAGAAACATCGCCGCATACGTCGCACAGACCGGCCTGAACAACGTCGAGTTTCGTCTGGCGGAAATCGAGTATCTGCCCATCGCGGATTCCAGCGTTGACGTGGTGATCTCCAACTGCGTGCTGAATCTCTCACCCGACAAGCCGCAGGTCTGGCGCGAGATTGCCCGCGTGCTGAAGCCCGGCGGGCGCGTGGCGATCTCGGACCTCGTGCTGCTCAAGCCGTTGCCCGAGTCGATCCGCAGCGACGTCGAAGCGCTCGTGGGGTGCATCGCCGGTGCGCAGCTCTTTGATGATCTGAAGGCCTCCATCACGAGCGCCGGTCTGCGCATCGAGTCGCTGAAGGCCAAGCCGGGTTACGTCGAGGCGATGGGGTCGATGAACGATCCGCTCTACGCGAAGATCGCGGGTCAGTTGCCCGCAGGGACAAAGCCCTCGGACTATGTCACGAGCCTCGACATCGCCGCGGTGAAGCGCTGAGGACCTGCTCAGATCTCGCGGGCCTTGATGTTCCGAGCCTCGATCCAGAGCTCGCGGCTGTCGCGGACGATCTGGATCACGGTGAAGAGATTCAGCCCCGCGGCGACGAGATCGCCCACGGGCAGCGGGCCGTCCGCCGCCGCCAGAACCCCCGAGGCGGTGATGCGAGCTCCGTACCGCTTGATCACGGCTTTCCAGAAGTACCTGTACCCGATAGCGGCCCCGGCGCCGCTCGCCGCCACCAGGCCCATGTCGGTGGCGAACTGCGAGATCGAGCGTTTCGAAAGTTCGGCGCTCAGGTCGATGGGTTTGAAGACGCGCAGCTTTCTCATGGCCGCGAGCTTCGCCGCGATGAACGCCAGCAGCGCCAATCGGACCGCCAGCTCGACCGATTCGCGGCACTCAAGATCAAGGCTGTACACCAGCAGCCCCGGCACCGCGCGGCGCACCAGGAGCTTCACCTTCAGCACGCCCGGCACATACGCCACAACGTGGTCCTTGGGGTTGAACATGTGCCCAGCGACATACGGCAAGCGGTAGTATCGGTACGCGACGCTGAGGTTCCCGACCTTCTGAGCGCCGGCCTCAAGCCCGCTCTTCGACCAGGGCTTGATCTCATAGAACGCCCGCTCGGTCCGCGCGTGGATCAGAAAATCGGGGATGTAGAACATGTGGTTGCGGCGCAGCCGACCGTGCAGGTCTTTCTGCAGCGCCTCTTTGAAGTGTTTGTTCTTTGAGGCGAGGAAGTACGTGTACGCCGCGGGGTTGTGCTCATCGCGGAAGAGCGAAGAGCTCGCCAGTGCGCCGGGGTTCTGGGCGCAGAAGTCCGCCCAGATCAGCTCCTCGGCAAAGTGCCCGAAGTCCTTCACGACCTGGCTGGAAAGCCCCGGTATCTCGCTCGGTGCGACGCCTCGGCCCATGACAACTCCCCGCGTGTGGGAACCGACGCAGCATACCTCAACGCGCCGTTCGCGGCACGGGAACCGCGCGGATTCCTTCGCACGCGCGAGTGAAGTGCGATCCGTTGCACGTTGAGCGTTGAGCTTACGCCGGCTTGGTCGGCTGGTTCACCGGCAGCTCGACCCACACCGTCGTGCCCGTCCCCCAGACCGAGTTGATCCCCACGCGCCCGCCGAGCGCGTCGCACGCGTGCCGAACGATCGCAAGCCCAAGGCCGGATCCCCGCCGACCGGTGACGCCCGTCCGCGCCGTATCGACCTGAAAGAACCGCTCGAAGACCCGCTCCTGTTGCGCAAGCGGGATCCCCTGCCCCTTGTCCTTCACCTCGATCCGCATGATCGCCCGCGGCTGCTCCTCGCCCTCAACGCGAGACTCGGGCGTCATCCGCACCGTCACCACGATCGGCGTGCGCTCGTGGGCGAACTTCGTCGCGTTGTCAATCAGGTTGCGAACGATCAACTGCAGCAGCCGCGGGTCCGTCATCACGCCCCGCGCAAGGGCCAGCCCATGAAACTCCAGGCTCAGCCCGCGCTCGGCACAGATCGGCTCGAAGATCGTCCGCAGTGCCCGCTCAAGCTCCTCAACATCCAGCGCCTGCATCCGCACGGGCAACTGCCGAGATTCCGCCCGCGAAAGGTCCAGCAGGTCACGGATCATTTCTTCAAGCCGCTGCACGTGGTTCGCGCACATCGACAGGAATCGGTCGCGGATCGCGGGGTCCTCCGCGCCGCCGTCCTGCAAGGTTTCGATGGCGATCCGCAGCGCCGCCACGGGCGTGCGCAGCTCGTGGCTGGCGTTTGCGACAAAGTCCGTCTGCTGCTGCACCGCCTGAGCGAGTTCCGTCACGTCGCGCAGCACAAGCACCGCACCGTAGACACCCTCGCCCCACGCCGCGGGCAGCGGGCTTGCCGCGACCTGGAACGTCCGCCGACCGCCGGGGATCGTCAGCACCACCTGCTCAACGTTGCTCTGTCCGGCGCGGGCGCGCTCGTGAAGTCGCAGCACCTCCTCACGCGTGAAAACCTCGCGCACGCTCCGGCCGATCAGCGTCCCCCCCTCCAACGACAGCATCCGCTCCGCGGCGTTGTTGCACATGATCACCCGCTGATCATCCCCCGTGACGATCACCGGCTCGGTCAGCCCGTCGATCAGCGCGCCGAGGTTCCGTGACTTCTTCGCCAACTCCTTGATCTGCTTGCCGAGCCGATCCCCAAGCGTGATCAGGGCCTGCTCCAGCGCACGCGGATTGCCGTTCATGTCGGCGGCGCTGATCTCCGCCGTCAGCGCCGTTCGCGAGTTCTCGCGGACTTGCTGAGGCGTGCTGAGCCCCGCGAGGCGGTTGGCCTCCGCCGTCAGCCGGGCCAGACGCCGCGAGCGCCGCTTCGCACGCGCGATCAGCAGCATCCAAGACCCAGCAACAAAGCCCAGCGCCGTCCCGGCCGTGAGTGGGATCGACTCGCTCGCCAGCGCCACCAAGCCCGAGGCGATCACGCCGGCGGTCGTCACAAGCCCGGGCCAGATGGTGTCGCGGTCGAGCATGCACATCCCGGCACAACCGTGCCGTCGGTCAGTTCAGCGGTGAGAACAACAGCCCCTCGACTCTCAGTCCATTGAACAGCACCAGCATACCCCGCCGTGGGACTTCGCGCCGAGGTGCCGTGCTTGTCACGCCGCGTGCTTAGTCCTCAAGACCCTGACCGGCGCGCTGCTCCACCGCGTTCTCCACCGGCGCATCGAGCAGTTGATACCCCACGCCGCGGATCGTCCGGATCATGCTCCCCGCACGCTCCAGCTTCTTCCGCAGGGCGGCGATGTGCACGTCGATGGTTCGGGCCGTCACCACCACGCCGGGCCCCATCACCCGCGAGATCAGCTCATTCCGCGACAGCACCCGCTTCGGCGCCGCCAGCAGGGCCGCCAGCAGCTTGAACTCCGTGAGCGTCAGTTTCGTGTCCTGCCCGTCGACCGTCACCACGTGACCGGCCAGATCCGCGGCGATCGGCCCGACCTTGAGCACCGCCGCATCGTTCTCGCCCGCCGGGGTCCGCCGGAGCAGTGACGCCACGCGCGCTAACAGAACCTTCATCGAAAAAGGCTTCGTGACATAGTCGTCAGCCCCGACACTCAGCCCCGCGAGCTGATCGGCCTCGTCCGCCCGGGCGGTCAGCATGAGGATCGGGACCGCCGCCACGCGCGGATTCGTGCGAATCGCCCGGGCAACGTCCAGCCCGGACATACCCGGGAGCATGAGGTCGAGGATGATCAGATCCGGCGCGTCGGCCGTGACCAAGCGGAGGGCGGATTGCCCGTCGGAGCAGATTTGGGCGGCGTAACCGTGCTTTTTGAGGTTAAAGGCCACCAGCTCGGCCAAGTCCTTCTCATCCTCAACAACCAAGATACGACGGGTTGCGATCACGAACGGGCTCCTTACACACGAAGTACGACCGGCCGGGACGTCGTGAATCTGGAAAGACCGAAAAAGGAGTGCGGAAGCGGGAAAATCGGGGGAAACATACGAACTGAACACGAACGGACGGAAATGAAAAGCTGAGCGCAAGTCTAGCCGAGTGTGAGGAGTTCAAAGAAAAAGCTGGTGTTCACTATCTTGGGAGGCCGATAGGGACGATGCCAGGAAATGAGTGAACACAAACTTTCCGATCGTGGAGGTTTGCAATCACTAGTCTACCTGGTTACAGTTGGGCCCTCTGGAGAGGTTGGCGAAGGCCAGCGGATCTGGGGGCCGACCGAAGCCGGGCCCTCGCGGAGCGAATCGCGAAGGTGGAGGCCGGATCGGTGGGATGGGCAAGTCGGAGTGTTCCGGCTTGTCTGAAGCACGAGAAACACGAAGGGACGCGACGAGGCGGAGCGTTCCTGACGAATAAGCAGGCCGCCTCAAGGTTCCAAGGAGTCAAGAAATGAGTCACGCCAAGCTTCTGTGCCTGTTCGCCGGTGTCGCGATGACCAACACGGTTCTCGCCAACACCAACACGGTCAACCGCGACGAAGTTCGCGCCGTGGTCGCTGAAATGATGGCTGATTCCGAGTCCCGCACCAGCCTTCTGCAGGGCGGCGGGAACGCGGGGTACGACAAGAAGTTCTTCGTGTCGTCGGCCGACAACAAGTTCCGTCTCAACTTCAGCGGCTACCTGAAGGTCCGCTACACCCTGAACATCCGCGATGAGGACGGCGTTCCGGGCAACCTGGGCGGCGTCGGCAACGGCGGCGCTCCCGACACCTCCTTCACCTCGAACTTCTCGATGCGCGACATCGCCGTCAAGTTCGACGGTCACGTCGTCTCCCCGGACCTGACCTTCGAGGTCCGCGTCCGTGGCAACAACGGCAACTCGGCCTCGTTCGATGACGCCTTCGTCGCCTACAACCTGGGCGATGGCTGGTACGTCAAGGGTGGTCAGTACAAGCTCGCTTTCAGCCGCGAGCAGCTGATCAGCGACACCATGGGCACCGGCGCTGAGCGCTCGATCGTCGACGCGTTCTTCTCCGCCGGCCGCACCCAGGGCGTCGAGCTCGGCTACAAGAACGACGAGTGGTGGTTCGCCTTCGGCTTCAACGACGGCTTCAACTCCTCGGGCACCGGCACCTTCGCCAACAACAACTACAGCGTCCCCAACACCGCCCTGTACCCGCTCGCGGGTCCCTCGGCCTACAGCCTCGGCGCCCGCGCTGACTGGACCTTCGCCGGTAGCCGCGATCAGCTCAAGGACACCACCAGCAAGCCCACCGACAAGATGGCCGCCGCTGTCGGCGCTGCGGTGAACTGGGAGGCCGGCCGTCGCGGCGTGGCTTCCAACACCGCCGCCAACCGCTACAAGGACGCCCTCAACTGGACCGTCGACGCGCAGTGGGAAGACAGCGGCTGGTCAGCCCTCGCCGCCCTGCACGGCTCCTTCCTCCGCACCACCCAGCCCGGTGGTGGTAACGCGGCGACCAACTTCGACCGCGTGAACAGCCACAGCCTGGGCCTCATGCTCCAGGGTGCGTACCGCTGGTCCGAAGAGTGCGAAGTCTTCGTTCGCTACGACGGCCTCTTCCTCGCCCGTCGCCTCGCTGAGCAGTCCGTCGGCGTCGCCGCCGCTCCGGCCGTCAACGCGCTCCGCGCGAAGAACTACAACTTCGTGACCTTCGGCTACACCCACTACTTCGCCGGTCACAGCGCCAAGTTGGTCGTTGACTGCGTGCTGAACCTCAACAACACCGCGAACTTCGCCGGCTCCGGCAGCCTCGCCCTCACCAACATCTTCCTCAGCGGCAACGCTTCGAACAACCTCGGCATCGTTGGCACCAGCAAGGGCATCGAGGCCGCCATCCGCGCTCAGTTCCAGCTCATGTTCTAATCGAACATGTCTGAACTGGTCAACGATTGCGATCAAGATTCCTTGAACCGATTGTGACTCGACCGGCCCGTCCTTACCGACGGGCCGGTTCTTTTTTTCCCGCCCTCGATCACACCCATACCTGCTTTGTTCCAGCTCTACGCGGAGCAAGTTGGCACGCACCAACCGCGGCCTGATCCGCCCGGGCCTGTACCATTCGTTGTGCCATTCCCGTCGTCGCACCATCCTGAACGCGGTGCTTTGAGCCGCCGCGTGAGATCGTTCATCCCCGGGCGCTGCGCACGCACGCTGCGCCTGGTGCGGGGTTGCTTCGCCGCTGCTACGACCGCGTTGCTGTCACCCGGTGTCACCGCCGAGGCAGCGGTGATGTTCAGCGGCGTGTCGGAGAGGCGCGAACCAGTCGCGGCCTCTTCCACACCGGGTCAGTTGCCGCAGCGACCTTCGATCGATGAACACCTCGCGCCTGGTCGCCTCGTCGGGGGCGACTTGCGTGGTGCGCGGGCCGCCTTGGGCGTTCTGCGACGCATGCCCGCGAGCATGGCTCTGGCGGTGGTCATCCCCACGGGCGAGCGCTTGAACGAGATGATGGAGAGCCTCGGGCAGGGGGTAGCCGCTGGCGACAACCCCGCTTTCCACGAGACCCAGCAGCAGTGGCGCGAGCTTGGCAAGCACCTCGGCTGGACCGAAAGGCAGACCAACGAAGCGCTCGGCGGCGGAGCGAGTCTCTTGCTGATCGCACCCCACCCGGCCGATGAACCGCGGGCTGGCAGCGTCCGCGAGACCGACCCGCTGGTCTGGGCCAGCATCAGCGAGATCAGTGAAGCCACCGAACGGCAACTGCGTCAGAAGCTCGAGACCATCCCGCGCACGCTGATCAACGGAAGGCCCGTGCTGACCATCGAGAGCGGTGCGCTGCTGATGATGGTGGTGCCCAAGGGCGAGGCGATCGGCGATCCGGCCCGTCCGAGCTGGCTCGTGCTGACGCAGGCGCGACCGATGGGCACGTTGCTGTCACTCTCCGCGCCAGTCGGGGCGATTGCGCCGCGCGCCAATCAGCCCGCGGCGCGTGCGAACGAGAACGAAGGGGGCGAGCGCATCCTGCGCGCCGTCGCCAACGCGTTGATCGAGCCGCGAAAAGCCGCCGGCGACGACCGCGTCGGCGATTCGCCTTTTCTTCAGGGCGCGGTCCCCGAAGAGATGGGGTGGGCAACCGTCTTCGTCCGGTTCGACGACTGGCGCCACGCCGCCCAGTTCACCATCACCCCCTCGCGCGGCGAGCGCGAGGGCGACGAGGGCGTGACGCAGCTTCACGTCCGCGCCGGTTCGCCCGAGCTCTCACGGCTTCTCGCGGGCGTCCCTCTCACGCACGACCGCACGTTCGACGAACTGCACCGGTTGCGCGGCGTGCTGGTGATCGAGTCCGCCGAGCCGATGGTCAAGCCCGGTGCAGATCAGGCGATCCCCGCGGAAGCCACCGCCATCGGCGCGGTCACTTCGCAGAGCTGGCGCGAGCACCTCGGTGCGCACGCCGGTGCGGTCAGCGTGCTGTGCGCACGCCCGGTGGAGGACTTCACCCGCGCCGACGGCGAACCGACGTGGCGTTTGTTTCTCTCGCAGCAGATCCGCAAAGCCCCGCGCGATTCAAACGCTCAGAACGCCGACGACGATGTCAGCCCCGCGCTTCTGGACCGCGTCGCGTTGAAAGCGATGTCGATCGTCGAGACCGGTCGTCTGCGCGGCGGCGTGCGCTTCGGGCTCGCGAACCAGAATCAGAACGAAAGCACACCACCGCCGAGCTTCGACACCGTGCCCGTCGACGTTCAGCGGATCAGCAGCGCCGTGCCCGCGCCGGCGAGCTGGTATCTGCGCCTGTTCACACCGCGAGCGTGGTTCGCCTGGCGGCTGGATCGTCTTGCACGCCGTGATGATGGTTGTGCGGGCGTGCTGAACATGACATTCTGCGGCGAGATGCCCGCCGACGCCCGATCGCCCGTTCTCACCGGCGCCACCGGCGCACGCAGCGATGCGGGCGAGCACGCCGCGAAGGCGCAGGATGATGCCGCCGCAGCGTTGGAGGCGTGGTCGGCGTCGGTGCAGGAGGCGCTGAAACCTGTGGGTCCGTCGCGAAAGTGGATCTCGCGCGGGTTCTTTGAGCCGGGGTTCTTTCGTACGGCGGTGCCGATGATTTTCTCGCCGGTCTTTCCGACGGGCCCGGTGCTGGACCACCTGGCGTGGGTGCGGTGGGACGTCTGGGCGGACGATGCGGGCGAGCTGCGCGGGGTGGTGCGGGTGAAGTCCAAACCACCGCAAAGGCCTGCTCCCGCGAAGCCCGAGTGAAGATGGGCGCGGTCTGCCCGTTCGAGATCAGGTCCGAACCCCAACCCGGGCGATATTCACGCCCTGCACGCATATGATCCGCCGGAAGCACCCAAGGCCCGCGGCCGCGCGTCACCTCACGCACCGCGGAACCCACACCGGGGCCCTGTCGGCTCGTTGAACGGCGTATGTTCGGCGTCCACAGGATTCCACAACCACCCCTCTCGGGCCTGAACCACAGGACCAGACGGTGAACGATCTGGGTGTGCGATCGTTCGTCAGAAGCCCATCCACCACGCCCGCGACCGCGGAGAAGACCCCCAATGTCCAGCCCATCCATGTCCATCCGCAACGTCGCCATCATCGCCCACGTCGACCACGGCAAAACCAGCCTCGTCGACAAGCTCCTCTTCCAGTCCGGGCAGTTCCGCTCGGGCGAACTCGAAAAGCTCCAGGGCGGTCAGCACGGGCTCATCATGGACTCCAACCCGCTCGAACGCGAGCGCGGCATCACCATCTTCTCCAAGAACTGCGCCGTGCAGTACATCCCCCAGGAGGGCCCCGACGCCGGAAAGCCCGTCCTGATCAACATCATCGACACCCCGGGCCACGCCGACTTCGGCGGCGAGGTCGAACGCGTCCTCCGCATGGCCGACGGCGTGCTGCTGCTGGTCGATGCCTTCGACGGCCCGATGCCGCAGACGCGTTTCGTGCTCAGCAAGGCGTTGGGCTTCGGGCTCAAGCCGGTGGTGGTGGTGAACAAGTGCGACCGTCCGGGCGCTCGCCCCGGCGCGGTGCACAACGAGGTCTTCGACCTGCTGGTTGAACTCGGTGCTGAAGAGATCGCAATGGACTTCCCCGTGGTCTACGCCAGCGCCCGCGAGGGTTGGGCGACGACCAATCAGGAAGAGGCCATCGCGGGCCGGCAGGGCGACCTGCGCCCGCTCTTCGAGGCGATCGTCAGGCATGTCCCCGCGCCAAAGGACGACGTGAGCGCCCCGCTGCAGATGCTCGTCACCACGCTGGACTACTCCGATTACGTCGGGCGAATCGGCATCGGGCGCGTCTACGCCGGGAGCATCAAGCCCGGGCAGCAGGTCTGCTCGATCAAGATGAAGGACGGCAGCAAGGTCAACTCGCGCATCGGCAAGCTCTACCGCTTCCAGGGTCTCGGGCGCATGGAGACCGAGGAAGTCCACGCCGGCGACCTGTGCGCCGTCGTCGGGCTGGAGAGCGTCGATATCGGCGACACCATCTGCGACCCCGCCAGCCCCAACGCCCTGCCCCCCGTCACCGTTGACGAGCCGACCATCACCATGGTCTTCCGCATCAACGACTCGCCCTTCGGCGGCACCGAGGGCGACAAGGTCACCAGCCGTCAGATCCGCGACCGCCTCGACCGCGAGTGCCAGACCAACGTCGCCATGCGCATCGCCATGGGGCGCAGCGCCGACGAGTTCGCCGTCTCCGGGCGCGGGCTTCTGCACCTGGGCATCCTCCTTGAGACCATGCGCCGCGAGGGCTTCGAGCTCTCCGTCGGCAAGCCCGAGGTCATCATGAAGGAGATCGACGGCACCCTCTGCGAGCCGATCGAACTGCTCGTCGTCGACGTCCCCCCGACCTCCGTCGGCGCGGTCATGGAGCTTGTCGGCGGCCGCCGCGGCGAGCTGAAGAACATGGACCAGCGCTCCGACACGCTGACCCACCTGCAGTTCGAGATCCCCAGCCGCGGGCTCATCGGCCTGCGCAGCAAGATCCTCACCGCCACCCAGGGCGAAGGGATCATGCACCACTCGTTCCTGAAGTTCGCCCCCGCCCACGGCGAGACCATCCACCGCGCCCAGGGCGTGATGATCGCCACCGACGGCGGCGACGTGACGACCTACTCGTGCGAAGGCCTTGCCGACCGCGGCGTGCTGTTTGTCGTGCCGCAGGACAAGGTCTACGCCGGGCAGATCATCGGCGAGCACAACCGCGACAACGACATCCCGGTGAACATCACCCGCGCCAAGCAGCTGACGAACTTCCGCGTCTCGTCGAAGGAAGCCACGGTGGTGCTCAAGACCGCCCGCAAGCTCAGCCTCGAAGCCGCCCTTGAGTACATCGAGGACGACGAGCTGGTGGAGATCACCCCGAAGAACATCCGCCTGCGCAAGCGCATTCTCGACGAAGGCGCCCGCAAGCGCGCCGAGCGTCAGGAACGCGACCGCGAAGCGGCGGCGGCCGGCAGGGCCTGATCCAGGGGTTTCATGTGTTTGTAAGCCCGTGATCAATCGTGCACACGCGCGAAGGCTTTGCTCTATTCTGTTCGCGCAACTCAACGCCAAGGAGTGAAACTTATGACCAGCGACATGCACGCCAACCCCAAGGGACTGACTATCACCGGCTGGGCATTGACCGTGCCGGTGATCGGCCTGTTGTGCTTTAGCGCTCTGGGCAAGTTCATGGGCGGACCAGACTTTGAGAAGTTCTTCGTCGAGCACTTCGGCTATCCGGCCTCCACGCGCATCCCCATCGCGCTGGCGGAGGTTGCGTGCATCGTGCTGCTGCTGATCCCGCGGACGTGCGTGCTGGGCGCGGTGCTGCTGACGGGGTACATGGGCGGCGCGATGGCCACGCACATCCGCGTGGGCGAGCCGTGGTTTGTGCAGTTCTTTGTGGGCGTGGTGGGCTGGCTGACGGTCTATTGCCGCGTGCCGGGGGTGAGGCGGGTGCTGCCGATCCGAGCTCTGCAATCCCGCGATTGACCGGTTGCTTTGAGATTTTGGGGATCGCCGCGACGCCGGCGCCATCCCGTGAGAGGATTCTCTGAATCCCCCCAATTACCACTGAAACGCCGGTTTACCCCTGTCTGTGTGTGAATAAACACAACTCAACGAAGAGTTATAGAAGTAGGACACGTACGCATCGAGGGGTAACCACGAAAACAGAATAGATAACTTTATTTGGTCGTTGTTTCAGCGTCGATAAACTGCGATGGCTGATGATTTGGTACACTGACGAACCAAAGTGCGGGTCATTGAGACCGGCGACTGCGGATCAGATCGACGGTTTGTCGCCGGGTTCTCAGGAGATCGCGATGCTCACACATGTCGGTTCACTGTCGATAGGGGTGACGATCTTCCTCGCCGCCCACGGTACTCCGTGCGTTGGGCAGTCACCGCCGAGCTTTATTCTTCCCTTCTACGGTCAAACAACCGAGGAAGAGCGTGAGGAAGCACGGGCATGGTCGGTGGCATTCTGGGAGCGGGTGGAATCGGGAAACCCGCAGACGTTCGTCCCACAACAGGCCGCGTGGCAGTCGCCGCTTTTCAATCCGCTACGTTCAACGCGAGCAACGCTCGAACGGCTCAAGGTCATCGATCCGGCGGATTGTGATTGGGAG
>Ga0068877_10001652_pt1 | contig 18248 bp, 13 predicted proteins | sample NOAtaG_FD_66437 | JGI IMG/M metagenome (GOLD analysis project Ga0068877, IMG submission 66437) | Freshwater lake microbial communities from Lake Erie, under a cyanobacterial bloom - NOAA_Erie_Diel6S_1000h metaG | ecosystem: Environmental > Aquatic > Freshwater > Lake | place: USA: Ohio, Lake... | reverse complement strand
GGTCCCAGTCCCCAGCGTTCTTGGGCACATCGCCCCCCAGCGCCAGAATGTTCCCGATCCCCGCCGAGGCGTACTGCTCCAGGATCGATCGGATATCCGACTCGCTGTGACACACGCACGTCAAATGCGGCATCGGGTCCAGCCGCGTCTTCGTCTTCACCCGAACCACCAGATCACGCGTCAGTTCGCGCGTGCTCCCCCCCGCGCCGTACGTCACCGAGACGAACGACGGCTTGAGTGACTCAAGCTCCGCCAGATTCTCGTAGAGCGTCTCCGCCGCCTCGGGGGTCTTGGGCGGAAAGAACTCAAAGCTGAACGTCGTGTGGTGCTGAGCGAAGATGTCGCGAATGTGCATGAGACGCCTCGTCCGTGATCCTCTCCGCTTCCCGATACTCCAGACCCGTCCTGAATGAGGCCCCGACACTTTCACGCCGGGGCCTCGGATTGTTTGCTCTTCGCCGAGGCGTTCAATCACGCCCGGCCGAACCGAGATTCATCCTCGGCACGTTCAATCAATACCGGTAGTGCTCGGGCTTGTACGGCCCGTCCACCGACACATTCAGATACTCGGCCTGCGCCGTCGTCAGCTTCGTCAGCCGAACGCCCAGCTTCTCCAGGTGCAGACGCGCCACCTCTTCGTCCAGCTTCTTGGGCAGGATGTACACCTTGTTCTCCGTGTACTTCACGCCCGACAGCGTCGGCTTGTTGTTCGCGCTCAGCCACAGGTCAAGCTGCGCGATCGTCTGGTTCGTGAACGACGAGCTCATCACGAAGCTGGGGTGCCCCGTGGCGCAGCCCAGGTTCATCAGACGCCCTTCCGCCAGCACCAGGATCGACTTCTCGTTCTTGCTGCCCTTGTTGAAGACGTACTCGTCGTACTGCGCCTTGATGTTCACGCGCGTGACGTCCTTCGACTTCGCCAGCCCCGCCATGTCGATCTCGTTGTCGAAGTGGCCGATGTTCGCCACGATCGCCTTGTCCTTCATCTTCCGCATGTGCTCAAGCGTCAGCACGTCCTTGTTGCCCGTCGCGGTGATGAAGATGTCCGCCGTCTCCACCACGTCCTCCAGCACCGAGACCTGGTACCCCTCCATCGCCGCCTGGAGCGCGTTGATCGGGTCGATCTCGGTAACGATCACGCGGCAGCCCTGCCCGCGCAGGCTCTGCGCCGAGCCCTTGCCCACGTCGCCATAGCCCAGCACAACCGCCACCTTGCCGCCCAGCATCACGTCCGTGGCGCGGTTCAGACCGTCCACCAGCGAGTGCCGACACCCGTAGAGGTTGTCGAACTTGCTCTTCGTGGCGCTGTCGTTGACGTTGATCGCGGGGAAGGCCAGCTGGCCCTTCTTCTGCATCTCGTACAGGCGATGCACGCCCGTGGTGGTCTCTTCGCTGACGCCCTTGATCGCCTTCAGCACCGCGCTGAAGCGACCGGGGTTCTTCTTCTGCTCCTCACGCAGCAGGTCGAGGATCACGCCCCACTCCTCGGGGTCGGCCTTCTCGTTGAACGCCGGCACCGCGCCCGCCTTCTCATACTCCGCGCCCTTGTGCACCAGCAGGGTGATGTCCCCGCCGTCGTCCAGAAGCATGTTGGGCCCGCCGCCGTCCGGCCAGCGCATCGCCACGTTCGTGCACCACCAATATTCCTCCAGCGTCTCGCCCTTCCACGCGAAGACCGGGGTCCCCTTCGGGTCCGCCAGCGTCCCGCCCTTGTGCTGACCGACCACCACCGCCGCCGCCGCGCTGTCCTGCGTGCTGAAGATGTTGCACGACACCCAGCGAACGTCAGCGCCGAGCTCAACCAGCGTCTCGATCAGCACCGCCGTCTGCACCGTCATGTGCAGCGAGCCGAGAATCCGCGCGCCCGCCAGGGGCTTCTGACCCTTGTACCGATCGCGGATCGCCATCAGGCCCGGCATCTCGTGCTCAGCAAGACGCAACTCCTTCCGACCAAGCTCCGCAAGGCTCAGGTCGGCAACTTTGTACTCCAGCCCGTTCTTGGCCTTGTCAACCGTGGGCAGGGCAACCTTCGACGGACGGACAGCAGGGGCAGTGGTCACGATTCAGTCTCCAAATGAAAAAGAGTGGGTTTCTGGGTTTCGCCGGTCTTCATCTTCCGCCGAGCCCCGCACACGCAAGGTCGGCCGCTTTGCATCTCGCCTTCGCACCCGCCCCGGCACACACCGACGCGGAACGTTCAGTCAATCACGCTGGAGAACCTGTGCCGTTTCCGACACGCTTCCGATCTTCTCGCCCGCCCCGATAACCCGTGCACGCAAACAAGCCCGGGCCCTTCGCCTCCGTCGCCGAGGGCAACGCCTGCATCCGCACATCGCTCAGCCCCGCACCGCTCAGCAGCCAGATCATCTCCGTCACCGGGAACCCCAGCCAGCGGTGCCCCATCGTCTGCCGGTACGCCGAGCGATCATGCTCCAGCATGTCCACCACCAACGCCACCCCGCCCGGCTTGAGAATCCGCGCCATCTCCGCGCACACCTTCTCGGGCTCCGCGATATGGTGCAGCACCAGCACGCACACGGCCGCATCCACCGTCGCGTCCGCGATCGGCAACCTCTCCAAATCCCCCTGCAAAAACTCCACGTTCCGATGGCTCGACAAGCGCTTCCGCGCCGCCTCAAGCATCGGCCCGCTCTGATCAACCGCCAGCACCTTCCCCACGATCGGCGCCAAAAGCTCCGCCGCGTTCCCCGTCCCGCACCCCAGATCCGCAACCGTCCAGTCCCGCGGAATCAGCGGCAGCATCGCCTGCAGCGTCACCCGATCCCCAAACAAATCCGTCCGAACCTCGTCCCACTCACCCGCCACGCGCCCAAAGAACGACTTCGTATCCGTCCGCCGCTCGTCCAGAACCGCCGCCAAGCGTCGAAGGTCTTCCGCCAGCTCGGGCGAGTTGTCCTGCCCGACCTGCTCGCGAACCGCCAGCCACAGCGCCCGGTTCTCCAGGTTCAGATCGTCCAGCACCAGCCGGTACAGCGTGCTCGTCCCCTCCGCCCGCGACTCCACCCACTGCGAATCGCTCAGGATCTTCAAATGCCGGCTCACCGAGCTCTGCGGCATCTGCATCACCCGCGCCAGCTCGCCCACCGACAACTCCTGCCGCTCCAAAAGCCGAAGCACCCGCAGGCGAACCTGATCGCCCACCGCCGCCAGACGGTCAACGAGTGAACTGGTTGGAGTGGTTCGCTTCATCCGTTTATCCGGATGAACGGTAATGCACCCAGCCTACCAAGTCAAGCCGATTTCCCGTCAATCAGCTCCGCTGCCCCGACAAAACCGTCAACTTGGGCAAGCTGCGCGCCGGCCGGTCTTTTAGAAGAACAAAAAACGAGCCTCAAAGGCTCGTTTTGTTCGGTCGATGGACACCCCGCATCCGGCCTTACTTCGCCGGGTCCGTAACGCGTTCCGCCGGCACCAGCGGGAAGGTCGGGCCGGTGGTGATGTTCCAGTTCTTGATGCGGTTGGCCACGTCGGGCGAGCGGGGCGCGACGTATGCCGCCATCCGCAGGCGCTGCGTGGCCAGGGCCTTGTCGTTCAGCGACCAGGCGAGGTCGGCCAGTTCGAGCTGCGGTTCGACGCTCATGCCGCGGTCGATGCGGGCGGCCGTCAGGAGGGCGGTCTTGGCGGTGTCGGGGTCCCCGGCCTTGGCGGCGAAGCGACCCAGCCGCAGCCAATCGCCCACGTTGCCGCGGTTGTCGGTGTTTCCACGGAGCAACCGGAACATTTCCTCGGTCCGACCAGCTTTCAGAAGACCTTCGCACAGGTCGTCGAGGTAGGTGCCGTTCTCGGGGTCCTGTGAGGAGGCGATCCGCAGGTGCTCGATGGCGTCCTCGTAGCGGTTCAAGGCCAGCAGCGAGCGCCCGAGGGCGTTGCGCATGTCGGGCTCGCCCGGGCGCAGCTCGATGTACCGGCTGTACGCCTCGTACGCCTCCTGATACCGCTCGCCCTTCATCGCTTCGTTGCCCTGCGAGCGGTAGGGGTAGGGGTTTCCTGTGTTCGCGCACGCGCCCAGAAGGCCCGCGCTGAGCAACAGCACGGTGATCGTCGCGGCGCGGGCGGTGGTCTTGGTCTGCTTCATGGTCGTCATGGTTGGCCCAGGGTTGAGTGTGATTCTTCGATCTCTTGTCAATCGCCGGCAAGGCTCCGGATCGGCTCGGTGAGCACGCCGGGGGTTCCGGATGGTATCGACCGATCGGGACTCGGTGCTGGACGAATCGCGGTCTTCCCCGCGCATGGAACGACGCCCCCGATTACGATGCGTGCATGGGTTTGGGCCGAATGGTCATCCTGCTGCATCAGCTCCCCGACGGCACCCGGCACTTTGATTGGCTGGTGCAGCGGTTTCAGCCCGCGCCGGGGCACCGCCCGCCGCTCGATCCGGAGGCTCGCGAGCTGCTGAGCTTCCGCGTGGTCGAGCGGATCGATCTCCACGACGCCGGGTTCTTTGTTGCCGACCGCATCGCCGACCATCGCAACAAGTACCTTGAGGTCACGCGGGCGGAGATCAGCGGCGGTCGCGGCACCGTGCAGAAGGTCGCCGTGGGCATTGTCCGGCGCGTGGAAGAAATGTCCGGCGCGGTCTCGATCCGCGGCAAGTTTGCCGGCGGGGCGGAGTACATGTGGGCGGGGATTCAGAAGGACGACGTCTGGGAGTTCCAGCGCAGCAAGCCGATCCAGGTCGGCCCGAGTCAGAAGTTCGATTGGTCAAAGTCGGACGACGACGATGGTCCGAGCGATCCTCGGGTTCCGATGGTGTGGGTGCCGATCTGAGCTCCGGACGATTCCGCGCGTGCGGTTTGCGTCAACGCATAGGCGTTGACTTTCAATCCAACGCGTCTTGACGAAACCCGGTATGGTGCGTTCGATCGACACGGACAGTCCCGCGACGACGACTGGAGTTCTTCATGAAGCAAGTCCTCATCTATTCCGTGCTGCTCATTCTGGGGCTGGTGGCCTCGCAGCTCTGGCCCGCCCTCGTCGGCGGCGACGCTTCGCTGCAGAGCACCATCGCCAAGGTCATCTCGATTGCCACCTACGTCTGCCTCGGGTTCATCATGATCCACGTGGGGCAGGAGTTTGAGCTCGATAAGACTCGGCTGAAAAGCTACGGCGTGGATTTTCTGGTCGCCGCCTCGGCCGCGTGCTTGCCGTGGCTTTTCTGCACCGCGTACTTCGTGCTGGTGATCATCCCGCAGTCTTCGTGGTCAAACCCGGAGGTTTGGAAGGAATCGCTCGTGGCCTCGTGCTTCGCGGCGCCGACGAGCGCCGGCGTGCTCTTCAGCATGCTCGCGGCGGCGGGGCTCGGCGCGACCTGGATCTTCCGAAAGGCCCGCATCCTGGCGATCCTCGACGACCTCGACGTGGTGCTCCTGCTCATCCCGCTGAAGGCCCTGATGGTCGGCCCGCGCTGGCAGCTCGGCGTCATCGTGCTCATCATGGTCACGCTGCTGATCTTCGCCTATCGCAAGCTCCACGCGTACAAGCTTCCTTCGTCGTGGAAGGCCCTGATGCTCTACAGCATCGGGATCGTCGCGGTCAGTGAGATCGTCCACATCCTCACCGCGAAGATCGACCCCGAAGTCCCCGTGCACATCGAGGTGCTGCTGCCGGCTTTCGTCCTCGGGTGCGTCATGGCGAAGTGTCATCACGCTGTGGAGGGGGGCGACGCACACCCGGAGCGAGACCCGGCGCTCAAGCCCGGCGAGAAGCCCGACGCCCCGCACGGCGCGAGCGATCATCTTGCGGCGACGATCATCTCGGGGGTCTTCCTCTTCCTGGTTGGGCTGAGCATGCCGCTGCTGACCGCAAAGCCCGCGGAGGATGCCAAGCACATCGCCCTGGCGACCGCGACTCCGGAGCTGGGCTGGGGGACCATCGCCCTGCACGTGTTGGTCGTTACGGTCATCAGCAACCTGGGCAAGATGGTCCCCGCGATGTGCTACAAGCGCGAAGCCCCGCTGAACGAGCGGCTGGCGCTGGCGATCGGGATGTGGCCCCGCGGCGAAGTCGGCGCGGGCGTGCTGGTCCTCTCGCTGGGTTACGGCATTAGCGGGCCCATCATCACCATCGCGCTGCTGAGCCTCGCGGCGAACCTCGTGCTCACGGGCGTGTTCATCGCGATCATCAAGGCGCTGCTGGCACGATCGGCCAACCCCGAACACGCGTGAGTCATTTCAGCTCGCGCGGTTGATGGTGATCGAGCGAATGAAAAAGGCACGGCTCCGCGGGGCCGTGCCTTTGTGTTTGATTGAGCTGGGACGATCTCAGACGCAGGGGATGAAGAAGGTGTTGAAGAAGCAGTTGTAATCGCCCTCGTTGACGCCGTTGTTGGCGCCCGCGGGCGTGCCGAAGGGCGGCAGGGCGGTGCCCTGGTCGTCGGCGATGTCGGTGAAGCGACCGATGCCCGCGGCACCGAGGGCGGATTGTGCGAAGAATCCGTCGGCGGCGAAGAAGGCGTTGAAATCACCCTCGTTGACCGCGTTGTTGGGGACGCTGATCGGGCCGGGGAGCGGCGTGCCCTGATCGTTGGCGATGTCGGCGGCGCTGCAGCGGATGTTCTCGTAGCGGATGCGGATCAGCGAGGCGTTGGCGGTCATCGACGAGGTGGTGGTGGGGGAGTTCTTCATCCGCGTGCCGACGTAGAAGTGCCCGTCGTCGCTGAGGAAGCAGCGGTCGCGGAAGGAGTGGATGAAGAGGTTGTCGTTGAAGACGCCGTCGAAGTCCAGCGCGACGGGGTCGCCCGCGCGGGAGATCACGCGAGTGCTGTTGAGCACGGCGATGTTATTGGCAAAGCCGTCCGCGGCGTTGGTCGTGCCGGTGATGACCCACTGGCCCTTGTTGTTGCCCTTGTAGTCGATGATGACGGTCCAGTTCTCGCCCGCGCCGGGGAAGATGGGCTGCCCGATGCGTGCGACGACGGTGCCGTTGCGGATGATGGCTGACGACGCGGTGCCGCCGCCGATGGGCGTAAGGGTGCAGCGGGCGAACCAGTCGCCGTTGACTTCGAGCCAGAACTCGTCGATGGCGGTGACGGTGTCGCTGCCAACGACGCTTCCGGTCTGCAACACGGCGCTGCCGTTCCGGACCAGGATGCGGGTTTGCCCGGCCGGTGCTGCGGCCATGTCACCGAGGTACATGCGGACGGAGCCGTCGGGGCTGACGGCCAGCGGCGGGATGCTGGTGGACGTGACGAGCGCGGTGAGCTGGTTGCTCAGCCCGCCGAGCTGATTGCCCGGAACGGTCTCGTTGATCTGCGCCAGGAGCTGGTTGCCGTCGTCGAGGAAGTTACCGATGGTGCCGAAGGGGTTGTCCGCGTCGGCGAGGTTGTTGGCCTGAAAGCTCACGGCGTTGTTGTCGGTGATGGAGGCCCAGGCGAAGACGTTGCCGAAGGTCGAGCTGCCGCCCAGGACGGGTGCGGGGCCGCCGGTGCGGGCGACGGTTGAGAAAACCCCGTTGACGCGCTTGACGACGAGGCCTGTGGTGGTCGAGGCGGCGGGGTTGAAGGCCATCGACCAGTTGCCGTCGGCGTTGATGCGCGGCAGCGCAAGCTGCGAGAGGTTCAGCAGCGTGCCCTGCTCGTCAACGACGGTCACGCCTTCCTGCGCCGCGATGGCGCCGATGCGAGCTTCCCCGGCGAAGATGAGCTGGTCGGTTGCGCCCGTGGCGTTGGAGATGTTGGGGATGAAGATCCACTTGGCCCCCGAAGAGCGGAAGCCGCGACCGAAGTTGACGAACTGTGAACCCGGAAGACCCGGGACGTCGCTGTAGGGAGAACCGGCGTGGGCTGAGGCGGCGTAGAGCATCTCGGCCGGGTCGGCGTGAGCGTGTGCGCCGCTCAACGCGCACGCGCCGAGGGCGATCATGGCCAGCGATCGAGAAAGCGGATACGGGCGACGAAGGGACAACGCGGGCGTGGGTGTTGAGGTCGTGGTGATCATGGTGGGCCTCGATCGAGTACAGCCGCCGATGGAGAACATCGGCGTCAATGCGGACTATCAACCCCAGCGAACGGACGACTGAAGTATGGCACCCTTCGCCGAGAATGCGAACGGGGAAGGTGCATGATTCGCCAAACACACGCACGGAATCCACAACACATGCCAAACTGAACGTCGGTCGATAGAGCCGATTCGCGGCTCGCAAAGCCATTCAACGATGGGCCTGTGCTGTGAAGCTGGGGTAAATGCTGATTCCCATGCGCGGGTGAGAGACGGACGAGAACCACACTCGGATCATCGTCGTCGCCGGGCCGTTTCATCGTGGTGTGTGATCAGCACGGCAGGAAGAAGCTGTTGAAGAAGCAGTTGAAGTCGCCCTCGTTCACGCCGGTATTCGCGCCGGCGGGGCTACCGAACGGCGGTTTGGGCGTTCCCTGATCGTCGGCGATGTCGCAGAAGAGGCCGACCGCGCCGATGCCCTGCGCCGCCTGCTGAAAGAACCCGCTCGCGGAGAAGAACGCGTTGTAATCGCCTTCGTTGACGTTCGAGTTGGGCACGTTCGGGCTGCCCGGCAGCGGCGTGCCCTGATCGTCGGCGATATCGGCGGGGTTGCAGCCGACGACGTTCGATCGCGGCGACCAGATGACCAGGTTGTTCGGTGCGGTTGCACCGGAGGAGACAAAGTCGCTCGTCGGGGTGAACTGACCTTGTTCGCCGATGGCGAAGATGCGGACGCCGCGGGGTGTGGAGGAGGAGAACGACGAGTCGCGGGTGACGACGAGGAACCCGGGGTAGGTCTTCAGGTTGCCGATGCCGCCCTGATCACCGATGTCGACGAAGTTGCCGGTGTTGGTCAGGAGGCCGGTGGAGGGGTCGCGGAGCAGGCTGTAGACCTCGCTGCCGGTGTTGTGCCCGACGAAGAGGAAGCGGTCGTCGGTGGAGAGGGCGGTGAAGGCCGGCGCGCCGCCGCCGGAGAGCGTGTAAGCGGGATCAGCGCCGGTGAGGGCGGCGGAGGCAGGGTCGACCAGCAGATGGGTCACCACGTTGCTGCCGTTGGAGGTTCCAACGCCGCTGTAGAAGTGCAGCCCGTCGTTGGTTACGGACATGCCGAAGAAGAACTGGCCGATGATCTGGGTTTGCAGGTTGGTGATGGTCCCGTCGGGGTTGATGCTCCAGACGCGCATGGTCCCTTCGCCGGTGCTATTCGAGAAGAGTCGATTGCGCGGCGTATCGACGAGCAGCTCCGTGCAGAAGGTGCCGGCGGCTTCGCGGTCGATCTCGGTCATGGTGTTCGCGGCGCGGTTGTAGCGGTAGACGATGATCTCGTTGGTGCCGCTGGTTCGGGTCCGCGTGACGGCAAGCGTGGTGTCGTTCAGCCAGGCCAGATCCTGCGGCGAGTCGGGCGTTTGAAACGTCCCGACGATCGTCGTTGTCGAGTCGCTGTTGACCTGCAGCACGGTGATCTGCTCGGTCGTCAGGGCCGTGGTGTGGCTGGTGGCGAGGTACTTGCCGTCGGGGGTGAGGGAGATCCCGTCGGCGTTGGTCCCGGGAACGGGGCTGGACGTCGAGGGCGTGGTGCCGATAACGGTCTTGCTGACAAAGACCGGGCGATTCTATGAATCGATGGTGAAGCCGGTGACGGCACCTTCGAGGTTGCCGTTGTTCGCGACGAAGATGGTCCGCTGAGACGCCTGCCCCATCGCGCCGACGGCGCAGAGGAGCGTCGCCGCGGCGGCGGAGATGATCGTCAACGACCGACAAGTGAAGTTGTGCCTCATGCTGAAAGTGTGCGCCGCAAGTCATGCTCGGGCAACTGCGGTGAACCCTTGAAACACGGGGCTTGACAGAAGGTTCGTCGTACCGACGGCGCGAACCGGGACTTCACCTGTTTGCGCCGTGATCGGGTGGAGAGTCATCCTTCGCAAGTCGGCTCCACACCGCATACACCGGGAAGCCCGCCAGCAGGATCGCCAGCCACACGAGCTTTTCACCGGTCTTTTCGGTCATCGTCAGCACGGTCATCGACGCGCCCGCGAGCACGAACAACCCCGGGACCACCGGGTATCCCCAGCAGCGGAAGGGCCGCGGTGCGTCCGGGCGTTTGAAACGCAGCACAAAGATCGCCGTACCCGCGAGGGTGTAGAACAGCCACATCGAGAAGACAAACCCACCCGCCAGCGTGCTGAACGTCTGATAGACCATCACCGACGCGCACGAAAGCGCACACTGCACCCACAGTGCCGCGGCGGGTGTCTTTCGCGTCGGGTGCAGCGAGCCCAGGAACCGGAACATCAGCCCGTCGCGCGCTTGCTGGAAGGTCACGCGGGCGCCGGTGAGGATCGAGCCGTGCGTGCTGCCCAGCGTCGAGAGCGCAACCAACCCCAGCAAGACCGCCGCTCCGGCGCTCCCCGCGATCGAAGCCCCGACCATCTCCGCCATCGGGTTGCTGTCGCTGCCGCTGCGGATGGCCCCCTCGGGCAAAAGCGCGAAGTACGCCGCGTTCACCGAGAGGTAGATCGCCATGATCCCCAGCGTCCCCAAGATGAAAACCCGCGGCAGCGTCTTCGAGGGCTCCTTCACATCGCCCGCGATGGCCCCCACATCCGCCCACCCGTCATAGGTCCACATCACCGCCGCGAAGATCATCACCAACGCGCCGACAACTGTTGTTTTCTCGATCGCCGGTTCGGTGAACTCAACCGCCCCGGGTGAAACCACGCACGCCGCAACGACGATCCCCAGAAGCCCGGCGATCTTCAACGCCGTCAGCCCGGTCGCCACGCGAGCGCCCAGGGCCGTGCCCCGCGCGTTGAGCCACGTACTGACGATCAGCAGCACGCACGTCACCGCGATGGGCACCCACGTCATCGGCGCTCCGCTCGCGTCCTTGGGCACGCCGCCAAAGAGCGCCAGCAGGTGCGAGGAGAACACCGTCGCGATCCCCGCCGCCGCCAGCGGCTTGGAGATCAGCATGTAACTCCACCCGAAGACAAACGCCGCCGCACGCCCGTACGCCTCGCGCAGAAAGACGTACACCCCGCCCGACTGCGGGAACATCGCGCCCATCTCCGCGTACGTCATCGCCCCGAAGAGCGCCAGCACACCCCCAACGCCCCAGCACAGCAGCGTCAGCCACAATCCAGAAATCTGCCCCGCGATCTGCGGCGGCGTGTTGAAAATCCCCGACCCGATACACACACCGATCATCACGCCGCTGGCGCCGATGAACCCCACCGTCCGCGGCAAGGCCGCCGCTGTACGGTTCTCACGCCCGCCATCGCTGACGATCCCCGCCCCTCCGTCCGATGCTGGAGGGGTCGCGGAACTGCTCACTTGCCCGTCTCCAACTCCGTCAGCAGACCCTTCGCGTCGTAGACCACGCGCAGCGACTCAAGGATCGCCCGCACGTCCACCGACACCGCCCGTGCACGCTCTTCGCTATACAAGAACGCGTTCGGCAGCGACTCGATGTTCCCGTCGAAGATCAGCCCGACGACCTCGCCCTTGGTGTTCAACACCGGCGAGCCCGAGTTGCCCCCGATGATGTCCGCCGTGCACACAAAGTTGTACGGCGTAGACGGGTTGAACTTTCCCGCCGCCGCCTGGAACCTTGGCACCAGCGCATACTCCGCCTCGCCCTCGTGCTTCTTGGCGCGGTCGATGAGCCCCTGGAACGTCGTGAACGCGGGGATCTGCTCGCCGTCCTGCATATAGCCCTTCACCACGCCGAAGCTCACGCGCAGCGTGCCCGTCGCATCGGGTGCCACGCTCTGCCCCAGCACCTTGAAGCGTGCCTCCGCCAGACGGGCATACGCCTCGCGCTCCGCGGGCTCGACCGTTCGCTCATAGCCCTTGCGGATGGCGCTCACGGCCGGTGCGATCTTCCGCGCCAGCACGATCAACGGGTCCGTCGATTCTTTGATCGCCTCCGCCCCGCCCAGCAGCAAGCGCTTGCGCTCGGATTGGTCCTTGAGCTTCGTGCCGCTGATGGCCTCGTACGCCACGCGCTGCGCCGTCTGGTTGCCCAGGATCGACCGCACGAGCTGGTCGTCGCCGCCGCGGAGTTCAACGATCCGTGACAGCCACGAGCTCAGCAGCGCCGTCTCGAAGGCCTCGTCCATGGGCACTTCGGTGAGGATGTCCTCGTCGGTTTCCTCAAGGCGAGCGTCGCGGAACTCGCGCAGCCGCTGCGCCGACTCGCGCGTGACTTCCTCGCTGCGCAGGACCAGTCGCAGCGCCCGCGAGGAGAGCTCGCCCGGCATGCCGCGGTTCAGCAGCAGATACTGCGAGATCCCCTCGCGCCAGGGCTTCTTCGCGGCGCTCAGCGCAGACACCGCGCTGATGGCCTTCTGCACTTCGGGGATGTTCGTGTCAAAGAGCTTCTCCTGCGCTTCGATCTTCGTCTTCATCAGCGACGGGTCCTGCAACCCGCGGAGCTGGCCCTGCCTGGCCTTCCGCCCGTTCGCTACGCCGTCGTAGTCATCGCCCGCCACCAGCGCATTCCGCTTGCTGCGCCCCATGAACTCGCGAAGGTGAACCTCGGTCCGCCAGATCTCCGCCAAGCGAGCGGGGTACTCGTAGTCACGCAGGAAGCGCAGATCATCGACCGTCAGCAGCCGCTGCGTGCGTCCGGGGTGACCCACGACAAAGACCGCCTCGCCCTCTTTCGCGCCCTGCGCGTTGAACGTGAAGTAGTGCTTCGGCTGATACGGCTTGCCGTTCTCATACACACGGAAGAAGGCCATATCGAGCCCGAAGCGCGGGTACTCGAAGTTGTCGGCATCGCCGCCGTAGCTCGCCGCGAGTTCTTCCGGCGCGAAGACCAGGCGAACATCCGTAAAGCGTTTGACGCTGTAGAGGTGGTACAGGCCACCACCGAACAGCGGCACCACCCGGCAGTTCAGCCCGCTCTTCTTCGACTCTTCGCTCTCGATGCGCCCGATCTCCGCCTGCCGGGCCGCCTCCGCCGCCTGCGGGTTCCCCGCGTCCTTCTCCGCCGCCGCGTTGATCTGCTCCGTCACATCCCGGATGCTCACGAGCATCGAGATCTCCTGCCCCTCAACGCGAAGCTCTTCCGCTTCGCTCTTGGCGATGAACCCGTCGCGCATCAGGTTGCGCTCGGCGGTGGTGAGTTTCTGGATCGCATCCGAAGCGACGTGGTGATTCGTCATCACCAGCCCGCGCGCCGAGACGAACGACCCGCTGCCACCCTGCCCGACCTTCACCGCCGCGTGCTGGGCTTTCTCCAGCCACGCCGCGGAAGGCTCGAACCCGTAACGCTCTTTGAGCTGTTCCTTGGGCAGGGCGTTGATCAGCCACATCCCCTCGTCCGCGCGGGCGGCGTGAGCAAAGAGCGCCATCGAGCACCCCGCCAATGAGGCCGCGAACCCGACAAACGACCGCAAACCGACAAGGCGCCAATCACGCATCATGATGAAAACTCCCGCGTGTAAAGACCGGATGAAAACACAAGCCGAATCCGTTCGAGTGTACGCCCGAAGCCCGCATCCTCGGCCATCGAATCACCCTCCGCGTTCAACGCGGGCTACAGTCCTCCGTGGACATCCGTTCATCCATCGGGTTCGCGGTCGACAAGGGTCAGACGCTGCTGGGCAAGGTCCGCTCGCGGGCGTTGCTCTACACGGTGGTCATCGCCGCCGCCACCAGCCTGATGATCGCCCTGACGACCATCGCCTGGGTCCCCGCGGTGGGCGTGGCGGCCGTCGCCCTCGCCGCCACGGTCAACAAACTCACCCAGGTTCTCAAGCAACCCGTCTGCCTCGGCTGCGGGTGCGATCTCTCCAAACTCCCGCCCACCGCCTACGGCATCGCCTGCCCGTCCTGCGGCACGCTCAACCTCATCCCGCCCCACGAACAACCCAACGCCGACGCCATCGCCACCGCTGAATCCGCACACCCGATCCCCGAGATCGACGACCAGGAAGCCGGCGGCTGGGAAGAACCAACCAAGGCCTGAGCCGAGACGCATCCTCCGCATCGCCACTGGGCATTCACTCTCCGCGCAACTCCGCGAACGCCGCGTTGAAAACGAAAAAGGCCCGAATCTCTTCGAGCCTTCGCGTCTTCGTGCAAAATCTCTTCCAAGCCGAGGGCAAAGAAAACCCGGCTCAAACCCCCGCCGCACTGCGATCGATCGCCGCCCCGCAGAGCTTGTACAGCACGCGGGCGCCGACGTTCGCGTCCCACTCCGGCTGCTTCGGGTCGTTGCTAGGGCAGACCTCCACCAGATCGAAGCCGACGACCTTCTTGCCCGCGTCCACCAGGGCCTTCAGCAGAACCGCCGCCTGATTGAACGACAACCCGCCGGGGACCGGCGTGCCCGTGTTCGGGCACAGGCTCGGATCCAGCCCGTCGATATCGAACGAGATGTACACGTACTGCGGCAGCTCGCGTACGGCCTTTGCCGCCAAAGCCGAGAAACTCTCCCCCTCGCTCAGCCGCGTCGACCAATCCAGGTCGTAGTTCGTCACCACCCGCCGCCCCTGGCTCTCGGCAAAGTCGTGCTCGAACTCGCCGAAGTCGCGGATGCCCACCTGCACCAGCCGCGTGACCTCGGGGATCTCGCTGAGCACGTTGTACATGATCGACGCGTGGCTGTACTTGAACCCCTCAAAGGCCGGGCGCAGGTCCATATGCGCGTCGATGTGCAGGATCCCCAGCCCCTTGTCGCGCGGCGCAAGCCTTCGCTCCGTCGCCTGCAACCGTTCGACATATTCCGCGCACGCGCGGATCGCCCCGAACGGTGTTGAGTGATCACCACCGATCAATCCCGGCACCTTCCCCTGCGCGAGCACCGACCACGCGGTGTGGTACGTGTGCGTATTGACCAGCTCGCACGCCTTCTCGATCTTCGCGACGGTCTTACGGTCCTTCGCGTCGGCCCCGCACTTGGCGATGATCGGTGCCGCCAGCTTCCGAGCGTCCTTCGAGGCCTTGAGAATGGCCTTGGGCTCCGGAAGCATGTGGATGCCCTGGGTGTAGATCCGCCCGAACTGGAAGTCGAAAAGGTCGACCTGCACCGAGGCGTTGAGAATCGCCGCCGGCCCGCGGTGCGTACCGCCGCCGTACGACGTCGTCGCGTCGAACGGGACAGGGAAGAGCACCACGTGGGCATCGTCGCGCGTATCGGGCAAACCGAAAATGCCCGCATCAGGATGAGCCGCGGCATCGGGATCAAAGGGGGCCATAGACCCGATGGTAGCAGAAGACCCCCTCGCACACCGCCGCGCACCATGGAGCATCAATCCCCCGCACGCGCCGTGCCCCGCGATCCTTCCGCACGCCACCCGGCGCAACCGTTCGCATCCGCTACCGTGCAGCGAGAACAACCTTCGACCCGCGAAGGAAACAACGCATTCACCCGCACGAAGCCGCCGACGAACGGTCTTGAAGCCGACGGGCGTGTGCTCCGTCGAACGGTTTCGCAGATCGATGGCAAAGTTCTGAAACCTGGGCCGGTTTGGTACGTCCTGGCACAAGTTGGGTGAGCGCATGCGGCAGAAACCCTGAGCCACGACCTGTTGTGACCCCTGTGTGTGGGTGCTCTAGGGGTTGTGTACGGGCTTCTCTTGCCAATCAAAAACCAGATTTCGGGAAAAATTCTGTCCAGAACCCTTGCAGTGTGGTCGATGATCGGCTATTCTTTCCCAAACAAACGGGCACCAGACTTCTGATGACTTCAAAACCACTCGGCCGATGACAGGTGTGGAAGACCACGAGGGTCGGACGAGTGGGCCGTGACGATACGAGCACTCGAAGAGTCGGAAAGTGGCAGAGGTTTGAGGTTCGAGATTTGAGATTTGAGGTTTGAGGTTTGCGTGAGTCAGCGTGAAGGCCGAGCGTGGACGATCGGCGTGTGTGCTTGGGACAGTGAGTCGAACGGGTGGAACCCATCGGGCCCTTTCCTTTGAAGGAACGACCGATGACGAACGGACTGACGGATCTGGCGATGTTGGCGACGGTTGCGGGGGCGACGCTCCCGCTGGTGTGTCTGGGGCCGGGGGGCGACTTTGTGCAGCCTTACGCGGCGGATGACGCGGGCGGGCTTGAGTTGGTCGATCTGGTGGCGGATGAAGAATCGCCGGCGATCGGGGTCGGACGTGAGGTCCTTGTTGAGTCGCCGCCGGTTGCTGGTTTGGTTGATGGCGGGGTGAGCAGCGGCGGTGTGGGTGAGGTCTCGGCCGAGTTGGTTGGTGGTCGTTCGATGAGCGGTGGCTGCGATCGGGTGGTTGGTGTCGTGGCGGCGACGAACGTGGGCGAGATGGTCGAAGTTTCGCCCGAGATTCAGTCCGTCGCCCGGCAGTGGGGGCTTGAGGGGCTCAGCAACGCTGGGGAGTTGGCCCGGCAGGCGGTGGTTTTGCTCCGGGCCGAGGCGACGTTGAGGGGTCAGTCGGAGTTGATCGGCGCGACAGTCAGGGCGGCAAGGGGGGCGAGATCGGGCTGGTTGCGGGCGCTGCTTGGTGCTCGGGTTCGCTCGGCGGGGATCACGAGTCAGGCGGGCGCGGGGCGCGAGCGCGGCGCGATTGATGGCGTGATGAATGGCGGGATGGATGGCGTGATGGATGGCGTGATGGGTGGTGCGGAGGGGGTTGGAGGTTTGGGCGGCGGGGCAGAGCGTGTGTCGAGCGCACCGGCGGTTGCCGGGGGCGAGCGTTTGGTGAGTGTGTCGGTTGAAGTTGTGAGTCGGTCCTCTTTACCGGAGACTATCCGTGAACCTGACCCCGAAGCAGTTGCGAATCCTGTCACTTATCCGCGATTGGCGCGTTCGGTTTGGCTATTCGCCGACGATGCAGGAACTGGCGGACCAGATCGGCGTGAGCAAGGTCACGGTCTTCGAGCACGTCGAAGCGCTCATCAAAAAGGGCGCGCTGGTCCGCGAGCCCAACAAGGCTCGCTCTTTGTCGATCGCTGACGGGATCGCGGTCCCGGACGAGGCCCGGCCGCTGCGTTTCCCGCTGGTGGGCAAGATCGCCGCCGGCTACCCGATCGAGAAGGTGCCCGACACCGACGAACTGGACATCGTCGATCTGCTCGGCCCGCGCGCGGGCAAGCAGGCCTCGATGTTCGCCCTGAAGGTCACGGGCGACAGCATGAAGGACGAGGGGATCCTCGACGGCGACTTTGTCCTCATCGAGCGCACCGACGTTGCGGGCAACGGCGACCGCGTGGTGGCGCTGCTCCCCGACGGGCAGACGACGCTGAAGACCTTCTTCCGCGAGGCCGACCACATCCGCCTGCAGCCAGCAAACCCGGCGTTCTCCCCGATCCTCGTGCGCGAGTGCAAGTTGCAGGGGATCGTCCGCGGCGTGATCCGCAAGTATTGATCGCTTGGCATGATCGTGCTGAGTGCTGAGTGCTGAGTGGCACAGTGGCACAGTGGCGCAGTGGCGCAGTAGCCGAGTGCTGAGGCCTGTTTGGTGGGGAGGGCGTTGCGCGTGACGAGCTTCGGCGGCCTTGATCTCTTGGATCGAGGCCGCCGGTTTTGTTTTTGGGGCGTGGGGCTGAGCGGCTGAGGGTTCACGACTTCCGCTTGCGATCGGCTGCATTCGGGCTTGTGCTTGCGGATGGATGCTGGTCCAGCGGTGCTTGTAGACCGACACTTGCCGAGCGGTGCTTGTTAAGCGGTGCTTGTTAAGCCGTGCTCGTTGAGCGGTGCTTGCTCTGCGGCGATTTCGAGGCGCGGTGCGATTCGCGAGGTTTGTACGCCGGGTTTGCTTGAGGTGCTGTGTGTTCCTGCGGCGCGGTGTGTGCTCGGAACTCTTGTAGCGCGTGTAGTGCTTGGTGTGCTTGGTGAGTTTGGGGTGCTGCGTCTGCTGCGTGCGCTTTGTGTGCTTGGTGCGCTTGAGTGAAACGCTGGTTGGCGCTTGGGGTTCAGATCGGCAGGGTGCGCATGCGCCAGCGGGTGAGGGCCCAGCCGGCGAGGATGATGAGTACGCCGAGGGGCAGGGCTTCGTACTGGCGTTCGATGAAGCCCATCCAATAGGCGGGGGTTGCGAGCAGGGCGGTGACGGCGGCGGCGAAGAGCTTTGCTCCGACGCGCGGGGGGGTGTCGCAGAGCGCGCCGAAGCTGCTGCGCGGGCTCATGGGGATGACGCAGAAGAGGACGTAGACGGGGAAGACGAGGCCGTAGAAGGACATGAACGCGCGGTAGAGCAGCTCGGGCCCGGCCAGCCCGGCATAGTCGGGGATGAGGCGCGCCAGCAGAAAGGCCCCGATGGCGAGCACAACAAGCAGAAGTTCCCACGGGCCCCACGACCAGATCGCGGCCCGGCG
>Ga0068877_10001649_pt1 | contig 18264 bp, 11 predicted proteins | sample NOAtaG_FD_66437 | JGI IMG/M metagenome (GOLD analysis project Ga0068877, IMG submission 66437) | Freshwater lake microbial communities from Lake Erie, under a cyanobacterial bloom - NOAA_Erie_Diel6S_1000h metaG | ecosystem: Environmental > Aquatic > Freshwater > Lake | place: USA: Ohio, Lake... | reverse complement strand
AACGGTGATCCAGCTCCCTTGTGGGACAATATGATGAAGAACGTTTATAATTTGGGAGCATTTGGCGTCTCTCCTGAAAATTTCCGTTTGGATGTTTGGTACAACAATCCAGCTACGGGAGTTAATATGAACAGTATCCAACGAGAGCCCTTGGACGGAAAGCTCTTGTTGCAAGTATTGGATTTGGACAGAATAGACGCCCAACAAATGCCCTATCCCGATGCTTTCTTTGACTTTGTTCCCAATGCCTCTACCCAGGGCGGATTGATCGATGCCCAGTCAGGAAGAATCTTCTTCCCTCATGTGGAGCCATTTGGTTCGCATTTAGCCAATGAGATCATTCAAGGTTTGGGCAATACCACGGCTGCGCAGCAAATGATCAGCCAGGTGGTGTTTCAACCTCTCTATGATTCAACCAAAACAGCAGCCCAAATCAACTTTCCTCAGCTCAATCGTTTCCGGATCAAGGGCCAATATCAATCAGCCTCAGGATCGGAAATTTCACTCAATGCCATGAATATTCCTCAAGGTGCCGTTAGTGTCACATCTGGTAGTATCAAGTTGGTAGAGGGACAAGATTTTACGGTGGACTATAATTTAGGAAAAGTAAAAATTATCAATGAAGGGGTGATGAATAGCGGCAATCCCATCAAAGTTTCTGTGGAAAGCAATTCGCTTTTCAATATGCAGTTTAAAACCATGATCGGTAGCCGCTTCGACTATAAAGTCAATAAAGATCTGACCATCGGATCTACTTTTATGAATTTGAGAGAGCGCCCCCTTACCCAAAAGGTAAATATTGGAGATGAGCCGGTGAATAACTGGGTAGTTGGGGGAGATATTGCTTATCAAAAGGAGGTGCCTTTTTTGACAGAAATGGTGGATCGTTTGCCATTTATCAAAACCAAAGCGAAGTCAAGTATTTCTTTCAGCGGAGAAGCGGCCAAGATGTTCCCTGGACACAGCCGGGCCATTTCTAAGATTGGAAACGCTTACCTCGATGACTTTGAAGGTAGTCAAAGTTTAATTGACTTGCGTTCTTTGAATCAATGGTTTTTAGCCAGTACCCCAAAATTGCAGCAAACCTTGTTCCCAGAGGGAAATATCGAGGACAGTTTGGTGTACAATTACAATCGCGCAAGGATGAGTTGGTATGTGATTGATCCTTTGTTTTATCGCAATAATGCATTGACGCCCACCAATATCACAGCGGATGTCCAAAGTGATCACCGCATGCGTGAGGTGTTGGAAAGTGAGGTATTCCCCAATCGTCAATTACCCACAGGAACTCCTCCCAATATCCAGACTTTGGACTTGACATACTATCCCAAAGAAAGAGGACCTTACAATTATGATCAGCCGTTGGGATTGGCGGGATACTCTGCTGGTTTAGATACAGACGGAAATCTCAATGCACCAGAGACCCGTTGGGGTGGTATTCAAAGAGCCTTGACCACTACCGATTTTGAAACCAGCAATGTGCAGTTCATTCAATTTTGGTTAATGGATCCTTTTAATGATGACTCGGAAAACATCAATGGTGGTGATTTGTATTTCAACTTGGGAAATGTATCAGAAGATGTTTTAAATGATTCACACTTATCTTTTGAAAATGGATTTCCAACGGATAACAATCCATTGCCCGTTTTAACAGGCACTTGGGGTAATTTTCCTAATCCTTCAACTTTCAATGTGGTCAATGCCTTTGACAACACCAGTGGTTCTTTTGAGCAACAAGACATAGGAATCGATGGTTTGACTTCGGCTGATGAACAAACATTTTTTGCTCAATGGTTGGCGGCCGTTCAAGGTCACGTCACACCGGAAGCTTACGTGAAAGTGGCAGCTGATCCCTCTGCCGATAATTACCTGTATTTCAGAGGAAGCGCAAGTGATCAGGCCAATTTGAATACCATCGAGCGATATAAATTCTTCAATGGTTATGAGGGCAATGCCAATACCTCTAGTCCAGAAGGATATCCCATCACAGCCACCACCGTTCCCAATACAGAGGACATCAATCAAGACATCACCTTGAATCAAATTGAAAGCTATTTTCAATACAAAGTAAGTCTGCGTCCTGGTGATATGGGAGAGAGCAACATCGGCTCCAATTATATCACCGATAGTTTTGTAACTACCAAAACTACCGCAAATGGTGAGGAAAGAAGCATTCGTTGGTATCAGTTCAAAGTGCCTATACAAGAGTTTGAAAAGAGAGTAGGAAACATTCCTGATTTCCGTTCCATACGTTACATCAGAATGTTCCTCAAAGGTTGGGAGGAGCCGGTGACTTTGCGTTTTGCCCGCTTGGAATTGGTAAGAGGAGAGTGGAGAAAATATACCAATAGTCTTTTGGGCCCTCAGGAGTTAGAGCCCAATGATGATCAAGCTACGGAGTTTGATATTGCGGCGGTGAACATTGAAGAGAACGGAAACAGAGAGCCGGTGCCTTATGCGATTCCTCCAGGTATCATCCGTGAGCAGGATGTTGCCACAGCCAATTTGCGCAGTATGAACGAGCAGTCACTTTCAATGACGGTTTGTAATTTGAATGATGGTGATGCGCGTGCTACCTATAGAAATGTGAGCTTTGACATGCGACAATACAAGCGCTTGCGCATGTTTGCCCACATGGAAGCCAAAGGAATTGAGACGGAGTTGAAGGACAAAGATCTAACGGTGTTTGTGCGTCTGGGTTCTGATTTTGATCAAAACTATTACGAGTACGAAATGCCCATGAGTGTTTCGCCTTGGTACACCAATGATGACAATGAGATTTGGCCCGAGGCCAATAATTTTGATATTATCGTAAAGGATTTGCAGGACTTAAAGGCCAATCGTCCGTCAGGATATTCTAACCTAATCGAATTTAGCAAAATGCTCAACAGTAATGTGCGGATTGCGGTGAAAGGAAATCCTAACGTGTCGAATGTAACCGTGTTGATGATTGGGGTAAGAAATCCCGATGATAAAAAGAATGCTTTCAGTGCTCAAGATGATGGAAAGTCGAAATGCGCGGTGATTTGGGTGAATGAGTTGCGCATGTCTGAATTTGACAATACCTCCGGTTGGGCAGCCCTAGGAAGAATGACCGCGCAGCTGGCTGATTTGGCCACCGTGAATGTGGGAGGAAATATAAGTACCCCCGGATGGGGCACCATAGAGCAAAAAGTGCAAGAGCGTCAGCAAGAAACCAAAACAGGAGTGGATGCAAGTACCACTGTCCAGATGGGCAAATTCTTTCCGGAAAAATGGGGAGTACAAGCTCCACTGTATCTCGGTTTTTCAGAACAAGTGTCTACTCCTCGTTATAGTCCATTGCAGCCCGATTTGGAGTTGAATGAATTGCCTAATTTATCCAAGCCACTCAAAGAGAAATCACAAACGCTCACCAAGCGAAGGAGTATCAATGTCACCAATTTCAAAATTGCTCCTAAAAAAGAAGGAGCAGATGGAAAAGGAGGAGAAGGGGGCAAAGGAGAAGCCGCAGGAGCGGCGCCTGGAGGTGCAGCCAAAGGCGGAGGAGGAGAGGAAAAACCGAAATTTTATAGTCTCGATAATTTTTCTTTGAGCGGATCATACAATGAAATTTATTTCAGAGACATCAATATTGATGGTCGTTTGAATCAGCAATACCAAGGGGCGTTTGATTACACGTTCACCAACAAACCCAAGGAGATCAAACCCTTTGCTAAAGTGCCTGTTGTCAAAACTTCTCCTTACTTGAAGTGGATCAAAGAGTTCAATTTTTATCCAGGCATCAAACAATTGGGTTTTCATACCGACATGAATCGTACTTATGAAACCAGTAGAATCAGAAACAATACACTTGAATTGACCGGGGTGTACAGTGATATGTTGATTCAAACCCAGGCACAAAAAAATTGGAATTGGAATCGCAACTATACGGTGAAGTATGATTTGACCAAAAGCATCAAGTTAGATTTAACCGCCGCCAATACCGCTCTTGTTTTGGAGCCAAGAGGTGTAATCAATAAGGACGATCAAGATTGGTATCAAGCCTACAAGGATACTGTTTCTCAAAACATCATGCGCTTGGGAGAGAGCACGGTGTACAATCATCAATTCAACGCTTCCTATAAGCTGCCGTTGGATAAATTCCCATTGATTGATTTTGTGAACTCCGATATCAAATACGGTTCAAGCTATAGATGGGATCGAGCTCCTTTTACTCAGGATACCTTGGGTCATAAGATTCAGAACTCCCGTCAGATCACCGCCAATGCAACGGCGAACTTTGAAACCCTGTACAATAAAGTGCCTAAATTGAAGGAGATCAACCAAGGCAAGAAAGACGATAAGAAAGGCAAAGACAAAGACAAGGACAATCCGGATAACAAAGATGGGTATGGGAAGGATTTAGAAAAGAAAGAAAAGAAAGAGCCGATCAAGTGGGGTGATGTGACATTGCGCTTTTTGATGATGGTGAGAAATGTGAATGGTTCGTACACCAAGAACGAGGGAATGATGTTGCCGGGGTATAACCAAAAGGCAGGATTTTTAGGAATGAACAATAACCTCCAGGCACCCGGTTGGGGATTTGCCTTTGGAGAGCAAAATACAGATTGGCAAGGTCAGTTGACGGATAGGAATTTTGCATTGTCAATGGCAGAGGGTGGTTATATCGTGCAATCTCCTTACCTCAATAATCAATATACAGAAACCTCCACTACCAACTGGAATTTGAAAGCATCCTTGGAGCCCATCAAGTATATGAAAATTGAGCTGACGGCCACTCGTCAGGATGGGCGCAATCTTACCAGTTTCTTCCGATACGATATTGATTCCATGGAGTATCAGTTTCAATCTCCTATGGAGACGGGTAATTTCAGCGCTTCTGTGAATACTTGGTCCACTGCATTTGTTCGTGATGACAAGGCCAATGGCAACATGTCAGAGACTTTCCTGAACTTGTTGGCCTACAGAGAGGTGATTTCTGCACGATTGAATGATGAGAATTATCAATTGGGCAATCCAGAAACTTCGGGCTATTATCAAGGATTTGGAGGGACGGCACAAGATGTGGTGATACCGGCATTTATTGCAGCCTATACAGGAAAAACGGCAGAGGAGGTGAACTTGAATTCTTTCAGAACCCCTTCACAACCCAATTGGAAGGTGAGTTATGATGGATTGACCAAAATTGAGAGTGTCAAGAAATACTTCAAGCAGTTTACGGTGAATCACCAATATCGATCCACGATTTCGGCCAGTTATGTTACCAATTTAAACTATACCCAAGATCAGCAGGGTAGGCCTTCTGCCTTGGATCAGAATGAGGTACCGAATTGGATTCCCCAGCAGCAGATTGGTACCATTACCATTTCTGAGCAAATGTCGCCCTTGTTAGGATTTGACATGACCTTAAAGACCAAGAAGAGCAATGATCCGCAGTTTAAGGTAGAGATGAAAAGAGACAGAACAGTGGGACTGGGATTGAGCAATAATCAGGTAACAGAAACCAGGAGCAATAGTTTTGTAATTGGCACCGGCTATAAGTTCACAGATATCCCCAATCCAATTGCCAAGATCAAGGGACAGAAATTCCCGATGAAGTTGTTAAAGAGTACAAGCATCAATTTGAGAGCAGACTTGACGATGCGTGACAATGTTACGATCATCCGAAAAATCGTAGAGAAGCAGAACCAAATTACTGCGGGTCAAACCTTATGGAGCTTGAAAACGAGTGCCGACATGGCGGTAAGTGATAAGCTCACGATACGATTCTTCTATGATCACCAGTTTACCAAACCGAAGATTTCCAACTCCTACAACTCCACCAACATCAACACTGGAATTGCCATTCGATTTACTTTGAATGGGTAATGAACGGATTGTTTTATCTCATCTCCTCAATCTTCAATATCTGATCTCCCAACCGTAAGTGGGTGAGTTTTTCTATTTCCGGTGTAAAGCCCATATTGGTGTACCTTCCATCCAAGTGCGACGCCTCATCGAGCATGAAGAAGATCTGACAGCTCTCCGTATGAGGCCCCGCAGATGCCCATCCAATGGCTCCTGTCACAAAGGGATATGGATTAAATTCAGATGAAATGACTTCATTCAAACTGCCCATCCCATCTCCTCTTGGACATCCTCCTTGTATCACAAAATTCGGTACCCAACGGTGAAAATATTTGTTGTTATAAAAGCCAATATTCACGAGAGATCGAAAATGAAGCGCGGTGATAGGATTGCTCTCCTCATGCACGTAAAACAACATCGCCTGCTCTCCTGCTTCACTGGTTGTTGTCATGCGATACGTTCTCATTTTTTGAATTTCCTGCAAATCCGAAACGGTAACATGTAATTTCGGAGTGGGCGTGTAGGTGGGTAGGTTCTTTTTGCCCAAAGCATTGATGGCTTTGATGAGTTCATTATAGGTTTCTACTTCCATCGGCAGCACCAAAGATTGAAGTCGTTCCTCCATGCGCATGGACCAACCTGTTTTTTCCATATCGGACATAGGATAATGCGCTATGGCATCTGCGAGCAAGGCTTGTATTCCAATGTCTCCCGTATTCCATAGCGGACCTGCAATCTCACTCAGAAAATTTCCTTCCCATCGCGCAGCATCATGAAGGACGCATTCTGTGCCGTAGTACAAATCGGTGGCTGTGCTACCGTGTTGCAAAAGATGCCGCACGATTTTCACTTTCAATTCGGGGGCGTGTTGCAGCGCTTGAAAAGCCATCATCCGTTCATAGGGAGATACCACATTCAAAAATTCCATCCACGCTTTCATGCCAGTACTATCATCTCCATTTTGAATCCGCCAGGCACGCTCGCTCCATTTGATTTCCGCACTGGAAGTGGATTGATCACCGTGCTGCTCAATAAAGATATTTTGCCGTTGGTAGGGAATTTTTGGTGCGATGATGGCAATGGTTAAAGCAATGATGCGACTGCTTTCATTTTGCAATAGAGGCAGCAGCTGATGGGCATCAAAGGCGTCATTTTTTTGTAGTCCTAAAAGACAATCAATACGGATATTCTCTGGGTTGTTTTTATTCAATGCCCCGTCTATCAGGCATTGCAGCGTCGCGGTTTGATTGAATTTCGATAAACTCTGAATGAGGTATTTCGCTTCAGCAATTTGATCTTCAGCAATGGCTCTTTTCCAATGTTCGATGGCCACTTCTGGCAACGAACTACCCACTAGGGCCTTTCTTGAAATACGGGCAATGGGTTTCCACAAACGGTGAATCGGGATGCGATTCGCGTTGGGCTGTTGAGTCCATTGGGTAAGGGTTTGAATCAAGAGAGAACTTTGATGACCATTTTTAATAATCGCATAAGCGCCTTCCAACCATTGCAAACTATCCAACCCATTTTGTAATAAAATACCACAAAATAATTCAGCTTGCTTTTCATTCACCACACTTTCTCCCAATGTCTGAATCCAATATTTCGAGAAATCATATGCAGGAGGTGAAGACGTATATTTTTGTCGTAACCAATCAAAAGTCAAACTATCTTTTTGTTGAGCGAGGGACCAGTATACATCCGATTGAACTCCGCGAATGGCTTGATTTTGCAATAGCATAAAATCTTCCGTCCAGGATGGAGAGCGTGGAATGGAATCATCCAGGTATTCCCTGATTTGCTGAGCTGCTATGGCATTGGGATGGGAAGCCGCAAACTGGCAATATACATGAAATTGCAAATTGGATAATGCTGCAATAGATGAAGTTGGATATTGTCCTTGATGTAGTTGCAGCAAGAAAGTGGCAAGCTCGGCTCGATGACACAATGGTGAGGATAGACTTAGATTGGGTTTTTGAGGAAGCGGGCGAGTGTTAGCGCAAGACCATACCATCAACATCAAAAGGATTCCAGTAAAATATCTCATGGTGGAAATATAGATATAAAAAGAAAGCCGCTCAATGGGAGCGGCTTTTAATGGGATTTAAATGATCTCAATAATACATACTTCTTCTCACCTTGGCTACATATTTGGCCAAACGAATGACCTGTTTGGTGTAACCAAATTCATTGTCATACCATACATACAACACGATACCTTTTCCATCGTTGCTGACAATGGTAGCTTGGCTATCAAATACACTGCAACAATCGTTGCCGACAATATCGCTTGATACCAACTCCTCGCTGATGCTGAAAAATATTTGATTTACCAAGTCACCCTCTAATGCGGCTTTTCTGACAATGGCATTGACTTCATCACGAGTAGTGGCCTTGTCAACATATGCATGAATAATCGCCAATGATCCGTTGGGCGTGGGCACGCGAACGGCATTGGAAGTAAGCTTGTCTGACAATGATGGAATCACCTTAGTAACGGCTTTTCCAGCGCCCGTCTCTGTGATGACCATGTTGATAGCGGCACTCCTTCCTCGGCGACTTTTCTTGTGCATATTGTCCAATAAGTTTTGGTCATTGGTGTAGGCATGCACCGTTTCAATGTGTCCTTTGTCAATACCAAATCCATCATGGATGGTTTTTAGAATCGGACAGATAGCATTGGTGGTGCAAGAGGCGGCGGAGAAGATGGTTTCATTTTCAATGTCCAAATCGCGGTGGTTGATTCCGTATACGATATTCGGAACCTCCTTTCCAGGAGCGGTTAATATCACCTTGCTGATTCCCTTAGATTTCAAATGAATGCTCAATGCTGCGCGATCTTTGAAAACCCCCGTGTTATCAATCAACAAAGCGTCATTGATTCCGTACGCTGTGTAGTCCACTGCACCTGGATCTTTGGCGGCAATCATGTGTACACGCTGACCGTTGATGATCAAACATTTGTTTTCGTAATCGGTATCGACAGTGCCTTTGAATCTCCCATGCACGCTATCGTTTTCAAAAAGTCCTGCTCTTTTTTTGATGCTCAACTCATCATCTTCACGAGTGACGATGGCACGCAAACGCAGTTGTTGTCCGCTTCCCGCTTGTCTTACCAATTCTCTGGCGGCTAATCTTCCAATGCGCCCGAAACCGAACAAAACGACATCTCTGGGTTCTAAATCAGCGCCGTTTTCTTGAATGAAATTTTGTAATTTATCTTCTAAAAAGTCGCGTTGACTTTTATAATGCTCTCTTGATTGGGCCCACTCAGAGGCCAATTTTCCGATGTCAATTTTAGCCGGAGCCAAATTCATGTTGTACAACTCCTTGGCCAAGTCAGCCGAATCAAAAACGCTGATGGGCTTTCCCACTACTTCGGCTGCGTATTTGTGCAAGCGAAGGATTTCAGTGATTCGGGTATCCGCCAAATGATTGCGGAATAACACGAGTTCGATGGATTTGTCAAAGAGCAACTTGCCCACCATGTGCGCAAGATCCACTGCCGCTCTTTCTTGGTTGACATACACGCTCAGTTCATTGCTGTACGTGTCTTTTGAAAGATTGTTAGACATAAATGAAAAAATTTAGTTTTGTTGAACCTAAGATTCATTTTCTTAAGCCGTACAAAGATAGGGGGAGTAATGGTTTTTAACAAATACTGCACTTTAGGTTAGAACGAAAGATTTATTAGGAGTATTGAGTCAATATTGCGGAACTTAGCAAACCAATGACAAAAGTATTTTCCGATCTCGGTATTCATGAAGATTTAGTGCAGGGCGTAGATTCCATGGGAATCACCACGCCAACTGCGATACAAGAACAAGCCATCCCTGCTATTTTAGCAGGGAATGATGTGTTGGGCATTGCCCAAACGGGTACCGGTAAGACGGCGGCGTTTCTACTTCCCATCATTCAGAAAATTACGGAAAGAGGAGAAAGAAAAAACACTTCTGCATTGATCATCGTTCCCACTAGAGAGTTGGCTACCCAAATCGATCAGGCCATTCAAGCGTATGGTTATTTTACCGATATTTCCTCCAATCCCATTTATGGTGGTGGCGATGGTAAGATTTTCAATCAAGAGCGCCATGCTTTGGAATCAGGTGCAGATATCGTTGTGGCGACTCCAGGAAGGTTAAACATGCACTTGAATTTGGGATATGTCGATTTTTCGCAATTGCAGTTTTTGATCTTAGATGAGGCGGATCGTATGTTGGACATGGGCTTCATGCCCGACATTCAACGCATCCTAAAACATACGGCAGAGCAAAAACAAAGTTTGTTGTTCTCCGCCACCATGCCCGATAATATCTTTCGGTTGGCAGCGAGCATTTTAAAAAATCCGGTGAACATCAACATAGCACTGAGCAAGCCGCCGAGTAATGTGGATCAAGGTGCTTTTGTTATATATAGCAACCAGAAGATTCCTGTATTGATGGACTATTTGAAGCCAAGGAAGGAGAAGAGCATCATCATTTTTAGCAGTCGAAAGGCAGAGGTGAATGGCATTCAAAGCGCCTTGAGGCGCAATGGGTTTTCCTCTTTGGCCATGAGCAGTGATTTGGAGCAAAGTGAACGCGAGTTTGCCTTGAATGAGTTCAGGAACCAGAAGTGTCGCATTTTGGTAGCCACAGATGTCATGTCGCGAGGTATTGATATCAAAGGGGTGGATGTGGTGATCAATTTTGATGTTCCCGGAGATGCGGAAGATTATGTGCATCGCATTGGCAGAACAGGCCGAGCAGAGGCCAAAGGAGAAGCGGTGACCTTTGTAGTCCAGGATGAGCAAATCAAATTCAAGAAAATAGAGACCTTGATACAATCGGAAGTAACCAAGCTACCAGTAGCCCCTCAGTTTGGCGAAGTGCCCGCGTATGCCCCTGTTTCACAGCCGAAAAATAAGAAAAAGGGCGGTTGGAAGAAATTCAACAAGCCAAGGCCGAAGCAGTAGACCTTGTATTGGATGAGTTGGAGATTTGACTAATTATCTTTCACCCCAACCATCCGAATCACACTACCTTCTCCATTGTGGTACTTTCCTTCAGAAAGAAAGATTGTTTCTTCATTGAGTTGTAAAAAAGTACAACCTTTAAAATCACTTCGTATTTCTTCTACGCTGTGCAATATGCCTATATCCTTGGGGCCGCCTACTTGTGGATTCTTGGCTTGAAAATCCAAGTGAGTCTTGCTAAAGGCCTCCAGAATTACGACACCGCCCGGCTTCAATAAACGGAGCAAATGTCTATGCAACATAGACTTCTGATCGCTTGGAAAGTGTGCGTATATCAATGCAATTGCATCAAATGATGCATCGGGAAAGGACAATTCTGAAAGCACTCCCACTTGATAATGGATGCTTACTTGATGCGTTTTGGCCAACCGCATGGCTTTTTGTTGGCCACTAGAGCTCAGATCAAAGGCGGCAACTTCCCATCCTAGTTGTGCCGCATAGACCGCGTTGCGCCCTTCGCCCTCAGCAGGAAATAATATCTTGCCGGTATTGTACGAAGATAACGTCTGCACCAAAAAATCGTTGGGTTGATGCCCGTAAGCAAAGCCCTCTTCGGCATATCGCTCATTCCAGAATTCTCTCCAATGTGTTTGCATGAGCTGTATTCATTATCTTTTTCAAAGTTAATTCCTCTATTGGTTTTTATTGATAAGTAATGTTAATTACAACACCTTTTTTTATGCTGCGTTGTCTTGGAGATGTGAATAGGGCACCCTTCATTTTTCTATCGCTTCGTCGAATTTTTTTTTCTTTGGTGGGCATAGCCACTGTTCTGCTTTGCTTTTTTTTCCTTGGTTGGCAACATCGCAAAAGATCCATCGTAGAGATCCCACTGCAGGTGGATTTGCCAGGACGAGGGGAGGCGCATGTCTTGGACATTCACCCTTCTCCGTTCATCGTTTTGAATTGGATTCCCCAGATGTGGTGGAGTTGTTTTCCATGTAATTATTGGTTTCCTACTTGTGGAGGTTGCATCACACAGTCCTTTCCCTATCCATGGCTGAATACCCCCAATGTCTCTATTTTTCCAGCATCAACGGATACGATACTGAGAAATAACGATAAGGTGGATAGCTTGGCGGAGCAGAAAGTAATAGTACCTGATACAATAGCCCAAAATCCAGCTGATTCCCTCTCTCGTTGGGAGAGGGTCCGACAAGGTTGGAGGAATTTTTGGAGGAGGAGACTTTTCAAGAATGCCCAATCAGACACCAAGGTTGGCCAATGATATCACATTTACTCCATCTTTTCGAGTATAGGAAAAGCCTGTGCCAGTAATGATGTTCAATGACATTGGTGATGTGCATCGAGTGGTGTCGATTTTTTGTGCCATTAGTTGAAGATTTTCTGCTGCTTGATCTATTTCTGCAGTGCCTAATTTTATCTCAAAAGCACACCATTGTCCGTTGTGTTTTTGTACAATGGCATCCACCTCCAATGACGACGAATCCAAGTAATGATAAACCCTGGCATCGTTGGCTTGCGCGTATACACGCAAATCATGTATCACCAATGATTCAAACAAGAAACCGGTGAAGAGGAGATCTTGGCTCAGTTGATTTTGATCAATGCCCAGCGCAGCAATAGCTAGACTAACATCTGTAAAATGTCGTTTAGGTGCTTTTCGAAGGACATGAGAAGAACGCAAATGGGTATTCCAAGCGGGTTGGTTTTCGATGATCATTTGTCGCTCCAAAGCATCCAGGTAATCATAGACGGTTGGACGTGATATACTCGTGTTTTCGTGGTAGCGAATGTCTTTTTCAAGGGTGGTGAGGTCCACCAAGGTGGCTGTATTTCTTGCAAGTGATTTTAATAGTGCCTTGATTTTTTTTGGATCTCTTTTTATATTCGATACACGGCTCATGTCCACCTCCGTTAATAATTCTACATAAGCCCGATTGATGTCGAGTGCTTGTTCTACAGTGCGATTGATGATATTGGGAAATCCGCCCACAGCCATTTTCTCTGTAATGAAGGCAAGATTTTTTTGGTTGGTGATGGTTGGCACAGGCTTTCCTTCGAGTAATTGACTGAGACGAATGGTGCCATCGGAATAACCTAACTCCGCCCATGATAGGGTGCGCATTTCAACAAAGGTAAATCTGCCAGCCCCTGAGTGTGTTTTTGCGTTTTCATTGGGTTGTGCCGATCCAGTAAGGATGAATTGCCCGCTTTTTTGGCGGTCATCTACTTGATGCCTTATATAATCCCAGATTTTTGGATGCTCTTGCCATTCATCCACCAGGCGTGGTGTTTCGCCTTCTAAAAGTTTTTGCGGATCCAGATCCATCAGCAAGGGTACTTGTGGATCTTGATCTAACTGTAACACACTTTTGGCCAATTGCTTGGCGGTGGCAGTTTTTCCGCACGCTTTGGGTCCTTTGATCAGTACCGCTCCTGAGGCTTCCAACTTGCGTTCAATTTCCAGATCAACCACTCGCTTTATATACTGCATATCAGTGAATTAAATAGCAAATATAATCCAATTTTACAAATTAGTAGGATTTTATTTTACAAATTATTAGGTTTTCATTTTACAAATTAGTAGATTTTTACTTTACAAATTAGTAGTTTTTTATTTTACAAATGAGTAGATTTTCAAAAAGAAAAAAGGGATGAATTTACTTTCTCAAGATCAAAAGGAATAAACACTACAAGAAGAAATGCAAATCACAATCGGGATTTAGACAATGGCCGGGTTGCTCCGCTCCTGACGGATGCGCTCCAACCTGGCAAGGATATCCTCTAGCTGATGAGCCGTTACCAACGCCATTCGCTCTTCTTTGAAGTGGGGGAGTCCTTTGAAGTAATTCGTGTAATGTCTTCTCATTTCTAAAATGCCAAGCACGGGTCCCTTCCACTCAATGCTAAATTTTAAATGCTTGATACAGGCATCCACCCGCTCATCCATGGTGGGGGGAGCTAAGAGCTCTCCGGTGGCCAAATAATGTTTGATTTCTCTGAATATCCAGGGGTATCCAATACTCGCCCTTCCTACCATGATGCCATCTACCCCATACTTGTTTTTATAGTCCAATGCTTTCTGCGGACTATCAATATCGCCATTGCCAAATATGGGAATCTGAATCCTGGGATTTTCTTTTACCTTGGCAATCAAAGTCCAATCCGCCTCTCCCTTGTACATCTGCACGCGTGTGCGTCCGTGAATGGTCAACGCTTGTATGCCGATGTCTTGCAATCTTTCGGCAACCTCTAAAATATTTTTGGTGGAATCATCCCAACCCAATCGGGTTTTTACGGTGACGGGCAATGATGTGGCTTTTACGATGGCCTCTGTCATCCGCACCATCTTGTCAATATCTTTGAGTATGCCGGCCCCCGCGCCTTTGCAGGTTACTTTCATCACAGGGCATCCGTAATTGATGTCCAGCAAATCGGGTTGGGTTTGTTCTATGATTTTGGCACATTGTACCATCGTGTCAATTTCACTTCCAAAGATTTGCACGCCGATGGGACGCTCGTATTCAAAAATATCGAGCTTCATTTTGCTCTTTACAGCATCTCGTATCAGGCCTTCGCTGCTGATGAATTCGGTGTACATCATATCCGCTCCATTTTCTTTGCAGACGAGTCGGAAGGGGGGATCGCTCACATCTTCCATCGGTGCCAACAGCAATGGAAAATCAGGAAGTTCGATGTTGCCTATTTTAATCATAAAAGAGAACCGCCTCCCGAAGGAGGCGGCGCAAAGTTAACACGATAAATCAAAACTATTACATCATTCCACCCATTCCACCACCTGGCATGGCCGGCATGGCGGGAGCATCTTCCTTGATGTCGGAGATCACACACTCTGTGGTCAACAACATACCTGCGATAGAGGAGGCATTTTCCAATGCCACACGCACCACTTTAGTAGGGTCGATGACGCCAGAGGAAAGCAAGTTTTCAAATTGCTCTGTGCGGGCATTGTATCCGAAGTCGTCTTTTCCTTCGCGAACTTTTTGCACGATCACTGCACCTTCGCCACCTGCATTGGCTACTATCTGGCGCAATGGCTCTTCAATTGATCTGCGGATGATTTGGATTCCCGTATTCTCGTCTTCATTGTCTCCTTTCAAACCATCCAATGCAGCGCTGGCACGGATCAAGGCAGTACCTCCACCAGGAACAATTCCCTCTGCAACCGCTGCGCGTGTGGCATGCAAAGCATCATCTACTCGGTCTTTCTTTTCCTTCATCTCCACCTCTGTAGCGGCTCCAACATACAATACCGCAACACCACCGGCTAACTTAGCCAAACGCTCTTGCAACTTCTCACGATCATAATCGGAAGTAGTTTTTTCTATTTGCGCTTTGATTTCAGCTACTCTGCCTTGGATAGCTTCTTTGCTGCCTGAACCATTCACAATGGTAGTGTTGTCTTTGTCGATGGTGATTTTTTCTGCACGACCCAAATCCTCCAAGGTAGCAGCGTCTAGCTTCATACCCGTTTCTTCACTGATTACATTACCACCCGTTAAAATCGCAATGTCTTGTAACATGGCTTTTCTGCGATCTCCGAAGCCTGGTGCTTTTACGGCAGCAATTCTGAGGGCACCACGGATTTTATTTACTACCAGTGTGGCCAATGCCTCACCATCTACATCTTCTGCGATGATCAAAAGGGGTTTGCCGGTTTGAACGGTTTTTTCTAAAACAGGAAGCAATTCTTTCATGTTGGAAATCTTCTTGTCATAGATCAAAATATAAGCGTTTTCTAATTCCGCTTCCATGTTCTCCGTGTTGGTAACGAAGTAAGGAGAAAGGTAACCGCGATCAAATTGCATACCTTCTACGGTTTTCACTTCTGTTTCGGTTCCTTTTGCTTCCTCTACGGTGATCACCCCTTCGATGCCTACTTTGGTCATGGCATCTGCAATCAAGGTACCCACGCTCTCATCGTTGTTCGCAGAGATAGAGGCTACTTGCTTGATTTTGTTATTGTCGTTGCCCACTTCTTTGGAAATGGTTTTTAGAGAATTGACTACCGCAGCAACTGCTTTGTCCATTCCTCTTTTTAAATCCATTGGATTGGCACCAGAAGCTACATTTTTTAGACCCGTGCTCACGATGGCTTGAGCCAGAACAGTGGCAGTGGTGGTTCCATCTCCTGCAATGTCTGCAGTTTTGCTAGCCACTTCCTTCAGCATTTGAGCACCCATGTTTTCGATAGGATCTTTCAACTCAATTTCTTTGGCCACGGATACACCGTCTTTGGTAACATGTGGAGCGCCAAATTTTTTGTCGATGACTACATTTCTTCCTTTTGGACCTAAGGTTACTTTTACAGCATTGGCCAATGCATCTACTCCGGCTTTTAATTTTTCTCTCGCCGCTACATCAAAGGTTATTTCTTTTGCCATGATTTTTAAATTTTTAAATTAGATAATTGCTAAAATATCAGACTCTCTCATGATGAGATAGTCTTTACCCTCTAGGGTGATTTCGGTGCCGGAATATTTGCCATATAAAACGGAATCTCCAGCTTTGACGGTCATGGGTTCGTCTTTTTTTCCATTTCCCACGGCCACAACGATTCCTCTTTGTGGTTTTTCTTTGGCGGTATCCGGAATGATAATACCGCTAGCGGTGGTGGTTTCTGCTTGAGCGGGTTCCACCAACACTCTGTCTGCGATTGGTTTTACATTGATTGACATACTACTTAAATTTTAAAGTTATGCGGAGCGTTTATCATTTGCTGTGCCATTTGAAAAAGGGGGGTGAAATGGCGAAAAAATGGCAGACCTCAAAATAAAAAATGTCAGCATGCGGACATACTGACATTTTTGAAAGAATGAGATCAATATTTTATTTCGCGGGAGCTTCTGCAGGCGCGTCTTGTTGCTCAGTAGGTGCTTCATCTTCTGTGCTGAATTTACTCGTAGAGCTAAAGCTCGCGCTGAGCATACAAAGCACAAATAAACCAATAGCCAAATACCAAGTGGCTTTTTCCAAGAAGTCTGCGGTTTGTTGAACGCCGCCTATTTGAGATCCTTGAAAGCCGGAGGTCAATCCGCCGCCTTTTGGGTTTTGTATCAATACCACCACAGCCAATAATAGAGCAACGATCACTGTTAGAATAATAATTGTGTTTTCCATTTTATTGATTTTTCTTGTTTAAATTCTTCAATTGGGTTGCAAAGTAAATACTTTTTTCTGGAAAAAGCTCAATTAACTTTTTGTAGGCCTTTCTTGCTTTTTCAATTTTTCCCTGCTTGGCGTATAGTTTAGCCATGGTTTCGGTCACCAAGTTGTAATCTTCTTCCAAACTTTCTTTGGCCATATTGCCCACTTCAAAGTCCAATAAACGCCCTCGGGTAATTTGTGGTTCTTTTTGTATAAACCGCTCTATCACATCGGGTGTTTTGGTTTCTTGGATGTTATCATCAGCGGTGGGAGTTGCTTTTTCTCCTATGGACTCGGCAATAAAATTTAGGAAGTCATCTCCCCAATCTGCGGTTGTACCATCGGCTATTTTGGTCTCATGGTCAGTTTGGATTTCTGTTGACGCTGTGGGAAGTGGCTCACTGACTTCCAATTCTATGGAGCTGCTGATGGCCTTGCTCATGATATCGTGGCCCAATTCTCCAAGGTCAATAGGGTCGATTGTCAAGGTCTCGAATTCTTTGATCTCTTCTTCAGTGAGTAAAGAAGATTTCTGTTCTTCTTCGCTCTCCTTGGGAACTTCCAAGGGAATGGAATCCCATTCCAATGGGATAGGCGCTGGAGACAAGGCCAAGCCATCTTCTTCCAATACCAAATCGGCGAGAGAAGGGGCATTTTTTTCTTTTTCTACCTCCACTTTTTCGGAAGGGGGAGTGATTACAATGTCTGTGGTTTCTACCCAAGGGATGGCCTCCACAAATGGAGCTGGTTCTTGGGTGGAGATACTGTGAATCAAATCAAAAAGCTCATGCTTATTGCTGCTGGTCAATGCAGCATATTGGTTCCAATAAGTGAAATTAGAAAGGTTATTTTTCTTGGCCCAATAAGCGAGGAGCTTATGTGTAGACGACATCCAAGGGTATTGCTGATGCAATTGTTGCAGCGCTTCTGCATCCTCCATGGTCAGAGAATCTGGATGCTGCAACCAGCGCTGCAGTTGGGGTGCGGTGATTGTATTACCAGTTGCCAACACTTGCATTATAAATTTCTTGAATCAATTGATCGTTGATAGACGACCATAATTCGGTTTGAACGGAAAATAAATCTTGTCCTGCTGGAAAATCTGCGTACTTGGTAAAGGTTTTTTCAAAGTTAAGTTCCTTTTCTAAAAGGTTGGTGTATTTGATTTTTACCGTAATGGACAATCGGGATAAAGAAGCCACTTCATTGCCTTGCGCGGCAATGGGCACAACATTGTATTCCGTGATGCTCCCTTCATATTGGAGATCGCCATTTTGTGTCACAATTTT
>Ga0068877_10001648_pt1 | contig 18266 bp, 14 predicted proteins | sample NOAtaG_FD_66437 | JGI IMG/M metagenome (GOLD analysis project Ga0068877, IMG submission 66437) | Freshwater lake microbial communities from Lake Erie, under a cyanobacterial bloom - NOAA_Erie_Diel6S_1000h metaG | ecosystem: Environmental > Aquatic > Freshwater > Lake | place: USA: Ohio, Lake... | reverse complement strand
GGGGGGGGGGGGGGGGGGGGGGGGGGGGGGGGGGGGGGGGGGGAGCAAATAGGGGCGAGAAGCGGGTGGTGGCGTGGACGCGTCGGGCGTGGGGGGAGGCGTGCGTGCGGGCGGTGGCTCGTCAGGTGGAACTCGTGCAATCGCGCGCGGAGATCGAGCACCCCGAGGCGTCGTTCACGACGAAGCTGATCGTCGACGAGGGTGCGTGCGGGCTGTTGGCGGCGGGGGGGATGGGAAGTGAGGCGGGTGTGGGGGGGGCGGGGCGGCCGGCGTTGACCGAGGGCGAGGCGCTTCGGCGGGCGATGGCGGAGAACGACATGCTGCTGGCGGCGGGTTCGGCGGGTTTGAAGCTGGGCCTGCCGCAGGTGGGTGATGTGGACAGCGGCTGGGGCGCGGTTTCGCGGCTGGTCTGGGCGGTGCAGCTCGGCGGCTCGGGGGTGGAGGCGGAACGAAAGCTCGGTGATCCGCTGCACGTTGAGCGGGTGCTTCGGGGTATTTCCGATGCCGCGGATAGGGCTTTATTGTTGTCGCGGCTGCTTGCGATGGACAGCGAGTCGGTCTTCAATGGACGCTACGGCGCGGGACGGTTTGTGATCCAGACGCCGTATGTGGAACTGACTGACGAGCAGATGGTTGAGCTCGCGCTGGACATGGACGTGCCGCTGGGGGAGATCGTGCCCGGCCCGGGCGAGACGGCGGACCGCTGGCTGAAGGTCATCCGAGCGGCGGGGGCGGGCGGACTGGTCGGCGGCGTTCGTGGTGCGGCGTGAGTTCGGAAATGCAACGCAGATAGCGCGGAGGACGCAGAGGAAGACGGAGGGAGACAGAGATAGGGGGCAATCGGGGATTGGGAATAGGCAATCGCAGAAGAACGGGCAATCGGGAATGGGGAATCGGCAATCGCAGAAAAGTGAACTGGACTGATTCTGCCATTGCCTCTTGCCGATTCCCGATTGACTCTTCACTCGGTCCCTTGATCCCTCGGTCCCTTGATCCTTCGGTCCCTTGATCCCTCGATCCCACGGTCCCTTGATCCCTTTGTCCCTTGTTCCCTCGATCCCTTCCTTTCCCACGGAGACTCACCAGATGGTTCCCGGCACGTTGACGGTGGTGCAGAAGTTCGGAGGCTCTTCGGTCGCGGACGCGACGAAAATGGCCGCCTGCGCCAAACACGTGCTGAAGACCAAGTCGCAGGTCGGGCCCGCGGGTGAGAAGACGCGTGTGGTGGTGGTGGTCAGCGCCATGGGCGATACCACCGACGATCTCATCGAGCTGAGCAAGACCGTCACCGGCGGCGAGTCGATCACGGCCGACACGCGCGAGTTGGATCAACTTCTTGCCACCGGCGAGCAGGCCGCCAGCGCGCTGGTGGCGCTGACGCTGCAGCGCATGGGCGTCAAGGCCCGCAGCCTGACGGGTTGGCAGGCGGGGATTTATTGCGACGAGCGCTTCGGCCGGGCGTCGATCACGAAGATCGATCCCAACGCGCTCGAAGAGTTGCTTTCGCAGGAGATCATCCCGGTCATCGCCGGGTTTCAGGGGCTCGCGCCCGACGGCAGCGTCGCGACGCTCGGGCGCGGCGGCAGCGATACCACCGCGGTGGCGATCGCCGGTGCGCTCGGGGCGACGTGCGAGATTCTCAAGGACGTGCACGGGGTGTACACGGCCGATCCGCGGCTGGTCCCGGGTGCACGCCGGCTCGACGCGGTGACGTACGACGAGATGCTCGAGGCGGCGGCGCTGGGCTCGCAGGTGATCCATCCGCGTGCGGTCGAACTGGCGAAGAAGCTCAAGGTGCCCGTGCGCGTGCTGCACAGCCATGAGCCCGAGAAGGGCTCGACGGTGATTGTGGCGGAAGATCCTTCCGCGGCGGCGCGGGCCGTGACCAGCGTGGTGCTGAAGAAGGCGGTTGGGCGGATCTCGATCCGCGGGCTGAACAACCGCGCCGGGGTGCAGAGCGAGGTCTTCTCGCCCATCGCCGCGGCGGGCGTGCCGGTGGACGACATCATCCAGGAAGACGACGGCCCGGGGACGATCAATCTGACGTTCACGCTCGATCAGGGCGACGCGCCGAAAGCCGCGGGGATCGTTCGCGCGATTGCCGGAACCATCGGCGCGCAGGCGGTGCGGATCGATGGTGCGCTCAGCACGGTCTCGGCCGTGGGCGCGGGGATGCGGAACCGACCGGGTGTAGCGGCGGCGCTCTTCGAGGCGCTGAAGCAGGAACAGGTTGTGGTGGAGAACATCACCACGAGTGAGATCCGCATCAGCGTCGTCGTCGCGGAGGCCGACGGCCCGCGCACGGCCCGCTGCATCCACCAGGCCTTCGACCTGGCGGGTGAGATGGCTTCGACGGGAGGTGTGGGAGTTGTGGGAGAAGCGATTGCAGGCATCAGCATCGAACCGCTTCGCGAGGTGAAGGCCGGTTCGACGCCCAGCGGCGTGTGACGTAGCGGCCTTAAGGCGGTGGTTGACCGTGCGGGCTATTCGAGCTCGCGGAGCTTGCCGCTGAGATACTCGCGCGTGGTGATCACGGTTCCGTCTTTAAGGCGGATGGTGTAGTCCTGACCGGAACTCGACGACGCGGAGGCGATCGAATCGATGAACTGCCGCGCGGTGGTCACGCGCGAACCGGCGGAACGCAACTTGCCCCGAAGATGGTCCGCGGCGGCGGCGGGCGAGTGTTCCGAGCCGTTGCGGATGAAGACCGCGCCGTCGAGCGATGCCACGGTTTCCAGCAGTTTGTCGATCTTCTGCCTCTCGGTGAGTGCGGCGGATGCGGTGGGTTGGATTGCGATGTTTGCAGCGGTTGCCGCACTGATGGTGACGGTGGCTTCGTCGGTGCCGAGGGTGTGGAGCGTGAATGCATCGAGCTTCAGGGTGAAGTCATGGCCCTGAAGCGTGAAGGGGATGACGGTCCCCTCACGGGCGACCACGGGGCCGGCGAGGGGTTGGTTCTTTTCGTTGATGACCGTGAGCTCGACCAAGCCGCGGGTGATATCGCCGAGCGTGATCGAGAGCGGCGGGGGTGGTTTGGGGGACGTGATGGATGCCGGCAGTCCTGATTCGATCGGTGTGGTGCGGCGCTGCTTGAGCGTGACGGTGCGTGGCAAACTTGTCAGCACCGCGGCGGCGGGCTTGACGGGCGTTGCGTCGGGCGGGTTGATCGGGCTCGCGGGCGTGCTGGTGAACCCGCCGCGATACCAGAAGAGGACCGCCGGCACGCTCGCCAGCACGACAACCAGAGCACTGAAGATCGTTCGCTTCATCTTCGCACCCTCGCTGCTCGCTTAGGCGTTGGGCAGAATGACACCCCGGCACTCGCCGAAGCCGATCTTGCGGAAGCCGGGCTTTTCACACCAGGCGCGCATGATGACTTCGTCGCCGTCTTCGAGGAAGATGCGCTTCTCGCCCGTGGGCAGTTCGATGGCCTTCCGTGGCAGCGGCTTGCCGTCGTTGCCCGTGCCGACCCAGGTGCTTTCGAGCAGGCATCCGCGGCTGTCGGGGGTGCTGCCGCTGATGGTGCCGCTGGCGAGCAGATCGCCCGGGACGAGGTTGCAGCCGTTGACGGTGTGGTGGGCGATCATCTGCGCGAAGGTCCAGTACATTCGGCTGAAGTCGCCCTTGCTGATGCGCACGGGGGCGAGGTTCTTCTCGCGCATGGCCTTGCTGGTGATCAGCACTTCCAGCGTGATGTCGAAGCCGGTGCTTCGGCTCGCGGTACTCAGGTAGTCCAGCGGCGCGGGGTCGCCGGCCTCGCGGAGCGGGCCCGGAATACGGAACGGCGCGAGCGCGTCTCGTGAGACGACGAAGGGCGAGATGCTGGTGGCGAAGTTCTTCGCAAGGAACGGGCCGAGGGGTTGATATTCCCAGGCCTGCATGTCGCGGGCGGACCAGTCGTTGACGATGACGAGGCCGAAGATGGCGTCGTCGGCTTCGGCGATGGGGATGGGGTTACCGAGATCGTTTCCGCCGCCGATGATCACGCCCATCTCGAGCTCGTAGTCGAGGCGTTTGCTGGGGCCGAAGGTGGGATTGGGTGTGTTGTCGATGTTCTGCTGACCGCGCGGGCGTTTGACGGGTGTGCCGCTGACGACGATGCTGCTGGCCCGCCCGTGGTAACCGATGGGCACGTGCTTGTAGTTGGGGAGCAGGGGGTTGTCTGGGCGGAACATGCTGCCGACGGTTTTGGCGTGGTCGATGCTGGCGTAGAAGTCGGTGTAGTTCAGCGGCAAAAGTGGGGCGATGAGTTTGGCGTCTTTGATCGGGGTGAGGGCTTTTTGCCGCAGGCGGCGGGCCTGCTGACCGCCGGAGGGTTGGCCGTCGAGGAGGAAGGCCTGGGCCTGCTCGCGAAGGAAGCGTGCGAAGACGGGGTCCATGGCGACGAGCTGTTGCAGCCCGCCGTAGTGGAGGCAGTCGTGGAGCTCCTGGAAGAAGTCGTCGTCGAGCTCTTCGCCGTCGATGGTCGCGTCATCAAAGAGCCCGGCGTGCATGAGCATGTCGAGATCGAGAACGCTGTCGCCGATGGCGACGCAGAGTCGCCCGGGCGAAGTCGGACCGGCGGGGGCGTCGCCGTCCTGAGTGTGCTGCGCGTTGGCGGCGGGGTCGTCGATCGAGCAGAACGGCAGGTTCTGGATCGGGAAATCGGTGGTGGGGTCGTTGGCGGCTTCGACAAAGCTGCGAAGGTTGGGGTCGAGGGTGTGGTCGGTGCTGGGTTGCTTGGCCATGGTGCCGCAGTGTAGAGCGGGCGCGGCTTGATGAGCGGTGGCTTGCGTGCGGAGGCGGATGGCGGGATGATGGGCGTAATGAAGCCGCGGGGATCGATTGTGTTGCAGCATGTTCAGGCGGAGCCGGGCCTGTCGGTCGCGGCGGAGTTGTTTCGTGAGTATGCCGCGAGCTTGCCGTTCAGCCTGTGTTTTCAGGGGTTTGATGAGGAGTTGAAAGCGCTGCCCGGCAAGTATGCGCAGCCGCGTGGGACGATCATCCTGGCGCACCGGGTGATGGCGGACGGATCGGCGGGCGAGGCGGTTGGTTGCGTGGCGCTGCGTGCGATTCTGGACGAGCGGACGTGCGAGATGAAGCGGATGTACGTGAAGCCGACGTGCCGGGGGCTGGGAGTTGGCCGGTTGCTGGCGGATGAACTGATCCGATTCGCTCGGGGTGCGGGGTTCGCGCGGATGCTGTTGGACTCAGAGCCCGACTTCGCGGCGGCGATGGGGCTATACCGCTCGCTGGGCTTCGTGGACACGGAACGGTACAACGACGACCCGCACCCGCAGACGGTGTTCATGGAACTGCGGCTGTGACGACTGGCGAAATGACGGCGGGCTCGATCGTTCGGGATACACCCGGCATCCGTCACGAAAAAGACCTTAAAGCACACTGTTCCACAAACCGCCGATAATCGCGGTTATGTTAAACAGCATGCAGGGTGAGACTCGGGTCCGCGATCGGGTGTGGTTGTACGCTGTACTCACTCGAACACCGCGGCCCGCACGATCAGGGATTCTCAACTGCGGGCTTCTTCGTCTGTGGCTTAGACGGCGACGACTTCGCCTTATCGGAAACTTCGCAGCGGGCACGATGGGCAGCGGTGATTCACCGGCGGCGAGTACGGCCATGGTCTTGACGTCTTGGATCAGCGTGACCAAGCGGGCACGCTTGTGGTTGTCGTTCCTCGGCACGGTCAGGCGGTCGAGAGCGTGACCTTGCTGGTTGTTGAGTTTTCCTTGGTGATCTCGTGATTGACTCGGTTGGAGTCGGAGCCGACGAACTCGCGTGGCCCGCCGACGACCGCTGGATGCAGACGTCGGCGGTTGGATGCGAACGTGGGTACGTCGCGCGGGATGTGGTGTGGACGGTGGTGCAAATGTGTGCCGGAGGCCCTACACTGGACTGAACGCCCTTTGTGGAGATATTCATGGCCATCCGCACCGCCTATACCGCGAACATTGAGCACATCTCGATCCTGGACGAGAACGGGGTTTTGGACGAGAAACTCGCCAAGTCCCCCACTGGCGAGCCGCTGCTGACCCCCGAGCAGGTGCTGTTCCTGTACGAGCGGATGGTCGAATGCCGGCAGCTTGACGAGGTGGCCTTCAAGCTGCAGCGTTCGGGGCGATTGTTCACGTACCCGCAGAACAAGGGGCAGGAGGCGTGCGCCCTGGGCTCGGGGTTCGCGATGCGGAAGGGTCAGGATTGGCTGGTGCCGTGCTATCGCGAGAACGCGGCTCTCTTCCTGCACGGGATGCCCATGGGGCACGTGCTGCTCTTCTGGGCGGGTGACGAGCGTGGCAGCATCATCCCCGAGGGTGTGAAGATCACCCCGATTGCTATTCCCATCGGCACGCAGATGCTGCACGCCGCGGGGATCGCCTGGGCCCAGAAGGTCCGCAAGAACGACAGCGTGGTGATCACGTACTTCGGCGACGGCGCCACGAGCGAGGGCGACTTCCACGAGGCGATGAACTTCGCGACGGTCTTCAATGTGCCGGCGATTTTCTTCTGCCAGAACAACCAGTGGGCCATCAGCGTGCCGCGTGAGCAGCAGATGAACAGCGAGACGGTGGCGCAGAAGGGCCTGGCGTACGGCGCGCAGTGTGTGCAGGTCGACGGCAACGACATCTTCGCGGTCTACAAGGCGACGCTCGAGGCCCGCGAGCGTGCGCGGCAGGGCGGCGGCGTGACGCTCATCGAGGCGATCACCTATCGACTGGGCGATCACACCACGGCCGACGACGCGCGGCGGTACCGCTCGGCGGACGAAGTGGAAAGCTGGAAGAACAAGGACCCGATGATCCGCACGCGGAAGTACCTCGAAGCCCGCGGGCTGTGGGACGAGGCGAAGCAGAAATCGGCGGAAGAGCGGGCCGAGGCGATGATCAAGAAGATCGCCGACGACGCGCTGAACTTCGCCCCCCCCACCACCGACGAGATGTTCAACTACCTGTACGCGGAGATCCCCGAGGAACTCCGGCGTCAGCGCGACACGCTGCGGACGAACTCGCTCAGTATGTACCCTGAGCAGGCAAGGTTGAGCAACGCGGCGAGGTGAGCCGATGGGCGAGCACAAGCAACCACGACTCAAACTCGGCCCGATTCACAAGACGTCTATCTACCATCGAGAACAGATCGAGAAGAGCAAGATATGCGGTTGCTTCTTTTGCGAAAAGATGTTTCTCCCCGAGCAAATCACGGAGTGGGTAGACCCGTCTGACCCGATCGAATCAGATGGTCGCGGGCGAACAGCTCTTTGCCCCCATTGCAGCATTGACAGCGTCATCGGTGACGCAAGTGGATTTGAGATCACGCCTGAACTGCTTGGACTGATGAAGAGCAAGTACTTCGGTAAAGTCTGAAGAAATACATACAAGTTGAGAGAAATCATGCCCAGAACTCCCCAGATGATCGAAAAAGGCCTCACCCTCGTCGACGCCATCAACGAGGCGCTCTATCAGGAGATGGAGCGTGACGACCGGGTGATGTGCCTGGGCGAGGACGTCGGGCTCAACGGCGGCGTCTTCCGCGTCACCGAGGGTCTGCAGAAGCGCTTCGGGCCTGATCGCGTGGTGGACACGCCGCTGAGCGAGTCGGGGATCATGGGCTCGAGCATCGGGCTGGCGATGGCGGGGATGCGTCCGATCCCGGAGATCCAGTTCGAGGGCTTCATGGGCCCGGCGTACGACCAGCTTGTCAACCACGCGGCGCGGTTCCGTAACCGCACGCGCGGGAGCCACACGGTGCCGCTGACGGTGCGCGTGCCGTGGGGCGGCGGGATCCACGCGCCGGAGTTCCACTCCGACTCGCCCGAGGTCATGTACATCCATAACCCGGGGATGAAGGTGGTGTGCCCGAGCACGCCGAGCGACGCGAAGGGCCTGCTTCTGGCGGCCATCCGCGACCCGGACCCGGTGATCTTCTTCGAGCCCAAGCGCGTCTACCGCTCGTTCCGTGAGCAGGTCGACGAGGGCGATTACACCATCCCCATCGGCAAGGCCAAGACCGTCAGCGAGGGCACCGACGTGACGGTGATCACCTGGGGCTCGATGGTCTTCGAGTGCCTCGCCGCGATGGACCAGCTCCCCGACGATTTGAGCGTCGAGCTGATCGACCTGCGCACGCTCAACCCGCTGGACACCGACGCGATCTGCGCCAGCGCCGAGAAGACCGGCCGCGTGGTGATCGTGCAGGAAGCCCCGAAGACCTGCGGCCTGGCCAGTGAGCTGACGACGATCATCATGGAGCGCTGCTTCCTGAACCTGCAAGCCCCGGTGCAACGCGTCTGCGGCTTCGACACGATCATGCCGTACGCGAAGCTGGAACTGCAATACCTGCCGGACGCGAAGAAGATCGCGGAAGCAATCGGCGCGGTGGCGGCGTATTGAAGACGGCGGCGGCTTCGCCGCCGCAAATGGCAAATAGGCAAATCAGCAAATGGCCAAATGAAGGCGGGGAAGAGGGACCGAGGGACCGAGGGATCGAGGGATCGAGTCTGCTTCGGACGGCGCACCATAAACACACGCCCGCAACGGGAACAAGGTCCGTTGCGGGCGTGGTTTCGTTGATGGATGGTGAGCCGAATCTCCGTCGACTCAGTTGGAGTACCCCGCCGTCGGCCGATCGCCGCGCTGGGCCATGATCTCATCGAGCTTCGTGGTCACGGCGTGGACGGTGATCCAGCCGGTGAAGCCATGGGGCGTCACGGAGACTGTCTTGCAGTTGACTTGGTCAACGTCAAGGAAACTCCCCGGATCCTTCCGCAGCTCCGACCACTTAATCGGCAGCACGACGCGCCGGGGTGAGGAGAGGTACGCGTTGTTCTGCAACGATCGGAGGCTGTCGAGCTTGGCCTGGAGCTGCACGCGGATCGTGTCGGTGTTGCTGATCCCCGAACCGGTGAGCACGGCGCTGGTTTCGTCGGTGGAGAGGTTCTTCCCGGCCAGAGCCTCGAGCTTGGCCGTGATCGTCTTGTCGAGATCTTCACCGGAGAGGTACATGATCTCGCGGGTCTGGATGACGCTGGTGACCACCACGCCGTCGCTGCCGCGGAGCCCGGCGATCCCGGCGAGCTGCTTCCAATCGCAGTGACCCTTGATAATGTCCTGCCCGACGACGAGGCGGATCCGGCGGAAGCCGTTCATCACGCCGTACCCGGTGAGTTCCTGGGTCGAGTCGCGCTTGACGTCGGCCTGCCCGACAAAGAACTTCTGGAAGGCCCCGGCGATGCCGCCGACCTGCTGATCGCGGACCACGTCGTTCCAGCGGAAAACGATGATGTTCGGCTGGCTCAGGGCGTCGAGAAGTTTCTCCTGTTTCTTCTTGAAGGCATCGTCTTCCTTGTCAGCCGCCGTTTCGCTTTCTTTCGCGGCGGTCTCGGCGGCCTCGACCTTCTTCGTCGCTTGGGCGAGGCTCTTGCTGGCCGACTGGACTCCCAGGTCCTTCTCCGCGATCTTCATCTGAAGCTCTGTGCTTTGCTCGATGAGTTGTTTCTCGACCGCGGTGATCTGGTTGAACTGCGGCGCAAAGGTCTCGGTGGGCGTGCTGCGCTTGTTGATCGTCTCGATCATGTTCTTCTGGACATCGCCCAGCCGCTGCTTCACATCTCCCAGTTCCTTCTCCACCGCCTGCTTCTCAGCGACGGCGGCGTTCTTCTTCGCTTCGGCATCCTCGGCGGCCTTGCGGGCCACGGCGCCGGCGGCGAGGGCCTCCCGTGCGGCGATCCGCTGCCGCAGTTCGGTGCCGATCGACCGCGTCAGATCGTCCAGCGCCGTGCGGATGTCCTTCATGTTTTGCTGCGTGGCTTTAGCCTCGAAGGTCTCGATGCGCAGGTAGCTCGTCGGCCCCTCGGTGTGCTCGATGATCGCCGCCCCGGTGGCGTAGCGGTTGTCCGTCGGCAGCAGCAGCGTCGTCCCCGGATCAACCGAGAGCGAGTGCAGGCTCATCAGCACGCTCTGCGTCGGGTCGATCCGTTCGCGGCTGTGGGCGATCCCGTCGAGCGAGCGGACCGCCGGCGCGTTGGTGTTGCACGCGGCCAGCATCCCGGCGGCAACGGTCAGGGCGAGAACAGACAAGAACTTTGAACGTGTGGGCATGACATTCTCGGTGCTCAACGCCGGCCCGTTATCCTTCCGCCGACCGACGGAAGCCATCGAGCGGGCCGCATCGAACGGCGCGGAGCATACCAATTTTTCCTCATGATGTTGGTGATGAGTGCCGAGCGACGCGATCGAAGCTGCTGATCACGTGATATGCACACCTGCTCAGGGGGTGATTGTTGATAAGGTCCAGCGTTAACCCGCGCGGTGCGCCATGACGTTCGGTGTTCAGACGACAGAATACCATTTGATAAGCCCCGAATCTGTGCAAGATAAAGGGGAAACCCTCGGCGGGCTTTTCCCACTCCATGCCTTTCAACTCCGCCCCTGCCCTGCTGCCTCCCTCGCCCCACGTCCGTAGAAAATCGCGATTGTTGAGTTCCAATCGGGCACACGCGGCGGAAGGACCATGGAACTCGCCGAGTTCCTCATGGAACTTTCCAGAATCCCCAACGATCCTTGCGCGTTCCTCATGGAACCTTGCGGGAGTTCCATGGAACTTTGCGGGTTCCTCATGAGACCTGCCGTGTTTCACACGGTCCTTCGCGGATTCGCTGTCGAACCTTCGGCGTTGCCCATTCAACCCGGCGAGTGCCTCGGTGGAGTTTCGGGGTCTCGTTGGCTTTTCGAGAACGAGAGATCGAGCGGAATCAAACACACGTTTGATTCAAGACCAGAAGAAACACAGTTGCTGATCGGGGTTCGCGAATATGGGCTTCAGTGCGGAGATGTCGTCGTGCTTTGCGACTGCGGACACAGTTGAAGAGCGGATCGTACAAAGGAAGACGCCACAGTCATAAGTGGTAACACCTAAGCATGGCTGAATTTGTTTGATTCTCGTTCAGAGCGGCCGCGAGTCTACCGATTGTGGAGTGACATCGCAACCGATGCGTGAATCTCTTCGAAAGGGAGATAACAAGACCAAACTCGTGTGCGTTCACGGGGAAGAAGCATGAAGCACTCATCTGGCGGTTCATACGTTCGTGACATGATTAAATGTCGAGTTGCCATGCTTTGGGTGGCATTGGGTTGCTTCGGAGCTTCGGTGTCGGCTCAGGCCGCTCCGGCTGTTGCGGAATCGAGGCCTTGGGCCGACACCAACCGCGACGGATTGTCCGAGACCCTTCGGGCGGTTTACGACGCTGAGAACCGGCCGAATCTCGGGCCGATCTTTGAACTGTTGACAGAAGGGCAAACTGAGCCGTTTGCGCTCCTCGGGCACAATCCGCGCAACGCGTTTGGATTCGGTTCCAGTTGGTGCATGGGCCCGGATGTGGATGCGGATGGAATCCCCGATCTGTTTGTGTGTTCACCGCTTGAGATTGTCGATGCCAATCGCCGCGGCCGTGTGTACGTGTTCAGCAAGCGGTACATGGGCGTCTACAGCGAGTTTACCGGCGACATCGGAGAAACGTTCGGTGTTGCCATCGCGGGTGTGACGCCCGACACTTCGGGGGTTCCGACCGAACTTCAGGTCATCACGCACAGACAGGACTCCGCCGGCAATGTTTGGCGGCGGTACACCGTGCTGAACGCGGTGGGTGTCCGCCTTCAGACTTCGAGTCCGGAAGCCTCTGAGCTTGTTCTGTTCAACGGCGACATCAACGACGACGGGGTGATCGATGCGTTCGACGTGCAAGCGGTCGTTGATGTGGTCAACAGTCAAACCCCGGAGAATCCGGGAGAGAACGCGCCACCCCTTCGAAACACCCACGAAGAGGGGAACTACGGCTCGATCTTTGACACAGACCGTGACGGCATCATGACGTCGAACGACATTGAACTGCCCTCGAAGTCGATCGGTCAAACAACGCCAACTTCGGCGGGGTTCGACGAATCCTCTTTCCTGGACTCGGCTCCGGTTCACGGGCTGACACAGGAGTACACGGGATCGCGGAGCGATGCACGCACGGTCGATCCGTTCCTGGTTGTGCCGGGCATGACGTACAACCCAATCACCCGCTGCTGGGAGGGCATCTCGCCTCTCGGGAGGTGGGCGCGGAACTGTCTGTCGTATGTGCGATTCCAGTTGCTCGGCACGGGATCGGGCTCGGGAGGCGGCGGTGGTGGCGGCGGCGGTTCCGGCGGGAGTGGGAGTGGCGGTGGAGGCGCGGGCGGAGCGCAGAATGCGTGCGAGGCTGTCCTGAGGCGCAACCCGCTAACACACGTTCCCGGGCCGGAAACCAATCCGGTGATGCTCTTGCCGGGTGACGTTGAGCGAGTCTCGGTCAACATCATCAAGCAGCCTGACGGTGATGTGAAGTACTACGTCGTCAGTACGGATTCAAGCGTGGCTCCGATCTCCACCCACGAAGACTGGAACTTCGTCGGTCCGACGGGGCAGCCAGCCAACACCCCGACGAACGAACGTGTCCGTTTCGAGGACTCCGTGCAGGTCGGTGGCTCTCAAAGTGTTTTCGTTTTCGGCAGAAAGCCGGGGACTTGCCGAATTGAACTGCGTGTTGACAGTCCGTCCGGGCCGCTCTGTGCGTCAATCGAGGTTCGGGTCGGTGGTCGCTACCGCGTCGAGGTTGACAAGCCGGTGCTCTTCGAGCCGCACGTCGAAGGGCAAGTGCTGTCGGATGGAACGGTCTCGGGTCTGGGTGGTTGGCTGGCCCAACATTCGCGCCGAGATTCAACGCACAAGCTTCCGGCAAGTGAACCTCGGTCCGCCGAGTCGAACGGCGGGGACACAGAACTGCCCCTACTGAATCCACCAATCATCGAACGCTTGCCGATCAGGCATCGCGCTGGTCGCATGGGTGTCACGCACGCCTTTGCCGTCGCGGCGAACAAAGTCAAGGTTCGACCTACAGCACTCCGCATCATCGTTCAGGATCGTGACGGGGGGAGGTAAACCAGGTCGAGCCGTCGCTTTCAACACGCTTCGGAGGTTCATCAACACGGTACCGATGAACGGTGAACTCGAAGGATCTATCGGCTCACATGCCTACAGAAACAGCGCGTTCCGCGGGACTTCTCGGGGCACCCCCGCAAGAAACTACGCCGATGCCGGACGTGCTGAGTTCAGGCTCGAAGCGGACCACGAAGCGGTTCACGCATTTGTCGACAATGGTCTGGCCGTATTGCCGGAGAATGAACACGCTCTCAGCCCGGACGATCCCTCCATTCGCACCGAGATCGAGGTTGGCCCGGATCGCTGCACGTTTCTGATTGGGCGGGCGGCAATGTCGGCAAGGCGTACCGAGTTCATACCCAGCCCGGCGGGGAACACAACGTCCGAAGGCTTCTTCCTTCCGATTGACTCAAAGTCCAAGGCCTTCTCGGCCTATGTCGGCTGGAACGAGGTTACCGGCACGGCCGCCGTCGATTCGTTCGTCAGTCAACGCGCCACGGACCGCGAGTTCCTTGGATATGGCGTGGCGATGACGCTGGATACCTCGCAGAACATCAACCACAACGGACATGAGTTGAACACGCCAACGGGGATCACCACCCCGGTGCCGATGATGAACAAGGTGACGTACACGGCCCTGGAGCGGAACCTCTCGAACACACGCGTGATCAGGCTTCCCGATGACGTCCTCATGGGTTCGGTGTCAATCAACATCGTCACGGGAAACTCGGCAGGTCCGATCTCGGATCCCATGTATCCGATACTCCATCCGGCGTACACGCGACTCGAAGCCGTCTACCACCCGAGCGGTGCCACCGGGTGGCTCAATACCGTGAACGTCACCGAGAGTCAGGAGTACTTCACAAGAGTCTGGCACGCGATGGCGCAGGATCGCGCTAACACGGCGAACTACCTGGAGGGTCACCAGTTCAGTTCCTTCGGGATCAACCTCCTCTCGACACAATCCGCTCCGGGCGACTTTGAAGACTTGGTCGGCCAGGGAACGACGGGCGAGCCGATGCTGCTGACCGTGGGCGGTCTCGCCGCTGAGTTTACGCTCGGGTTCGTCCCCGGGTACGACGTCATCGACGCGGTGAGTTACGGTCTGATCAAACCGGTCTTCGACGGTGAGGATGATCTGGGGAACTACGGCGTCGCCGCGGCGTCAACCCTCGGACTGATGGCCGACGCTGGGTACCTTGCTGGTCCGGTCGGGCTGCTGACCAACGCGGCAACCTCATCAGTGAAGGTGTGCGTCAAGTTCGTCAACAAGATCGGTTCCCCGTGGTTGAAACGCATGCTGTCAACTTCCGACACCCTGCGCGGCAGCCTGCAGGATGCCCTCGACTACATGGCCAAGCACCTCGACGGCCAACCGACCGAGTTTGCCATTGAGTACGTCGGTGCCTGGACGGACTGGGCGGTGAGGACCGCTACCTCATTCATCAACGGCTCCCGGCGCTGCGCGTACCCGGCGTACGCGGTGTTGAAGGCCAACTCCAGCAACTGGCAGGCGGCGACGATGGCGGCGTACCGGCGCGTCTCGACCTCGGCCATCGGTGACACGGCCACGCACGGCTGGGCCTTCGTGGCGCGGCGGATGTCGCAGCTTCAGAACCTCGGCGAGTTCGAGATCCGCATCGTCAAGCTCCGCGGAAGTCTCAGCAACACCGCCAGCGAAGCCCAGAAGCTCGCCGCCGACCAGGCGATGAAGCGCGTTGGCGATGCGGTCGAGGCGACCGTTCGGAGCGCCGCGAGTAATCCCGGCCCTTCGATCAGGTCGGTCGACGATGCGATCAGCAACATCGATCGCGTGCCCACCGGACATCTCCGCGCGCTGACCATGTCGCACATCGGCCCGGGCAAGGCCTTCGCAACCGTCGAGGAGTTCGAGGCCTTGCGGGTGCTGCCCGTACAGAACCTCGGCGACGCGCAGCGGAACGCCCTGCGGGCGATCCGTGAAGGCGTCATCGCAGTGGGCGTAGGAATGCCCATAAAAAAGATCTTGAGTGTCACGGAAGCAACCTCGCGGCTCGGTACCGGTGACGCTTCGTTTAAGGGGTTCTTTGTTCGTGCACAAGACGTTGCGGGTGCGAACAGCGCCGGCGAACTCTCACGCCGGCTGAGGACAGATTACAACAGATCATCATTCTTCGACAGCGAACCGTTTGTTGAACTGGAAACGGTTGCAGACGCAGGAATCGCCGCCAGAGCGAAAGTTCCGATGCATGACTCGGTCGCTGGTTCGCCACCGCCCGCCGGCGTGCTCATCCACGGTGATCCACCACCCTACACTGGCAATGGATTCACTGGAAGCCTTGACGGCCATCTGACTCCGGAGTTTGTCGTGTCCCGGAACAACCCGGCAACCCTTCAACCCGGCGTAACGATCATGCGATTCAAGAACGCTGACGGCTCACCGCGAAGTATCTCGCTCGGCGCGGCCGGCGCGAGTGATCGGTGGGTGCTGAGAGCCCGTGATCCGAGCGACTTGTCACGCGGGTACTTCTGGGAACCACTGCCGTGATTCTCTGCACCTCCGATGGCATGTGGTTCTACTCAACGGGTATCAATCGAGATAAGCACGTCTGCTGGGTTCGCGTAGGCCCCAAGATGCCGCATCCGAATGGCTTTGAACCCCTTCCTCCGATCGGTGCCTTGTATGACGGTCCACTCCCGTGGCCCGGCGACATCCGCTTCTTCCCCGAGCTCCGCTACCGAGGCTGCCGTGTGACGCCGTACTCGTGGCACCCGACGGCGACCGAGCCGATCCTGTGTGTCGAGATTGATCCGTATGACGAGGATCTCTCAAAGCGGTACTTCAAGCGTCCGTTTGTCGATCACATCGAGCGGTGCGAAGCTCTTCTCTCCGACGGTTGGGACATCTACGACCCGCGCGAGGGGGCACGAAAGTACGTCCACGTCGATGAGCTCGAGAAGATCGAAGGCCCGCCGCCGGAGGGCGCGTTCTGATTCGCTCCGCCCCCCGTACGCGGTGATCGAGACGGCGTCGGAGAGTGTGCGGTCGGCTTGTCGAGTCGGTTTCGTCAGCACGTCACGTCGCACATCGGCCCGGGCAAGGCCTTCGCAACCGTCGAGGAGTTCGAGGCTCTGCGAGTGCTCCCTGGGCGCGGCCTTACTGAATCGCAAAGGAACGCACTGAAGGCGATCCGTGCTGCGGTTGGGGGCATCGCAGTGGGTACACCCATGAGGAAGTTCATCCCGCTGGAGGGAGCCAATAAGATGACCCAGCCGTTCGGCTCGGCTGGCAGGTGGAACCCTCAGGTACGCGGTTTTGTCACAAAGGCTGATGATACGGCCGGGGTCCCCGGAAGGCCGCTGAATCGTGGTTCGAACTCGGTCCCAGGAGTCAACGACGCGATGGCGCTGGATTACCAGGATTCGCCCTTCAGCGGCGGGTACGCAGTCATCGACTTCGATGCTACCGTCGAAATCGCTGGCGCGGCCCGTGTGCCCAAGTCGGCGTCGTTTTATGACGGCGGGAACGATCGGTACATCCCCGACGACGAACCGACGCTGGCGAGCATGATCGTGCCTTTCAAGGAGAAACCCAACGCGTACCCGTATACCGGAAACGGTTTCCTCGCCAGCCGCGACGGCACGCTTCGTCCGGAGTTTCATTTGCAGCCGGACAACCCCAACGGTTCGAACGCCTTTGATCTCCCCGCGGGTGCGGTGATTTCAAAGTATGATGCCAATGGGAATCTATTGGAGCGACGGCGTTTAACGCGAGGTATTGATAACGACGGCGAGGCATTCGATGAGTGGGTGGTGATACCGTGAACAGCGAACTCAAACACACGTGGCATTTGATGTCCTGGCGAAACGAGTATTGGTTGGTCTGCGTTTGGAGTCCGCCTCAGCCCCGCGTAGGAGTTCAAGCGGGTAACCGACCGTCTTCTCTCGCCTTGGGCTTCACAAAGAAGCCACGTGGCCCATACACCCGTCCGGAGGACGGTGAAAAGCCCCATCATCAACGCCGCAATGACCATTACGTCGATACGTACGGAAGACGCTTAACCCGCGGCATCGCCGCCGAGAGCATTTTCTATCCGCATGTCCGTTGGCGTGGCCTGCCCGTTCACATCCAGGAATGGTGCGACCCGCCGCCTCACGGCCGCCGTTTGATCATGAACATGACGCCCGACACATGGCCCAGCGTTCTTCAGCGTGATCAGCGTATCGCGGGACTGTCGAGTGTTGAAGGCATCCCAGCGCACGAACTCAACGCGCCGGAGATGGGCTGGTATGCCCTGGTGCCGATGCTCAAACACGAGGGCTGGGATGTGGCTGATGAGTATGTCATGGGACGCTGGGCGAGCAAGGCCTGCATGATTGACGAGCTCGAACTGATCGAAGGCCCCTGGCCGAAAGACGTGCTGGAGGCGTTGGAGGAGTAGAAAGCAGCACGACGCTCCACGTGCCCCGTTTACTCAGTATTGAAAGTCGAATCCAGCAAGCCGCAGGCCGCGTTGGCGCCCCGTACGCGGTGATCGACACGGCGTCGGAGAGTGTGCGGTCGAGTGCGACGAAGCCGCGGGGTCACGGGTACGAGACCGGGTCGCCCGACGAGTCGCTCTTCGCGGGCAGCGAGCCGTTCCCTCGGACGGGGAGCGGGTTCACCGCCTCCAAGAACGGGAAGCTGATCCCGGAGCATTCGATCGACGACCCGGTGACGATGGCCGCCGGGTTGACAAACGGTTCACCGACAACAACCATGAAGTTCCGCTTCGCCGACGGCTCGCCGTTCCCGCAGACTCGCACGCTGAGCAACGGACAAGTGGTTACTTCGAGTGATTGGAAACTCATGCCGAACCCAAACAATCCTGATGAAATCGAATGGGTCCCGCTGTGATCGTTGCACTATGGAGAGATCGATGGTGCCTCGCACAGCACGTGAACCTCGATGTACCTGGATGCTCACTGAGATTGCCGATTCAATCAAAGGACTTTGCGGCTCTTCACGGTTTTCACATTGAGCAGTCCTACTGCCACAAGTATTTTCCTTCCCTCACCGGCATCCGTTTCTTCCCAAAGGCTCGATGGCGCGGCACTCGGCTCTTCGTGGCGATGTGGTCGTGGGGTCAGGCCGATCCTCGCCCTCATGTTGGCTGTTCGGTGAACCTGCCCGAGATCGATCAAGAGCGCTGGTTCGGCCGAACCGGCCTTCAGTACGCCGAGCTCATCGAGCCGTGCGCAAAGCTCGGCTGGCGTGTGGATCTGCTCGACGCCGCGGTTTACGGCGCGGTGCCCATCGACGAGTTGGAACTCACCGAGGGCCCGCCGCCGGAGGG
>Ga0068877_10001646_pt1 | contig 18284 bp, 22 predicted proteins | sample NOAtaG_FD_66437 | JGI IMG/M metagenome (GOLD analysis project Ga0068877, IMG submission 66437) | Freshwater lake microbial communities from Lake Erie, under a cyanobacterial bloom - NOAA_Erie_Diel6S_1000h metaG | ecosystem: Environmental > Aquatic > Freshwater > Lake | place: USA: Ohio, Lake... | reverse complement strand
AACGGCTACCGCTTCGCTCTCGGCCTCGGCCTCGCGATTACCGGCGGCGCGGCGGACAGTGACACCACTGCGGTGGCTGCTGGACAGGTCAAGGTCATTCTTTCGAGGACAGCATAATGGCGACTTTCACCGTGTTGGACCAAAACGGTCCATACACCCGCGTCTTGGTCGAGTTTGGAGAGCAGGCTTTCGAGCAGACTGTCCTGCTTAAGAAGCCCGCCGACCTGCAAGCCTACGCAAACGAATATGAAGCCGACTTTGCGGCACTACCTGCGGAACCGGCATTTGTAGAGGCGCAAGAGTAAGCGTGTCTGACGATTATAACGATTCTGGAGGCGTCGTTTCGTGAGTAGAGCAACCTATCGCAAGTGCCAAGCGTGTGGAGACATTCACGACGTGGCCGCATGGCCCGGACCGTGCCTTGAGCAGTTTCGCAAGGCACGGTCCAGCCTTCCCATGCCAGCAATCCGGTCAGACGGCATGGACCCGATCATGAACCATGCCAACGGGCTGATTTACGACAGCCGGTCGGCTTATGAGCGCGGCGTGAAAGAGGCGGGATGCGAGATTGTCGGAAACGAAAAAGTAACCCCAAGGCCACGGGCGGTGCTGTCTGACCGTGAGCTTAAGCAAGACATTAAGACGGCTATTGATCAGGTGGAGGCCAGACTATGAGCGACATGGAAGACGATATTCGGGCGGCGATGGCCAGCCTTGAGGCAGAACCGGACGCCGCGCCGGTTGACGAACCGGTTGTAGCGACAGAAACCGACGCCACTGAGGATGAAACACCTCAAGACGACGGCGAAAAGGCATCAGACGGGCGCGAAAGAGGCCCTGACGGCAAGTTTATTGCCAAAGCACAAGAAACGGTGCAAGATACTCCTGACCAGCCCTCGGAGGCAGTCGCGGACCCTGCTGTAAAGCTCGCCATCCGCGCCCCGGCTTCATGGTCGCCTGCGGCTAAGGCCACGTTTGATAAACTGCCCCCGGAAGTGCAACAGGCTGTTGCAAAGCGAGAGCAGGAAATCGATCACGGACTGCGCCGCAAGTCTGAGGAAGTGAAGCGGTATGAGCCGCTGGAACAACTTATCGCCCCTCGCCGCGCTCTCTGGGCGGCTCAAGGGATGGATGAGGCTTCGGCAATCAAGACGCTGCTTGCGGCGCAGGATTTGTTGGAGCGAGACCCGAAACAGGGTCTAGAGTTTCTGGCCCGTTCGTATGGCGTCAACATTGCCAGTCTATCGGCCCAGCCGCAGGGACAGCCTTATCAGGCCCAGCCCGCACCGGACAGCCACCCCGAGATTGCAGCCCTTAAGCAGCAACTCCAAGTCTTGCAAAGCCAAGTCCAAACGGCGCAAACCGCGCCTATCGTCAGCCAGATTGAAGCTTTCCAGAACGACCCAGCTAACCTGTATTTCGAGAACGTCCGCGACGATATGGCGGTCCTCTTGCACAACGGGAAGGCATCGGACCTGAAGGAAGCATACGACATGGCTTGCTGGATGAGGCCGGATATTCGCCCGTTCCTGCAAACAGTGCAGGCCCCGGCGGTTCCAGTGCAAGAGAAGGTAGCGCAAGCCAAGCGGGCGGCGGTTAGTGTCACAGGGTCTCCCGGTCAAAGCCGGATTCCCAAGTCCAATGGAACCATTGAGGACGACATTCGTGCGGCTTTTGAGGAAGTCGCCGGGTCGGCTTAGGAGATAAGAAATGACTTCCCCGAATCTTTCGGAAATTGTCACCACTACCCTGCGTAATCGCACGGGTAAGCTGGCCGACAACGTTACCAATAACAACGCGATTCTGTCGCGTATGCAGCGCCGTGGCACCATCAAGCCGGTGTCCGGTGGTCGCACCATCGTTCAAGAGCTGGAATACGCTGAAAACGTCACTTACCAGCGTTATTCGGGCTATGAAGTCCTGAACATTTCGCCCAGCGACGTGTTTACGGCTGCCGAGTTTGACTGGAAGCAAATCGCCGTCAACGTGACGATGAGCGGTCTGGAGCAACTGCAAAACTCCGGCGTGGACGCTATCATCGATCTGCTGTCCTCGCGCATTAAAAACGCCGAGAAGACCATGCAGAACGGCGTGGCCGAAGACCTGTATTCCAACGGCACCGCGTCGGGTGGAAAGCAGATTGGTGGCCTTCAGCTCCTCGTTGCTGATGACCCCACCACCGGAACTGTCGGCGGCATCAATCGCGGAACGTGGAATTTCTGGCGTAACCAGAAGTTCCAAGCCACGGCAGACGGTGGTTCGGCGGCTTCTGCGGCTAACATCACGCGCTTCATGAACAAGCTCTATCGTCAATGCTCGCGCGGCACGGACAAGCCTGACCTGATTCTGTGCGATGACAACTACTTCGGCTTCTACGAGTCGTCGCTGCAAGACATCCAGCGCGTCACGAACCCGAACGAAGCGGACGCCGGTTATGTCTCCCTGAAGTATAAGGGAACGGACGTTGTGTTCGACGGTGGTTACGGCGGGGCTTGCCCGGCCAATCACCTCTATATGCTGAACACCGGCTACATCCACTGGCGTCCTCACAAGGACCGCAACATGGTTCCGCTGGAAGAAGTCCGTTCGATCAACCAAGACGCAATGGTGAAGCCGATTGTGTGGGCTGGTAACATGACCCTCTCGAACGCCTTCCTTCAGGGCGTCCTGTTCCAAACCTGATCTTCCTAGAAAGGAGACATTAAAATGGCTGCTACTGCTGCTACGGTCTTTGCGACCATCCCGACCGTGGGGATTGATTTGGACGACAAGTCCTCGACCCCTGCGTTTGCCGTCAACCTTCGTGTTTACGGCAACGATGGCCGCAATCACATCTATGCGCGGGCTTCGGAGGCTCTGTCTTCGACTGAAACCATCAAGATTGGCGTCAACGGCTCTGCGTCGTCGGATGCTGGTTCGGCTGGTTGGACCGCCAATACGACTGGTGGCGTTGCTGCTGGTCAGTATTTCTGGGCCAAGCGCACCGCTCTCTAAACCTTCCGCCTGCCCTAGCCTCCACTGGGGTTAGGTGTTAGCTTAATGGCCTCGGGGTTCGTCCTCGGGGCCATTTTGCTATGGAGGTAGCATGATAAACGTTGTCAGCGTCCGGGTCGGGGACAAATACCCGATTGAATACGTCACGAAGCTGCATGACGGTATTGCCCGGCATCTGGACGAAGAACAGCGCCATTGGTGTGTGACTGACAAGCCGAATGAACTGCCAGAGGGCATCACGGCTATTCCGCACAATCCTGATCTGCCCGGTTGGTGGCAAAAGGTTTATTTATTCTCGCGCCGTATGCCGTGGGAGTGGTGCGACGAAGTTCTGTATATGGACCTTGACGTATGCGTAACCGGCAGACTTGAGGAACTGCCGCACGGCATTATCCGGGATTGGCATTGGCCAACCTATAACAGCAGCGTGATGCGGTGGTTGCATGGCGAGCATCGGGACATTTGGGACCGCTTTACGCCTGATGTAATCGACCGGCCCACCGAAAGCCTCACGGGCCTTTTGCCCGCTGGGCAAGTCAACGGCGGCGACCAAGAATGGATTAGCCAAGTCAGCGCATGGGAGACGTTCCCGCCTGATATGTTCGTCTCATACCGGAATGCAGTGTCGTGGCCACCTGAGACGGCGAAGGCGGTGATATTCCACGGCGACCCCAAGCCGCATGAAGTGACGGAAGGGTGGGTGCCGGGCGTTTGGCGTGTCGGCGGTTATACGGCCATGCCAGAACTGAAGGGCATGAACGTCACGCATGACTTTGCCTACGCCAATGTGCGGGCCAACGTGCAGCGGGATTTGCCGTGGTTCTCGGGCTTTGGGGAGCAAGACAAGGCTTGCGTCATTGTCGGCGGCGGTCCCTCGCTTTCGGACAGTGTGCAGGCCATCAAAGACCATCGCAGACGAGGCGCTAAGATTATCAGCGTCAACAATGCGCTTCGGTATCTGACGGAACGGGCGGTTACCCCAGACGTTCATGTCATGCTGGATGCGCGGGAAGAAAATCTACACATGGTCGAGGATGCGCCAATGTCCGTGCGCTATTTTCTCGCCTCTCAGGTTCACCCGTGCGTGTTTGATGCGCTTTCGGGGCATGATGTTGTTCTGTGGCATAACGCGATGGGGTCTGGCGAAGAACTGCTCGACATCGTTAAGCCGTGGTTTGACGAAGGCCCTGATCAGAAACCATGCGTTCTAGTGCCGGGAGGCGGGACCGTGGGGCTTCGTGCAATCAATCTGGCGTGGCTTTCGGGCTATAAGAAAATACACCTTTACGGCTTCGACAGTTCGTATGCCGAGGGCGCTCACCACGCCTATTCGCAAAGCCTGAATGACGGCGAGCCGACAATGGAGGTTGTGCTAGGTGACAAGACATACACTTGCGCCCGCTGGATGATTAGGCAGGCGATGGAGTTTCAGCAGCAGTTTTTGTATTTGCGTGACCGTGGCGTTAAGATCATCACGCATGGGAAGGGCCTCATTCCCGACATGGGAAGGTTGCTTGCATGACCCTCGTTATTGGCCTTTTCGCCGTTTGGCTGTTTTGGTTGCTAGTCGTCGGCATCTTTGTGAACACGCGCCGATGAGCAAGCAATACGATGACCGGAACGAAAACGAGCGGCGCAAAGCGTGGGCGACGCTCAAATGGTATCCAGAGCGGTTGACCGACGCTCACCGAGCGCTGTTGCTGCTAGACGAGCCTGACTTTTATCATCCGGTGGACGCTAATCGGCACCTTTACAACGACAGAGGCTTTGCGAAGTGAAACAGATTGAAGGCCTCTGGTGGCCTGACTTTGACGTTCGGTGCCGTAACGCGGTGGTAAGTGAGTGCGCCGCTGCAATGCCTGTGGTCTTGCCATTGGTGAAGGAAAAGCGGGTTTGCGTCCAAGCGGGCGGAAATGTTGGCGTCTATCCGCTGGCTCTGGCGAAGGTGTTTGATCACGTCATCACATTTGAGCCTGACGCAGACAACTTCGACTGCCTCGCAGAAAATGTGGCCCTAGAGAACGTAATCTTGAACTACGCTGCTCTGGGCGCGACGGCAGGGATGTGCGGAATTCTCCGCATTGACACCGACAACTGCGGTTCACACAAGACCCTGCCGGGAACGGTTGTCCCGGTTCAGACGATAGATAGATTGGGTCTCGACCAGTGCGATTTGATCTGGTTAGACATCGAGGGCGCAGAGGCGGATGCCATTAAAGGCGCACTAGCGACAATCGAGAAGTTTTCGCCTATAATCGTGCTTGAAGAAAAAGGACTAGGCCCGAAAGCCGACATCCCCGGTTATTCTCGCGTGATGCGGATTGGCAATGACACTGTGTATCGGAGGACATAGATGGATTATGTAGCGCCAGATGGGCGGGACCGGATTATTCCGCGTTTCCATATCAAACCGGTTCGCAACAACTTTCTGTCGGAAAAGGAAGGCCGCGAGGTCTGGACCGACGTGGAGTATGTCGAGCTTATCGTTCCCGGCGATAACAAGAACATTGTTGACGTTGCCGTGAAGGACGAACACCGCGAGCGGTGGCCGACCAAATACGCGGCGTTTAAGGCCAACATGGAAGCCCCTGAAAGCGGGACACCGCTAGAGGAATGGGCGGGCGTGGGCCGCAGTCAGGTCATGGAGCTTAACAGCGTTCATATCCGCACTGTAGAGGCGCTAGCGGGCCTGTCTGATAGCCAGTTGGCCAAATGCGTTCCGATGGGCGGTCATGCCCTTCGCGCAAAGGCGCAACGGTTTATTGAGCAAACCGACGCGGAAAAGCCCCTTGCGGAAATGACGCAACGCATCCGCGAGCTTGAGGAAAAACTGGCGCTGGCCATTGAAAGCCAAGCAGCAAAAGAGGCAGCGGAATGAGCGATCTGGAACGTGACGTGATGTTTAGGCCGGGGGCGACCTTCTACAAAGAAGGTAAGTTCCTCATGTTTCGTTTTCAGGCGGACTCGGCGTCGGTGATTGGCCCGCGTGTAGCGACGGAGGCCGACAAAAAGGCCCATGCGTTTGAGTATGACCGATACCTTGAAGACGCATTTAACAGTGCGCCTTTAGAGGCGTTCGATCACGACGGGGTGGATGGTCCCGGCGGTGTAGCCCAGCCTGTCAGCGACGACCAAACGGACGTTGTGGCGGTTCCTGAAACCATCCCCGCCCCTAAAAAGCGCGGGCGTCCTGCGAAAGCCTAACCAATGGCCATGAACCTTCTGAGCGACGAACAGGCGCAGCGGTTTAACGCCTACGTTTACCATGAGCCAAACACTGGGTGTTGGCTGTGGGGTGGCGGCGTAAGCAAATCCGGCTACGGCGTGTTTTGTGCGTCGGCGGCAAAAGGTGACAGGAAGCAAGATTCAGCGCACCGGATAGCATGGGCGACGGCTAACAAAACGGCTCCGGCAAAGGGAATGAGCGTCTGCCACAAGTGTGACGTAAAAACCTGCGTCAACCCCGACCATTTGTTCCTTGGGACGCCAAAAGAAAACACGGCTGATATGTTCCGCAAGGGCCGGTGGGTTCAGCCAAGCCGGAACAACCCCGCCAAAGGTGAAACGCACGGGTCTAAAACGAAGCCGCATTGCGTGTTGCGCGGCGAGGTGCACGCTGGGGCTAAACTGTCGGAGGCCGATGTGTTGGCGGTTCGGGCAAGCCACAGGACGCTTACGGATGAGGCTCTTGTTCACGGCGTAACGCCGCAAGCGATTTACCGGATTCGGAATCGCCTAACTTGGAAGCATATCTGATGGCTATGACGTTATTGCAGATCGTCCAAAGGGCCTGCCGTCTTTTGTCGATTCCAGTTCCTACGGAAGTGGTGAACTCGACTGATGCTCAGGTTCAGCAGCTTTACGCCCTAGCCAATGAAGAAGGCGACGAACTGTCGGGGACATACGATTGGCAAGTGATGCGTCGGCAACACTTGTTCAATACGGTGGCTAGCGCGGTTCAATCGAGTGCAATCCCGTCTGATCTGGACCATTTCATTGCCAACTCGTTCTTTAACAGAACGACGATGCGTTACATTTACGGGCCTATTACTCCGCAAGAGTGGCAGGCTATCCAAGCGCAGCCTCAGCTCAATCGCGTGTTTTTGGCGTTCATTGAGCGGGACGGTCAGTTTCTGGTGACGCCGACGCCCGCCGCCGGGGAGACGATTGCTTATGAGTATATCACGACAAACTGGGCCAAGTCGGCTGCTGGTTCGGCGCAATCGTCGTTCCTTGCTGATACTGACCTGACGTATCTGGATGACAAGCTGTTTCCGCTTGGCCTCCGCTGGCGTTTCTTGAAGTCTAAGGGTCTGGATTATGCGGAGGATTTCCGCACCTATCAAGGCGAGCGTAATCAGCGCATGGCCCGAGACGGCGGGAATACCGTGATTGATAGCACGGGCGGCAATTATTACGGCTGGTCAACAAACATCCAAGAGGGCGGGTTTCCCGGATGATTTTGTTCGTCACCATCGCTGACACCAAAAACCAAGAGACGCAGCGCAAAAAGATTAATGCGCTACTGTCGGCCTATGCGCCGGGCTATGGTTCGGCGTTGCCAGATGTTGCGGACAGCCCCGATGGTCGGTTGTTCTATATCGGCTCGCAAGGCTATCAGAACCGTTCGGGGTCGTGGGTGGCGCTATGATGCATCTTCCCGCATGGGAACGGTATGGCATGGACCTCGCGTCTTACAAGGGCGTGGTGGATACATGGCTGGCGTTGTCCTATGCATTGATTCAAACGGGTGTGCCAGTGATGGAGGCTCTGGCAAGGACGAAACAAGAGGCGGGAGCCGGGGCTTTTAACTGATGCGGCAACCAGCACAGCGATACGGTCGCCAGCCTTTGCGGGCAGCGTCTCAGCAGCGGGTATCTATCGGGCGCGCGGTTCCGGCTCCCGTTGGTGGGTGGGATGCACAATCTCCGCTGGCTAATATGCCGCCGGAAAACGCGGTCATTCTGGACAACTTCATTCCCCGCGCTGGCTATGTGGAATTGCGTAAAGGGTTTGTGCCTTGGCAGGAGGGGCTGCCTCTGCCGACTGAATCGTTGCTGGTTTGGCGTGGCGGGACGCAAATTCTGCCGGACGACATTTTTGCAGCGGCGGGCGGCTCGCTCTATGACGTGAGCAATCAAAACGAAGCGCCGGTTGAAGTGTTTTCCGGCGCTGGCAATGCGCGTTGGCAATGGATTAACTTTGCCAATGACGCTGGGACGTTCCTAATCGCCGCCAACGGTTCTGTTGACCCGATCTATTACGACGGCTCTGCGTTTGCCTCTACGGTCATCACCGGCACGGCAGGTGTGATTACCCTAGACCCGCGCACGTTGGTTGACGTTATGGACCACAAGGGCCGCTTGTTCTTTGTGCAAGAGAATTCTTTGCGGGTGTGGTTCCTTGAGCCGTTTGCCATTCAAGGCACGGCTAACCTTCTCGACCTCGGCCCGATTTTTGACAAGGGCGGCTCAATCCTTTGCCAAGCCACTTGGTCGCTTGATGGTGGTTCTGGTGCTGACGATTTGGCGGTGTTTGTCACGACTCAAGGGCAAGTAGCGGTGTATCAGGGCCTTGACCCCTCAGACGCCAACAACTGGGCATTGGTTGGCGTCTATGACATCGGCCTGCCGTTGTCTCGCCGGTCGCTCATTAAATACGGTTCTGATCTGGTAGTGCTGACGACTAATGGTGTCGTCCCGCTGTCGCAGGCGCTGAAACTGGACCGCGCGCAAGAGAACCTTGTGGCGCTGACGCAGAAAATCCAGAACGCATTTCAACAATCGACGACCCTTTATCGCGGTAATTTTGGCTGGGAAGGGGCGCTGTATCCAAAGGGGACGCTAGCAATCTTTAACGTCCCGACTGCCAATCTCACGCGGTCGGAGCAATATGTGCAGAACGTCCAGACAGGCGCATGGTGCCGGTTTACCGGGATTAATGCGTTCTGTTGGGCAGTAGCTAACGATCAAATGTATTTTGGCGCGGCTGATTCAGTTTGTCTTTGGGATACGGGTTACGCTGACAACACGAATGGCATCGTTGGCGACATCAAGACGGCCTTTAACTATTTCGGTTCACGCGGGAGCCTGAAGAAGTTTGAGATGCTTCAACCCGTTTTGCGGATTGGTTCGGACCTTGCTCCGGCAGTGGAGATTGTTACCGACTTTAAAGAAAAAATCCCCACGGCTGTGCCGACTACAATTACGACAACGGGGGGGCGTTGGGACACCGGGTTATGGGATGCCGCTGTGTGGTCGCCTAGCGTTCAAACCCGTGACAGTTGGACTAGCGTGACGGGCATTGGTTATTGCGGTGCGGTGCGGATGCGCGTGGCACCGACTGCGGTGCTGTATATTGATCTGGCAGAAGATGCTGACACTGTGCTGGCTTATGAGGCAGACGGCATCATTGCCGCGCGAGCAGCACGAAACAACAACGCGCCATGTGAGATTATTGCGTTCAATCTGAAATACGAAAACCAAACGGGCGGGCAGCTTTGAGGCTAGTTTCCGGCCCGTTCTCCCCGCTAGTCGCTCAATGGGTAGCGGACCAGATTGGGCATGGACTGGACTGGGGACCATGCGAGGCTATCGGGGTGGTCGATAAGCACGACAATCTCATTGGCGGCGTGGTTTTTAACCAATATCAGCCCCAATATCGCAACATTGAGGTTAGCTTTGCCGCTAGTCGGTCGGATTGGTTGACGCCTCGCCTTGTCACGGGTATCTTGCGTTATCCGTTCCAGCAACTTGGAGCGGCGAGAATCACCAGCCTGACGCCAAAGCGTTTGCGTCCTGCTCGCCAGTTTCTCTCAAAGTTTGGTTTCAAACATGAGGGGACTATCCGGCGTGGCTATGGTGACGATGATTGCATCATATCCGGTCTCCTCGAAAGCGAGTGGCGTGTCCACCGTTTCAATAAGGACCGTGTAAGTGAGCAAGCCTCGGCCCCCAGCGGCTCCTGACCCTGTTCAGCTTGCTAACGCTCAAAGCGCGGCAAACACCGCGACCGCGCGTGAGCAGCAGCGGCTAAACATGGTCAACACGTCCGGCCCGCAAGGGACCGTGCGTTATATCGCTGACCCGTCTGCGCCCGGTGGCTATCGTCAAGAGACAGCACTTAGCCCGCTTGAACAGCAGAACTACGAACGCTCGACCGGCGTTTACGGCAGCGCCCTCGACACGGCTGGCCAGCAGATTGGCCGCGTAAATGAGGCGCTTGGGCAAGGCCTGAACACCGAAGGCTTGCCGCAACTGCAAGGCTTTAACGCGCCAGATTTCGACCGCCAACGGTTTGAGGATTCGGTTTATGCCAGTCAGACCCGCCGTCTTGACCCGCAGTTCCAGCGGCTTGAAAGGTCGCAAGATGCACGTCTTGCCGCGCAGGGCCTTGGAGCGAATAGCGAGGCAACACGAAACCTTCGAGCTGATTTTGCTAGAGATAGAGCTGACGCATACGGAGAGGCTGCAAACCAAGCCATTCAAGCCGGTGGCGCGGAGCAATCTCGCGCTATTCAGCAAGCCATTGCGGGCGGGACATTCGGTAATCAGGCGCGGACGCAGGGCCTGCAAGAGCGGGCTTACGTCCAGAACCAGCCCCTTCAGCAGCTTCAAGCCCTGCTAGGAACGGGCCAAGTCGGTATGCCCCAAGGCATCCAATACAGCCCGACTGGCGTGGGCCAGACGGACGTTCTGGGGGCTAACGCTATGAGCCTCGGTCAGCAGAACGCAAACTACAACGCTCGAATGGCCCAACAAAGCGGGTTGATGAGCGGCTTGTTTGGCCTTGGCTCGGCAGGAATTGGCGCGGCTGGCGCAATATCGGCGGCCCGGCAAATCCCCTCTGACCGTCGCCTTAAGCGCGACATTAAGCTCGTTGGCATAATGGCTAACGGCTTGCCGGTTTACGAATACCGTTACGTGTGGAGCCGCAAGCGTCACATTGGCGTGATGGCGCAAGATGTTCTTAAGGCTGGCATTGATGCGGTGGTCCGTCATTGGACGGGCTTTCTCATGGTCGATTACGGGAAGCTCTAAATGGCCCGCGCTCCCATGCCAGCACCGCAGATGATCGAAACCCCGGCTATGCGCCGTAGCGCAATGCTGGCCAAATTGCTTGAGGAACAGCGCCAGCCCGTTGAGATCAAGGGCGGCTACGGCGAACTAGCGGCACGGCTTCTCGGTCAAGGTATTACGCAGTTTAGTGCAAACCGTGCTGAACGGGCTGTGCGAGACGAACGGGCAAGGCGGACGACGGGCGAGGCTGATGCGCTTGGCTTGACGCTGGCAAACGTGCTGCGTGATTCTGGTGGTGCGCCGCCTGCTACAGATATGCCGCCCGCTGCCCCGCCTCCAATGGTGCCCGCCGTCTCCAACACGCAACAGCCCGTTGGGGCCATGACGGCCCCTGTTGCAGCGGTCGCGGGTTCGCCTATGCCTCCCGTCGCTCCGGCTGGAATGCCAGCGGAAATGCCGCCGGTGGCAGACGTTCCGCCGATGCCGCAACCCGCCGCGTCGCCTGTCAATGCCCCGCAAATTGCGCCTCAATCGGCTGCTAACCCGCTCGGTATTACGCCGGGTGAAATGGCCCGGATTCAGGAGGGCGTTGACGCATTTCGCCGCACGGGCGACCCTGCAATTGGGGCGTGGGTGCGGGGTGAAATCGATCTGGTTCGTCAGCGGATGTCGGCTCCCGCTGCGGAACGGAGAGAAGTTACAGACCAAAACGGCGTCAAGTATTTGGTTGACCCGACTGGCGCAACGCCGCCGGTTCCGTTGTTTGGTGAGCAAGGCGTTCCCGATCTTGCGCGGACTAGAAACGTCGTTGCTGGACCAGACGACCCGTTTGGCATGGTAGAGGGAACGACATACTCAATTAATCCAAGCGGCGTGGCGTCTGTGGTCCGCGCTCCGTCTCCGGGGTATAGGGGCGCGGGGGGGCGGGAAGCGCCGATTGCGGGCGGTCCTCAAGACCCAGCGGCAGGCGAAAATCGGATTAGGAACGAGCGCGAGCTTCGTCGTGAATATCAAGGCGCAACGCAAGAATACCGCACGGTTCGCCAAGCCTTTCAAAAAGTCGAAGCATCGCTTGCCCAAGGCACCGGCATTGGTGATGTCGGCGGTATCTTTGGAGTTATGAAAATCTTCGACCCCGGCTCGACCGTGCGCGAGGGCGAAGCTGCGACCGTGCAAAACTCTGGCGGGGTGCCAGAAACTATCCGTGGTCTTTACAACCGCGTCGTGACCGGCGAGCGATTGACCCCGCAACAGCGGGCGGAAATTGTTGCCGTTGGTCGCGCACAATTCGGCACTTACGAACAAAGTTATCAGGACCGCGTGACCGACTTTACACGCATGGCCAACGACTACGGCATCGACCCGCGTAACATTGTGGGTGGCGACGAAGCTCCTGCACCAGCCCCTAGAGGCGAGCGCTTGACGCCGGAACAAGCCGCTGCGCTTCCGCCGGGAACGCCATTTCTTGATATGAATGGTCGCCAAAGGACGCGGCGATAATGCGCCAAGACCCCTACGCGGACATTGCTACGCCAGTGCAAGCGGGCGACCCTTACGCGGACATTGCGCTGCCTATTTCGACTAACCGCAACAGACGCCAAGCGCCTCCACCAACAGGACCGGCGGACGAAAACGGCGAGGATGTGCCGTTTCAGCCGGAATTGTTGCCGCAAGATAACGGCATCTATCCGTCTGCTCCGTTAGATACCATTGGAGAGCAAGAGGCCGCTGCTAATCGAGCGGCGTTTGGTAATCAGGCAACACGGTTAGACCCTATCGACCTTCAGACGCTCCCAGCTGAAGACAGAGCGTATTTGAACGCTGGAATGTGGGTTAAATTTCCCAACGGTGAAGTGCGACGATTGATGCGTGATGCGCGTCCGGGCGCCCCGCAGCCGGGGTCCGAAGAAATTCGGCCCGGTCTGTTTATCGAGGAAAACTCAGACGTTGGCACTGACATAGCCAAATCGCTTCCGACTGGCGTGGTAGAGGGACTGACCGGCCTTGCTGGTATGCAAGGCACAATCGGCCAGATGATTTACGGCGAGCAATCGCTGGGCCAAAATATGCCGGGATTTGGCATTGTTGGCCCGACTGGCGAACAAATGAATCAGGCCATTCGCAATCAGATTGGTTACGATTATTATCAGCCGCAGACCGTTGCGGGTGAATACTCGCGGACCTTTGGCGAGTTTCTGCCCGGTGCGCTGGCACCCGGTTCTGCCCTTGCAAGGGGCGCATCCGTAGCGGTCCCAGCGTTTACTAGCGAAACCGCTGGCCAGATTGCGCGAGGAATGAGCGGCGGTGAGCGCGATACAAACGCTGAAAACTTTGCCCGGTTGCTCGGTGGCCTTGGGGGCGGTTTTGCCGTTGGTGGCGTCGGTGCGGTTCGCGGCGGGGCTGACATCTCCCTTCGGAATGCGGCGCAGGGTGTGACACCGCAACAATTGCAAATGGCGTCGGCGCTTCGGGATAGAGCGCAAGCGGCAGGCATTAACATGACTAACGCCAATGCTCTGCAACAGGTTACGGGCGGCGCAACCGGATTAGGTCAGTTGCAGCGAGCGGTTGAAGGCCAGTCACCTCTTTTGCAGCGATATTTTGCGGAATTGCCGGAGCAAACGCGAAACGCGATTAATGCCCAGCTTGAACAAATTGGGCCGTTGGTTGAACCAAGCCAATTGGCTGGCCAAGCCCGTGAAGCGGCTAACCGCGTGTTGCAAAATACTCGGGCCAACATCAATGCTCAAGCAAGACCGTTTTATCGCGCGGCTGACGACGAAGTGGTGTCCGCTGAAGAATATGCCGCCCTGCAAGAAATCCCGACTTATCGAGAAGCGGAAGCAGCGTTTTTTAATAATCCCGAAATGACACCGGGCGTGGGTGGTCCGCAATCCGTCAGCGCGATTAACCGCGTTATTCAGGAAATGGACACGCTTGCCCAGCAAGCCGATCAAGGCAACATGACAGCCGGAGCTAACGCTAATCTGGCGCGAGTTCGGGGCGAGTCGGCAGAATTAGCTAAGGGCCTCGTTGACCTTTCCTCGCCAAGCTATGCTCAAGCCCGCGTTGTCGGAGCGGCGGGCAGACAAAATGAACTCGTTCCGTTGCAGCGTGGGCCGATTGGTAGCATTGCCGCGCAACCCGAATTGCAACCTAGCTTGCCCTCGACTATGGGCGTCATGTTTCCTAACGCACCCTTTCGGGGTCAAGCGCAAGAAACGGCTCGCGCTCTCGAATTGATGGGTGAGTCTGTTGGTGGGCCGCTTGTTCGGCAGCATCTGGACAAAATTGCGATGGAGGCCCAGCAGGACCTTGTTTCTGGGCCAAACCAATTTGGCGGGGCAAACTTCGCCGTTCGTGCGTTTGGCAACCCAGAACAACGTGAAACTGTCATGCAGGCGCTTGACGTTGTAAACCGGCCTGACCCCAACATGGCGTTTCCGCCTATAAATGCCAACGCGGTTCCGCCACGCGGTTCCGACCCAATGGCTAATCTGGTTGAGATACTGATGGCGACTGGCCAACGTCATCAAGGCGGGTCGCAAACAGCGTTTATCCAAGAACTTCAGCAACAATTGCGCGGCGGAAACCTCGCAAGCGGGGCGGCTCAAACGATAGCCAACCCGCCGGGAACCTTTGGGCGAATTGCCCGCAGGATTGACGACCTGTCGGCGCAGGCCAACACAAACACACTGGCTGATCTGCTGATGGGCAGTTCCGAAGATTTCAACGCGCGGCTGACCCGTGCGCTTAACCGTCCCCGTGGCGCTAACCGTGTTCGCGCGGGCGTAGCGGTCGCGGCGGGACAAGAGGACTAGAAATGGCCCGCAACGGTTCCGGCTCATATTCGCCCCCATCAAACACATGGAACCCTGCGGTTCCTGAAACCGCTATCTTGTCAGATGATTGGAACGCCACGCTTGCGGACCTTGCCACGGCGCTAACGCAATCGCTGGCATCCGATGGCCAGACGCCCGCTGCTGCGGTCATTCCGTTTGCTCAAGGCATCCGCGTGTCTGATGGCTTGATTACGGCTCCGTCGATTAGCGTGATTGGCGACACCGACACCGGCTTTTATTTCCCGGCTGCAAACTCGGCCACGCTGGTTTGCGGTGGCGCGGCTGTTCTTTCGGCTACATCGTCCGGCGTGACGTTCCCGCTTGGCGTGACGTTCTCAGGAAACCAGACCGTCACCGGCAACCTCACGGTGAACGGTAACACGACGATTGGCAACGCGGGCGCAGATACGCTGTCGGTGGTCGCTACTGGCACTTTTACCGGCAACCAAACTTTCAACGGCACGGCCACCTTTACCTCAACCGTGACTGTTCCCGATGCATCGTTCTCGAATGCCAAACTAGCGACGGTTGCCACGGCCACGATCAAAGGTCGGGTGACGGCGGGAACGGGTGCTGTAGAGGATTTAACCGGCGCTCAGGCAACCACGCTGTTGAGCGCGGTGGTAGGTGATAGCGGGTCAGGCGGAACCAAGGGTTTGGTCCCTGCCCCGGCTGCTGGTGATGCGGCTGCTGCTCGCTTCCTTAGCGCGGCTGGCACGTTTACGGCGGCTGTCCCTGTCGGCTCTGTGACCATGTATGCGGCAAACACGGCTCCGACTGGATGGCTTGAATGTAGCGGAGCGGCGGTATCTCGGACGACATACGCGGGATTGTTCGCTGCAATCGGCACAGTGTTTGGGTCTGGTGACGGCTCGACCACCTTTAATCTGCCCGATATGCGCGGCGAGTTTGCGCGTGGATGGGATAACGGGCGAGGCATAGACCCGGCGCGGGCGTTTGGTTCGGCGCAGGCTGGTGCAATTGAAGCGCACGTTCACAGCGTCCAGCCGCCTGCCGCAACCGATGACACTGGGTCTGGGCTAACGACGACCGGCACCGGCGGCGTGGAAACCATCACGCCTTACAACACCGCGTCAACGGGCGGAACGGAGACGCGCCCCCGTAACATCGCCCTCATGTTTATTATCAAGTTCTAAGGGACCACAATGGCCGACACGCCCCGCAAAACGTTTCCTGAACTTGACGCACTAACTGCGCCCGTTGTCGATGGCGACGTGTTGGCGGTTTATCGCTCGCCCGGGCCTGCCAAGCGCACAACGGCGTCAGTGCTTAAAACCTATACCCAAGCGGGAACTCAACCGCTTGACGCCGATCTGACTGCTATCGCCGCGCTGACCTCCGCTGCTGATAAAGTTCCTTACGCAACCGGAGCGGGGACTTGGGCAATGGCAGACCTGACGGCGGCTGGCCGGACGGTTATTGGTGGGGCCAGCACTGCGGCCATTGCTGAATCATTGCTTGTTCGTCCTGAAACGTTTAGCCAAGCGAGCGGCGTCGATGTGCTGGAAGCCGTGACAACCGGCGTTCGTAACACGGGCTTCGGTTTTGAGGCGCTGAAAGCCAACACGGGCGGAAGCGAAAACACCGCGTTCGGCTATCTCGCCCTGAACGACGTGACCGGAGGTGTGGACCCGGCGGCGAATTATAACTCCGCTTTCGGTTCGTTTGCGCTGGCATCCGTAACAACTGGTTACAAAAACGCCGCGTTCGGTCGGGCTACCGGCGACAACCTGACGACCGGCTATCACGACACCGCACTCGGCTATGGCGCGATGCACTGGCACACGACGGCGCTAAACTGCGTCGGCGTCGGCTTTGAGGCGGTTCACGGCGGGACCGGGCTTGTCGGGACGGCCATGCAAGGCACTGTCGGGGTCGGCTTTCAGGCGCTTTACGCTTGCACGGGTAACTTCAACACGGCGGTAGGAACGTCCGCTGGTGTCGCTATTACGACGGGCGTTCGCAACACGGCAGTCGGCACTAACGCGCTGAACACCCAGACGACTGCCAATGACACCACGGCAATCGGCTATAACGCTGGAACGACGAACACCGGCAGCGGTAACATTTTCGTTGGCCAAGGGGCTGATGCAAACGCGGGCCGAAGCAACGTCACCGTCATCGGCACGGGTCTTACGGCAACGGCAGATAACTCGATCTTGATGGGCAACGGGCAAGACCTTCTGCCCGGCTCGACCGCTCGGGACATCGGTTCGCAAGCGAAGCCTTGGAACTACATGATCGGGGCCAACTCGTTCTATGCCCACTGCAACACGGCGGTGCCAGCGGGCGGCACGACCGGCGCGGGCTTTTTGCTTTCCAGCACGGGCAACTTCGGCGTTTTCTTCGGCAGTGGAGCGCCCACCCTCTCGGCGGCAAAGGGTTCCCTGTATCTGCGAACGGACGGCTCGGGAACGAGCAACCGAATGTATGTCAACACCGATAGCGGCACGACTTGGACTGCCGTAACGACCGCCGCGTAATCCTATCAACAGTTGAAAGACCCGCTGATGACCCCGCAAGAAACCATTGACGATCTAGGCCGCGCCATCGTTCAGGTGGAGGCTGCTGTAAAGACTATGCGGAAGGCGTTGAGCCAAACGGAACGCACCCTTGCTCTCCTTCACGCGAAAGCGGAACGGGCGCAAAAAGCCTACATGGCCACGCGGGAAGGCCGGAATATCGTTGCGTTCAGCGGTGGCACGGACAAGCCTCCGGTCACTGACCCTGACAAGCCGGTGAAGCCATGATCTGGTATCTCTACGCAACCGCAGCCGTCTTTGTGGTCTGCTTTCTGGCCTACCGGTCAAAGCCGGAGAGATATGCCGACTTGATGGGCGTTAGCGCCCTGCTTGCAATGGTCTTTTGCATCGGGAACGCAATCCTCGGGCTGTATCGGTTCCCCGATGCGCTTTTAGCCTCGCCAGTTCTCGACCTCTTTTTGGTGGCGATGATCTTCCGGTCAAATCAGGAAAATCCTGAAAACTGGAAATATGTCATGGTCGGGACATTGGTTGCCCAACTTGCGCTTCATGCCGTTGCTATCGGACTATGGAAAACCGGGGAGCTAACACAGCATGGATTGTGGACCTATGTTGTGGCTGTCAACGCGATCTTCGTGGTCCAGCTTCTTACCCTCGCAAGCGTCGGAGTGGGTCATGGCGTGGATCGTCTTCGCGTCTGGCTGTTTAATCGCCGGGACGTATCTCTTGCAGCGGATGCTGGACAATGAGCATTCCAAGCGTGGAAGTGGTCGCAAACGACGTAGGACATTTGATCGACCGGGTTGAGAAATTGGAAGCTAAGGTGGAAGCGATCATGCTGACGCAACGGTGGCAAATGGGTGCCGCTGTTGGCTTTGGCGTGGTGATGACCCTGCTGCTGCCGCGTGTTGCATCGGTGCTGGGCC
>Ga0068877_10001645_pt1 | contig 18297 bp, 15 predicted proteins | sample NOAtaG_FD_66437 | JGI IMG/M metagenome (GOLD analysis project Ga0068877, IMG submission 66437) | Freshwater lake microbial communities from Lake Erie, under a cyanobacterial bloom - NOAA_Erie_Diel6S_1000h metaG | ecosystem: Environmental > Aquatic > Freshwater > Lake | place: USA: Ohio, Lake... | reverse complement strand
CCCACCGGGAAACACGGTCATGTGGCGCGGTATGTCTCGACTCAATGACATCGAACTTGGCGTCCTCATCGGTGCTGGACTTGCGGGTAATTGAAAGGTTGAAGCGACGCTTACGTTTCACCTGTAAGCATTCTAGAGAAAATCGGAAATGAAGCTGGGGTCTTGAGCGAATGAGTTAGGAGGTTCCAATACTCCAGAAAAATTTCAGCTTTTCTGTGAGAGTAGCGTCTGTATTGTGAGTTTCACCAAAAAGAAGGCCAGCAAACTTAGCATAGGCGCCACCCAGTCTGCTGCGAGGCGAAACGGGACGGGAACTCATGATGGAGGAGCGGACACTGGGATAGTCGTTCGGAAAGAAACCAATCACTTTTTGGCCAACGAGGTGAGAGATTTCCTGTGAGCTGAGATCGCTACGGTGCCAACGATTGACGAGAAGGCCAATGCGATTCGGGGGGATGTTGAAGCGGATCAATTCGTCGCAGCGCTGCTTTGCTAAAGTGAGCGCCGGGGGTTCGGGCGTGCAGATGACATAGATGGATTGGGAGCGGCGGACAAATTCGAAAGTAGCGGAATTGACGAGCTCGGGCAGGTCGACGAGTATGGCATCGTACATGCCGCGAACAGTGGAAAGAAGATGGAAGTAATCACCCCATTCGGGTGGTGTGGAATCGATCGACCGGGAGCTGAACAAGTAATCGACACCACCGATGGAGTACACCATTTCGGGAAAGCGGAGTTGATCGAGGTTCTTGATATTGGTGAGAAGAGACTGGATAGAGCGTATGGGTTTGGCACCGAGAAGCAGGGCGAGAATACCGCTGCGAAGGTCGGCATCGACGACGAGAATGCGTTTGCCGTGTTCGCGGGCCATAGCGGCAGCGGTGTTCAGAACGATGGTGGAACTGCCGGAACCTGCCTTGGCGGGAAGGAAACAAAAGAGGGTCTTCTCAACCCCACCCCGTTGCTTACGGAGAGCTTCATGGATAGCGGAGCGCAGAACTTCGGCTGAGATATGTTCTGAAAGGAGGATATCCAATCCGATTTGAGGGGAAAGAAGGGCAGCGTCGAGACTGGCGCCGAAGCCGAGAATGGCGAGATTCGGCACGAGTTCCCGCAGCTTGGTAACTACGGCCAAGGTATCGGCGCAGAATAGGTCAACGACGGCTACTTCCGGATCGAAAGTTTTTACAACATGAGCGAGTTCATTCTCTTTGGGTAAGTGGTCAATGTCTTTCACAACATCGAGACAGTTTGATGCCGCAACGAGATAGCGCAGGACATTGGACCGGGTAGAACCGGAGTGGATGACGATGGCGCTAAACATGCGGATGCAACTAGAAAGCATATCGGCCAGTACGGACGGGTTAAAGTTTAAATATTTTCAGAACTATAACTCGAAGGTGGGAGGTTGTATAAGGATTGATTCTGACTGGTAAAGTGTTTCGACGCATTCCCTCATTTCACGCGGGGGGAATCGGTGATGAGACGGTTCAGGCTTCGGAGTTGTTCGAGATCGTCTTCGGCCTGCTGCAGCGTGGTTTGCAGGCGGCTGAGATCACCGGCCTCGAGGCCAGCGGCGGCACTTGAGCGGTTTTGGGCCTGGAGGGAGAAAGCACGGGACCAATCCGCGATTTCGCGGAAGCGGCGGAGCAGGGAGGAGACAAGGAGTTCGCGGCGGCGCTGGATGTCTTCGGCGCCACGGGCGGAGGAGGCGGCGCGGCGGGCGGCGAGTTCGGCTTTTTCCACGCGCAGTTGCATGAGCTTTTCGGTGGTTTCGGCTTGCAGGAGACGCTGGGATTTGACCTTAAGCTCGGCCTCGAAGACTTCGGCGAGGCGGCGCTGTTTGTCGGCATCCTCGCGGAGATCGCGCAGCAGCGCTTCAGATTTTTGCGCGGACTCGGTGAGTTCGGCGAGGCGGGCTTCGCTGCGGTTGAGCGCGGATTGAGATGCCAGCAGATCGCGGTCGAGTTCCTGAGCTTTTTGCCGGAGGTCATCCATCATCTTGAGATAAGGGCGGATGTCGACCTCGCGTTGGTTCAGGCTGGTGCGTGGGGAGGGAAGCGGGCTGGAGGGGAGGGAAGCTGGGGGTGCTGGGGGGGAAGGGGAAGGGCGAGCGGGCTGTTCGCGCAGGAAGGTGGCGAGACGGAGTTCGGCATCGGCTCGGCGCTGTTCGGAGCGCCAGAGAAGCAGGCCGGCCGACAAGAGCAGAATCACGGCGAGAGCGGTGAGAAGGCGGGGTGTCATCATCTCCTCCCCACGGCGAAGCGGGCGCGATTGGGGATGTCGCGATCACCGGAAAAGAGGTCGACATTGACGATGCGCTGGCGCTGGCGTTTGAACTCGACGGTGACGCTCCAATGGGAGCGCAGAGCGGTGAGCAGGCGGGACATTTCCGAGGAGATCTCGGCGCGGCTGCGGCAGAAGACGCCGAGGCCGCCGGTTTCTTCAGTGATTTGGAGCAGACCGCGGCGGTAGCCTTCGTTGATGACATCGGGGAAGACGTTGAGATGGAGGATGTAGATGGGAGCTTCAAACAGGACCATGCGATCGGAGAGCTTTTGCATTTGCTCGCGGATCAACTGGTCGGGGAAACGGCGGCTGAGGTCGCGTGAATCGGTGGAATTGATGACGGGATTGGTGTAGTCCTCACGGTAGTTATAGATGTTGCTATCGGTGACATAAAAGATCGCGACGCGGACGGGACCACGATCGAGCAGGCGATTGGCGAGAGAGGCGACGGGCTCGAGACTGGGCAGGAGGCCGGCCTTGCCGGTGGCGGGGTAGTCATCGATGGCGCGCAGGAGGCGCTCCCGGTCAGGGGTGGGATCAAGCAGGACCGCGAGATTATCCTGGCTGCGCAGCAGGCCGACCCAGGCGTTAGCAGGCAAGGTAGGGATGTGTTCGCGCAGGGCGGCGCGGGCGGTGTCGATCAGCGTGGGTTCGCCGCTGAGATCGAGCACCAGCAGAATGACCAGATCATCGTTGGGGCCCAAGCTGCGAAGGACGCGGGCAGGCTGGCCATCGATACGGGCCGAGAGAGACTGGGCATCGAGGGGCGGATCGGCCTCTGGGGCGGCGACCCGCAGCAGGGGCCGGGGGTTGCGGGCCGGGGTGCGGGCGTTCTCCTCGGCGAGGAGGGTCAGCGGGAGCACGAGCAGGAGCAGTCGCATCAAAAGCTCAACCTCAAGCCGACCTGGATGACGCGGCCGCCACGCGTCTCATTGATGCGGCCACTGTTGGCATTGGGGGCTGAAGCCGGGCCGATGACGACATCGGGGTCGGCGTAGTTGCCGGTGTTGGTGAAATTGAAACCGGTGGCGGTGAGTTCAATGACGCGTTCGGGTGAGAGGGCGAAGCGCTTGGAGACGGACAAATCGTGATTTTGCGAACCGGGGCCGAGCAATTGGGGGTGGGTGCGGGGGCCGTTGCCGGGGGAGAAGTCCGGGGGCTGGGAAAAGGCGGCGGGATTGAACCAACGTTCGACATCGGGATGGGGGACGGCGGGCTCGACGCCGGGGACAAGATTGACGCGCAGGGCTTCGATGATGGTGCCGGTGTTGTTGAATTGGGGACGCAAGGCAAGGGGTTCGCCGCTTTGGACGCTGCTGATGGAGGACAGAGTCCAGCCATCGACGAGGTGGCGGCGCCAATCCTGGTAGGCGAGAAGGCTCTTGCGGGAGCCGAAGGGCAACTCATAGCTCAGGGTCATGGCGAGACGATGGGGGTTGTTGCTTGAGGTAAGCGACCATTCGTTGCGCATATTGTAGAAATCCTGGATTCCGTAAGGGCCCGAGTAGTCGTCCATTTGTTTGGAGAATTCGTAGCTGGCATTGGCGCTGAGCCCGGCTGAGGAGCGTTTTTCCACGCGGACGCTGGCGGCATTGCGTTTGTAGTTGCCGGTGGGCCAGGAACTGAAGAGATTAAAGCGCTGAAACTGGGGGTAGGGGCGGATCTGACGGCGGAATGCCTCGGAATTAAGAGCATCGCGGCGATCGAGGAATTGGAGTGGGATGGCATTGGGGTTGGCCATGGTGCCGGTGACGAAGAGGCGCTGTCCGCGGGCATGGCTGAGATTGAGGCTGAGGATGAAGTTACCTCGAATTTCGCGCTCGAGGCTTAGCCCGGCTGACTGGTAGAGGGGCACCGTGCCGCGGGGTTCGACCAGATCGGCAACGGTGAAATTGGCGACATCGGGGCGCAGGTCGGGCAGGGTGCGCTCGAGTGGGGGCATGCCGCGGGCGAGAGTGGCGGCGGGCTGCAACTGGAGATTGGGTGAGACGAGAGTCGGGTTGCCGTAGAAACCCTGGGAGGCCCATTGGGTTGTGTATACGGGGACGGCGCCAAAGCTGAGGCCATAGCTGAGGCGAAGAACTCCCTTGGCATTGCCGCCGGGATTCCAAGCCATGCCGAAGCTGAGGTCAGGACGCTGGTTGCCGCGCTGGAGGGAGCGGCTCTGGCCGTCGCGGGCGGCGAAAACCATGGCGCCGGGCAAACCGTTGGCGGGGTTGAGGGCGTCGAGGGAGACACTTGAGAAACGGTTGAATTTCTCGTAGCGGGCTGGGGCGACGGACAGGCCGAGGTTGAGGCTGAAGTTGAGGGTTTTCGAGAAGTCCCAATTGTCGCCGAGGCCGAGGCGGTAGAAATTGGCGCGCCAATAGGAGGGATGTTCGACGAGGGTGGCGCTGGCGAACTCGGCCTGGCCAAGCAGGAAGGAGGCGAATTCATGGCCGGTGTTGACGATGCCGGGAAGGGAAGTGAGCCCGGGGCCGAACTGGAACTGGCCGGCGGGATAGTTGGGAAGAAAAGCGTGAATCTGATAATGGCGGAACTGAGCGGTGGCGCGAAGGCGATGTTTGCCGAGACGGGTGGAGAAGCCGTCGGTGAGGTAGTAGTAAGCGTGAGAGTAGCGGGTGTTGGGATTGGGCCGGCCGAGCGGCAGGTAGCCGGTGAAGCGGAAGTAGGGAAAACCGCCACTGAGGGGGCCGGGGATGCCGATGGTGCTGACGGCCTCGGACTCACCGGGGCGATTGTTGGCGGCGCGATCGGCGATGGCGTCGAAGGTGAGGGTGTTGACGGTGGTGGCATTGCGGGTAAAGGTCCAGTCGAGGGTGCCGCGGCGGGCGGAGTACTGGCGGTCATTGTTGCCGGGGTCGGCGATGCTGGCGACGAGGCGGGGCGCCGAAGCCAAGCCTTCGGTGAAGGAGCCATTGAAGGTGAAGCGATGACGATCGGACTGGGTGTGGTCGATCTTGAAGATCATTCCATTCGCTTCGTTGCCTTCGGGAGCAAAGACGAAGTAGTTGTTGCGAAAGAAGGGACCCGCGCTGGCGTTTGCCAGCGGGTAAAAACTGACGGCGCGCAGGGCGACGGGGTCGAGACGGGCTGGGGGAATGCGGTTGCCGGGAAAGGGGGCGCGATCGAATTCGAGGTTTTCGCGGGAGACGGGGCGGAGGGGGTTGAAGGAGGAGTTGGGACGGGTGGCGGCGGGATCGTAAACGGGAAGGGGGTTGCCGGCCGGGTCGACGGTGGCGGAAAAATCGCCGCCGCGCTCGGGCTGGATGGCGACGGTGCGGAGGAAACTGCGGCCGATGCGCTCGCGAACGCCTTCGTAGGAGACATTGAGAAAGGTGCGGCGGGAGCCATCATAAAACCGGGGAATGACCAGCGGACCGCCGGCGTTGAAGCCGAACTGGTTGCGGCGGAGGATATTGCGGGAGCCGCCGCGCTGGACGACTTCATGGGGAGTTGCGTCGAGTTTGTCGTTGCGGAAGTTATGGAAGAGGCGGCCATGCCAGGAGGTCCAGAAGGCTGGGGTCTGTTTGCGCAGGGGTTGGGAGTCCGGACGCAGACCCAATTCGCGAGTTGCCAGTTGAAACTCCTCGCGAGCGGATTCGAGGGCAGTGCCCGGGGGTTTGGACGGAGGCTGACTTTGGGCAAGGGCGAGAAGGGAACCGCTTAACAGTAGCACTGCACTTCGCCAGACCATGACTCATTGTACAGCTACATTGTGAAATTCTAATCTATTGCCGGGCTGGTATTCTAGAAAGAATGGACGTTTCAGTGTGGCCAGGACCGCTTTCGGAGGCAATAACGGAGGGGATTCGAGTAGAGGTGATGTCGCGGCATGCAGCCGAGCATTCGCGGCCGCAGCAGGGCGTGTGGGTGTTCGAATACACGATCCGGATCAGTAATGTGAGCCAAGAGAAGGCGCAACTGGTGAGCCGGCACTGGGTGATCACGGACGCCACCGAAGGGGTGAAGGAGGTGAAGGGGCCAGGGGTGGTGGGGCAAAAGCCGGTGCTCGAGCCGGGAGAATCTTTTCAGTATTCATCGTGGTGCCGACTGGAGACGCCGACGGGCCGGATGGAGGGTACCTACCAGATGGTGGGGGAGGGTGGCAGGGAGTTTGAGATCCGGATCGCACCTTTTGGGCTGAAGGCGCCGCACACGGTGCACTAGAGGGGCTCAGCGGCGGAAGCGGTAGGCGGAAAGAAACGAGATAACGGCAATGTGGTTGTGATCGCGGGTGAAACCATCGCGGCGCAAGATGTTCTGGTACATGTAGCCAGCTTCGATGCGGCCAATGGGGCCAAAACGTTTACCGAGGGAAATGTAGGCGCGGTTCTGGTCGTAGGTGGAAGCGCCGCGGTTGGGGCCGAAACCGAGAAAGAGCTCATTTTGCAGGCCGATGAAGTGAGAGCCGCGGGCGGGGACTTCGGTGCGATAGAAGTAGCGGAAGCGGTTCTGATAGCGGTGCGTGTTCCCAACACCAATCCAGCGTTGTTCGATGCGGAAACGATGGTTCATGAGGAGGGGACCCCATTGGGGCATGAACTGAAGTTGTTGCCAGGAGCGGTGTTCGTTCAAGGCGCGGGCGCCGTCGCGGTTGCGGACGAGCAAGTAGCCCTGAGTGAGGAAGAGGTTGTCGCGGAGGTAGAAGTTGGCGCCGGGTCTCAGTAGAATCTGGCGGGCTGATGAGGAGAAGTCATTGCGCAACTGGGCATCGAAATGAATGCCCCATCGTGCGGCGAAGCGGTGATCGCCGAAATAGGAGGCCCAACCACGGCCGTACACTTCGGCGTAAAGTGTTTCCGATGAGAGCAGGGCGAGCAGGATCAGGATAAGGATTCGAGCCGTCGCACGAGTTCGACAAAGGTGCGGAGGCCCACCCCGGTGGGGCCTTTGGAAAGGAAAGGCTTGGGTTCGTCGAGCCAAGCCGTGCCGGCGATATCGAGATGCACCCACGGTGTGTCCTCTACCCATTCCCGCAAGAAGAGGGCGGCGGTGATGGATCCGGCGCCACGGCTGCCGATATTGGGCATGTCGGCGAAAGCACTCTTGAGAAGGTCTTTATAGTCATCGTCCATCGGCATGGGCCACATCTTCTCGCCCGCCGCCTTGGCGGCGGCAAGCAGTTCGTTCTGCCAGCCGTCGTTGTTTGAAAATGCTCCCACATGGACGGCGCCGAGGGCAATGGTGATGGCGCCGGTGAGGGTGGCGGCGTCGATGATGCGGTTGACGCCGAGCTGGCGGGCATAGGTAATGGCATCGATGAGAATGAGGCGGCCTTCGGCGTCGGTGTTGAGAATTTCGACGGTCTTGCCGGAGTAGGAACGGACAATGTCGCCGGGGCGGACGGCCTGGGAGCCGGGCATGTTTTCGACAGCGGGGATGAGTGCGGTGACGCGGACGGAGGGTTTGAGCTGGGCGATGGCCATCATAGCGCCGATGACGGCGGCGCCACCGGCCATGTCGTACTTCATTTTCTCCATGTTTTCGCTGGGCTTGATGGAGATGCCGCCGGTGTCGAAGGTGACGCCTTTGCCGATCAGGCCGAGATGAACGTCACCCTTGGGTTCGGCCGGTTCATAACGGAGAACAATAAGAGCGGGGGGTTGCGCGCTGCCTTGGGCGACGGCGAGCAGGCTGCCCATGCCGAGCTGGCGCATGCGATGCTCGTCGAGGATATCGACGGCGAGACCTTGGCTGGCGGCCATGTGAGCGGCGCGGGCGGCCAATTCGACGGGAGGCAGGATGTTGCCGGGTTGATTGATGAGATCGCGGGCAAAATTTTGGGCGGCGCCAAGCACGGCGCCACGGTGGAGGGCTTCGGCCAGATCTGTCGAGCCGCCGGGGGCGGCAAACACAACCGACTCGATTTGTTTTGATTCCTTCTTGGACTTGTGTTCATCAGGCTCGAAGTTGCCGGCCAGGGCGCCTTCGGCGAGGGCTTGGACGAACTCGGGCGTCTGCCAAGGACCTTCGAGCGCAACGGCGAGAGCGAGGATCGATTTCGACTTGAGAGAACGGACGGTGGCGCCGCCGAGCTTGCGGGCAAGGGAATGGTCGAGCTTGGCGGCCTTGCCGGCGCCGAGCAGGATGGCGCGGTTGGCGGCAAGGCCGGCGGGTGTGTGGAGGATGGCGAGCTCGAAGAGCTTACCGGTGAACTCACCGCTCGAATAGAGGCCGGCGGCCCACTGGTCGACGCCGGGCAGACCGGTGAGGGGGGCGGAATCTTCAAAGGCGAAAAATACCGCTGCTTGCGCGGGAATCGATTGAATGGGTTGGAATTGAATGCTCGAGTTCATTGGTACCTTCTTGCTTTCATGGCGACGCGGGCTTCGGCCTCCTGTTCGCGGTTCTTCAGCGTTTCACGTTTATCATGGAGCTTCTTGCCTTTGGCGAGCGCCAGTTCACACTTGATGCGGCCTTGTTTGAGATACATCTTCAAGGGGATGAGGGAGAGACCTTTTTCGCGGGTTTTTCCGTGGAGTTTGAGAATTTCGCGTTTGTGGAGGAGGAGTTTGCGGGCATGAACGGGAGTATGGTTCATCATGTTGCCGTGGCTGTACTCGCTGATGTGCACGTTTTCGAGCCAGGCTTCTCCCCCGCGGACTTCCGCCCAACCGTCCTTGAGCTGCACTTTACCGTTGCGGGCGGCCTTGACCTCGGTGCCGGTCAAAACAAGACCGGCCTCCATCGTTTCGAGTATGAAGTACTCGTGACGGGCCTGACGGTTATCGGCGATGGTTTTATTGGCTTCGTTTTCCCGCTTCATTGCACGATTTGAGCCGGGGAAGCGTCAATTCAACAGGCGGAGTTCCCCGGGAATGCTGCCCCAAGTCTTTAGTTTAGCACGAGAAATCGAATAAGATGCCTTTTTACAAAGGTTTAGCCAGATTAAACAGCCTTGCGCTGAGCTTCCTGCTGGTGTTTCACACCGTGATGGTTCCCCCGTCGGCGGAGGCGAAAAACCGCAAGAGCGAGAAGCTGTTGCGGGAGGCGCAACTGGCCGAGGCCAAGGGAGATTTTGAAAAAGCGCTGGAACTCTTCGAGCAGGCATTGTCGATCGATCCGCGGGACACGGCATACCGGTTGGGTCTTGACCGGGTTCGTTTTCAGGCAGCGCAGAAGATGGTGGACCGCGGGGAGAAGTTGCGGGCCGAAGGTAAGCTCGAGGAGGCGCTGGCGCTGTTTCAGAAAGCGTTTGCGCTCGATCCGGCCAGCTCGATTGCCGAGCAGCGGATGCGGCAGACCTTCGAGATGTTGAAGCGGGAGAAGAAAACGGGAGCGGAGGCACCGGCCGAGGAACGCGGATTGACGCCGGCCGAGCGGGTGCAGCGGCAGAACACGGCCCGGCTGGAGACGTTGATGGATGCGCCGGTGCTCAAGCCGATTCAGCGCGAGATCGTCAATCTGAAGATGAACAATCAGCCGGCGCGGGTGCTGTTTGAAACGCTGGCCAAGATGGCGGGGATCAACGTGATGTTCGATCCGGACTTCATCAGCCAGAGCATGGGCAAGAATTTTCCGGTGGATTTTCAGAACACGACGCTCGAGGAAGCGCTCGACTATTTGTCGATATTGACCAAGGCGTACTGGAAGCCGATCTCGGCAAATGCGATTTACGTGACGCTCGACAACCCGCAGAAACGGCGGGATTACGAAGACTACATCGTGAAGGTGTTTTATTTGCAGCATGCGCTCGAGCCGCAGGAGTTACAGGAGATCGCCAATGCGATTCGTGTCGTGGGAGAGTGCCGGAAGGTGGTGCCTTATGTGGCGCAGATGGCGGTGATGGTGCGGTGCACATCGGATCAAGTGGCGCTGGTGCAGAAGATCGTCAACGACATGGACAAGCCGCGGGCCGAGCTGATGCTTGATGTGTATATCCTCGAGGCGAACCGGACACGGACTCGGTCGCTGGCGGCGACGCTGGCCAACGGGGCGCGTCCCGGGATCAACCAGAACATTACATTCCGGCCAGGCACGAGCGGCACTAGTTCTTCGACGAGCGGCACGAGCACTACGACGTCCACAGCGACGGGGCTTGTGCCCTTGGGACAGTTGAAGAACCTGGCGTTGAACGACTTTTCCATCAACATGCCGGGAGCGTTTTTGAATGCGCTGCTCGATGATCGCAATACGCGGGTGCTGCAGAATCCGCAGGTGCGCACGGTCGATAACAAGAAGGCCACGCTGCGGATCGGTGACCGGTATCCCTATGCGACTGGGAGCTTTAATATCGGCAGTGGGGTGGGTGTGGGGAATCCGATTGCTTCGACGCAGTTTCAGTTCGCCGAGGTGGGGGTGAACATCGATTTAACGCCGAAGATTCATGGTAACGAGGAGATCAGCCTGCGGGTGGAAGTGGAAGTCTCCAATATTCGCGACCAGGTGGATATCGGGGGCGTGCGGCAGCCGGTGATCGGACAGCGGAAGATTGGCGAGGACATCCGGATCCGCGAGGGCGAGATCAATGTGATGGGCGGGTTGAAGTCGAACAGCCGCTCGCGAAACCTGAGCGGGCTGCCGGGTCTGGTGACGTTGCCGGGGCTGGGCTGGCTGTTTGGCACCGAGGGGGAGGACCGCAGTGACAGCGAATTGTTGGTGGTGCTGGTGCCGCATCTGGTGCGGGCGCCGGAGTTGACGGAATTGAACCTAAAGGGTGTGAGCACGGGGACGGATCAGCAGGTGAAGGTGAGCTTCACGGCGAGGGAGGAGGCCAAACCCGTGCCTCCGGCTCCGGCGCCGATGATGCCGGCTCCGGCGCCCGTTCCTGGAACTGTGGCGCCACCGGCGAGCGGTCCGCCTGTTGGATTGCCGCCGGGTGTACCCGTGCCGGGACCGAGGATTGTGCCGGCGCCCGGTTCGGTGTTGCCGCGGCCGATCGCGGGGAGGAATCGGCTGGTGATGACGCCGCAGGATGGGCCGCATTTAGTGAGCACGCCGGTTGAGGTGGCGGTGCATGTTGAATCCGCCGAAGATCTGGCCAGGGCGCCCCTCCGGCTCGACTATGACCGGCAAATGCTGCGGCTGGTGAGTGCTAGTCCGGGTGGACTCCTAGCCTCGGATGGACAAAAGGAAGATCTGCAATTGGATCTGAGCAAAGGAGAGGTGAAATTGGGGCGGGCTGCCGGGCTAGGTGGTGTGAATGGTTCGGGTCAGCTGGTGAAGCTAACTTTTGTGAGTCTCGCCAAGGGTGATGCCACGATTCGACTGGTGGGAGCGGATCTGATGAATTCGCGCAACGAGGTTTTGGTTTCCGGCGCACTGCCGGAATTGACTGTGAAGATTCAGTAAGTCATGCCTGCCCCTTCTGAGCGCCGCCGCCGGAGCCAGCGTGGATTGACGCTGGTGGAGTTGATTGTGGCCTTTACGATCCTGATCACGCTGAGCGCGATGGCGTTGCCGATGGCGCGCTACAAGGTGCGGCGGGAGAAGGAACGGGACTTGCGCAATGCGCTTAAGGAGATCCGGACCGCGATTGACAAGTATAAGGACATGGCTGAGCAGCAGCAGTTGGGGCAGATCAAGCTGGGTACCGAGGGGTATCCTGAGACACTGGAAGCGCTGGTGGAGGGCGTGAAAGTTCCCGGGCCGCAGGACAAGAAGATCCGTTTTCTGAGGCGGTTGCCGCGGGATCCGTTCACGGGCAATACCGACTGGGGAAAGAGGAGCGCGCAGGACGATCCGAAGAGCATGAGTTGGGGTGGGCAGAACGTGTTTGACGTGTATTCGAAAACGATGGAGCGAGCCGCTGATGGCACACCGTATTCCGAGTGGGAGTAAGCGGGGCGGCTTCACGATAGTCGAGATGATTATCGTGATGACGATTATCTCGATCATCGTTTCGATTGCGATTCCGATTTATCAGAAATCGCTGATCCGGGCGCGCGAAAGTGTGCTGAAGAACAATCTCTACACCATGCGAACGGTGATTGACGAATACACGTACGACAAACAGAAGGCGCCGCAGGATCTGCGGGACTTGGTGGATGCCGGATATCTGCGGACGATTCCATTGGACCCGATGACGGGGCGGTCGGATACGTGGCGAGTGGAGATGGAGGATGCGACGGCGAGCGTGAATCAGACCGAGCCGGGGATTTACAATGTGCGTTCCGGATCGGACCAAAAGAGTCTTGAGGGCACGCCCTACTCGGAGTGGTAGTCTAAAGGATTCAACCTTTATGACTGTTGCGCAATCTGATATTGGCCTCGTGGGCCTAGCTGTCATGGGGCAAAATCTGGCCCTGAATATTGCCGATCACGGCTTCCGCATATCGGTATTTAACCGCACGACGGCGGTGATGGAGAAGTTTGTTGCCGGGAATCCGTCGACACCTGGGGGCTTGGTGGGTGAGGCGACGCTCGAAGGTTTTGTTGCTTCGCTAAAGCGTCCGCGCAAGATCCTGATCCTGGTGAAAGCGGGGTCGGGCACGGATGCCGTGATTGATTCACTGGCGCCACTGCTCGAGGCGGGGGACATTGTGATCGACGGGGGAAACGCGCTCTGGACGGATACGATCCGGCGTGAGAAGGCGCTGGCAGCCAAGGGCCTGCGGTTCATCGGTTCGGGAGTTTCGGGGGGAGAAGAGGGGGCGCGCTTCGGTCCATCGCTAATGCCGGGGGGAGATCCGGCCGCATTTGAAGAGATTCGGCCCATTTGGGAAGCGGTGGCGGCGAAGGTGGATGACGAGACGGGCAAACCGCTTTCCGGGGCAGGTCCGGGCCGGCCCGTGGTGGGAGGCGTGCCCTGCACGACCTATATTGGGCCGAATGGGGCGGGCCACTACGTCAAGATGGTGCACAACGGCATCGAGTATGGCGATATGCAGATGATCTGCGAAGCCTACGATCTAATGAAGAATCTGTTGGGGATGCGGGCGGAGGAATGCGCGGCGGTGTTTCAACAGTGGAATACCGGGGTACTCGACAGCTTTTTGATTGAGATCACGGCCGACATTTTGGCGCAGAAGGACCCGGTGACGGGGGGAGCGTTTGTGGATTTCGTTCTCGATACGGCGGGGCAGAAGGGGACAGGGAAATGGACCAGTGTCAACGCGCTCGATATGGGCACGCCGGCTCCGACGGTGGCCGAGGCCGTATTTTCCCGGTTCTTGAGCGCGGTGAAAGAGGAACGTCTTGCGGCAGCGGTTGCGCTGAGTGGCCCGGAGCCGCGCTGGCAAGGGGAGCGGGCTGAGTGGATCGCGGCGATTCATGACGCGCTTTACTGCTCGAAGATTTGCGCCTATGCGCAGGGTTTTCAATTGATGCGGGCCGCGCAGCAGGAGTACAACTGGAGGCTGCCTTTCGCGGAAATTGCCCGAATCTTTCGTGGCGGTTGCATCATCCGGGCGCGTTTCCTGCAAAAGATCACCGAGGCGTATTTGCGTAACGGGGATTTGGTGAATCTGCTGCTTGATCCGTTTTTCCAGTGCGAAATCGCGCGCTGCCAAGGAAATTGGCGTAAGGTGGTGGCCGCGGCGGCGGCCAACGGTATACCAGCGCCCACCTTCTATTCCGCGCTTAGCTATTACGACGGCTATCGCAGCGCGACGCTGCCGGCGAATCTGCTGCAGGCACAACGGGACTACTTCGGGGCGCACACCTACGAACGCACTGATCAGCCCCGCGGAAAGTACTACCACCTCGACTGGCCGGACGGTGCGCGACCCCAACTAGAATTGTAGGCTAAACAGATTGACTAATGTTTCGGAGGTAACTTTTCGACTAGATTATGGTCTAGCGTGACGAGCGGACAATGGCAAAGCATTTCGCCTGTTCTTTACGAGGCCATGGCTCTAGCCCCGAAAAGCCGTCTTTTGTTCGTCGAAGAAAAATTCACGAACAGACGGGATCTGCTCAACTTTACGCAATACATCCTGCGCCGGTTGCAAAATGTGCAGGATGTGGCCCCCATACCTGATGTGATCGCGGGTTGGAGTGTTCTGATTCCACTCGGCTCCGACGGGATGTTCATGGATTACCTGGTCGAACGCGAGGACCAATCCATCAACCATGTGATGACATTCAAAGTCGCACAGACGAAGCTGGAAGATCCCGCGACAAAACAGCAGTTTCAGCAGGAAATCCGTGCCTTGTCGTCGTTGTACGATGCCAACATCGCCCGGTTGCTGGACAACGGATGGGTGGAGCCGGGGTGCCCGTTTGTGGTGACGGAGTTTGAGGCCGGCCCGACCGTCACGGAAATGAGCCCTAGGCTCGATCTGAAAGAAAACCTTACGGTTTTTCTAAGAATCTTAACTGCAATTGGCTATGCCCATCAAAGAAGAATTCTGCATGGCGACTTGCGGCCATCGAATATTCTGTTGACAAAAGACCGAGTCCCGCGGCTGCTGAATTTTGGCTTGGCGCGAACGCTGGCGCGGGACGGGGATTCGCTTGCAGCCCAGAATGAAATAGATGCCGACAGCATCTCGTACCTCTCCCCGGAGCAGATACGCGGCAAGGCGTTAACTGAAGCCTCGGACGTGTACACTTTAGGCGTGGTTTTTTATGAAATGCTGGCGGGAAGACCACCCTACGGGCAAGCCAAGGACAGCATCATGGACCGGGGCCGTGCCATTTGTGAATCAATTCCGCCCCGTGTTGAGGCCGTGGATGAAGAGTTGAACTACATAATCTCCAAGGCATTACAAAAAACCGTGGAGGGCCGTTATCCGAGCGTGCTGAAGTTTCGGCAAGACATTGAGGCTTATCTTGAGGGCCGCGGCGTAATGCCTCGCCAGGAGCACTTTGCTGAGTTTCTGGTTCGATCGGTCAAGGGCAATTGGGTTACGGCGGCGCTGCTTCTGGCGGTAATCGGCGTTGGGTGGTTCGCATACTTTCAGCGCGGAAATCAATATGACAATTCCGCGAAGCTTCGCTCGATTACCGGTTCGCTTCTAGACCCAAATGATGCCAAGTCCAGTGCCAGTGCCTCCGCTGGCAACTCGACAGTGCAAGGGGCGAAGCTCTACCTCGACGAAATGCTGGGCAACAGTTCGTCGAGGCCGGAGTTGTGGGGCGAATTGGCCAGAGCCTATGTGAAACTTGCCGAGATTGAGTTTCGAGGAAATGGGCAACTTCCCGGCAATCGTGCAGCGGCGATTGAATCCACGCGTAAGGCATTTGAGTTGACCTTGAAGCTGGTGGGCCTTGAAGGGGCAACGGATCTCGAAATGGTGGAATTGGCGCGATCGGCGGAGATGCTGGCCAAGTTGCTGCAGGAGGCTCGAGATTATCCTGAGGCGCTCAAGGTCACGCAAGAGTTGAAGAACAAGCTCAACTCTTCGAACTCTGCCAGCGAGGAGGTACAAAAGGCTCTGGCCGTGGCCGAAAGCAGGCTGGCTGATTTGATGTTTGTCTCGGGAGAACAACAGGCCTCGATGCCCTTTGCTCGGTCGGCGGTTCGCCAGTTCGGAGCGATATTTGAGGCAGATAGGGGCAACCCGGATAAGGCTCGCGCTTATGTGGAAGCTGCCAATAATGCGGGTGGCAAAGCGCTGGAGTTGAATCTCCTGTCGGAAGCCATGGGGCTGTTCCGCTTGGCTGAATCAACGATTCGGCCCAAAGTTGCTGAATCCAACAACAGCGCGAGTATGATGCTGGAACTGGCAAAAGCTCTTACCGGGTTGGGTGAAGTGTTGGCGGAATCGAATTTGGAGCAACAGGCACGGATGAGCTTCAAGGAGGCGCGTCAATTGCTCGAACAAGCCTTGGCCAAAGACAAGGACAATGGCGAGTTGATGTTCGCTCTGGCCGACGTGTTGCTCAGGAACGCTCGCCTGAGCCGGACTGCCGGAGACTTGAACATTGCCTTCCGAGACGCCGAGCGGTCGATCCAGCTATTGAAAAAGCTCCTGGGCAGACCCATTTCGACATCTGATCAGCAGCGGCAGTTGTCAGTTGCCTTGACGCTGCGGGGGGAGGTCGCCCGCCAACAGAAGAATCGTCAACTGGCCCAGGAGTCATTCGAGGAAGCCCACAAATCGTGGAATGTCTATGGTCGCCTGTCCGGACTGCGTAAGGACGAAGAGGTTGAAATCGAACGGCTAAAGTCCATGATGAAGCGGTAATTCCCTGCTAGTATAAGAAAAGCGTCGTTTCGTGGTGCTCCCCTGTCGTCTAAAGGTAGGACAGCGGACTTTGACTCCGTTAATCGTGGTTCGAATCCATGCGGGGGAGCCAACTCTCTTTTCTCCTAAATTTCAGAGCTTCCTCTGGTTGACAGCCCCACAATTAGGGCCTCGCGTGTATCCCAAACATCTTGGGCTCTTTACGGTTCTTACGCATTCTCCGGTTCGAAGTCGAATCAATCGGGGTGCGGACTCAACCATGGGGGTGGAGCCCATTGGCCTCTCTCAGTTCCTCGAAGTCTCGGGGTTCTCTGTTGACACCTCCGCGTTTGTTGACACTCCGTTTGAGAGAGGGGGACCGGTCCGCCGATTTTCCAACTCGGCCTCGCCAAGTGGACAATGGAAGTGATCCTCCATGGCATTCGACGCCTTTGGCGAGGGTCGCACGCGAAGGCCGGTTCGGTGCGTCATCTACACCCGCCAGTCGGTGGGTTCCTCGGGCGAGCTTTCTTCTTGCGCGATTCAGGGTGAGGCATGTGAGGTGTTGGCCGCGGCTCAAGGCTGGAGTATTTTCGACGAGGTTTTCGACGATGTCGGATTTTCTGGGGCTACATTGGATCGCCCGGGGTTGCAGAGACTGCTCGCCTTCGTGCGGCAAGGCGGCACCAACCGCGTAATCATTCACGGCCTCGATCGCCTATCACGAAACGTCAGCGACTGTGTTCGTCTGTTCGACGAGTTTCGCCACCTGAATCTGGATCTCGTGATCGTCAGGGCGCCCGAATTGGGCCATGCTGCCCAGGATCATTTCCTGTTGAACATCATGGCATCGTTCGCCGAATTCGAACGTGAAATGATCGGCGGCCGGATCGCCGATGCACGCGCGGTGCCGAAGGCAAAGGCTAGGCGCATCGCTGGCGCAGTTCCGTTCGGTTACGATGCCGATCCGAGAACGAAACAACTCGTACCGAATGCAAGGGCGGCTGAAGTCATTCGATGGATGTTCGAAGAGGCTGCCGTCAGAAAGCGGCCCAATGAGATTGCCGCGGCCGCGAACAAACTGCGTTATCTCACCAAGGCGAACGGGCTGTGGAGTGCTCGGCGGGTGGTTGCCACATTGAGAAACCCCGTCTACGCCGGCAAGTTCAAGGATGGCAAAGGCGAGAGACCAAGCTGCCACGAGCCGATCGTGGCGATGCCGGTGTTTGAAGCAGTGGGGCGGGCGCTTGATTCCCGTCGGACCGGCAAAACGGAACCCACACGATATGGTCCCGTCTGGCCGTTGAAGGGAAAAATCTATTGTTGCCGCTGTGGACGGTTTCTCACTCCACACAGTTGCCGGCATGGGCGGAAGGTCTACCGATGCTATCGGTGCCGGCGACCTCTGGTGGCCAGGAGCCATGTGGGTATCAGGTGGCGGCCAATCGGTTCGAGCGGGCCGTTGATTTTCACTTCCCATGGCGGGCACGGCGCATGATGACAATCAGCCGACTGGCCAAACGGGTGGTTTACATCGAATACGATCCCCGCCGGGAGGAGTTCACCATCTACTGGAAAAAGCCGGAGCCCTGATGCTACTCGCCGAGGATCCAAACGAGGGTCTCGCGGACTTCCTGGCGCTCACTTGGCCGGCTCGGTAAACGACGATGCCAAAGTCGGCCGTAAACAATCGGCTGGGGCGGATACGGCTGCCTTGGCTGAGCCCGCCGGTTACGAAGTCTGCAGTGTCGAGCCGCACGGAATGGCGAACCCCGCGAGCCTCGCTAGTGATCTGGCAAAGAATGTCTAGAAACGGCAGTTGAACCCGCCGCCAGTGGTGCATGTGACGCGAAAGGCTTGCATAATGAGGCACATGGCGAAGCGAAGACGCGGGAAAGTGGCTCACCCCAAGGGTGAAGAATTTCAAGGGTTGCCGAGTCTGCCTCGGGCGCAC
>Ga0068877_10001634_pt1 | contig 18338 bp, 17 predicted proteins | sample NOAtaG_FD_66437 | JGI IMG/M metagenome (GOLD analysis project Ga0068877, IMG submission 66437) | Freshwater lake microbial communities from Lake Erie, under a cyanobacterial bloom - NOAA_Erie_Diel6S_1000h metaG | ecosystem: Environmental > Aquatic > Freshwater > Lake | place: USA: Ohio, Lake... | reverse complement strand
GCCAATACAATGCCGTTGAATTTAAAACGAAATAATCTTTGGTGTTTGTGATATACTACCCTATTGATCTATTGAATAACTCTTAAAAAATTATGGCCTAACCAGAATACCGACTATCCAGGCATTAGATCATGCCACAAAATCAGGTAGCAAACAGGTATAAAACACACAATAAGTTTTTTGGTAAAACATGGTAAAAGCAACTCCGGTAAAACAAAGAAAACCCGCATGCGCAATACCAAAACCAAAACCGATTTCATGAAACTTTTAAGTAAGTTTGCCAGCAAAACATTTCAAACAAAAGGTTACGTGAAATACGATTGTATTATTGTGGGTGGTGGAATAGTAGGCCTAGCTACAGCCTTAGAATTGAGCAGTGCTCCTCACCATAAAAAAGTATTGGTTATTGAAAAAGAAAATGAAGTTGCCAAACACCAAACAGGCAATAATAGTGGCGTAATACATTCTGGCATTTATTACAAGCCCGGCAGTTTAAAGGCGCATAATTGTATAGATGGGTATAAAAGACTCGTTGATTTCTGCAGAACTTACGAAGTGCCATTTGAGCTTTGCGGAAAGATTATTGTGGCCACTGAAGAGAAAGAATTGCAAGCCTTACAAAATATAGCAGATAGAGGCGTGGCCAATGGTTTGGGCGGATTAAAACATTTGCGCAAGGAAGAGCTAAAAGAATATGAACCACATGTGGCAGGCATTGCCGGTATATTTGTTCCACAAACAGGAATTGTTGATTATAAAGTAGTGGCTGAAAAATATGCGTTTTTGATTCAGGACCAGGGAAGTATTTTACAATTATCAGAGAAAGTAATGGACATTAAAAAAGGAACAAATGGCTATGAAGTAATTACCAACAAGCAAACACATGTGGGAGAGTTGGTCATCAATTGTGCCGGTTTATATTCTGATAAAGTTGCCAAACTTACAAGTGATGATGTAGACGTAAAAATTATACCGTTCAGAGGAGAATACTATAAACTAAAAAAAGAAAAAGAATATTTAGTAAAGAACCTTATTTACCCTGTGCCCGATCCTAACTTTCCATTTTTAGGTGTGCATTTTACACGCATGAAAAAAGGTGGCGTGGAAGCCGGACCCAATGCGGTATTAGCATTTAGAAGAGAAGGCTATAAAAAAACCGATATACATGTAGGTGAACTTGCCGAGAGTTTAGCCTGGCCGGGGTTTCAGAAAGTGATGGGTAAATATTGGCGCACTGGTTTATCGGAAATGTATCGCTCTTTTTCTAAGACGGCCTTCACGAAAGCATTACAAAAGTTGATTCCTGAAATTCAGGAAGAAGATTTAGTAGAAGGTGGCGCAGGCGTACGCGCACAAGCCTGCGACCGCACCGGAGGTTTGGTTGATGATTTCTTGATTCTTGAAAAAGAAAAAGCGATTAACGTTTGCAACGCACCCTCTCCTGCTGCTACCTCATCTCTTTCTATCGGACATACTGTAGCGCATAAAGCATTGCAACAATTAAGCTGATTACTTTTTACTACTTCTTATTGCGCTCGCTTCAATTTCAACCAGGTAATCCGGTTCAATCAAAGCTTTTACTTCGAGTAAGGTAGTGCAAGGTTTAATGGTTTTAAAAAATGAACTATGCGCGCGAGCTACATCTTCCCACCGTTTAATATCCGTTACGAAAATGCGTGTTCGCACCACATCTTCTAATGAAAAGCCCGCTTCGGAAATTACTTTGGCAATTTTTTCTAAAGCAAAAAATGTTTGCTGGTACATATCGCCTTTTCCAACAACGCCCTGTTCATTGGCTGCAACTGTTCCAGTTACCTCCAAAAAATCACCTACTTGTACGGCACGGGAATAACCTACTATATCTTCCCACTTGGCTCCGCTACTATAATTTTTTCTTACCATTATTACTCTTTTTTACGAATGATTATTGTTACGTGTTTAAAATTAATATCTTTCAACACTTAACCTTAATAACCACTCAATAAATAAAATAATGAGCAACACCAGTAAAACAGAAAGCACGAAACTCCTTCCCTTTCTTACCCTCATTTCCGTTTTTTTCTTTTGGGGATTCGTAGCCGCCAGTAACGATATTTTAATTCCTGTTTTCAAAGAAAACCTGAATTTAGAACAGTGGCAATCACAAATGATTTCTTTTGCCTTTTATGTGGCTTACACTGTTGGTTCACTTATTTACTTTTTCTTATCGAAAGCAACCGGTGGCGATATCTTAAATAGAATTGGTTATAAAAATGGAATCGCTATTGGTTTAGTTATTTCAGCATTAGGCACGCTTCTATTTTATCCGGCTGCTGAGAGTGCTTCTTTCAATTTATTAATTGCCGGTTTGTTTATTGTTGGGCTGGGTTTTTCGTTGCAACAAACTGCTGCCAATCCGCTTGCCATTGTAATGGGTAATCCGCAGAAAGGCGCGCAACGATTAAGTCTTGCAGGAGGTATTAACAACATGGGAACAACCATTGGACCACTTATAGTAAGCTTCGCGATTTTTGGTAGTGTAGTTGGTGGAACTGAGTCTGTTGCTGATATAGACAGTGTAAAAACTCCTTACCTTATTTTAGGATTAGCCTTCATTTTATTTGCCGTTATCTTCAAATTTTCTTCTCTCCCAAATCAGGTAGAAACAGTTGCCGATAGTGAACATAACGCAACCGGAAAAGATAAACCATCTGTTTTTCAATATCCGCAGTTGTTATTAGGCATGGTTGCTATTTTCTTATATGTTGGTGTTGAAGTGGCCACTGCTTCGAACTTACCGGAATTTATGAAACAAGACCTTAATACACCTACTGATAAAATTGCGCCTTTTGTTTCTTTATTCTGGGCAAGTATGATGATTGGACGCTGGACTTCTTCTGTTGGGGCATTTGGAGTAAGTGACGGCACAGCAAAAATTTTACGCTTTGTAATGCCTTATGTTGCTTTCGGTTTCTTTCTTTTGGTAAACGTTATTGCGCAACACGATATAACTCCTTTCTACATATATGGCTTCGTTATTTTGGCCATGATAGTAGGCGATTATTTAAGTAAAGGAAATCCTGCACGTCAGTTGCTGATTTTTTCTTCCATGGGCATCGTAGCCTTATTCTTAGGTATGTTGGCCGATGGTATGGTAAGTGTTTACGCTTTTATCAGTGTTGGTTTATTCTGTGCAACCCTCTGGCCTTGTATTTTTACGTTAGCCATTGCAGGCCTTGGTAAACATACCAACGAAGGTGCCAGTTTGTTAATTATGATGATTATGGGCGGTGGTGTAATTAGTTTAATACAAGGTGTTGTTGCCGATGATAGTTTGTTGGGCATACAATGGAGTTACTTAGTTGGCGTAGCCTGCTTTGCTTATCTCGCTTTCTACGCCTATAAGGTACAAGGTATTTTAAAAACACAAGGAATTGATTACGACAAACCAGTAAGCGGAGGACATTAACATGAAACTTAATCTTAAAAATCCCCTGTGCTTTTTCGATTTAGAAACAACAGGCATAAACATTACGCACGACCGCATCATTGAAATTGCAGTAATAAAAGTAATGCCTAACGGAGAAGTGATTAAAAAATCGAATTTACTCAATCCTACTATTCCCATTCCTGCGGAGTCGTCTGCCATACATGGCATTTTCGATAAAGATGTTGCCGATAAACAAACCTTTAAAGATGTAGCCAAAGAATACGCAAAGTTTTTTGAGGGAAGCGATTTAGCAGGCTTTAACATTTTAAAGTTTGATATTCCGGTTTTAGTAGAAGAATTCTTACGTGCCGGTGTTGATTTTGATTACAGCAGAAAAAAAATTATTGATGCACAACGAATTTTTCATTTGATGGAAAAACGCACCCTTTCTGCAGCTTACAAGTTTTACATCAACCAGGAAATGAAAGATTCGCATTCTGCCGAGGCGGATACTGAAGCAACCTTGCAAGTTTTACTCGCGCAAGTTGCCAGATACGATGGTATGGATGTAACCGATGGCATGGGTAAAAAAATTGGAGAAATAAGAAACGATATGGATGTGCTGCATCAGTTGTCGGGAGGAGAAATGGTTGACCTTGCAGGGAGAATGGTTTTGAACAACAAAGGCGAAGAAACATTTAACTTCGGCAAACACAAAGGCAAACCTGTTACTCAGGTTTTACGCGAAGAACCATCTTACTACGATTGGATGATGAACGGAGATTTCGCGCTTGATACTAAAAGAAAACTCACTGAAATTAAGCTCAGAAATTTTAATAAGAAGTAAGTTCTCTCTGCCTAAACAAATTAAAAAGTCCACAATTAAAATTGTGGACTTTTATTTTGAATGATTTTTAATTTCTAATCACCAACTATTTCTTATAATATTTCAATGCCTCGGGCATGGCTGCTTGTAAATCTTTAATACGCGTTTCATCCGATGGGTGCGTGCTTAAAAATTCAGGTGGTTTTTGTCCGCCACTTAAAGCCGACATGCGTTGCCAAAACTTTGGCGCCTCTTGCGGATCATATCCGGCCATTGCCATAAAGATCAATCCAATTTTATCAGCTTCAGATTCGTGCTTGCGCGAGAAACTTAACATACCCAATTCAGAACCATACCCAACGGCTTGCGCAAAAATCTGAGTTGTTAAACCTGGGTTTTGCCCCATAGCCACACTTAACGTACTCAATCCAAATTGTTGTATCAAACCATTGCTCATTCTTTCTCTTCCGTGGTTGGCAATGGCGTGTGCCACTTCGTGGCCCATTACAACAGCAACGCCAACTTCATCTTTACAAATAGGCAGTATAGCTGTATAAAACGCTACCTTACCTCCGGGCATACACCAGGCATTTACAGTTTTGTCATCCTCAATTAAATTAAACTCCCAGGCAAAACCATCCAGCTGACTGCTCAGGCCTTGTTGTGCCATGTATTGCTCTACCGCCTTTTGAATTTTTACTCCAACACGTTTTACCAAATCAGTTTGCTCCTTATTATTGGATAACGGACCTTTCTTTATTACTTCTCCGTATTGTTGTGCTGCCATTGGAATAATCTCGCTGTTAGAAACTAAACTCAATTGGCTGCGACCTGTAACCGGTACTGTAGCGCAACCATTATACAACAACATGGCTGTTGCAAACAATAATATCCTTTTAATCATGATTCATTAATTTCTGTTGAACAAATCTACTAAATTTGAAACTTACCATCATGCACAAATGAAAATCAATATTCGTTTCTTTAGCTTAATCGTTTGTTTGCTCAGTTTATTGTCGGCCAACGCACAGAAAAAAAAGCAAATCGATATAAAGCGCATCGAACCCGCTTTCTGGTGGACAGGCCTGCAACAAAAAGAAATTCAATTGTTGGTATACGGAACCGAAATAAGCGGTGCCAATGTAGAAATCAATTATCCGGGTGTTGTAATCAGTAAAATTGAACAAGTAGAAAATCCAAACTATCAATTTATCTACTTAAAACTCGATGAAAATGTAAAGCCGGGCGTTGTTACAATTAATTTCAAAGAAGGAAAATTAAAAAAAACTATTCCATTCGAATTAAAAAGCAGAAGCAAAACTACGTATAAAGGTTTCAATGCCAGCGATGCTATTTATTTAATTACACCCGATCGTTTTGCTAATGGAAACACCGCTAACGATTCAATTAAAAGCTTATACCAAGGTGTAAACCGAAATAAACCTTTTAGCAGACATGGTGGCGATATACAAGGCATCATCAACCAATTAGATTACATCCAAAATTTAGGTATGACCGCCCTGTGGATTAATCCATTAACAGAAAACAATCAGCCTGAATTTTCTTATCATGGTTATGCCATCACAGATTTTTATAAAGTAGATGCGCGCTTTGGCAGCAACGAAGATTTTAAAAAACTAACCGACCTTTGCCATCAACGCAACATGAAAATGATAATCGATTTAGTTTTCAATCATTGCGGTAACGAACATTGGTTCATCAAAGATCTACCGGAGAAAAACTGGATTCATCAGTTTGATACTTTCACCCAATCGAATTATCGACTGGCTACAACAGCCGATCCACACGCATCTCAATTCGATAAAGAAAAAATGGAGAAAGGTTGGTTCGACAGGCACATGCCCGATTTGAACCAGGAAAATCCAAGACTCGCAACTTATCTCATTCAAAATACCATTTGGTGGATTGAATATTTAGGGTTAGATGGCATTCGGGTAGATACACATCCGTATCCTGAGAAAAACTTTATGTCGCGATGGACCAAAACCATCATGGATCAATATCCAGATTTTAATATTGTTGGCGAAGTGTGGGAAGAACATGTTTTGCTTACCTCCTATTACCAAACCAACGCAACGAATACTGATGGTTATCAAGGATACCTACCATCCATTACTGATTTCCCTTTGTGTTTTGCTATTAACACAGGTTTAATGCAAAACGATGGTTGGGCAGAAGGCATGGCAAAAATTTATTACGCCTTAGCACAAGATTTTGCTTATACACAACCTAACAACAATGTTATCTTTTTAGATAATCACGACATCACACGATTTGCCACCAACATGAAAGGCGATATCGCCAAGCAAAAAATGGGATTTGCTTTACTTGCCACACTCAGAGGAATTCCTCAGGTTTATTATGGTATGGAATTAGGAATGCCAGGCAGTGGTGATAACCATGGAACTTTGCGAGCCGATTTTCCGGGAGGTTGGAAAGAAGATAAACGCAATGCTTTTGCACAAACAGGAAGAACACAAGAAGAAAATGAATTAGTAAATTACTTAAGCAAAGTTTTTACCTGGAGAAAAAACGCTAACGCTATTCACAATGGAAAGTTAATGCATTTCGTGCCCGAAAATGGTACGTATGTTTATTTCAGATATACCGATACAGAAAGTGTAATGGTTGTTACCAATAACACAACACAAGAAAAAACACTTGCGCTTGATCGCTTTAAAGAAAGAGTATCAGGTTACCAACTTGGTAAAGAAGTAGTAAGTGAAAAAACATTTAATCTGAATCAATCCATCACGATTCCAGCAAACACAACGTATATTATCGAATTAAAAAAATAATAGCTATGAGAATTTTTGCCGTTGGCCGTAATTATGCCGAACACATTCAAGAATTGAATAACGAACGCCCAACAGAACCTGTTATCTTTACTAAACCCGATACGGCCATCTTGCGCAACAACGCACCCTTCTATCATCCAGAATTTTCGAAAGACATTCACCACGAAGTAGAATTAGTGTTGCGTGTTTGTAAAGAAGGAAAAAACATTGAAGAAAAATTTGCACACAAATATTACGATGCCATTGGTTTAGGAGTTGATTTTACCGCCAGAGATTTGCAACAAAAAGCAAAAGAAAAAGGATTGCCTTGGGATATTGCCAAAGGATTTAATGGCTCTGCTCCAATTAGTGATGTGTTTAAACCAGTGAGTGAATTTTCAGATTTGAAAAACATTAGTTTTAGCTTACAAGTAAATGGTGTTACCAAACAAGAAGGCAACACCAGTATGATGTTGTTCAGCTTCGATTATATCATCGCTTATCTATCCACCTTTTTTACATTGCGTACAGGCGATTTAATTTTTACCGGAACCCCTAAAGGCGTAAGCGCTGTAAAACCCGGAGATGTTTTAACCGGTTTTCTGGAGAAAGAAAAAATGTTTGAATTCTCGGTTAAATAATTTTAGAATAAAAATTTCGTTATCCTTTTGTTATAGCTATATCATCATGCGCAGTAGATTTTTGTGGAGTGCTTTTTTCATACTCATTTTTTTTATCTCTTCCTTTTCACAATCAACGGAGAAATATCTTTTTCCTATTCAGCCTGGTAAAACTGCATCATTAGCCGGAACCATGGGGGAATTACGAACCAATCATTTTCACAGTGGTATCGACATACGCACCAACAACCAAGAAGGTTGGCCTGTGCATGCTACAAGCGATGGATACATCAGCAGAATTGCCATGAGTGGCGGTGGGTATGGCAATGTGTTGTATTTGCACCATACAGATGGTAACGTTTCAGTATATGCTCATTTACAAAGATTTCATCCGAAAGTAGCAGCCTACATCAAGAAAGAACAATACACAAAAAAAACATTTGAGATTGATCTGGCCATACCTGAAAATCTATTTGTTTTTAAAAAAGGCGATACTATTGCTTATGCCGGCAACACAGGTTCTTCGTCTGGTCCGCATTTACATTTCGATATACGCAATGCCAACAACGAAGCAACCGATCCTTTTACCTATCACTTTCCTGAAGTAATTGATACCCTACCTCCTTACACAGAAAAAGTAGCCTTGCTAACGTTAAACCACGAAGCAAGAGTAAACGAACGCTTTGGCAGAACAGAATTTTATGCCATTAGAAAAGGAAATGATTATGAATTGGCTCAACCTGTTTTAGCTTACGGATGGTTAGGATTAGAACTGGCAGCCAAAGATAAATTAGCTTATAGAAGTCCGTACTTTGGCGGTGTAAACTTTATTGAAGTAACCGTAAATGGCAAACCAACTTTTAAACAAGCGATAGATAAAATTAACTTAACAGAAACGCGTGCCATTAACCAACTAATCAGTTTCAGAAGTGTAAGAGCAGGTAACAACAAATTTTATAAATTGTATATTGATGATGGAAACGCTTTACCCTTCTATGATAAAAAAGAAAATAACGGTAAGCTATATATCGAAGCGGGTAAATTATATGATGTCGAAGTAAAACTAAGCGATGTTTTCAATAATATCAGTTATTTGCGATTCAAAATAAAAGGAGTTGAACCATCCACCAAACTACCGTTGGATTACAGCATGAAAGAAAACTTTCAGGCTGAATACATTCATCATACTTTAAAATTTGTAATAAATAAAAAAAGCACAGGGAAAGATACCTTATCCGTGTATGCAAAAGGTAAGGAACAAAAGATTGCACCCACTTACAGTGGCACTTTCAATAACACATATTTAATTAATTTAAATAAAGATTTTCCGGACTCATTGGTATGTGGTACTGTACGCTATGTTACCCGGCTAGCTGATGCTATTCCTCCAACGCTCGACTATACTTTCTATGGAAAAGAAACAGAAATTCAATTCGAAAAATCTTCTCTGTACGATACTTTGTATTTGCAACACAGCATCGAATCTAAAAAAGACAGCTCCCGTATTTTAGAAGTTGGAAATGCCTTCGTACCGTTGCATAAAAACATTACCATCTCCTGGAAATACCCCAATCTTACTTGGCAAGCCAATACCCATGTGTACAGAATTTCTGGAAATGCGTTAACCTTTGTTGGTGGCTCTTATACGAATGAACACATCCGTTTTTCAACCAGAGAATTTGGTCGATTTTTGGTTTTAAAAGACACTATACCTCCAACCATAAAGCTCATTAGTTTACACACTAAAAATGCCAGGTTTAAGGTTAAAGATGATTTATCCGGTATTGGAAACATAGAAGCAAACATAAACGGACAATGGTTGTTAATGCATGTTGATGCCAAAAGCGGAACACTACAATCTGATTTTCCAACGGAAGACTTTACTTTAAAAGGAGAATTTGTTTTGGTGGTAACCGACAGAGCTGGCAATAAACAAACCTTCAAACAAAAGTTATAACAGTATGAGTCTTCTAACCCCCGGTTCAAAAGCTCCGGATTTTTCAGTTGCCGATCACACAGGCAAAGCCATTAAACTTAGCGATTTCAAAGGCAAGAAAGTTGTGCTTTACTTCTATCCCAAAGACATGACACCCGGCTGCACAGCCCAGGCTTGCAGTTTACGCGACAATTACAAAGAACTAATCGCCAAAGGATATGTAGTGTTAGGCATTAGCTCGGATGATGCTAAATCGCACCAAAAATTTATTGCAAAAGAAAAATTGCCTTTTACCCTTTTAGCTGATACAGAAAGAAAAGTTCACGAAGCCTACGGCACTTGGGTAGAAAAATCTATGTACGGAAGAAAATACATGGGCACAGCTCGCGTAACTTATGTTATCAATGAAAATGGGATTATTAAAGAAGTAATAGAAAAAGTAGATACTAAAAATCACGCTGCACAAATTCTGAAAACAGAGCCAAAAGCTGCTCCGGTTAAAAATGAAACTGCGACCAAAGCTCCAGCCAAAAAAGCAGGTAAAGCAACAGGTAAAAAAGCAGCCAAGAAAAAACCTACAACAAAAAAGTCAGCTGCAAAACCAGCTAAAAAGAAAGCAGTAAAAACTGTTAAAAAGAAAAAATAAGATTGATTATTTCAAGATTAACAGTCCATGGTTTTAATCGTGGACTTTTTTTATTCTAAATAGTTATCAAAAAATCTAATCTGCTAGTCCGCATGCTTACCACTAAACTTATTCATCACGCTGAAAATAAATCAACAACTTTGTTTAATAATTTTCTTGATAAAAACATAAATAGGAAATTAGTTTTCCGAATTGAATAAATCAGCATGCTCGCGAAACGCATTAATTCTATCTTTGGTCTGGCCGGGTATGTGCGGATCGAATTCAGCGTTGAGCGAGCATGCGGGGCCCAGCGGCCCTGGAGCGACAATCGTAAGAATTTTAATTAATAAATTAATCGAATGAATAAGGAAATTCTAGTTTAGGTATCTTTCCGAACTAACAGAAAATCTAAAAATGAGAATCAAACCTAAATAAATAACAGGCATTAAAACTTACCCCAAAAAATAGAGACAAAGATTAACCAATTGAGATTTTGAATGAAAAATTTTCTAATTGCTTGTCAAAAGCATTTTTATTCATCCTTCCTCCTCTATGAAAATTTAGTTTTTTAGGCCATCTTCGCAGCCATAAAATCACACAGCATGAGCCAGGCCGACTTACCTCAATTAAAAAAATTATCAACCCAAATCAGAAGAGACATTGTGCGCATGGTACATGCCTGTCAATCAGGGCATCCGGGCGGTTCATTAGGTTGTGTAGAGTATTTCGTGGCGTTGTATTTTCATTTCATGAAACATAATCCATCTTTTGCTATGGATGCAAAAGGTGAAGACTTATTCTTCTTATCCAATGGGCATATTTCTCCGGTTTGGTATGCTACCTTATCGCGTGCCGGTTATTTCCCGGTAAAAGAATTATCTACTTTTCGTTTTTTAAATACACGCTTGCAAGGGCATCCGGCTACGCACGAACATTTACCTGGTATTCGCGTGGCGTCAGGTTCGTTAGGGCAAGGTTTGAGTGTTGCCATAGGCGCAGCACAAACAAAAAAATTAAATGCTGATGATCGTTTAGTATATGTGTTGATGGGCGATGGCGAACAACAAGAAGGACAAATATGGGAAGCAGCTATGTATGCCGCCCACCACAAAGTGGATAATTTGATTGCCACTATCGACTACAACGGACAACAAATTGATGGTTCGGTAAAAGAGGTGATGAATCTATTCGATTTAAAAGCCAAGTGGGAAGCTTTCGGTTGGGTTGTAAACGAATTTGATGGCAATAAAATAGAAGCCGTAATAGCTGGAATAGAAAAAGCACAAAGCCTGGCCAAGCAAGGCAAACCTGTTTTAAATTTAATGAAAACAGAAATGGGTTTTGGTGTTGATTACATGATGGGTTCACACAAATGGCATGGTGTTGCCCCTAACGATGAAGAATTGAAAAAAGCATTAGCGCAGTTAGAAGAGACTTTGGGGGATTACTAATGACTTTATTTTTAACAAACAAAAGCCACTCAATGAGTGGCTTTCTGTTTTAAAATTGATCATTGCCGACTGAATTATGACCCCTCATTAGGTATAAACAAAACACATCACTGCCCTCTTTTTATCCTCACTTTGGAATAAATACAAATTATCTGCACCATATTTTTGAAATTTATTTCCGGATAAATAACCAATGTATTCAAATTTTTTGCGCTTACTGTCTTTTGGTATTTCAGGTAAATTAACATCTTCAAATGATTCAACTGATTTCATTCTTATTCCTTCTTCTATTAATTTTTTGATGGATAGCGATTGATGTTTTATATCTTCAATAAAACCAAAGTATTCAGGATATTCCTTTTTGCTGTTCGGATATTCAGCATGAGATTTTTCAAGCTTCTCAATTGAGATATTGTCTTTGTTCAAGTTCAAATTATAGATTGCGCCATGCTTTTTATAATATTCTTTACCAACATCAAAACTAATTTGATTTTCTTCGTACGCTTCTTCAATTTCTTCTACCCATTCATTATAGTTTTCATTATCACTGTTGATGATAAAATAATCCCACGAAGTGTCGAATTTATACTTACCATCAATAATATCGAATCCAATCATATCTTCTTTCGTATAGCGTGTGTGCCAATCCGATGTGTTTTCTCCCACACAACCATCGTAAATTTCTTTTACTGAAATAAAATGAATCCATTCATCGCGCTCGGGAAATAGAAATTTTAAGTTGACTGAGCAGATTGGAAGGAAATGTTTTTTGTGATTATCAATGTCATCATAAAAAACTTCTTCATAGGCAGGAAAGGGTTTAAAAAAAGCGGATTGGTTTTTCATTTAATTTTTTAGTTAATACTTATTAAATACTTGAAGGTTAAAGCTGAGACAAACAAACATTTAATCTGACTATTTTCTCTTTATTTAATCAACTCTGAATATTGATTTAACATTTTATCTGACTAAAAATCTGTTAATCATTTTCATGTTTAAAATTATGATCAAGAGAACATCTTATCATAACCATAAAACACCAACTTATATCAAATTAAAATCAATTAGTTAGAATTACGGTGCAATGATTACTTCCCATCATCTTCACATAGAAATTTATAGAGTTGGATTTTTTTGCGTCCATCGCTGTCAACCATAAATAATTCATTTATTAGTTTATCGTTAGCGAAATTCCTTTCTATAACCCAGAAGGAAATTCTGTTTGTTGCATCGTGAACGATAACCTTAATTTTTATTGAGGTGGATTCATCTGCGTTGTTTATTCCGTAAATCTCATATCCATCACCTGACTTGCCTGTTTTGGTTACTCGAAATATTTCTGCCGCTTGACCCCAGTTGATAGAAAGTTTAGATTTATTTTCTACCCATTCAATTTCCTCTGTAACAGCATCACAATACACAGGAATTATTACCTCACCTGACAATAAATAATCTACTCTGATAAATTTTCCTGATAAATTTATTTCATAATTTTTTATAATGTAGGAAGTTGTATCTTCACTGGAAGTAAGGATATTCTCCGTACTTGAATCAATTGATTGCCCTTTCTCTTTGCCGGAATGAGTACACTGCTGAAAGAAAAGAAAAGTTAAAAGCGATAGAAGTATATAAGAAATCAGGAGTAATCTCTTATTAATCATTTTTAAAATTAATAATCTAAAATTGAATTTACTATTGATGATAAAAAACCTAACAAAATTTGTTGGGCTTCTACTACCATCTGGTGCGGAAGTTACTTCTGTGACTTGAATGTTGAACTCTTTATTTCGATTTTCTCATATAAACACATTCAGTTATTAGAGCGGATGAACTGCACATATTCCAACACGCAACATCTGCGCTAGTTTTGAGAAAAAATCAATCATTTACACTATTTAACACTTCGCTTTACAAAAAACAAAATCAAAAACAAGATAAATGGTGTAGGTGCTAAGTATAGATAATGTATTGGGAACCGATAGGGTTTGAAATTTTCAACTATTGAACAATCCTTTAAATATTTTATATTCACTGAATCACCAATTTCAATTTTTGATAGATCTATCTCTTCAGAAATTATAAAAGCAAAGTTGTTAATAGCTATTTCGTTATTGTTAAAATATTCATAACTAAAAATTCCTCTTTTCGGATAATCTCTTTCAGAATTAAAAAGTTCAATATCCACTATCTTCCCTTGAGATTTAAAACCAATTTTATTGATTTTTTCATACTCACTTGTTGATAGTTGGCCAACTAATGTTTTCTTTGAAGAAATAAAAACTGTTATTTCAAATAGTATAATTATAGATATTATACAAATAGTAAAAAATCTTAATGGCTTGTTTAAACTATACATTAATCGCTTACAGCATTTTAACTTATTAATACTTTAGAAGTTTAAAGAATATCATCAAGTTGAAAAAATTATAATAAAATGTATTTCTTATTTTAAAATCCAAGTTGAATCAATAATTTGCAAGATAGATAAGACAACATCAATGCAAATGTAAAGGCAATTAGGACTTTGAAATAACCCCAACTTTTTAATTCTATTCCTACAATATCACTATCAACTTTAGTTGCTGTGATATAATCTCCCAATCTCCTTTTTGGCGACCACGATAAAATTAAAAGTTCAATTGGCCACAAAAAAAAGGAAACATTTCTTAAAACACATTGAAGAGGGTTCGCTACCTTCCCTGTTTTAGTTGAAATAATTCTCAAACCAATAAAATATTTACCTATACTTTGACCAAAAAGTAGGTCTTTACCAATAAGAGCTAATAACTGAAAGGTAAAGAGTATAGCCTTACTATTTTCTGAATACGTACTAATAAAAAATATTTCATCAATTATACTAAGTACTATTGTTACTATAAAAAGAATGATGAAATCAATCAAAATAGATTGAAATCTATTTGGTAATGAATCAATTGTTTCTTTAATCAAAGACATATATCAAAACTAATTTGGAAAGAAAATTAACCTCCCCCATATTGCACTGAAGTTGCCTCCCTGCCTCGAATGTTGAACTCCTTGTTTCGCTTTTAATATAAAAACTCATTCAGTAATTAGCACGGATAAACTACACACAACATCATCGCTAGTGGAGATTATTAGAAACGTTTTGTAAGATGTTGTTTCTTTTTTTAAGTAAATGTTAAATCGGATTTTATTTTCGATACTAAACTATGCGAAAAACCAACAACGAGTATCGAACAACCATTTCTTTCCCAACAACGAATTTCAAACAACGATTTCTTACTCCCCAACTGATTCCTTCATCTGAAATGTATATAGAGTTTCATCGAGTTGTAACGTGCCTTTGTTGTATTCATCAATAAATTTTTCGATTACCGCATCGCTTATTTCTTCTACGTGTAATCCGATATCCAAAGCAATTCCGAAATCTACATGAATGTCTTTATCGCTGTGTTCTTTTACTTTTACAGCGCCTTCCTCTTCTAACTCCATAATTACTTCGGCCATAAACAAACCTATCTCCTCCTCTAAATCATCGAGTGGTTCTAAATTGCCGTTTTCATCTTCTTCGTAATTTATTTTTTTATACTCCGGAAATTGTTTTGCTGCACGGTGTTCTGCTATCTCAAACATTTCGCTTTCGTGTTGCATGCGTAACGTGTAAAGCACAGTATCGTAAATCACTTCTTTTCCTTCGTGTTTCCCGATAAAGAAGAAATGTGCATATTCTTCACTTCGCTCATCATCATCGTCTAACAAAAATGGTTTACCAATCGCTTCCATCTCTGCGCGATATTGGTTGATTTCTTCTTTTAAATATCCTCTGTTCAAAACGGTTGTGTTTAGGTTTGAGTAGTTGAATATAAGCAATGCCCATTGGCATACCAATGATTTTGGTAATTAAATTTACTGGGCTTCGTCTTTAAACCATTGTGCATACATGGGGTAATTGCGCGATGTTCTTTCAATTACTTCGCGCATTTCGGTACCTGTTTCTTTTAATTGTTTAGCCGGAATACCGCCCCAAATGGTGTTGGGCGGAATTTTTGTGCCTGCCAACACAATAGCACCCGCAGCAATTACCGCCCCATCTCCTACTTCTGCATCATCCATTACAATGGCTCCCATTCCTACTAAAACATAATTTCCAATCGTGCAACCGTGTACAATGGCTTTGTGCGCAATCGATACGTGATGACCAATAACAGTTTTTGCTTTTTGGTAGGTACAATGGATAACCGCTCCATCTTGTATGTTGGTATCATCGCCAATTGTTATACTGTGTACATCGCCACGTACCACAGCGTTAAACCAAACTGTACACCTGTCGCCCATCGTTACCTCGCCCACCACCACAGCGCCATCGGCTACAAAGCAATCTTTACCGAACTGAGGCTCAAAACCTCTTACCTTCTTGATGATACTCATGTTACCTTAAATTCTATTTTAAATTTCTGACAATCTGTCATTCGTTATGCAATAAAAGCACTAATTTTGCGATTTCAATGTAGAGTTATGGAGAATTTGGTACAAGATCTAACCATTTTAAACGAAAATAACGCAGAAAACTGCGAAACAGTAAAAACCACGCCCGACCAAAACACTGGTAAGGGTAGAAAACTATATATAGAAAGCTATGGTTGCCAGATGAATTTTGCTGATTCTGAAATTGTAGCTTCCATTTTAAATAAAGAAGGTTTCGACACCACTTCGGATATTGCACAAGCGGATGTTGTGTTTTTAAACACGTGTTCTATCCGCGAAAAAGCCGAGCAAACAGTTCGCAATCGCTTAACCCACATAAACGGACTTAAAAAGCAGAAGCCTGAGTTGCTTGTGGGCGTGCTCGGCTGCATGGCCGAACGACTAAAATCCAAGTTTTTAGAAGAAGAAAAAATCGTGGATTTAGTAGCTGGGCCGGACGCTTACAGAGATTTACCGCAGTTAATAAATCAGGTTGATGAAGGTGAAAAGGCTATTAATACCTTTTTATCTCGGGAAGAAACGTATGCCGATATCACACCTGTTCGCCTCAATTCAAATGGCGTAACTGCTTTTATTTCGATTATGCGCGGGTGCGATAACATGTGTACTTTCTGCGTGGTGCCCTTTACCCGCGGTCGCGAAAGAAGCCGCGACCCGCAATCGATAGTAGCCGAAGCGCAGGATTTATTCAATAAAGGATTTAGGGAAGTAACGCTTTTAGGCCAAAATGTGGATTCGTACAAATGGAGCGCTGAAGAAAACAACAAAGCCTGGTTAGAGAAAAAAGGCATTACCAACACCGTAACCTTTGCGAATTTGTTAGAAATGGTGGCGCAGGTAAGTCCTGAATTGCGCATTCGTTTTTCTACCTCCCATCCCAAAGATATTACAGACGATGTATTGCATACAATGGCCAAATACGAAAACATCTGTAAATACATTCATTTACCCGTACAAAGTGGTAACAGCCGCATTTTAGACATGATGAACCGCGGTTATACACGCGAGTGGTACCTCGATAAAATAAAATCGATTCGAAACATTTTAGGAGAATCGTGTGGTATTTCTTCTGATATGATTACCGGCTTTTGCTCAGAAACAGAAGAAGAACACAAAGAAACGTTAAGTTTGATGGATGCTGTTCAGTATGATTTTGCTTATATGTTTTTCTATTCTGAAAGACCGGGAACGTTAGCTGAAAAGAAATTTAAAGATGATATCGATGAAGAAACTAAAAAACGCAGACTCAACGAAATCATTCAAAAACAAACTGCACATTCCTTACAACGAAATAAATTGGATGTAGGAAAAATTCATCAGGTTTTAGTAGAAGGATTTTCGAAACGCTCAGACGAGTATTTGCAAGGCAGAAACACAGCCAATAAAGTAGTGGTTTTCCCGAAAGAGAATTTTTCGAAAGGCCAATATGTTAATGTATTAGTAACAGATTGTACAGGTGCAACTTTATTAGGAAAAGCTGTACACTAAAACAAAAAACTTATGTCGATTACAGATGCAGATATTGTACAGGTAAAACAACGATTTGGCATTATTGGCAATTCAACCTTGCTTAACAATGCCGTTCGTGTTGCCATGCAGGTGGCACCTACCGATATGTCTGTGTTGATAACAGGCGAAAGTGGTAGTGGTAAAGAATCATTTTCTAAAATCATTCATCATTTAAGCGCACGCAAACACGGACAATTTATCGCGATTAACTGTGGCTCTATTCCTGAAGGGACCATCGATTCAGAATTATTTGGCCATGAAAAAGGTTCGTTTACAGGAGCGCACGAAGCCCGCAAAGGATATTTTGAAGTAACCAACGGAGGAACTATATTTTTAGATGAAATTGGCGAAATGCCATTGGGTACGCAGGCGCGCTTGTTGCGTGTATTAGAAAATGGTGAATTTATTAAAGTAGGTTCTTCTAAAGTTTTAAAAACAGATGTGCGTGTGGTAGCTGCTACCAATGTTAACCTCATGCGCAATGTAGAAGAAGGAAAATTTAGAGAAGATTTATATTACCGATTAAGCACGGTTCCTATATACGTTCCGCCTTTACGAGAACGCGGCAAAGATGCAGAATTACTCTTCAGAAAATTTGCAGGAGATTTTGCGGAGAAATACAAGGTAAAACCGATTGTTTTAACAGATCAAGCCAAAGAAATTTTATTGAAATATCGTTTTCCGGGTAATATTC
>Ga0068877_10001632_pt1 | contig 18344 bp, 18 predicted proteins | sample NOAtaG_FD_66437 | JGI IMG/M metagenome (GOLD analysis project Ga0068877, IMG submission 66437) | Freshwater lake microbial communities from Lake Erie, under a cyanobacterial bloom - NOAA_Erie_Diel6S_1000h metaG | ecosystem: Environmental > Aquatic > Freshwater > Lake | place: USA: Ohio, Lake... | reverse complement strand
CGGGATGCAGCGGCGTGTTCACCGCCTTGAGCGCCGAGGCGAGCTGGATGTCGCGCGCCTTGGCGTGGCCGGCGTCGAAGAGCCTGCGCGAGTTGTCGTTCCACAGCGCCTTGGTGACGTCGTAGACAAGGTCGTCAGCGACGCCCGCGCCGACCACCCACTGGGCGCCGACCGCGACGGTCTTGATCTCCTTCGACTGGCCCTCGTAGGTGCCGGCCTTGATCGTGTCCTCGTAGTAGTAGGGCACCGCCTTGAGGAAGGCCGCGCGCTCCTCGGCCGAGAGCTCGTAGAGCTCCATGCCCTTGGTCGCCGCGAGCTGCGAGATCGCCGCCAGCGGCGTGCCGCCGACGATGAAGAACGCGTCGAGCTGGCCGTCCGCCATGCGGTCGGCGCTCTGCTGCGGGTTCAGCTCCGAGGCCTGGATGTCCGACTTCGAGATCCCGTAGAGCTTGAGCAGCTCGAGGACGACGACCTGGGTGCCCGAGCCGGCCTGGAAGATGCTCACGCGCTTGCCGCGGAGGTCCTTGATGCCGCCGAGCTTTCCGCCCTTCGGCAGGACGAGGTGCATGTGCTCGGGGAAGAGGTTCGCGATGACGCGCAGCTTGTCGAACTTGCGGTCGAAGCGGCCCTGGCCGTTGAACGCCTGGAAGACGATGTCGGCGGCGGCGAGGCCGGATTCCATCTGGCCGCCCTGCACGCCGGTCACGTTCGCGACCGAGGCGTTGGTCGTCTGCGCGATGGCGACGAGGCCGGGGACGCCGCAGGCGCCGCCCTGGTCGCAGGGCGTCGAGCCCGGCGGGGCCGAGATCGCGTTGGCGAGCAGGCCGCCGATCGGGAAGTAGGTGCCGCCGGCACCGCCGGTGCCGATGCGGAAGAACTTCATGTCCTGCGCGCTCGCGGGCACGCGGGTGGCGAGGGTGGCGGCGGCGGCGATCGCGCCGAGGCCGAAGCTGCGACGAAGCATGTGTCCTCCTGTCCTGCGACCCACTGGGGCCGCGCGTTTGAAGCGCGGATGTTAGGCGCAGGACGCGCGGGCGGGCCAGTCAAATCCCCGGCCCGGTAGCCGCGACCGCGGCCGCGAACCAGCTTGCGACGACCTCGGGTCGCGTGATCGCGGAGCCGACGACGACCGCATGCGCGCCGGCGCGCATCGCCTCGGCCGCGAGCGCGGGCGTGTTGAATCTTCCCTCCGCGAAGACCGGCGCGCCAAGCTCCGCGCAGGCCGCGCGCAGGAAGGGCAGGTCCGGTTCCTCTGGCGGCGCGCCCGGCCCCGCGTAGCCGGACATCGTGGTCGCCACGACGTCCGCGCCGGCGGCCAGCGCGGCGCGCGCCTCTTCGAGGGTCGCGCAATCCGCCATCGCGAGCGCGCCTGCGCCATGAACCGCGGCGACGAGTTCCGCGACGCAAGCCGGACGCGACCGCGCGGTCGCGTCGAAGGCGACGATCCCGGCGCCCGCCTCGGCGAGCGCCCGCGCATCGGCGGGAAGGGGCGTGATGCGCACCGGATGGCCGTCGAGGTCGCGCTTCACGAGGCCGATAACCGGCAGCGCCACCGCGGCGCGGACCGCGCGCAGGTTCGCGATACCCTCGATGCGCAGGCCGCGCGCGCCACCCGCGGCGACGGCGCGGGCGAAGAGCGCGACGAGCTCCGGGGCGTCGAACGCGCCGCCCGGCACCGGCTGGCACGAGGCGACGAGCGCGCCGCGCAGCTCGGCGAGGACGGGATGCGACGAGCCAGCGCCGGCGGGTCCTGCTTCCATGCGTCGAACCTAGCCTCGCCATCGCCCCATGGCGATGCGCGCGGCGGGACGCGCTTGTCCGTGCCCATTGGATCGACGCACGCGAGGAAGGGGGAACATGACGCATCTGGGCATCGTCACGTGGAACAGGCGCCGACGTCGCCGCGCAGTTCGCCGCGCTCCTTCCGGCCGGCACACGATAGCGCGCGCGTCCGCCGCGCTCGATGCGACATGCCGCGACGGCAGCGAGGCGATCCTCTTCGCCTGCACCGGCGCCTTCCCCGACAGACCTGTCGGCCCGGGCGTCGTACTCACCTCGCGGCAGCTGTCGGTCATCGCGGCTGCGCTGGTGCCGCAAGGTTGCATCGGCCTGCTTGTTCCTCCGCAGGCTCAGGTCACGCAGCTTCCGCGAAAATGGGCGCGCCCCGGGACCGAGGTGCATGCCGAGCCCCCGATCCCCAGCGCCGACGCGCAGGAGGCCGAGTTGGCGGCGCGCATCGCGGCGGAACTCACGGGGTGAGCGCGACGACGATGCGCGATATCAACGCGGGCGACATCGAACCCATCGCCGTCGGCGCCTGGATCCTGGGCACCGGCGACGGCGGCTCGCCCTATCCTGGCCTCCTCAACATGCGGTGCCCTTACGCCGAGGGCCGGCGCGAGCGGCTGATGAGCCCCGACCACCTCGCCGACGACGACGCGGTCGCGGCGGTCTCGAACCACGGTGCCCCGCTGGTCGGTCAGGAGAGGCTGACCGACAACCGCAACGTCGTGCGCGCGGTCGAGTCGATGGAGGAATTCACCGTCGAGCGCTTCCGCGCGATCTTGTCGCTCGAGATCGGCGGCGACAACGCGATCCAGAGGATGATGGCGGCGGCGCATCGCGACCAGCAGGGCGTCGACGCGGACGGCATGGGACGCGCCCACCCGGAGGCGCAGATGACGAGCTTCGCGGTCGGCGGCCTCAAGCCCTAGCCGCTGACCTCCGTCGATCCACGGGGAATCGAACCCATCGTCGCGCGCGCCCGACATGGACGTGGATGGAGCGCGTCAGCCGCGAGATCCGCACCAAGAAAGGCTCCATCGCCGCGACCTGCAAGGCGCCGCGCACCGGCGCCGAGGTGAAGCGCTGGGGCATCCGCTGGACCACGACCAAGGCGATCCGGATCGGCGCGCGCGCCGACCGCGCGAACCTGCGCACGGTGGAGACGGAGGACATGGCGCTCTCCTACCTGCCCGGCAACGCGCTGCGCGACCGGGGGCGCATGGTCGGCGACGTCGCGGCGCGCTGAGCCGCGACCGCGCGCGCTAGCCGCGCAGTCCGACGAGATGCGAGGAGAACTGGCGGGCAGCCGCCTCCCAGCTGAAGAGGGCGGCGTGCTGCCGCGCACGCGATCGAGGTATGTCCAGCGCGCGCAGGCATGCGGCGCGCAGGTCGTCGCCGATCGCGCCGGCTTCGGATCCCGCGAGCACGTCGCGAGGCCCGGGCACGTCGTAGGCCGCGACGGGAAGGCCACAGGCCATGGCCTCGAGCAGCACGAGCCCGAACGTGTCGGTGCGGGACGGGAAGACGAAGACGTCGGCAGCCGCGTAGAAGCGTGCCAGTTCGTGCTGTGCGAGGACGCCTGCCCAATGGACGGAGTCACCATGCCGTGCCTTGAGTTCGGCGAGTTGCGGCCCTTCTCCGACGACCCACTTGGTCCCAGGGAGGTCGAGCGACAGGAATGCCTCGACGTTCTTCTCGACGGCGACGCGGCCGACATAAAGGAAGATCGGCCGTTCCTCCTTCAGGAACTCCCGCGGGTTCGGACCGGCAGGCTCCGGATTGAACATGCGCAGGTCGACGCCCCTGCTCCAGAGCACCACGTTCCGGAACCTCCGGGCCTCGAGGTCGGAGACGATCGAGGGCGTGGGCGCCATGACCCGCGCCGCAGGCGCGTGGAAGTGGCGCATCGCGGCGTAGCTCCAGTCGAGCGGGACGCCAAGCCGCGGCCGCAGGTACTCGGGAAAGCGCGTGTGGTAGGCGGTGGTGAACGCGTAGCGCCGTCGCAGGGCGTAGCGACGCGCCGCCCAGCCGAGCGGCCCCTCGGTCGCGACGTGCAACGCGTCGCATTCGGTCGCGTCTATCGCGCGCCCCACCATGCCAGTCGTCGCAAGGGACAGCCGGATCTCCGGATAGCTCGGGCACGGCAGGGTTCTGAACGAGGCAGGCGTCACCATGCTCACGGAATGGCCGAGGCGCTGCAGCTCGCGGACTGTCTCCTTCAAGGTCCGCACGACGCCGTTGACCTGCGGCTCCCAGGCGTCGGTGACGATCGTCACGCGCATTGCAGCGCGGTCCCGCGCGGAACGCGCCTCGTCGCCGATCACGATGCCAGCGCCTTGGCGCGATCGACGCCGCTGGCCACGCCCCAGTCGACGATCTCGAGGCGCCCATCCCAATGCTCGACGAGCGCCGTGCAGCTCTCCACCCAGTCGCCGTCGTTGCAGTAGAGGATGCCGTCGATCGTCCGGATCTCCGCCTTGTGTATGTGGCCACATACCACGCCATCGACCCCGCGGCGCCGAGCCTCCGAGGCGACCGCGTCCTCGAAGTCCGTCACGTAGGAAACCGCGCTCTTCACCTTGCCCTTCAGGAAGCTAGACAACGACCAGTAGCCAAGGCCGAACGCCAGGCGGATCTGGTTCAACTGGTGGTTCATCCAGAGCGCGAACGTGTAGGCGTGATCCCCCAGGACCGCGAGCCATCGGGCATAGGTCACGACCCCATCGAAGGCGTCGCCATGGATGACGAGCATCCGCCGTCCATCGGCGGTCACGTGGATCGCGTCGTCGAGGACCCAGATGCCACCGAACTGCATGCCGACATAGTCCCGCGCGAACTCGTCGTGGTTGCCCGGCACGAGTATCACCTGGGTACCCTTGCGGGCCTTGCGCAGGACCTTCTGGGCGACGTCGTTGTGGCTCTGGGCCCAGTACCAGGATTTCCTGAGCCGCCATCCGTCGACGATGTCGCCGACGAGATACAGGTATTGGGAATCGGTATTCCTGAGGAAGTCGAGCAGGAGTTCGGCCTTGCAGCCCCGCGTGCCGAGATGGATGTCGGATATGAAGATCGCCCTGTACCGCCTTGCGAAGCCGCCTCTCTCGACGCCATCCGGTAGAAGCATCTTGCCCATCAGGTTTTCCCCAGCCTGTGGATAACACCTCTTCGGTCTAGTGGCGGCCGATGACACGCCGACGACAGCGAGGCCGCGCGCCCTCGATTTAACGAAAGCGTCATTTGCATGGCGACTGACGGGCGGTGATCCGCCCCGGACATGCCGCAAGCGGCAAGGGTCGCGTGAGGCAACCAACGCAGGTCGACGAAGCATGCCAGCCAAAGGAGAGCCGGACGCCTCGCCCCGGGTCGATGCATGGGGATCCGCGGATCGGTCATCGCGCCTTCCGGGAATCGTCACGAGCGCGGGCGTAGTTGAAGGCCAGGCCGGATGCGAGGGGATGTCATGTCGTTGGAGCGCCCGATCGAGGCTAGGCAGGAATGGATGGGCGTGCTGGCGCGCGCCTCGCGCGAGCAACTCGAACGTTGCTGGCACGAGACTTCCACGGACGCACCGTTCGTCGAGCTGAAGCCGCCGGAGACAGGCCTCGTGATGGTGCGCGCGCGATCCGGAGGCAATGGCCCGCAGTTCAACATGGGGGAGATGACGGTGACCCGATGCATCCTGCGCGGGCCGCATGGCGTCCTTGGCCATGCCTATGTCGCCGGACGCGACCACCGGCACGCGCGACTCGCCGCGGCATTCGACGCGCTCCTCCAGCTCCCGGAGCATCGCGCTGCGATCATGGACCGGGTCGTGTCCCCCCTTGCCGCGGAGCAGAGGCGGAGGCGCGCCGCGCGCTGGGCTGCCGCCTCCCGCACGAAGGTCGAGTTCCTCACTGTCGCGAGGGAGGCTGGATGACCATGGACCAGCTCGTCGCGCCGTTGGCGCCCTGCGGTCCCGGCTTCGCCGATCCGGTCGCGCAATCGCAGCGCGTCTTCCGCGCCATCATGGACGCCATGTCGAGGCCGGGCTCGCTGCAGCATGTCGATGCGCCGCAGGAGGTGCCGGAGGAACTCTGGCCCGCCAGCGCCGCCGTCGGGCTGGCCCTGCTCGACCACGATACCAGCGCCTGGCTGCCCCTCGACTGCCTCGCCGCGCGCGATTGGCTGCGCTTCCACACGGGATGCAGGCTGGCGACGAGCGCAGGCGACGCCGACTTCGTATTCGTGCCGCTCGGGCGCGACTGCCCCGACTTCGCGACGATGAAGCTGGGGACGGACGAGGAACCGCATCGCTCTGCCATGGTCGTCGTCGACGTCGCCGGCCTTGGCACCGGAGATGCCGGCTGGCGCCTGGCCGGGCCCGGCATACGGGGCGATGCCCTGCTCCGCGTGGACGGGCCCGCCCGCGAATTCCTGCGTGCGCGCGATACCGTCGGGGCGCTCTTCCCGCGCGGCGTCGATGCGATCCTCGCCCACGGGTCGAGGATGGCCGCGCTTCCCCGTACCACCCGCGTGGAGACCTGACGATGTACGTCGCGGTCAAGGGTGGCGAAAGGGCCATCGATGCATCGCTCGAGATGCTCGCGCGCGAAAGGCGAGGCGACACCTCGGTCCCGGAGCTTTCGATCGAGCAGATCGAGCAGCAGATGTCGCTCGCGGTCGATCGCGTCATGGCGGAAGGGTCGCTGCGGGACCGGAAGCTCGCCGCCCTCGCCATCAAGCAGGCGCGCGGAGACCTCGTGGAGGCGATCTTCCTCCTGCGCGCCTACCGGACCACGCTCCCGCGCTTCGGGTTCTCCGAGCCAGTCGACACGGCGGCGATGCAGGTGTCGCGTCGCATATCGGCAGCATTCAAGGACGTGCCCGGCGGGCAGCTCCTCGGCCCCACCTTCGACTACACCCACAGGCTCCTCGATTTCGGACTGATGACCGCGGCGCCCCGTCCGGGCGTCTCCAGCGCGCCCATGCCGGGTGCGGCTGCGGGCCCGGAGCAGCCGCCGATGCCGCATGTCTCGGACATACTCGGGCATGACGGCCTGATCGAGGCGGAGCCCTCGCACGGTGCCGAGCCGGGCGACATCACGCGCGATCCGCCGTCCTTCCCGGTGGATCGCAGCACGCGGCTCCAGGCGTTGTCGCGCGGAGACGAGGGGTTCCTGCTCGCCCTCGGCTACTCGACCCAGCGCGGCTACGGGAACAATCACCCCTTCGCCGGCGAGATCCGCTTCGGGGAGGTGGCCATCGCCTTCGTCCCCCCCGAACTCGGCTTCGAGGTCGAGATCGGCGACGTCGAGCTGACGGAGTGCCAGATGATCAACCAGTTCCGCGGCCGCGGCGACGAACCGCCTCGCTTCACGAGGGGCTACGGCCTCGTCTTCGGCCACGGCGAGCGCAAGGCGATGGCAATGGCGCTCGTGGACAGGGCGTTGCGGGCGCGCGAGCTGGGCGAGGAGCCGGGCAGCCCGGCGCAGGACGAGGAATTCGTCCTCTCCCACGCGGACAATGTCGACGCGTCCGGCTTCGTCCAGCACCTGAAGCTGCCGCACTACGTCGATTTCCAGGCCGAGCTCCTCGCGGTTCGGGACCTGCGGGAAAAGGCGAAGGTCCGGGGGGCCGGGGAATGACCACCGCAACCGCCCCGGCCGGCTACAACTTCGCGTACCTCGACGAGGGCACGAAGCGGATGATACGCCGGGCCATCCTCAAGGCCATCGCGATCCCCGGCTACCAGGTTCCGTTCGGCAGCAGGGAGATGCCCCTCGCCTACGGCTGGGGCACCGGAGGCATGCAGGTGACGGCAGCCGTCATCGGGGCATCCGACCGCCTCAAGGTGATCGACCAGGGCGCCGACGACACGACCAACGCGGTATCGATCCGCAGGTTCTTCGCGCGCACGGCCGGCGTCGCGACGACGGAGCGCACCGCGGAGGCCACCATCATCCAGACTCGGCACCGCATTCCCGAGCGGCCACTGCGCGAGGGGCAGGTCCTCGTCTACCAGGTGCCCATGCCGGAGCCGCTCCGCTTCATCGAGCCCAGGGAGTCCGAGACGCGCAAGATGCATGCGCTGGTCGAGTACGGAGCGATGCATGTCCGTCTCTACGAGGATATCGCCGCCCATGGCCGCATCACCACGGCGTACGGGTACCCGGTGCTCGTGAACGGGCGCTACGTGATGTCGCCCTCGCCGATCCCGAAGTTCGACAACCCGAAGATGGACATGATGCCCGCCCTCCAGCTCTTCGGGGCGGGCCGGGAAAAGCGCATCTACGCGGTGCCGCCGTACACGCCGGTGCGCAGCCTCGACTTCGACGACCATCCCTTCGCGATCGAGCGCAGCGACCAGCCATGCGCGCTCTGCGGCTCGACCGACACCTACCTCGACGAAGTGGTCGTCGACGACCAGGGCGGACGCGTCTTCGTGTGCTCCGATTCAGACCATTGCGGCGAGCGGCAGGAGGCGGGTCGCGCGGCCCCGGCGCGGGCATGACCGAGGCTCCCCTGTTGCGCGTGCGCGGCCTCTCCCACGCGTACGGCTCGCGTATCGCCTGCAGCGCCGTCGACGTCGAGGTCTGGCCGGGCGAGGTCCTTGCCATCGTCGGCGAGTCCGGTTCCGGGAAGTCGACGCTGCTGAACTGCATCTCGGGCCGCATGCGCCCGGGAGCCGGCGAGGTCGTCTACCGGGCGAAGGATGGCCGCGAGGTGGACCTCTGGCAGGCCTCCGACGCCCAGCGGCGCCTGCTGGCGAGGACCGAACTGGGCATGGTCCACCAGAACCCGAGGGACGGGCTCAGGCTGGGCGTATCGGCCGGCGGGAACGTCGGCGAACGCCTGATGGCCGTCGGTGCCCGCAACTACGGCGCCATTCGCGCAACGGCCGCGGAATGGCTTGCGCGCGTCGAGATCGACGTCGGCCGGATCGACGACCTTCCCCGGACGTTCTCCGGGGGGATGCAGCAGCGCCTCCAGATCGCGCGCGTCCTGGTCAGCCGCCCGCGCCTGGTCTTCCTGGACGAGCCGACGGGAGGCCTCGACGTCTCCGTCCAGGCGCGCCTGCTCGACCTGCTGCGAAGTCTTTCGCGGGACCTTGGCCTTGCTGCGATCATCGTCACGCATGACCTCGCGGTGGCGCGCCTGCTCGCGCACCGTATCTGCGTCATGCGCGGCGGCGAGGTCGTCGAGGATGGATTGACGGATCGCGTCCTCGACGATCCGCGCCATCCCTATACGCAACTCCTGGTCTCCTCGGTGCTGCCGCCATGACAGCCTCCCTGCGCCTCGTCGACGTCTCGAAGACGTTCGTGCTTCACAACCAGGACGGCGCGGTCCTCCGCGTCCTCGACAGGCTCTCGCTCGAGGTCGAGGGCGGAGAATGCGTGGCGCTCGTCGGTCCCTCGGGCGCAGGCAAGAGCACGGTCCTTCGGATCGCCTGCGGCAACTACGCGCCGGACTGGGGTCGCGTCCTCGTCGCCGCAGGCGGTCGCGCGACCGACATCGCCTGCGCGCCGCCGCGGGCCGTGCTCGCGCTACGCCGACAGGCGATAGGACATGTCAGCCAGTTCCTCAGGGTGATACCGCGGGTCCCCGCGATCGAGGTCGTCGCCGAGGCCGCGCGCCTCGCGGGCTCGTCCCCCGACGACGCCCACGCGCGCGCAGGAGAGATGCTGGACATCCTGCGGATCCCCCGGCGCCTGTGGTCGCTGTCGCCGACGACCTTCTCGGGTGGCGAACAGCAGCGCGTCAACATCGCGCGGACCATGGTGGTGCCATTCCCGATCCTGCTGCTGGACGAGCCAACCGCCTCCCTCGACGCCGAGAACCGGGCCGTCGTGGTGGATCTCATAAGAGACGCATGCAGGCGGGGGGCGGCGGTGCTCGGCATCTTCCATGACGCGGACGTTCGCGCGGCGGTCGCGACCCGCGAGGTCGCGTGCGCCACGCTATCGAGGGCCGCATGAGCTACGAGGTCGTGTTCACCAACGCCCGGATCGCCCTTCCCGGCCGCGTCGTCCCGGGAAACCTCGTGATCCGCGGCGGACGCATTGCGGAACTCGAACCCGGGGGTGGCCCGGTCTGGGGTTCGCTCGATTGCGGCGGCGACCTGGTCATGCCCGGCATGGTCGAGATCCACACCGACAACCTGGAGAAGCACGTCGTGCCACGCCCGGGGGTCGCCTGGCCGATCGGGAGCGCGGTCCTCGCGCACGACGCCCAGGTCGCCGCGTCCGGCATCACGACCGTGTGCGACGCCGTCACCGTCGGCGACATCTGGAACGATCCGTCGCGCACCGGCATGCTCCGCGACATGGTCCGCGCGCTCGACGAGGCAAGCGCCGCGAGATCGCTGCGGGCCGAGCACCTGCTCCACCTGCGCGCCGAGTTGAGCCACGGGAACCTGCTCGACGGCTTCGAGCAGCTTTCCACGAACCCGCGGGCACGGGTGGTCACCCTGATGGATCACACGCCGGGGCAGCGCCAGTTCGCCGACGAGGCGGTCTACCGCCGCTACTACCAGGGCAAGACGAGGCTCGGGGATCGCGAGATGGACGAGTTGCTCGAGCGGCATCGCCAGTCCCAGCGACGCCATGCGGCGCCGAACCGCGCGCGCGTGCTCGAGATCGCCCGCGCGCGCGGCTTCGTCATGGGCAGCCATGACGACGCCAGCGCCGCACATGTCGACGAGGCCGCGGGGTCGGGCCTCGCGTTCAGCGAATTCCCGACGACGGAGGAAGCCGCGCGCCGCGCGAGGGAAACCGGGCTCGGCATACTCGTCGGCGCGCCCAACGTCGTCCGCGGATCGTCGCACTCAGGCAACGTCTCCGCGCTCGGACTCGCGCGGCTGGGCCTCGTGGACCTGCTGTCGTCCGACTACGTGCCCGCCAGCCTCGTCCACGGCATGGCACGCCTGCACCGCGAGGGCGGCATGGATCTCCCGAGCGCGATCGCATGCGTCACATCGAACCCGGCCGACCTGCTCGGGCTCGGGGATCGGGGCCGGATCGAGGTCGGCAAGCGCGCCGACGTGATCCGCGTGGACGATCGCACCGAGATCCCGGTCGTGCGCGCCACATGGCGGGCCGGAGAGCGGGTCGCATGACCGACATGCTCGTGCGATACGCCGTGTACTGGGCGCCGCGCCCGAACTCGCCACTCGCGCGCTTCGGGAACGGGTGGCTCGGACGCGATCCCGACCCCGCGGGGGGCGAACCTGCCTTCCCGCTCGGCGCCCCGCCCGACGCATGGCGGGAACTGGTCGCCGAACCCAGGACCTACGGCTTCCACGCCACGCTCAAGGCTCCGTTCCGCCTCGCCCCGAACCGCTCCGAGGCGGACTTGGCGGCCGCCGTGGCGCATCTCGCCGCGCCGCTGCGCCCGATCGATGCCGTGGTGCTCCACCTCGCCGAACTCGGCCGCTTCCTCGCGCTGGTGCCGACCTCGCGACGCCGCGAGATCGACCTTCTCGCGGGCTATTGCGTCGAGGCGCTGGACGAGTTCCGCGCGCCACCGGACGACGCCGAGCTGGCGCGGCGGCGCGCCGCAGGGTTGACGCCCCGGCAGGAGCGGCTCCTGGCGAGATGGGGCTATCCCTTCGTCTTCCCTGAATTCCGCTTCCACATGACGCTCACGACGGCGATGGAACAGCCCGCCCGCGACCGGGTCCGAGACGCGCTCGACAAGCCAGCCACCGAGGCATGCCGCGTCCCCGAGGACATCGCCGACCTTTGCCTGTTCGTCCAGCGGGGCGCAGGGGCTGGCTTCACGCTCGCCCATCGTTTCCCCATGAAGGGCTAGGTGCCGGCGAGCTCCCGCAGGCACGCGACGAAGGCATCGATCGCCTCGCCGATCGTACGGTCGTTCACGACGGTGAAGTCGCAGTCCCCGGCATCCATGGCGCCGGCCCTCGACAGGCGACGGCCGATGTCGGCGACGTTCTCGCGGCCGCGCGCAGACAGACGCGCGGCCAGCAGTTCCGGCGGCGCGGTAACGAGCGCCACCTTCACGCGCGGGTACGCCTGTCGCGCCGGTTCGATGATCCCGCGGGACACGTTGGCGACCACGACCTTGCCGTCCGCGACCGCGGGATCGATCGCCGAACGCCTGATCCCGTAGGAGAGCTCGTGGGCCCTCCAGCGGAGCGCGAATTCGCCCGAGACGTCGGCGGCCGCGAATTCCCTTTCGCTCAGCGCCTCGAAGTCCTCCCCTCCAGCGCCGGCGCGACGCGTGATGGAGCGTCGGGCGAAGGCGAGGCGATCCTCCTGGGCGAGGGCGCGGCGCGCGCCGTCTATCACAGTGTCCTTGCCAGCGCCGCTCGGGCCTACCACGAGCAGGAGGACGCCAGGCCTCTGCACCCCGAAGATCATGGATGCAGCCATGCGCTTCGTCCGGGTCGTCCCGATGAACTCGGCGTGATCGTTCCGGGACGCCGCGTCGAGTCCCGGCGCGTGAACGAACCCGTCATCGAATCGACGCCCCGCGCAGCGATCCTCGCCGCATCAGAGGAGTGCAGCGCATGCTGGCGATCGATGGATTGACGAAGCGGTTCGGCGAGAAGGTCGCCGTGGACCGGGTCTCGCTGGAGATACCGGCGGGCAGCTTCGTGGGCGTGATCGGTCGATCCGGAGCCGGAAAGTCAACCCTGCTCAGGATGATCAACCGGCTCGCCGAGCCGACCTCGGGCCGGGTCTCCTTCGCCGGCGTCGACGTCACGGCCCTGCGCGGCGCGGCCCTGCGCCGCTGGCGGCGCGACGCGGCGATGATCTTCCAGCAGTTCAACCTGGTCGGCCGGCTCGACGTGATGACGAACGTCCTGCTCGGCCGCCTCGACCATGCGACGCCAGCGCGCGCGATGCTTGGACTGTGGTCCGACGAGGATCGTGCCCTTGCGCTTTCCGCGCTCGACCTGTTCGACATGGCGGCGCTGGCCGCGCAGAGGACGGAGACGCTGTCGGGCGGCCAGCAGCAGCGCGTGGCAATCGCGCGCGCGCTGGTGCAGGAACCGCGCCTCGTGCTCGCCGACGAGCCGATCGCGTCGCTCGATCCGCGCAACACGCGCCTCGTGATGGACGGGCTCCAGCGCATGAACCGCGATTACGGGATCACCGTGATCTGCAACCTCCATGCGCTCGACGTCGCCCGCGCGTATTGCGACCGCCTCGTCGGCATGCGCGCCGGGCGGGTCGTCTTCGATGCCGCGCCCGAGGAACTGACCGAAAGCCTCGCCCGCGACCTCTATGGCCTCGAGGCCGGAGAGGCGCTCGGCGAGGTCGCGTCCCCCGACGATGCCGGCGCGCCGGCCGTCTCCGCCCCTGTCGCTGCCTGACGCACCGGCGACCAAACCCTCCCGAGGTCCTCACATGTCCATGCGCTCGTTCCTCCTCGCCGCGCTGGCGACGATCATGCCGGTGGCCGCGTCCGCCCAGAGCTGGAAGGCCAGGTACCCCGAGCTCGTCTACTCGATCATCCCCTCGGAGAACTCCGCCGGCGTGACGCAGCGTTTCGAGCCATTCGTCGAATACCTTTCCCGGGAACTCGGCACCAAGGTCGTCCTGCGCATCGCGACCGACTACGCTGCCGTGATCGAGGGCCAGAAGTCCGGGCACATCCACATCGGCATGCACGGGCCGTCGTCCTACGTCCGCGCGTGGACGGTGACCAATGGCGGGGTCGAGGCGTTCAACACGAGCATCAATGCGGACGGGTCCGTCGGCTACTACTCGGTCGCCTATGCGCGCAGCCGCGACGCAGGATCGGGGATCGGGGATTTCCGCGGCCGGAACCTCTGCCTCGTGGATGCGAATTCCGCCTCCGGCAACAACGTGCCGCGCTTCTCGATGAGCAAGATGGGAATCGATCCCGAGAAGTTCTTCGGCAAGGTCGTTTACGCGGGCAGCCACGAGAACGCGGTCACGGCGCTCGTGCAAGGCACCTGCGACCTCGCGTTCAACTGGTGGAACTCGGAAGCAGACTCCAACCTGAGCCGGATGGCGGGCAAGAAGCTCGTGAACGCGGCCGACCTGAAGATCGTGTTCCGCTCGGACCTGATCATGGGTTCGCCGAACACCTACCTCGCATCCCTGCCCGCCGACCTGAAGGCCGCGATCGCGAAGGCGTTCGAGGAAGCGCCGACGAAGGCGAGGGCTGCGTTCGATCGTCTCTCGGACGGCAAGGACCTCGGCTTCCGCCGCGTCACCCACAAGGACTACGAGCCGGTCGTCGAGCTCCAGAAGTTCGTCGACGAACTGCGTCGCAGGCGCGCCTCCTGACCAGGCGCACGGGACATGGGCATGCACGGTGCGATCGCCCGCCTGCCCGACGGGCAGCTGGATCCCCTGCGCGATGCATACCGCGCCGCGGTGGCGGCGCGCCGCCGCCGCACGCTCGTCGGCTCGGCGATACTCCTGGCGGCGGTCCTCGTCGCCGGGGGCGTCGCCGAGATCGACCTCCGGCGCGTGGCCGAGAACATCCATCGGCTGCCCGACTACGTCGCCCGCATCTTCACGCTGGACGACGGGCGGCCCGTCTGGCGCGACCCGGCCGAATGGATGTGGGGGGTCGGCTACTGGACGCGACTGCTCGGCGAGACCGTGCTCATAGCCTATCTCGGCACGGCGACAGGGGCCGTCCTCGGCTTCTTCCTCTGCTTCTTCGCATCCGCCAACCTGGCGCCGGGCGGCTGGACCAGGGTGGCCTCGAGGCGATGCCTCGAGTTCTGTCGCACCGTCCCGGAACTCGTCTTCGCGCTCCTTTTCGTGCAGGCGTTCGGACTGGGACCGCTCCCGGGCGTGCTCGCCATCTCGATCCATACGGCCGGAGCCCTGGGGAAGCTGTTCGCGGAGGTCGTGGAGAACATCGACATGAGGCCCGTCGAAGGCGCGAAGTCCTGCGGCGCCAGCTGGTCGCAGGCGATCCGCTACGCGGTGATGCCGCAGGTCGCCTCCAACCTGGCCAGCTACGCGCTCCTGCGCTTCGAGATCAATGTCCGCGGAGCCGCGGTGATGGGCTTCGTCGGCGCGGGCGGTATCGGTCAGGACCTGATCGAGGCGATCCGCAAGTTCTACTACCCGGACGTCAGCGCGATGCTCGTCCTGATCATCCTCTGCGTGACGGCGATAGACCTCGCGACGGAGCGCCTGCGGCACCGCCTCCTTGGCTGGGAGCACCCGCGATGACGAACAGGTCCCCGCACGCCGACGACCTCGATCCGGTCACGGCGAGGACGCGCTTCCCTCGGAGCTTCCCCTCTCCACTGCAGTCCCATGGCGCTGCGATGGCGATCTTCCTATCGTTGTCCGGCGTGCTCGCCTGGGGATATTCGATCGTCGGGGTCTCCCCGATGCGATTCCTGGAAGGCATCGGGAAGCTGGGCAGCATCGCCCTGCTCATGCTGCCGCCCGACACTGGCGGCTGGGCCAAGTTCCTGACCTACCTGTACGCGCTTGCCGAGACCGTCGCGATCGCGCTGCTCGGCACGCTCGCGGCGGCGATCGTTGCCTTCCCGGTCGCGCTGCTCGCTTCGCGCAACGTGCTGGCCAACCGCGTCGTCCATTTCGCGTCGCGACGGATCCTCGATTGCGTGAGGGGCGTGGACGAACTGATCTGGGCGCTCGTCTGGATCAATGTCGTCGGCCTGGGGCCATTCGCCGGGGTCCTCGCCATCGCCACGGCGAACGCCGGCATCTTCGGCAAGCTGTTCTCCGAGGCGATCGAGGCCTCGGGCCGCGGCCCCGTGGAGGGCGTGCTCTCGACCGGGGGCAACGACGGGCATGCCGTGCGCTACGGCCTGCTTCCGCAGGTCGTTCCCGTGCTCCTCAGCCAGGTCCTCTATTACTTCGAATCGAACACGCGGTCGGCGACGATCATCGGCATCGTGGGGGCAGGAGGCATCGGGCTCCACATCTCGGAGCAGATCCGCATGCTCGAATACCAGCACGTCTCCGCGATCATCCTCATGATACTCGTCGCCGTGGCGCTGATCGACAGGCTGTCGTCCGGGCTCCGCCTGGCGATCGTCGGCACCCGTGCGGCCGGCCGGGCCTGAGCTGGTCAGCCACGGCCGAGCGAGCGCGTTTCGCCCTCCAGCCCGAGAGCGCGGAGCACGGTGGCCTGGATGGCGCGCGCATCGAGGCCGGCGGCGGCATACATGCGCTCTGGCGTATCCTGGTCGATGAAGCGGTCCGGCAGCGCCAGCGTCCGCACCTTCGCGAAGCCCCCATCCAGCATGCCATCGCCAGCGAGCAACCCGAGGACCATGCTACCGAAGCCGCCGATCGATCCTTCCTCGACCGTGACGAGCAGTTCGTGCCCGCGGGCCAGCGTCCGTATCAGCACGGCATCAAGGGGTTTCGCGAAGCGCGCGTCGGCGACGGTCGTGGCTATCCCTCTCGCCGACAGCGCGTTCGCGGCCGACAGGCACTCCCCGAGCCTTGTGCCAAGCGACAGCAGCGCGACGCGACCGCCCTCCCGGAGGAGCCTGCCCCGACCGATCTCGAGCGGAACGCCACGCGCGGGCAATTCCACGCCCGTCCCCTCGCCGCGCGGGAAGCGCAGCGCCGACGGTCCCTCGCCGAGCGCGACCTGCGTCGCGATCATGTGGCGAAGCTCGGCCTCGTCCGCCGCCGCCATGATCGTCATGCCAGGCAGGCACCCGAGAAAGGCGATGTCGAAGGCGCCCGCATGGGTCGGCCCGTCGGCGCCGACGAGGCCCGCGCGATCGATCGCGAATCGCACGGGCAACCCCTGGATGGCCACGTCGTGGACAACCTGGTCGTAGCCGCGCTGGAGGAACGTCGAGTAGATGGCGACGAAGGGCTTCAATCCCTCCGCCGCAAGCCCGGCCGCGAAGGTGACGGCGTGCTGCTCGGCGATGCCGACATCGAAGGTCCGCGCCGGGAATTCGCGACCGAAGACGTCGAGCCCGGTTCCCGAAGGCATGCCCGCCGTGATCGCGACTATGTCCGGATCGCGGCGCGCCTCGTCGACCAGGCTCTCCGCGAAGATACGCGTGTAGCTGGGCACGTTCGCCGGGCCGCCCCTCTGCGCACCGGTCGACGGGTCGAAACGGCCCACGCCGTGGAACCGATCCGCCGCACCCTCGGCGGGCGCATATCCCTTCCCCTTGCGCGTCACGACGTGGACGAGGATCGGGCCTGCGTCGGCGTCGCGCACGTTCCGCAGCACGGGCAGGAGGTGCGCGAAATCGTGCCCGTCGATCGGCCCGACGTAGTGGAACCCGAGTTCCTCGAACAGCGTGCCGCCAGTCCAGTAGGTGCGGGTGAGCTCCTCCGCCCGCGCGGCCCGGCGTTCCCAGCTTCGCGGGAGCTTGCGAGCGAGCTGGCGGGCAGCGTCGCGTAGCCGGAAATAGGTCGCCGAGGAGGACAGGCGCGCCAGGTAGGCGGAGACGGAGCCCACGGGCGGAGCGATGGACATGTCGTTGTCGTTGAGGACCACGACGAGTCGCTCGTTGCGCATGCCAGCGTTGTTCATGGCTTCGTAGGCCATGCCGGCCGACAGGGCACCGTCGCCGATCACGCAGACGACATGGTGGCTGCCGCCGCGCAGGTCCCGGGCCACCGCCATGCCGAGCCCCGCCGAGATCGAGGTCGAGGAATGGGCGGCGCCGAACGGATCGAACTCGCTCTCCGCGCGCCGCGTGAACCCCGACAGGCCGCCCCCCTGGCGCAGCGTGCGGATGCGCGCGCGCCGACCCGTCAGGATCTTGTGCGGGTAGGCCTGGTGCCCGACATCGAAGATCAGCCTGTCGCGTGGCGTGTCGAACACCTTGTGCAGCGCCACGGTCAGCTCGACGACACCGAGGCTGGAGCCCAGGTGGCCGCCGGTCTCGGCGATCGCCCCGATGAGTTCGCGGCGCAGTTCGTCGGCGAGGCGGGGCAAGGCATCGTCCGGCAGGGCGCGAAGATCGGCTGGCGTGCTCAGCGCATCGAGCAGCGGCATTGCGGATGCACGATCGGCCACCGGGGTCGGATGTCCCGCGCCGTCGGTCCCGCCGGCGATCGCCCCGGGCGACGGCTCGTAGCCGGTCTCGGGCATGGTCACGACCGCATGCGCGACCAGCGCCAGCTCGCGGGGCCCGGGTGCAAGTCCGAGTTCGGCGGGGGGACGCGCCTCGATACCGACGCGAGTCGGCTCGATCGCAAGGCGATCAGCAACCCACGCGCGCATGGCGTCGCGCTGGCCCGCAAGCGGAAGGTCGTCGGCGAACACGGCAAGGTCGACGCTGGCGATGCCGCCCCCGGCCTCCCTGACCCGGCGCCCCGCCTCCGCGAGCGCGACATCGACTTCGGGCAGCCGCGCGGCGCGGAGCAGCGCGCAAGCGATTGCCGCCGCGGCGCGATCGCCGCCCTCGACGCGCGCCTCGGCACGTCCCCAGGCCACGGAAGCTCCCAGCATCCTCAGATGGTCGCCCGCGGCGAGGGGGAGCACGCCACGCGCGATCCCGGAGCGCCGCTCCTGCCCGTCCCAGCTGCCATCCCTGAACTCGCGATCGGCCTGCGCGATGTCGGCCGCGGTCGTCAGCTTGCGGTTGATCTCCGCGCCCTCGA
>Ga0068877_10001631_pt1 | contig 18349 bp, 11 predicted proteins | sample NOAtaG_FD_66437 | JGI IMG/M metagenome (GOLD analysis project Ga0068877, IMG submission 66437) | Freshwater lake microbial communities from Lake Erie, under a cyanobacterial bloom - NOAA_Erie_Diel6S_1000h metaG | ecosystem: Environmental > Aquatic > Freshwater > Lake | place: USA: Ohio, Lake... | reverse complement strand
CTGGTCGCCGCGCTGGCGCACATGCGGCGCCACGTAGCGTATCGCGTAGCCGTAGCGCCGCGCCGCCGAGCGGTTGGGCGGCGAGCCATGCACGATCTTCACGTGGTGCAGCGACATCTGCCCCTCGTCGAGCAGCAGGCTGCGGCCCTGGCCGGGATCGACCTCGACCGCGATCTCCTCGTGGGTGAAGAGCATGTTGGCGCTGCCGGGGCTCGACTTCGCGTGCGGGAACTGCGGCGCGCGATGCGTTCCGGGCACGACCTGCATGGCGCCGTTCTCGAGCGTGCTGGGCGCGAAGGCGACCCAGGCGGAGACGACGTCGTCCGGCTCCAGGCCCCAGTAGTAGGAATCCTGGTGCCAGGCGACGTAGGCGTCGTCGCGCGGTTCCTTCACGAACAGGCTCGACGACCAGCAGAGGATGTCCGGCCCGATCACCGACTCGACGGCGTCGAGGATGCGCGCGTCGTGGACGAGGTCGTAGAGGACGCGCAGCTTGAGGTGGCCCTTGTTGCGCAGGATCAGCGTCGCCTTCTCTCCCGAGTCGCGCTCCCACGCCTCGATCGCCTCGCGGTGCCGCATCGCCTCGTCGCGCGAGAGGCAGTCGAGGGGATGCAGGTAGCCGTCGCGGCGATAGGCCTCGACCTGCGCCGGCGCGAGATGGTTGCCCATGGCGATGTCCTCCCGGCGCGACGATGCCACGCGCCGTCCTCCATGTCGCCGGGGAACGCGACGCGCGCATGCGCGTTCTGTGCCCGGGGGAAGGCCGGCGCGCGTCGCGCCGGAGACCCCATCGCGAAGGAGCGAGGAATGCCGATCGGCAAGGTCAAGTGGTTCGATGCGCGCAAGGGCTTTGGCTTCATCGAGCCGGAGGCGGGCGGCAAGGACGTGTTCGTGCACATCTCCGCGGTGGAGCGCGCGGGGCTGTCCAGCCTCGCGGAGGGCCAGCGCGTCTCCTACGACGTCACGGACCAGCGCGGGAAGCCGGCGGCGGAGAACCTCAAGCCGCTCTGAGCGCGCGGCCGCGGCATCCCGTCGCGCGGCACGCGGCGCCGCGGGGCTGCGCCGCACGACAAGGTGACGCAGCGACGGGCATGCCCGCCCTGGCGCTCAATGCGGTCCCCGGCGCGCCCGCCGGGAGGGAGGGATGCGCCGCCATGAAGGACGCAAGCGCCGAGCTCCGCCTGCACCTCGTCGCTTCGATGGCCGAGCCGTGCCGGCGCGACGCGTTCGACGATCCGCTCGACATGATCGTGGCGGACCACTACCGCATCCGCGCGATGCTGGGCCTCGCCTCGATCCTCGCGCGCGGCCGCGCGTCGCCGCGCGTGCGCGAGATCACGGCGCGCGCGCTGCTCGCCTTCCTGCGCGTCGACCTCGACCGCCACCTGGCGGACGAGGAGGCGCATTTCTTCCCGATGCTCGAGCAGCGCCTCGCGCCCTCCGACCTGCTCGATCCCAGCCTGCGCCAGATGGCCGTCCAGCATGCGTCGATGCGCGCGTCCGCCGCGCTGCTGGCGGAGGAGTTCGCGCGCGTCGCCGAGGATCCGGCGCCGCCGCCTGGCGCGCGGCTGCGGCGCTGCGTGGCGGAGTTCGCGCAGGCCAAGCACCGGCACATCGCCATCGAGAACGCGATGGTCCTGCCCCTGGCGCGCGCGCGCCTGACGCCACGCGACTGGAGCGTGCTCGGGCGCGGGCTGGCCGCGCGTCGGTTCGCCGCCGAGGCGCGCTAGGAACGCGCCGCCGCGCGAAGGCTCTGGCCCGCGCCGCGGATCCGCGCTAGCCCTTCGCCATGGACGAAACGACGGCCCGGCCAGGCGTCCGCCTGCACTGCGACGCGCCACTCGCCGCGGGCGCGCCGGTCGAGCTCGGCGAGGCGCGCGCGCACTACCTGCGCAACGTCATGCGCATGCGCGCGGGCGACGTGGTCAGCCTGTTCAGCGCGGCGCACGGCGAATGGGCCGCGCGCATCGAGGCGCTCTCGCGCGCCTCCTGCGTCGCCGTGCCGGTCGCCGCGCTGCGCCCGCCTGCGGCGGAGGACGGGCCCTGGCTGTGCTTCGCGCCGATCAAGCGCGCGCGCCTCGACGCGATGGTCGAGAAGGCGACCGAGCTCGGCGCCTCCCGGCTCCTGCCGGTCTTCACGCGCCATACCGCGATGGAGCGCGTGAACGTCGAGCGGCTCGCCTCCATCGCGACCGAGGCGGCGGAACAGTGCGAGCGGCTGTCGGTGCCCGAGGTCGCCGCGCCGGCGACGCTCGCGGAGCTCCTCGCGGGCTGGCCCGCCGGGCGCATGCTGGTGGTCGCCGACGAGACGGGCGGCGGCGCGCCGATCGCCGCGGCGCTCGCCGGCGCCAGCTTCCCGCTCGCGATCCTGGCAGGCCCGGAAGGCGGCTTCGCGCGCGCCGAGCTTGACGCGCTGGCGCGCGCCGTGTTCGTTCGTCGCGTCGGCCTCGGGCCGCGCATCCTCAGGGCAGACACCGCGGCGATCGCCGCGCTCGCCATCCTCCAGGCCCTCGCGGGCGACGGCGCCATCGCGCCGCGCGCGGCGTCGCGGGCCCGGGACGGCATCATCCACGGAGCCTAGCTTGTCCGCACCGCCGACCACCCAGGGCGAACCGATCGAAGGCCGCAGGCAACTCGTCGAGTACCTCGCCGCCGGCTCCAAGCCGCGCGCGCAATGGCGCATCGGCACCGAGCACGAGAAGTTCGTCTTCCGCCTGTCGGACCTGCGCCGCCTGCCCTACGAGGGCGAGGGCGCGACGATCCGCGGCCTGCTCGAGGGGCTCGCCACGCGCCACGGCTGGACGCCGGTCGAGGAGGCCGGCAAGCCCATCGCCCTCACCCAGGGCCGCGCGAACGTGACGCTCGAGCCGGGCGGGCAGTTCGAGCTCTCCGGCGCGCCGCTGGAGACCATCCACCAGACCTGCGACGAGGTCAGCCGCCACCTCGTCGAGTGCAAGGACGTCTGCGCCGGCCTCGGCGCCGGCATGCTCGGCCTCGGCTTCGACCCGAAGTGGTCGCGCGAGGAGGTGCCCTGGATGCCGAAGGGGCGCTACGCGATCATGCGCGCCTACATGCAGAAGAAGGGTCGCCTCGGCCACGACATGATGCTGCGCACCTGCACCGTGCAGGTGAACCTCGACTATGCCTCCGAGGCGGACATGGTGCGCAAGTTCCGCGTCTCGCTGGCGCTGCAGCCGGTGGCGACGGCGCTGTTCGCCAACTCGCCCTTCCGCGACGGCGCGCCGAGCGGCCTGCTGTCGACGCGCAGCCATGTCTGGACCGACACCGATCCCGACCGCACCGGCATGCTCGGCTTCGTCTTCGACGAGGGCTTCGGCTTCGAGCGCTACGTCGACTACATCTGCGACGTGCCGATGTACTTCGTCTATCGCGGCGGCCGGTACCTCGACTTCAGCGGCCGCAGCTTCCGCGACTTCGTCGCCGGCCGCTTCAATGCCGAGTTCGGCGACGTGCCGCGCATCACCGACTACGTCGACCACCTGACCACGGCCTTCCCCGAGGTCCGGCTGAAGAAGTTCCTGGAGATGCGCGGCGCCGATGGCGGGCCGTGGAAGCGGCTCTGCGCGCTGCCGGCCTTCTGGGTCGGCCTGCTCTACGACGATGGCGCGCTCGACGCGGCCTGGGACCTGGTCAAGGACTGGAGCGTCGCGGAGATGGAGGCGATGCGCGCCGACGCGCCGCGCCTCGGCCTGCGCACGCCGTTCCGCAAGGGCAGCCTGCAGGACGTCGCGCGCCGCGCCGTGTCCATCGCGGTCGAGGGCCTGCGCGCGCGCGGGCGCATGAACCGCATGGGCGATTCGGACGAGACGCATTTCCTCAACCCGCTGGTCGAGATCGCCGAGAGCGGCGTCACGCCGGCCGAGCGGCTGCTCGAGCGCTTCCACGGGGCGTGGAAGGGAAGCGTCGACCCGTCCTTCGCCGAGGAAGCGTACTGACGGCGCGTCGCCGGCGGGCCGCTCAGGCCCGCAGCCGCGCGTTCGCCGGGTCCCAGGGGGATTCGGCGACCACCGTCGCGCGGTGGGGCCTGCCGAGGATCGTGACCTCGAGCTCGGTGCCCTCCGCCGCGCAGTCCGGCCGCAGCATGGCCAGCGCGAGCGACTTGCCCACGCGCCATCCATAGCCGCCCGAGGTACAGCGCCCGACCATCTCGCCGCCGCGGCGGATCGGCTCGGAGCCGCGCGCGTCGGCGTCCTCGACGCCATGGACCTCGAGCGTGGCGAAGCGGTTGGCGAAGCCGCGCGCCTGCCATGCGAGCAGCGCGTCGCGGCCGAGGAAGCCGCCCTTGGCGGGTTGCACGAAGCGGTCGAGCCCGGACTCCAGCGCCGCGTACTCGATCGACAGCTCGCGCGGGATCAGGCGGTAGGACTTCTCCAGCCGCATCGAATCCATGGCGCGGATGCCGAAGGGGCGCAGCTCGTGGCGCCTTCCGGCCTCGGCGAGGATGTCGAAGATCGTGTTCTGCATCTCGATCGGGTGGTGCAGCTCCCAGCCGAGCTCGCCGACGAAGTTGACGCGCAGCGCCTGGGCGTGGGCGTGGCCGATGTCGACCTGCCGCCCCGTGAGCCAGGGGAAGGCCGCGCTCGACAGGTCGGCGTCGGTCACCTCCTGCAGCAGCGCGCGCGACCGCGGGCCGGCGACGACCAGCACGCCGTACTGCGTCGTCACCTTCTGCAGCTCGACGCTGCCGTCGCGCGGCATGCGGCGGCGCAGCTGCTCCCAGTCGTGGCGTTCGTAGGCACCCGCGGACACGAGGTAGAATTCTTCCGGCCCGCGGCGGTGGACGGTGAACTCCGAGCGCACGCCGCCATTGGCCGAGAGCAGGTGGCAGAGCGCGATGCGCCCGGTGGCGCGCGGCAGGCGGTTGGCGAAGAGCCCGTCGAGCCACGCCTCCGCGCCCGGCCCGCGGACCTCGAACTTCGCGAAGGCGCTCATGTCGAGGAGCCCGACCTTCTCCGCGACATGCCGGCATTCCGCGCCGACGAACCCGAAGTAGTTGGAGCGGCGGAAGCTCCATTTCTCGCGCGGCCGCTCGCCAGCCGCGGCCGGCGGGTGGTTGTCGCGCAGCAGCGTGTCGGGCTTCGCGAGCGCGGCCTCGTCCAGGCCGTAGCCCGGCGGCGCGAACCAGTTCGGCCGCTCCCAGCCATAGACGGAGCCGAACACCGCGCCGAGGTCGCGCATGCGCTCGTGGCAGGGCGAGCGCCGCAGCGGGCGCGCCGCCGCGCGCTCCTCGTCGGGATAGTGGATCGAGAAGACGTTCGCGTAGGCCTCCTCGTTCTTGCGCCGGAGGTAGCCGCGCGCGGCATGGGGGCCGAAGCGGCGCGGGTCGACGCCCATCATGTCGATCGAGGGCTCGCCCTCGACGATCCATTCCGCGAGCTGCCAGCCCGCCCCGCCGGCGGCGGTGACGCCGAAGCTGTGGCCCTCGTTGAGCCAGAAGTTCGGCACGTCCCAGGCCGGGCCGACGATCGGGCTGCCGTCCGGCGTGTAGGCGATCGCGCCGTTGTAGACCTTCTTGATGCCGACCTCGCCGAAGGCCGGCACGCGCGCGATCGCGGACTCGATGTGCGGCGCGAGCCGGTCGAGGTCCTCCTGGAAGAGCTCGTACTCGCTGTCCGCGCCGGGCCCGTCGACGTAGCAGGCCGGCGCGCCGGCCTCGTAGGGGCCGAGGATCAGGCCGCCATTCTCCTCGCGCATGTACCAGGAGGAATCGGACTCGCGCAGCACGCCCATCTCCGGAAGACCGCGGCGATGGCGCTCGACGATCGCGGGATGCGGCTCGGTGACGATGTACTGGTGCTCGACCGGGATCACCGGCACGTCGATGCCGACCATCGCGCCGGTGCGGCGCGCGAAGTTGCCGGTCGCCGAGACCACGTGCTCGCAGGCGATGTCGCCGCGGTCGGTCCTGACCAGCCACTCGCCGCTGGCGCGCCGCTCGATCGCGAGCACGGTCGTGTTGCGGTTGATCTCCGCGCCGCGCGCGCGCGCGCCCTTCGCCAGCGCCTGGGTCAGGTCCGCGGGCTGGATGTAGCCATCCTCGGGATGGCGGATCGCGCCGATGATCCCGTCGACCTCGCAGAGCGGCCAGATCTCCCGGACCTGCGCGGGCGTGAGCAGCTCGACCTTGACGCCGATCGTCTCCGCGACGCCGGCGTAGAACATGTACTCGTCCCAGCGATCCCTGGTCCGCGCGAGCCGGATGTTGGAGACCTGGCGGAAGCCGACGCCCTGCCCGGTCTCCTCCTCGAGCGTGCGGTAGAGCGCGACCGAGTACTTGTGGATCTGGCCGACCGAGTAGCTGAGGTTGAACAGCGGCAGCAGCCCCGCCGCGTGCCAGGTCGAGCCGGAGGTCAGCTCGCGCCGCTCCACCAGCACGCTGTCGGTCCAGCCCTTGCGCGCGAGGTGGTAGAGCGCGGACACGCCCACCACGCCGCCGCCGATCACCACCGCCCGCGCATGCGTCCTCATCGTCCCGTCCCCCTCCGGATCCTCAATGCGTCGCGTCGGGCATCGAGGCCTTGCGGCGCTCGATGAAGTCGCGCAGCGCCTCGTCGACGCCCGGGTCGATCGGCGGCGCCTCGTATTCGGCGAGCATGCGCTTGTAGAGCGCATTGGCGCGCCGCGGCGCGTCGAGCGCGCCCTCGGCCTCCCACTGCTCGACCGAGTTGTTGTCCGCGACCGAGGACCGGTAGAAGGCGCTCTCGAAGTTCGCCTGCGTATGCGCGCAGCCCAGGAAGTGGCCGCCCGGCGGAACCTCGCGGAAGGCCTCGAAGGCCTGCGCGTTCTCCGACATGTCGATGCCGCCCGCCAGCACGTGCATCATCCCGAGCTGGTCGAGGTCCATGACGAACTTCTCGTAGGACGAGGCGAGGCCGCCCTCCATCCACCCCGCGGCGTGAAGGACGAAGTTGGTGCCGGCGAAGAGCGTCGGCAGCAGTGTCTGCGCGCTCTCGTAGGCGGCCTGCGCGTCCGGCACCTTCGAGGCGCAGAGCGAGCCGCCGGTGCGGAAGGGAAGGCCGAGGCTGCGCGCGAGCTGGCCCGCGCCGTAGATGGCGAGCGCGGCCTCGGGCGTCCCGAAGGTCGGCGCGCCGGACTGCATCGACAGCGTCGACACGAACGTGCCGAAGATCACCGGCGCGCCCGGCCGCACGAGCTGCGTGAAGGCGACGCCGGCCAGGATCTCCGCCAGCGCCTGCGTGAGCGTGCCGGCCACCGTCACCGGGCTCATCGCGCCGGAGAGGATGAAGGGCGTGATGATCGTCGCCTGGTTCGCCGCCGCGTAGGCCTCGGCCGCGCCGAGCATCGCGGAGTCCCAGACCAGCGGCGAGTTCGCGTTGATGAGGCTGGTGCAGACCGTGTTCGCCTCGAGGAAGTCGTGGCCGAACAGGATCCGGCACATCTCGATCGTGTCGCGCGCGCGGTCGGGATGCGTCACCGAGCCCATGAACGGCTTGTCGGACCAGCGCATGTGCGCATAGACCATCTCGAGGTGGCGCTTGTTGACCGGAAGGTCGACCGGCTCGCACACGGTACCCCCCGAGTGGTGCATGTGCGGGCTCGCGTAGGAGAGCTTCACGAAGTTGCGGAAGTCCTCGATCGTGCCGTAGCGCCGCCCGCCATCGAGGTCGTGGACGAAGGGCGAGCCGTAGACCGGCGCGAAGACGAGGCCGTCGCCGCCGATCCTGACGCTGCGCGCCGGGTTGCGCGCGACCTGCACGTACTCGCGTGGCGCCGTCGACGCGAGCTTGCGCGCGAGGCCGCGCGGGAACCGCACGCGCACGCCCTGCACGTCGCAGCCCGCGTCGCGGAAGCGGGCGAGCGCGGAGGGATAGTCGCGGAACTCGATGCCGACCTCCTCCAGCAGGCGCTCGGCGTTGGCCTCGATCGTCGCGATGGCCTCCGGCGAGAGGATCTCCGTCGTCGGCACGCGGCGCTGGATCCACGGCACGGAGGTGGCGCGTGCCTGCAGGCGCTGCGCGCGCCGGGCCTCTCGGCCGCGCCGTCCCTCGCGCGATGTCGTCGCCTTCTCCTCGCCCTGTGCCATGCGCTCTCCCGCGGGTCGCGACCCGGAACCGTCATCCGGGCGCAACAATGCCTCTTGCCGCGACGGCGCGCCATTGGCTAGGGCGAGGTCCATGCCCGCGCGCATCGACGCCCCAGAGGAATTCGACTTCGTCGTGGTCGGGTCCGGCTCCGCCGGCTCGGTCCTCGCCAGCCGCCTGTCCGAGGACGGGCGCTCGAGGGTGCTCGTGCTCGAGCATGGCGGCAGCGACAGGTCGGTCTTCATCCAGATGCCGAGCGCGCTCGCCATCCCGATGAATTCACCCCGCTACGACTGGGGCTATCGCACCGAGCCCGAGCCCGGGCTCGACGGCCGCAGCCTGCACTGCCCCCGCGGCAAGGTGATCGGCGGCTCGTCCTCGATCAACGGCATGGTCTATGTCCGCGGCAACCCGCTGGACTTCGACGGCTGGGCGGAGCTGGGCGCGACGGGCTGGGCCTATCGCGACGTGCTGCCCTATTTCCGGCGCGCCGAGACGCGCGCGGCGGGCGGGGACGCGTGGCGCGGCTCCGACGGCCCGCTCCACACGAGCTACGGGCGGCTCGCGAACCCGCTCTACGGGGCCTTCGTCGAGGCCGGTCGCGAGGCCGGCTATGCCGAGAGCGAGGACCTGAACGGCTTCCGCCAGGAGGGATTCGGGCGCCTCGACATGACGGTGCATCGCGGGCGGCGCTGGTCGGCGGCGAACGCCTACCTGCGGCCCGCGCTGCGTCGCCCGAACCTCGAGCTGCGGACCCATTGCCTTGCCGCGCGCGTCCTGTTCGACGGCAGGCGCGCGACCGGCGTCGCCTATCGCCGCGGCGGCACGGAGCATGTCGTGCGCGCGCGCCGCGAGGTCATCCTCTGCGGCGGCCCGGTCAATACGCCGCAGCTGCTCGAGCTGTCCGGCGTCGGCAGGCCCGCCGAGATGGCGCGCCACGGCATCGCGCCGGTGCATGCGCTCGCCGGCGTCGGCGAGAACCTGCAGGACCACCTCGAGTTCTACTTCCAGTTCGCCTGCACCCAGCCCATCACCCTCTATTCCTCGCTGGGGCCGCTGGCGAAGCTGCGCATCGGGCTGCGCTGGCTGCTGGCGAAGGACGGGCTGGGAGCCACCAACCACTTCGAGGTCGGGGGCTTCATCCGCAGCCGCGCGGGCGTGCGCTACCCGGACATCCAGTACCATTTCCTGTCGCTCGCCATCTCCTACGACGGCTCGCGCCAGGCGCGGCGCCACGGCTTCCAGGCGCATGTCGGGCCGATGCGCTCGAAGTCGCGCGGCCGCGTGCGCCTGCGCTCGGCGGAGCCGTCGGAGCGGCCGTCGATCCTGTTCAACTACATGACGCATCCCGACGACGTCGTGGAGATGCGCGCCTGCGTGCGGCTGACGCGCGAGATCTTCGCGCAGGAGGCCTTCGCGCCCTATCGCGGCGAGGAATTGTCGCCCGGCGCCGAGGTGCGCGACGACGAGGCGATCGACGCCTTCGTGCGGCGCAACGTCGAGAGCGCCTACCATCCCTGCGGCACGTGCCGCATGGGCGATCCCGCCGACCCGGCCACGGTCGTCGACCCGCAGGCGCGCGTCGTCGGCCTCGAGGCGCTGCGCGTCGTCGATTCCTCGATCATGCCGGCGATCACCACCGGCAACCTCAACGCGCCGACGATCATGCTCGCGGAGAAATGCGCCGACGCGATCCTCGGCCGACCGCCGCTGCCGCCCTCCGACGCGCCCTTCCACGTCGCGCCGGACTGGCAGGCGACGCAGCGCTAGCCGGCCGCGCGCGCGGTCTCGTCCAGGAGCGCGCGCGCCTCGCGCAGGTCGGGCGTGGCGAAGCCCTCGGTGAAGCGCCCGAGCACGCGCGCGAGCGCCTCGCGGGCCTCGCGCGCGTCGCCGCGCGCGGCGCGCAGGCGCAGCAGCGTCGTCGCCGCGCGCAGCTCCCAGGACAGCGCCGACTGGGCGCGCGCGAGCTGGATCGCGGCGTCGAGGTCCGCCTCGGCGGGCACCGGCATCCCCATGCGCGCGCGCAGCCATCCGCGCAGCCGCAGGACCTCCGGGAAATGGCAGCGCTGCTCGCCATTCGCGATCCGGTCGACGCAGATGTCGATGAGGTCCGCCGCCGCGCCCTCGTCGCCCGCCAGCGCGAGGCCTTCCGCCTGCAGCGCGCGCAGGTACCAGACCCAGACGCGATGCCCCGTCGCCATCAGCCGCGTGACCGCCACGTCGATGCGCGCCGCGCCGCGTCCGGGGTCGCCGGACTGCACCGCGGCGATGCCGCGGCTGATCTCGGCGAGGATCTCGGACAGGAGGGGCACGCCATGCGCCCGGCCCACGCGCTCCGCCTCGTCGGTGCGGCGCAGGAGTTCCGCGGGCTCGCGCCTGTAGGCGAAGACCTGGGCGCCGAGCGTGAGGGCGAAGGCGTGGTCGAAGGGATGGCGGTTGGCGCGCGCGTGCTCGTCCTTGGCGTCGCTCGCGGCCACGGCCTGGTCCGGGTGGCCGAGCATCCAGAGGTACTGGGCGCGGTAGATGCCCTCGCCGGTCAGCGGGTCGGTGTTCGTCTGCAGCACGAGCCTGCGATGGCGCTCGCCGTCGTAGAGCGCGTGGACGCGGTCGCCGTGGCGCCGCGCCTCGGCGAGGTTGCCGAGCCAGTAGTGCGAGCCCGAGGCGGCGCGATGCCCGACGATCGACAGGCTGTCGTCGCCCGTCTCCTCGCCTGCCCGCAGCAGTTGCCCTGCCCATTCGAGCGACAGCCCGAGCCGGTCGATGCTGAGGTTGTGGACCCAGAGCGCATGGAGGATGGGCACGAAGGCGTCGCGGCTGCCGAGCGCGCTGGCGAGCGTCCAGGCCGGCTCCAGGACGGCCGCGACGTCGGCATGGCCCCAGCCCGAGCGCGCGACGATCGCCGGCCCGAGCCGGGTTCGCAGCTCGAGCTCGAGCGCGTCGCGCTCGCGCGACGGCGGCAGCTCCGGCAGCAGGGCCAGCCCGCGCCCGAGATGCGAGACGGCCTCGGACAGCGCGAAGCGCCGCAGCGCGAGCTCGCCCGCCGCGCGCCAGTGGTCGACCGCCTCGCGCGCGCGACCGGCGCGCTCGCAGTGATGCGCCAGCACCTCCGGCTCGGTCGCGGCGGATTCCGGCCGCGCGCGCGCGAGCGCGTCGGCGATCCGCCCGTGCAGGTGGCGGCGCTGCGAGGTGAGCAGCGAGTCGTAGGCGATGTCCTGCACCAGCGCGTGCTTGAAGACATAGGTCGCGTCGGGCGCGATCCCCCGGCGATGCGCGAGGCCGGAGGCGACCAGCGCCTCGAGCGCCTCGTGCAGCTCGTCCTCCTCCATCAGGCCGAGCTCCGCCAGCACGTCGTGAGCGAACTCGCGGCCGATGACGGAGCCGACCTGGGCGATGCGCTTGACGACCTCGCTGCGGTCCAGCCTGGCCATCAGCGTGTCGCGCAGCGTGTCCGGCAGCAGCGCGGAGTCCGGCGTCCCGGAGGGCGCGACCCAGCGGCCATCGACCTCGCGCAGCTCGCCCGCCTCGAGCAGCGCATTGAGCATCTCCTCGACGAAGAGCGGCACGCCGTCGGCGCGCGCCACGATCCGCGCCGCGAGGCCCGGCGGCAGCGGCTTCCCGCCCGCGAGGCTGGCGACGATGCCCGCGCTCTCGTCCGGCGTCAGGCGCGGCAGGCCGAGCGCCGTGACCCCCGGCTCGTCGATCCAGTCGCAGCGGAAGCCTGGCCTGGTGGTGAAGACCGCGAGCACGGGGAGCTCGCGCAGGCGGCCGATCAGCGTCGCGATCGCGTCCAGCGTCGAGGGATCGGCCCAGTGCAGGTCCTCGAGGACGAGCAGCGAGGGCTGGACGCGCATCGCCGCGGCGAGGAAGTCGATCGCCGCGCGCATCGTCTCCTGCTTGGCGAGGCGCGCCGGCATGTCGAGCGGGCCGTGGCGTCGCTCCTGCGGCAGCGACAGCATCGCCGCGATGAGCCGCGCCGAGAGCGTCGGCAGGCCGTAGAGGTGGATCACCTGCGCCTCGAGGCGGTCGAGGCGCTGCTCCGGCGTGTCCCCGCGCGCGAACCCCAGCATGCGCGACAGGCCCGCGATGAGAGGGTGGAACGCGCTGCTCACGTGGAAGGGCGAGCACTGGAAGCGCAGCGCCTGCACGCCGAGCGGCGCCAGCCGCGCGCGCAGGGCCTCGACCAGCCTGCTCTTGCCGATCCCGGCCTCCCCGCCCAGCACGATCGCCTGGCCGGCGCGGTCCGCGTCCACCGCGCGCCAGCGCGCGAGCATCAGCCCCAGCTCGGCCTCGCGGCCGGCCAGCGGGGTGAGCACGGCGCCGCGCGCGGCCTCGAGCCGGCTGGCGGCCTCGACGGTGCCGCGCACCGCGAAGACGCGCGTCGCCCGCGCGAAGCCCTTGAGCTCGTGCTCGCCCATGTCCTCGAAGCGGAAGGCCTCGCCCGCGATCCGCCGCACCGTGCCGCTGACCGCGATGCTCCCCGGCTCCGCGATCGTCTGCAGCCGCGCGGCGAGGTTCATCGCGCGCCCGACGATGCTCTTGTCGTCGGGGGTGACGACCAGAATGCCCGTGGCGATGCCCACGCGCGCGCGCAGCCGCCCGGCCGCCGGCAGGTCGGTCGCCGCGAGCGCGGCGAGGATGTCGAGCGCGGAGCGGATCGCGCGCTCCGCGGCGTCCTCGTGCGCCGCGGGGAAGCCGAAGAAGGCCACGATGCCGTCGCCGAGGTGCTGGTAGACATGGCCGTCGTAGCGCTGGACGCAGGCCGCGCAGATGTCCTGGTAGCGGTAGATGATGCCCTGCATCGTCTCCGCCTCGATGCGCTGGGTCATCTCGGTGAAGCCGACCATGTCGCAGAACACGACCGTGACCTGCCTGCGTTCCCCGGCCGGTTCGTCGGAGGCGTAGAGGCTGCGCCTGCGCTTCTCCTCGGCGAGCAGCGCGAGCAGGCGCTTGCGCGGCCCGAAGGACAGGCCGAGTTCCTTCAGGTCGGGGTCGGCCAGGATCTGGAGCGCGGTCCAGTCGACGTCGTTCTCGACGAAGGCGTGGGCGTATTGCCCCAGGCCGTTCTCGTGCATCCATGCGGCGACGTCGCGGCTCATGTGCGCGCGCCTCGCGCCTCGTCCTCGCGCAGCAGCAGCCCGCGCTCGACCATCCAGGCCGCCGTGGCGAGGCCGGCGCGCGGCGGCAGCCTCGCCTGCCACGCGCGCGCGAGCTCGAAGGCCGTCAGGCCCGCGGGCAGTCCGTCGAGCAGCGGCGCGAGCTCCTGCTCGCCGAGATAGGCGACCGGGCCATCAAGGCCCGGATGCGCGATCGCCCGGCGGGCGACCACGAAGTCCGCGTCGAGGCATGGCTGCTCGACGATGCGCAGGTCCGGGGAGGCCACGAGGCGCGCCGCGCCGAATTCGGCGGGCGCAAGCGCGCGGCCTTGCGCGCCGGGCGCCTCGTCCGCGTCCTCGGCACCGGCGGCGCGCGCCCGCCAGAACGCATCGAATCCGCCACGCGCGACGGACGCGTAGTGCCCGGAGGTCCAGCGCGCGTGCCGCCGCGAGGCGCCGGCCAGCATGTCTCGGTAGAATGCGATCGCGGCACCCCCGTCGCCTGGGCGGCGCAGCAGCGTGTTGGCGACGACGGCGCCGGCGAGCGCGCCCTGGATCGCCTTCTGCACGCCGCTCGACGAGATCGGGTCGATCGCGAGCGCGGCGTCGCCAAGGCGGATCGCGTCCGCCTGGACCGGGTCGTCGTCGAGATGCGGCGTGGCGTCGATCGCAGCGACTGGCCCGTCCGCGCGCGCGCCGTCCCATCCCTCCATGAGGCGCGACCGCGCGAGCAGCGCCGCGAAGCGCGCCTCGAGGCCCGCCGGCGCCGCCTCGCGGAACGCCATTGCGTCGACGAAGGCCAGGATGTTGCAGGTGCCGTCGGGCAGGGGGACGCGCCAGAACCACGCGTCCGCGCCGGCCTCGATGCGCGGCCGGATGCCCGGAGGCGCGCCGCGCCAGTACCCGTGCACGGCGAGCGTGCGTGGCGCGGTGCGCCGCCGCGCGCCGCGCGCGCCGCCGGCCCGGCCGCGCGCGTCGGCGAGGAAGTCGCAGCGGAACGCGGCCGCGCCGGTGGCGCCGCGCAGCTCGACGGACCAGCCCCGCGCCTCGCGCCGGCACGCCGACAGGGTCGCCGGCTGGATGACGGCCACGCCGGCGTCGCGCGCGCGCGCGAGCAGCAGCGCGTCGAAGGTGCCGCGGTCGACGAGCATGCCCTCCGCGCGCGGGTCCTCGCGCAGGCGCTCGCCCTCGTCCCAGCGGACCTCGACCGCGTGCGCGCGCGGGAAGCCCGCGGCCTCGACGGCGTCGCGCGCGCCCGTCGCCTCGAGCAGCTTCAGGACGCCGGGCGTGAGCGACTCGCCCAGGTGGCGGCGCGGGAAGGCGCTGCGCTCGACCAGCGTCACGTCGTGGCCGAGCGTCGCCATGCGCGTGGCGAAGCTGCTGCCTGCCGGACCGCCGCCGATGACGCAGACGGATGCCATCGCGCGTCCTAGGCCGGGATCTCGACCCTGCCGGACAGGCGCAGATAGGCCTCGAGGCAGTAATGGAGCCAGCCGCGGATGTAGTCGCAGGCGGGGCGGCCGCGGTGGATCACCTCGTGGTGGCAGCCGCCGCCGCAGAGGTAGCGCGCCCAGCAGCCGGAGCAGGGCTCCTGCACGTGGACATGGCGCTCGGCGAGCCAGCGCGCGCGCCGCGCGTCGTCGATGCCCGCCGCGAGGTCGCCCATCGCGCCGTCCTCGTCGCCGACGAAGCGGTGGCAGGCCGAGAGCGCGCCCTCCGCCGAGACGCCGAGATAGCCGGCGCCGGCGCCGCAGGGATAGGGCCGGTGGGTGCCGCGCGCGATCTCGCGCATCGCGTTGGCCATGTTCGCGAAGGCGTAGCGCTCGCCCGCCAGGGTGCGCCGCTCGTATTCGCCGCCGCAGTCGATCATCTCGCCGAGCATGGCCTCGAGGTCGCCCGCCTGCATCTCGTCCCGGCCCGTGGGCGAGGCGAGCATCGGCGAGAAGCCGACGGAGTGGAACCCCTCGCCGAGGAAGGCGTCGAGGGTCTCGCGCAGCGCGAGGTTGCGCGGCGTCACCGTGACGCGCGCCGAGACCTGCATGCGGCGCTGGCGGGCCAGCAGCGGGCGCACGCGCCGCATGGTCGCGTCGAAGCTGCCGCGGCCCCCGCGGAACGGGCGCAGCGCGTCGTGGACCTCGCGCGTGCCGTCGAGGCTGACCGTGACGGCGAAGCCATGCTCCTCGAGGAAGGCGGCGTCGCCGTCGTCGACCAGCGTGCCGTTGGTCGTGATCGAGAAGGTGAGCCGCGCGCCCCTGCGCGCCGCCAGCGCCGCCGCGTGCTCGGTCGCCGCGCGCAGCACCGCGCGGTTCGCCAGCGGCTCGCCGCCGAGGAAGGCGAGGTTGTAGCGCTCGCCGGGCGCCGCCTCGGCGAGCAGCAGGTCGACGGAGCGCCGCGCGACCTCGATGTCCATGTTGCGCGCCGGGCCGCCGAACTCGCCCTGCTGCGCGTAGCAGTAGGTGCAGCCGAGGTTGCACTTCTGCGCCACGGCGAGCGACAGCGCGCGCACCGGCGGAGGGGACAGCGGCGTGTCGTCGATCATCGGCGCGCCGTCGATCCCCGCCGCGCGCAGCAGCTCGCCCATGCGCCCCGCGTCGCCGTCGCGCATCGCCGCGGCGAAGGCGTCGTGCAGGCCATCCTCCGCGTCGAAGAGCCGGCTGCCATCGGCGACGAGGAGGTGCCGTCCGGTCCCCGTGTCGACGAGATGGGCCTGCGGCACGCGCGGCGCGCCGGCGTCCATGCAGCGCCGGGCTTCGGCGAGGCTCACGTCGCGTCGCCTCCCTCGCCCGGGGCGTCGCGGCCCGCGACCTGGAAGCGCAGCCACTTCTCCCAGTCGGCGAAGAGGTCGTCGTAGAGCACCAGGCGCGTGTCCGCGTAGTCGTCCGGGACGTAGCGGCCCGTGCGCTTCTTCTGGAACCAGTTGTCGCCGGTGCTCAGCCCGCCGCCCGCTTCCTCGACGTTCACGTAGTCGGGCCGCGCCGAGGCCCAGTAGTAGCAGGAGCACTCGCGGTAGTCGTTCTGCCAGGGCGAGCAGAGGCCCTGGGTGAGCTCGCCCGCGTCGGCGAGCGCCTGCGAGATGAGCGCGCTGTCCGACTCGAAGAAATGGCGCACGCGGAACCGGTGCGTGGCGAAGTTGCCCGCCTCGTCGTCGGCGGCCTCGAGCGCCTCCGACCTGTCGACCGAGAAGTCGCAGAGCACTTCCTTGCCCTGGTGCGTGGCGAGCATGCGCGCCATCGCGTTCGACCACTCGACGGCGGCGAGCCCGTGCGGGTTCTCGTCCGTCGTCATGACGATCCGTCCCCCCGGATCGGAGGAGGCGGGGCCGAGCACCGGCGTCGTGGTGAGGATCGGCGCGCCGCCGCCGGGCAGGCGGATGCGCATGAGGCGATGGCCGACGAGCCCGCGCTTCGCCGCGTCGCGAAGCCCCGGGTCGACGTCGACGACGAGGTTGTCGTGCTCGCGCAGGACGATGCCCTCGAGCATCCGGCGCCAGACGGCGCGGAAATCCACCTCGAGCCCGGGGCAGCAATTCGCGACCGAGGTGACCGGCCGCGAGCTCACGGGGTTGCCCTTCGCCTCGTAGTGGAGCTGGGCCGAGCGGTTGCGCGGCACCAGGCCCGCGCCTTGCGGGGTCGCGGGCATGGCCTCGGCGGAGGCCGGCTGGAAGCCGACGCCGGCGGCGGCGCGGCGTATCGTGTCGATCTGGCGATGGGTGAGGGCGAGGTAGCCGTTGTCTGCGCCGCACATCAGCGCCGGCATCTTGCGCCGGCCGCGATCCGTGAAGTCGGCGACTTCCTCGGGCCGGCGCAGCAGGTCCGCGAACCAGGGCGCCGCGCCGCCGACCAGCGCGGCATAGACCTGCTCGTGGAGCGCGAGGATCGCGAGCGTGTCGACGCTCTCCGGCGCCATCACGGGGCGGATGGCGCGCTCGGTGTCTGCCGCCTCCTCCTCGGGCATGGAATCGAGCGACAGCGCGGGCCGTCCCTCGAAGTCGTTGCCGTTCATCACCGCGACGTTCATGAAGCGCACGGTCTCGTAGGCACGGCGCAGGATGTCGATGGCGCGCGCGCGGGTCGCCTCGATCGGCTCGCCAGGCGAAACGGAGGGGCCGTGGATCGCCTGCTCGAGGTCGTCCGCGAGGTTGCGCACGAAGAGCGAGTCCGGCACCACCATCGGCGGCGCGGCGCAGATGCGCGCCGAGCCCAGCATCTCGACGCCGCCGGGCAGTTCGACCCGGACATCGACGAAGCCGTCGCAGGCGTCGTCGAGGTAGCCGCGGCTCACGGCCACGTTGTCGTAGAGCCAGGGCGGCGCCGGAGGGTCGATCGCGTAGAGCGACGGCGGGACGGTCTCGTTCCTCGCCGGGTTGTCCTCCCCGCCGAAGCCGACCCAGCCCCTGTCGCCGGCGTAGATCGCGCGCTCCTCGGGGATCACGGGGTCGGGCTCGTCGAGCTTCGGCCCGTAGATGAGCCCCTTCGCGGGCGTGAAGCGGAGCCTGATCCCGGGATGGTCCGTGCTCGGCTTGACGAAGCGCGCGGTGCCGAAGGCGATGAAGCTGTCCCTCGACACGAAGTTCGCGCAGTGGCCGCGCAGCTCGTGCACGCCATGCCCGCCGAACCAGCCCGTGTCGGCCTCGACGATGTCGCGCTTCTTGCCGGTGCGGCGGAAGACCTTGCGGTTGGCGACGCGCACGCGCCACGCGACCTTCGCGTCGCCGAGCCCCGCCTTGGCGAGCAGGTCCCGGGTCAGCGGGCGCAGCTGGCCGTCGGAGGTGACGGCGAAGGCCTCGAGGAAGGGCGCGACCGGCCGGATGCGGCCATCCCCGTCCCTGAAGGTGATCGTCGCGGGCGTGTCCTCGCCGGCGATCTCGCCGCTCGCCTCGTCGATGCGCAGGGTCGGGGCGCCGACGATGCGCCGATGGCCGAGCGGGCGCTCCGGGTCGTCCTCCAGCACGTAGTTGTCGACCGGCTGCGGCGCCGAGCCGAGCCTGCCGATCGCGAAGGGCGGGAGGATGCGCAGTTCGGTGATCTTCATGGCTGCGGCCCCTTGCTTGCGGCGATGATCTGGTCGACCCAGGCCAGCGACTGCCTGTCGATGTCGGCGAGCACCGCCGCGTAGCGCCGGGCGTCGGCGTCGTCGCCATCCGTGCGCAGCTTCGCGCAGAGTTCCCCCGCGGCGCGCAGCAGGTCCCGGTGC
>Ga0068877_10001629_pt1 | contig 18350 bp, 18 predicted proteins | sample NOAtaG_FD_66437 | JGI IMG/M metagenome (GOLD analysis project Ga0068877, IMG submission 66437) | Freshwater lake microbial communities from Lake Erie, under a cyanobacterial bloom - NOAA_Erie_Diel6S_1000h metaG | ecosystem: Environmental > Aquatic > Freshwater > Lake | place: USA: Ohio, Lake... | reverse complement strand
TCTGCACGGCCCGGGCGCCCCGCTGCGAGGCCTGCGCGGTGCGTGCCTGGTGCGACCATGCGGCTCCTACAATCGCGCGGCTTCGCCCCGGGAAGACCTGACATGTCCAAGCTCGAGGATCTCGCTGAGCGCGTCGACCGCCTCGTGCTGCGCCACCAGGAGCTCAAGCGCACCAGCGCGCTGATCTCGAGGCAGCTCGTGGCGGTGACGACCGAGCGCGACAGCCTGCGCTCGCGGCTGGCGGCGGCCCGGGCGCGGATCGATGCGTTGCTGGTCCGGCTGCCGGCCGAGACCGGCAGCGACGCGCCGTTGCCGTCCGGCGGCGGCGACGCGGCAGATGCCGGGGAGCGCCGGTGAAGCAGATCGAGGTCACGATCCTCGGTCAGGTCTACATGCTCGCCTGCCCGGAGGGCGGCGAGGCCCAGTTGGCCGCCGCAGTGGCCAGCGTCGACCGCGAGATGACGCTCATCCGCGACGCCGGCAAGGTCAAGGCGCGCGAGCGCATCGCCGTGCTGGCGGCACTGAACCTCGCCTACCAGATGGCCGATGGCGGTGCAGCGGCCGGCCGTGGCGCCGAACCCGCTCCGGCCGACGCCCGCGAGGCCGAGCCGACGGGCCGCGTCGACATCGACGGGTTGCTCCAGCGGGTCGACGCCGCGCTGGCCGACGACGGCCAACTGCTGTAGCGCCACCCGGTCGCAGCAAGGCCAACGGCGTCACGGCCCGGCGCCGTCAGGCCCATGACGTCACGTCTATACTGGGTTCGTCCGTCGTGAGCCGCGGGCCTTTGTTTTCTCCGAACCGATGCTCTACGAGCAGGGCTTGGAACATCGCCGGGCTGGTGCGATCGTCTCGCGTCAGATGAACCCGAGGTCCGGCTGACCTCGCCCACCTGATCCTCTGCTGAGGGTTCGGGATCCGGCCCGCGGTCCACGGCGGACACCTTTTGCCTCGGCCCGGCCAGCCCGCGCACCGGCTCCCGCCGCGGGCGCCCGGGACTGCAGCCCGCATTCGTTCCCCTGCCGTCACGCCGCCATGCCGCAGTACTGGCTGATGAAAAGCGAACCCGAGGAGGCGTCGATCGACGACCTCGCCCGCGCCCCTGGACGCACGCTGCCGTGGACCGGGGTGCGCAACTACCAGGCGCGCAACTTCATGCGTGACCTGATGCAGTCCGGCGACGGCGTGCTCTTCTACCACTCGAGCTGCCCGCACCCGGGCGTGGCTGGCGTGGCCGAGGTGGTCGGCCGGCCCTACCCGGACCCGACGCAGTTCGACCCTTCGAGTCCGTACCACGACCCCAAGGCGACGCCCGATGCGCCGCGCTGGGTGCTCGTCGACGTGCGCCTGGTGCGCAAGACCCGCCTTCTGCCGCTGGCAGAGATGCGGCAGGCCCCCGAACTGGCCTCGATGCAGGTGCTGCAGCGCGGCAACCGGCTGTCGATCACGCCGGTCACACCGGCACACTGGCGTGCCGTGCTGGCGCGCCTGGACGGCGGCGAGGCGCACTGAGCGCGGGCCGCGGCGGCTGCGGCTTGGAACTCGGCACGACGCTCGTCGCCGAACTGCTGCTGCTTGGCGCCGTGGTCGGCTTCCTGGCCGGCCTGCTGGGCATCGGCGGCGGCATGATGCTGGTGCCATTCATGACATTCCTGCTCGCGCAGCGTGGCGTGGAGGCGGGCCTGGCCGTGAAGATGGCGATCGCCACGTCGGGGGCGACGATCCTGTTCACGTCGGTGTCCAGCCTGCTGGCCCACTGGCGCCACGGCCAGGTGCGGTGGCCGATCGTGGCGCGGCTCGCGCCGGGCATCCTGCTCGGCGGAATCGTGGCCGGAGGAGGCGCGCTGGCGGTGCTCCAGGGGCAGTGGCTCGCCGGCGTGTTCGCCGTCTTCAACCTGGTCATCGCGCTGCGGATGCTGCGCGGGACCCAGCCCGCGGCCGGCCGCAACCTGCCCGGCACCGCGGGCCTGGTCGGCGCCGGCACGGGCATCGGGTTCGTGTCCGGGCTGCTCGGGGCGGGCGGCGCGTTCCTGTCGGTGCCCTTCATGACCTGGTGCGGCGTGCCCCTGCGGGCAGCGGTCGGCACCAGCGCCGCGCTCGGCTTCCCGATCGCACTGTCGGCCACGCTCGGCTATCTCGTGGCAGGGCGGTCGCTCACCCCGGTCCTGCCAGGCGCCTTCGGCCTGCTGTACCTGCCAGGGGTGGCGGTGGTCGCGCTCACCAGCGTGCTGCTTGCGCCGCTGGGCGCACGCACCGCGCAGCGCTGGCCGGTGGCACGGCTGCGCCGCGCCTTCGCGCTGCTGCTGATGTTGCTGGCCGCCTACATGGCCTGGAAGGCGCTCGCGGGCTGAGCCATGCGGCCGCCGCGCTGCTCAGCCGGGCGGGTCGAGCCGGATCGCGGCCAATGTCACCTGGTTGCCACCGCGTCGCCGCGCCTCGGCCAGCGCCGCCTCGCAGGCCGCGACGAGGGCCGGCTGCGTCTGCGCCGTGTGCGGGAAGCTGGCCACACCCATCGCCGCGCTGAACGAGAGCGGCTGACCCTCGTGGACGACGATCTCGGTGGCGCAGCGCCGGCGCAGCCCCTCCATCCGGGAGTGTGCGGTGGCGAGCCCGACGCCCGAAAGCAGCACCGCGAAGCGCCGTTCGTCGATGCGGCACGAGGCATCCATCGCCCGGGTGCCGCTGCGCAGCACGCGCCCGGTGGCGGCCAGGATCGCCTGCTCGGCCGAGGCGCCCGCCGCCTGCACCACAGGTGGGGGCGGGTCGATCTCGATCAGCACCAGCGCAAACTCGCGGTGTTCACGCGTCGACAGGTCGACCTCGCGGCGCAACTGGTCGTCGAAGTGCGCCCGGGTGAACAGGCCGGAGGCCGGGTCGCGCCGGGTCTGCTCGGCCAGTTCCCGTCGCAGCACGTCGTGCGCGCGCTGCTGATGCTCGATCTGCTCGAGCGCGCGCCGCAGCTGCTGCTCGCGCTCGCGGGTCGGCCCCAGATCGCACCACACGCTGACCACGACCGGGCGTCCACTGGGGACCGTGACGGCCGCGCGCCAGACCGCGAAATCGTGCTTGCGCCCGCCGCGTTCGAAACGGTGTTCGCTCGCCAGCGGTCCCGGCTGGGCGAGCGCGGTGGCCATCGCCGTGCGCAGCGTCGCGGCGACGGACGGCTCGAACACCTCCGCGTCGCTGCGGCCCAGCACCTGGGCGGCGCTGCAGTCGAGCCAGCGGAGCAGCTCGGGGCTGGCATGGAGGTACCGCCCGCCGACGTCCTGCACCGCGACGCCTTCTCCTCGCTGTCGCGCCAGCGCCCCGGCCGCGGCGCCCAGCGCGGCCCCGAGCTGTTCCGGGGCGAGCGCCGGAGCTGCGCCATTCGCAGTGACATCCATCTTCGAGACTACCGGGAAAGGAGTGATGGCGCCGTCGCTTGGCGGGGAGCAAGCCCCTGATGGTGCACGATGCCCCACATTGGTGGGATCGGGACAGTACTCCCCCTCATTTCGGCGCCGCCATCCCTGAGTTGACCCCCCGGGACGAGCGGTCGGAGCCGGAGCCCGAGCGTGCGCGCAGGCCTGCTTCTTGCTGTGTGCGTCCCAGGAGACAACGCCATGCAGTACCACCGCCGACGGGCCATGCACCCGCCGACGCCCGGCCGCGCCGCCTCGCCGACGCCCGGCCCTCCCGTCACAGCGCCCGCTCTCGCGCGGTTGCTCGGGTCCGGTCCGCCGCAGCGCGAGCTGGACGCCCTGCTGGTGGCGCTGCACTTCGAAGGCGGCAGGCTCGACACGTTGCTCGGCCTGCTGCAGGCCGCGCAGAAGCACTGTCTGGCCATCGCGAGCGACCGGCCGATGGTCGTGCTGCCAGCCTACGGCAGCACGCACGGCAGCGCGGAGACGGTGGCCTTGCTGGCCCTGGCGCTGGCGCGCGACGGCCACCAGGTGCTCGTCCACGGGCCGCTGTCCGACGCCGGCCGCATGACGCCGGCCGCCGTACTCGGGGCGCTCGGGCTGCCCCCCGCCCGCGGCGCGCCCGAGGTGCAGGCGGCCTGGGCGAGGCGCGAACCGGCCTTCGTGCCGATAGAGCGTCTGTGCCCGCCGCTGGCGACGCTGCTCGAGCGCAGGTTACTGCTCGGGGTGCGCGGACCGGCCGACCTGGTCGCGAGCATGCTGCGGCCGGCGGGAGCGCCGCGCGTCCTGCACGTCATGCACCAGGACGACGAGGCCGCCAGCAGCCGGATCCGGGACTGGGCGGCCCGGGTCGAAGCCGACGTCGTGCGGGCGGGCCTGGGCGACCGTGGCTACGGTGGCCTTCGGCGGCCGGCCCGGCTGGAGGTCATGCTGTCGGGGCAGCCCCGACCGGACCTGCTGCCCGCGGCGGATGCGGACGCCGCCGCGCTGGCGCCCCTGGCGACCGCGGCGCACCAGGCCGGCGCGGCCCCGGACGCCGCCGCCACCAGCGCCCGATGCGTGCAGGAGTTGCTGAGCGGCGCCCGGTCGCTGCCCGCGGCGCCGCAGCGGGTGCTCGATGCCGCCGCCTCGGCGCTCGCCGCCCTCTCTGCACGGCCGCAGCCCATCGGTTCGGCGCTATACTGATGGGCTTTCCCGGACGGCCGGGCATTTGACCGCCGGCCCGGGCCCCGACGACTCCCGCGCAATCTCCGCCCCATGACCACGATCCGCGTCAAAGAAAACGAGCCCTTCGACGTCGCCCTGCGCCGCTTCAAGCGCACCATCGAGAAGATCGGCCTGTTGACGGAACTGCGCGCGCGCGAGTTCTACGAGAAGCCCACCTCCGAGCGCAAGCGCAAGAAGGCGGCCGCCGTGAAGCGCCACTTCAAGCGAGTGCGCAGCATGCAGCTGCCCAAGAAACTCTACTGAGCAGTGGCCCGGCCGGGGCTGGCCGCAACCGCCCCGCCGCCGTCCCCGCTGCTGTCGCTGCAGGCCCGCACGGCACGCCGTCGCGGGCTTCTTCGTTCCGGACCCGTTGCCATAGGTTTGCCCGCCGATGAGTCTGAAGGACCGCATCCAGGAAGACATGAAGGAGGCCATGCGCGCCCGGCAGGCCGAGCGTCTGTCGACGATCCGCATGCTGCTGGCGGCGGTGAAGCAGCGCGAGGTCGACGAGCGCATCGTGCTCGACGACGCGGCCGTGGTCGGCATCGTCGACAAGCTGATCAAGCAGCGCAAGGACTCGATCGCCGCCTTCCGGCAGGCCGGGCGCACCGACCTCGTCGACAAGGAGAGCGCCGAGGTCCAGGTGCTCGAGGCCTATCTGCCGGCCCGCCTGTCGGCGGAGCAGGTCGCTGCGGCCGTGGGGGCCCTGGTGGCCGAGCTCGGCGCGGCCGGGCCGGGCGACATGGGCAAGGTGATGGCGGCGGCCAAGTCCCGCCTGGGCGGGCAGGCCGAGATGGCCGTGGTCAGCGCGGCGGTCAAGCAGGCGCTGGCGGCCCGATAGACGCGCGGAGCCCTCGATGAGCAACGTGCCCCTGCAGGCCATCGCGCCCGATGTGTGCGTCGCCCCGCAACTCACGCCGGAAGCCATGGCCGAGGCGGCACGGATGGGCTTCCGCAGCGTCGTCAACAACAGGCCCGACTTCGAGCACGGGCCCAACCAGCCCGCCAGCGCGGACATCGAGGCGGCGGCCATCGCCGCCGGCCTGCAGTACAGGCACCTGCCGGTCGACGCGGCGTGGCAGTCGCCGCAGCAGATCGAGGCCATGGCCGTCCTGCTGGAGGAACTGCCGCGCCCGCTGTTGATGTTCTGCCGCTCGGGCGGGCGTTCGATGCGCCTCTACGCGCAGGCGAGCCAGCTCGGCTGACGCCAGCCCGCGCCCCGAGGCATCGGGGCAGCCACCGGGTTCAGCGCAGACGCACCCAGTCGACCTCGAGCCAGTTGTCGGCGCGGTGCACGGCATCGACGTGGGCCCGCGCCGCCCACGGGATCACCTGCCGGTGCAGCGGGATCGTGTGCACCTGGTCCTTCCACTCGCGCAGCGCGGCCCTGATCAGCGACTCGCGCTTCTTCGGGTCGGCTTCGGTCGTGCTCTGCGCGGCCAGCGCGTCGAACCTGTCGTTGCGCGAGCGCCCATAGTTGTACAGGCCCTCGCCCTTGGGCCCGGGGTTGCGCATCACCGGGGTCAGCGTCGTCTCGGCGTCGGTGACGGCACCACCCCAGCCGAGCATGTACAGGCTGGTGTCCCACTTCTCCAGCTTCGGGAAATAGGTGGCTCGCGGCATCGCGTTGACACGCACCCGGACCTTGATCTGCGCCCACATGCCGGCCAGCGCGATACAGATCTCCTCGTCGTTGACGTAGCGGTTGTTCGGGCAGTCGAGTGTGACCTCGAACCCGTCCGGGTAGCCGGCCTCGGCCATCAGCCGGCGCGCCAGCGCGAGGTCGAACGGCAGCCGGCGCTCGATGTCGGCGTCGCCGTAGGCGGCCAGCGGCGAGGGGGTGTTGCCGCCGGTGGGCACGCTCAGGCCGTTCATCAGCTTGGTGCGCATCGTCTCGACGTCGACCGCGTGGTACAGCGCCCGCCGCACCCGCAGATCCTTGAACGGGTTGCGGTCCTTGACACTGCCGTGCAGCAGCTCGTCGCGGTGCTGGTCCATGCCGATGAAGATCACGCGGTTCTCGGGGCCCTCGACGATGCGCACGCCCGAGGTGCTGCGCAGCCTCGGGACGTCGCGCGGGGCCGGGTCGAGGACGAAGTCGATCTCGCCCGAGACAAGCGCCGCCAGCCGCGTGGCGTCGTTGGCGATCGGCGTGTAGCTGATCTCCTGCACATTGCCCTCGGGCCGGCTCCACCACGCCGCGTTGCGCCGGAACGAGGTGCGGATGCCGGGCTGGCGCGACACCAGCACGAACGGACCGGTGCCGTTGGCGTGGAACGACGCGTGGCTCTCCTCGCGGCTCTTGAAGTCGAGCGGTCGGGTCACCCGGTGCTTCTCGGCCCAGGCCCGGCTCATCACGAAGATCGAGTCCAGGTGCTGCAGGAACACCGGGTTGACCTGCGGCAGCCGGAACTCCACCGTCCGCGGATCGAGCGCGACGGGGGTGCCGAGTGCGTTGGCGTAGACGCTGAAGGTCGACACCGGGTCCTTGGCGCGCTGCACCGAGAACACGACGTCGTCGGCGGTCAGCGGCGTGCCGTCGTGGAAGCGGACGCCCTCGCGCAGCCGGAAGCGCCAGGTGGTCGGTCCGGTCTGCTGCCACTCGGTGGCCAGGGAAGGCACGATCTCGAGCTGCCGGTTGCGCCGCGTCAGACGCTCGTAGACCTGGCCGTTGACGGCGTTGGTCAGGCCCTCGTTCTGCGAGTGCGGGTCCATCGTCAACGGGTCGCCCTGGCTCGCCCATCGCAGCGTCTGGGCCCCGACGTCCGCCGGCGCCAGCCCCAGCAGCAGAGCCGGCAGCAGAGCCAGCGGCGCGGCCAGACCCGAGGCGAGGCCCGAGACGAGACGCCAGGCCAGGCGCCAGGCCCGTCGCAGCGGGCGCGGCCGGTTCGACGGCATGCCGCGGCCGGGCGGCACGGGCGGACGAAGCTGGGGCACGGCGGCTCTCCTGGCGGCACGTGCGCGGCCGCGGCGCCGGCAGTGTAGTCAGCCCATCGCGCGCTGCACCAGCTGCGGGTCCACCCACAGCTCGGCCAGGTGCTGGAACTCGACCGATGCCTCCGGCTCGCGACCGACGATGCGGTCGCTGCAGTCCTTGCGCGCGAGGTCGATCCGGACCGGCACGATGCGCATCTGCGCCTTCGTGGAGTAGAACGCCTTGACGACCGGTGCGACCAGCTTGCCCGGGTTCTGGTCGACCACGACGGCCAGCTTGCCGGACTGCAGCCGCACCACCGACCCGGTCGGATAGATGCCCAGGCTCTGCACGAAGGCGGCGAAGATCGCCGGATCGAGGTGGCCCTTCCACGAGGCCATCCGTGCGATCGACTCGGCCGGATCCCAGCCCGCCTTGTACGGCCGGTTCGACGTGATCGCGTCGTAGATGTCGCACACCGCCCCCATGCGGGACAGCAGCTCGATGCGATCGCCCTCCAGGCCGTGCGGGTAGCCCTTGCCGTCGATCCGCTCGTGGTGGTGCAGGGCGACGTCGAGCACCAGTTCCGGCGCGCCCTGCGCTTCGGCCAGCAGCTCGTAGCCCCGCTGAGGGTGGCTGCGCATCACTCGCCACTCGGCATCGGTGAGGCTGCCGGGCTTGTTCAGCACGTCCAGCGGCATCAGCGCCTTGCCGACGTCGTGCACCAGGCCGGCCAGCCCCGCCACCCGGCACTGCTCCTCGTCCAGGCCGAGCTGGCGCGCCAGGGCCACCATCAGCGCGCACACGGCCACGCTGTGCATGTAGGTGTAGTCGTCGCGAGTCTTCAGGCGCGCCAGGCTGACGATGGCCGTCGGGTTGCGCTGCACCGACGCCGAGATGTCCTCCACCAGCGCCCGGCAGCCGTCGGTGTCGATCGTGCGCCCGAGCCGCGCCTCGCCGAACATGGACTGCACCGCCTTCCGTCCGCGCTCGCAGATGGCCGCGGCCTCGCGCAGTTCGGCCTCGATCGGACGGTCCCCGCGCGCAGCGGGGCGCTGGGCGGCCGCGGGCGAGGGCGCCTGCGGCAGGATGGGCGGCGTCACGGCAACGGACGCCGGGGACGGCGCCGTGGTGGCTGCGCCGGCCGGAGCGACGTCCAGCCCGAGGTCGACGTCGATCCAGGCCTCGGTCACGTGAGACGCGCGCACGCGCGCCAGCTGTTCCGGATCCTCCAGCACGAAGCGGGTCTTCCAGAACGGGTGATCCAGCCAGGAGCCCTCCAGTTTGTGGAGGTGCATACCCAGCCGGAGCTGCGCGACGGGGATCTTCTTCAGCATCGAGCCGGGGGCTGCGGAGGACGGCTGGGGACGGCTGTAAACGGCGGGGCGGGACAGCCCGCCCCCTGCAGCGCACGAATCGACCGTCCGCCTGCCCGCTTATCGACTCGGGGCCGCCCCAGCTTGAGTCGGCACGGGCGCGGGGCACGGCGGCGCGGCCCCGGCGGGCCAACCCTGCACGGCCGCGCGGCGGGCCGGGCCGGGCAGAGCCCTCGCCAGTGTCAATTCCGCGTGACATACTGACGGCCACCCCGTCCGCTGGCCCGCCCGCCGGCCGTCCGCGGCGCCCGGGGCCGACCGATGCTCGCCCTGCCCGAAGACCACCCCCAGCGCCGCAGCCTTGCCGACGAGGTCCACGCGCGGCCGTTCGAGCCGGTCGCGACCCCGTCGCGGCTGAGCTACGTGGCGCTGCTGGTCGACGCCGAGCAGCGCGACGCGGAGCGGGCCCACCTCGCGCGGCTGCTCGCGCGCTTCGACCAGCCCGCTCCCGACGCCCAGGCCACGCACTTGCGGGCCGCGCTCGGGACACTGGCGTTGAAGTGGGAGCGCCACGGCGAGTTCTCCGGCTACACCGTCATCGCCCCGGGTGCCGACCCGGCGGCACCGTTCGAGCGCACCGCGGGCGAGCAGTTGCCTGCGGACTGGCTGCAGGCCCTTCCCGGGCGCACCGTGGTGGCCGCACACGCCACGCTGCTGCCGGCGCCCGCGGGGCACCCGCCGCACGTGGGCGACATCGCGCCGCTGTTCGGCGGCCAGACGATCGTCGGCGCCGCCATCGGCGAGGGGGTCGGCTACGCCTTCACCGACTTCCGCGTGCACGGCGACGGCTGCTCGCGGATGCTGGTGTACGACGTCGGCTTCAACCCCTACCAGGCCGGGCGGATGATCCAGCGCCTGTTCGAGATCGAGGCCTACCGGATGCTCGCGCTGCTGGCGCTGCCGATCGCGCGCCGCCAGTCGCCGCGCATCGTGGCGATCGAACGCGCGCTGGCCGGGCTCACCGACGGCATCGCGCGCGAGGACGGCCGCGAGGAGGAACTTCTGCACGAACTGACCCGGCTGGCCGCCGAGGTCGAGAGCGGCCTGGCCGCGAGCCAGTTCCGCTTCGGGGCCTGCCGCGCCTACAGCGAGCTGGTGCAGACGCGCATCCACGAGCTGCGCGAGACGCGGCTGCCGGGACTGCAGACGATCGAGGAGTTCATGGCGCGCCGCTTCACGCCGGCCGTGGGCACCTGCAACACCGTGTCGCAGCGGCTGCACGACCTGTCGGACCGCGTCGCGCAGGCCAGCTCGCTGCTGGCCACGCGGGTCGGGATCGCGCGCGAGCACCAGAACCAGCAGCTGCTGGCCTCGATGGACCGGCGCGCCAAGCAGCAGCTGCGCCTGCAGCAGACCGTCGAGGGCCTGTCGGTGGCGGCCATCCTCTACTACCTCGTCGGCCTGGTCGGCTACGCTGCCAAGGGCCTGCGCAACGGCGGCGTGCCGCTCGAGCCCGACCTGGTCGCCGGCCTCGCCGTGCCGGTGCTCGGCGCCGCCGTGCTGTGGGTGCTGCGCCGCAAGCGCCGACGCCTGCAGGGCGAGTCCTGACCCCACGTCCTACGCGGTCCCCACCCCGATGCGCCACGCCTACCCCTTCTCCGCGATCGTCGGCCAGGACGAGATGTGCCGTGCGTTGCTGATCGCCGCCGTCGACCCGGGCGTCGGCGGCGTGCTCGTGTTCGGCGACCGCGGCACCGGCAAGAGCACCGCGGTGCGGGCGCTGGCCGCGCTGCTGCCTGGCATGGAGGTGGTCGACGGCTGCGCCTACCACTGCGCGCCGTCGGCGCCGGCCGGACTCTGCGCGCGCTGCAGCGTGTCCGAACCCGGCCGGCGCAAGGCCCGGCTTCCCGCCCGCGTCGTGCCGGTGCCGGTGGTCGACCTGCCACTGGGCGTGACCGAGGACCGCGTGCTCGGCGCCCTCGACCTCGAGCGCGCGCTCGCCCACGGCGAGAAGCACTTCCAGCCCGGGCTGCTGGCGCGGGCGCACCGCGGCTTCCTGTACATCGACGAGGTCAACCTGCTCGAGGACCACCTGGTCGACCTGCTGATCGACGTCGCGGCCTCGGGCGAGAACGTGGTCGAGCGCGAGGGCCTGTCGATGCGGCACCCGGCGCGCTTCGTGCTGGTGGGAAGCGGCAACCCCGAGGAGGGCGAGCTGCGCCCGCAGCTGCTCGACCGCTTCGGCCTGGCGGTGGACGTCAAGACGCCGACCGACCTGCCGACGCGCATGGAGGTGGTGCGCCGCCGCGACGCCTTCGAACGCGACCCCGAGGGCTTCGCCGCGCAGTGGGCCGAGGCCGAGGCCGCGGTGCGCGCGCGCATCGTGGCCGGCCGCAAGCGGCTGCCCAAGGTGGCGTTGTCCGAGGCCGCGCTCGAGCGCGCCTCGCGCCTGTGCCTCGCTCTGGGCACCGACGGCCTGCGCGGCGAGCTGACGCTGGTGCGCGCGGCGCGCGCGCTGGCCGCCTACGAGGGCCGCTCCAGCGTCGGCGACGCCCAGCTCCAGGCGGTGGCCGCCCCCGCGCTGCGCCACCGGCTGCGGCGCAACCCGCTCGACGATTCGGACGCGGCCGTGCGCGTGCAGCGCGCGGTCGAGGAACTGTTCGGCGCGGCGGCCTGACCTCCGAGCGGGGCCCGAGCCGACGATGCACAGCCTCGGCGCCTGGACGGCAGCCGTGTTCGCGGCCGACCCGGCGGCGCTCGGCGGCCTCGCGCTGCGCTGTGCGCCCGGTCCGCGTCGCGATGCCTTCGTCGCCGCGCTGCGCGCGCGGCTGCCGGCCGGCCGGCCGTGGCTGCGGCTGCCGCTGCACGTCGACGACGACCGGCTCCTCGGCGGCCTGGACCTCGCCGCGACGCTGGCCGCGGGGCGCCCGGTCGCGCAGCGCGGGCTGCTGGCCCAGGCCGATGGCGGCGTGATCGTGGCCGCGATGGCCGAGCGCATCCCGCCCGCGCTCGCTGGGCGCCTGGCACTCGCGCTCGACCGGGGCGAGCTCTGCGGCGCGCGCGACGGGGCCGGGTCGCCGGAGGCGGCGGCATTCGGCCTGCTGCTGCTGGACGAAGGGGTCGAGGACGACGAACGCCCGCCGGGATCGCTGCTCGAGCGGATCGGGCTGCGGCTCGACCTGGAGACGGCCGAGGCGGTCGACACGCCGGCGCTGCCCCCGGTGCCGCCCGTGCGCGGCGGACACCGCGACTGGGGCGCCGTCGCGCTCGGGCCGCAGCACCTGCAGGGCCTGGTGGGCGCCGCGGCGGCGCTCGGTGTCGGATCGGCGCGGGCGGCCCTGCATGCGCTCGTCGCGGCGCGGATCATTGCGGCGCTGCAGGGCCGCGACCGGGTGCAGGACGAGGACGCCGCGCTGGCGGTGCAGCTGGTGCTCGCACCGCGCGCCACGCAACTCCCGGTGCCGCCGGCCGAGCCGGACGCGGAGGCGGCCCCCCCGGAGAGCGAGCCGCCGACGGCGCCTCCGCCGGACGACGCGCCCGCGGACGACCCGGCGACGCTGCCCGACGGTCCGCTCGACGACCGGCTGGTGGCCGCCGCGCTGGCCGCGCTGCCGCCGGCGCTGCTGGAGCGGCTGCGCGCGGCGCTGCCCGCGGGCCCCCGGGGCGGCAGCGGCGGCCGCCGCGGCGAGTGGACGCGCGCGCGCCAGCGCGGGCGGGTCGTCGGCACCCGAGCCGGCGACCCGCGCGACGGCGCGCGCCTGCACCTGCTGGCCACGCTGCGCGCGGCGGCCCCGTGGCAGCGCCTGCGGCGGGCCACGCGGCCGGATCTCGCCGCGCGCCCGCTGGTGGTCCAGCGCGACGACCTGCGGGTGGCACGGCTGCGGCAGCGCCGCACCACGACCACGCTGTTCGTCATCGACGCGTCGGGCTCCGCGGCGCTGCACCGGCTGGCCGAGGCCAAGGGTGCGGTCGAACTGCTGCTGGCCGACTGCTATGCCCGGCGCGACCGCGTGGCCGTGCTCGCCTTCCGCGGCAGCGGCGCCGAGCTGCTGCTGGCGCCGACGCGCTCGCTGGTGCGGGCGCGGCGCGCCTTGGCCGGTCTGCCCGGCGGCGGCGGCACGCCGCTGGCCGCGGGCATCGAGGCCGCACGCGGCGTGGCCGAGGGCGTGGTGCGCGGCGGCGGCACGCCGCTCGTCGTGCTGCTGACCGACGGCCGCGCCAACATCGCCGCCGACGGCAGCCCAGGCCGCGCGCGCGCGCTGCAGGACGCGCTGGCCGCGGCTCGGCGGCTCTCGGCCCAGGGTGCTGCCTCGCTGCTGATCGACACCGCGCCGCAGCCCAGCGAGCCGGCGCGCGCGGTGGCCTCGGCGATGCAGGCGCGCTACGTCGCCCTGCCCCACGCCGATGCGCAGGCGATGGCCGGTGTCGTCGGCGGCGTGCGCGCCGGCCTGGCGGGCGGGCCGCGTCGTGGCTGACGCCGCGATGGCGGCAGCAGGCACCGCCGCGCCACTCGCACACCCATTCGAGCATCGCGAGCGCGGCGGTCCGGTGCGCTGGCGCTGGCTCGAGTGGCCGGGCCCGCGGGCGGACGCTCCGCTGGCGCTGCTGCTGCACGGCACCGGCGCGTCGGCCGAGTCGTGGTCGGCGCTCGGCCCGCGACTGGCACGCCGCTGGCGCGTCGTCGCCCCCGACCTGCCCGGTCATGCGCAGAGCGCGGTCGAGCACGGCCGCGAGCTCTCGTTGCCGTTCATGGCGCGCGCGCTGGCCGGGCTGGCAGCCGACCACGGCTGGCGCCCACAGTGGCTGGTCGGTCACTCGGCGGGTGCCGCGATCGCGCTGCAGACAGTGCTCGACGGTGCATTCGCGCCCCAGGGCGTCATCGCGCTCAACGGCGCGTTGCTGCCGCTGGACGGCCCGGTCGGGCGCTGGTTCTCGCCGCTGGCGCGGGCGCTGGCGCTGCAGCCGCTGGTGCCGCACCTGTTCTCCTGGCACGCCCACGTGCCCGGGGTGGTCGAGCGGCTGCTGTACGGCACCGGCTCGCGGCTGCCCCCCTCGGCGGTTCAGCGCTACCGCCGGCTGGTCACCGACCCGGGCCACGCTGGCGGCGCGCTGCGGATGATGGCGGCGTGGGACCTCGGCACGCTGGAGGCCGCGTTGCCCAGCCTGCGGGTGCCGCTGCACCTCGTGGTCGGCGAGGCCGACCGGATGCTGCCGCCGGCGCACGCCGAGCGGGTGCGGGGTGCGCTGCGCTCGGCCCAGGTGCACCGCCTGCCCGGCCTCGGGCACCTCGCGCACGAGGAGGACGCCGAGGCCGTCGCGGCGCTGATCGAGCGCCTCGCCGGGCCCGCGGCGACGGGCGGCCCGGACAACGGGGCGCCGTCCGAAGCGCGGCCCGAAGCGCGGCCCGGAGTGCGGTCGGGAACGCCGTCGGGAACTGGGTCGGAGGCGGCGCCAGGCAAGCCGTCGCATCGGTAACCGGGGCCCCAACCGGGGGCGCAGTCGAGCGCGCCGCAGCGCGGCGTCAGCGGCCGGGTCCGGGCCGGATTGACCCGTCGACGACGGGGTGTCTATACTGGTTGACACACTGAGGAGTCACGCCGGTATGACAGCTGCGCGCGCCGAAGTGCCCCGCACCGGGGCCGCCGAGACGATCGATCCGGCGCGCCAGCGCGTCGAGCGGGCGTTGCAACGGGCCGTCGATGGCGCGCAGGCGCGCGGCGCTCCCCCGCGCCTGGCGGCCGCGCTGCGCCACGCGGTGTTCCCGGGTGGCGCGCGGATCCGGCCGCTGCTGTGCCTGGCCGTGGCGGGCGCCTGCGGCGACCGCGATCCCGACCTGACCGACGCGGCGGCGGCGGCCATCGAGCTGCTGCATTGCGGCTCGCTGGTGCACGACGACCTGCCCTGCTTCGACGATGCGGCGCTGCGCCGCGGCCAGCCGACGGTGCACGTCGCCTACGGCGAGCGCGCCGCGGTGCTGGCGGGCGACGCGCTGGTAGTGCTGGCGTTCGAGGCACTGGCGCGCGGCGCGCAACGCAACCCGGCGCGGCTGCCGGCGCTGCTGCAGGTGCTGGCCTCCCGCACCGGGATGCCGTTGGGCATCATCGCCGGGCAGGCCTGGGAGTGCGAGGACTACGTGGCGCTGCCGGACTACCAGCGCGCGAAGACCGGCTCGCTGTTCGCCGCCGCCACCGAGATGGGAGCGCTGGCCGCCGGGGCGGCGCCCGGCCCCTGGCGCGCCTTCGGCGAGCACCTCGGCGAGGCCTATCAGGTGGCCGACGACATCCGAGACGTGGCCGCCGACGAAGCCTGGCTGGGCAAGCCGACCGGGCGCGACATCAAGCTCGGCCGCCCCAACGCCGTCACCGAGTTCGGTGCCGCGGGTGCGCTGGCCCGCTTCGAGCAGCTGGTCGCCGATGCCGCGCACGCGGTGCCGGATGGGCCTGGCGCCGCGCCGCTGCGCGGCCTGCTCATGGCCGAGGCCGAGCGGCTGCTGCCGGGGCCGCTGCGCGCCCGCACGGCGCGGATGGCCGCCTGAACGCGGCGCCGTCGATGAACTCTGCCGTCACGACCGCGGCCGGCGCCCCTGCCGGCCTGCTCGACCGCCTGCGCGAGCGCTGGCGCGCGCGCCGCGACCGCTGGCTCACGAGCGGCCGCTTCCGCGAGCGCGCGAGCCGCCTGGCGCTGACGCGGCCGGTGGCGCGCCGGCACGCCCGCGAGCTGTTCGACCTGGTGTCGGGGTTCGTCTACTCGCAGGTGCTGCTGGCCTGCGTCGAGCTCGGCCTGTTCGAGCGGCTGGCCCGCGCGCCACTGACGGCGGACGAACTGGCCCGCGAAGGGCGGCTCCCGCTGCTCGGCGCGCAGCGCCTGCTCGAGGCGGCCGCCGCGCTGCGCCTGGTCGAGCGCCGCGCCGACGGTGCGGATGGTGCGCCCCGGTACGGACTGGGACCCCTCGGCGCGGCGATGGTCGACAACCCCGGCGTGGCGGCCATGGTTCGGCACCACCCCGTCTTCTACGCCGACCTGGCGGATCCCCTGGCGGCGCTGCGCAGCGAGCGCGGCGGGCAGCTGGCCGCGTACTGGTCGTACGCGACCTCGGCCGCGCCCGGCGCCCTGGCCGACGATGCGGTGGCGCCCTACTCCGAGCTGATGGCCGCCTCGCAGCCGCTCGTGGCCGGCCAGGTGCTCGACGCCTACCCGCTGCACCGTCACCGGCTGCTGCTCGACGTGGGCGGCGGCGAGGGCGTGTTCATCGCGCACGCGCTGGAACGCACGCCTGCCCTGCGTGCGCAGCTGTTCGACCTGCCGGCGGTGGCCGCGGCCGCCCGCGTGCGGCTGGCGCAGCGCGGCGTGCTCGAACGCGCCGATGTGTCCGGCGGCGACTTCACCCGCGACCCGCTGCCGCGGGGCGCCGACGTGGCCTCGCTGGTGCGCGTGCTGTACGACCATGGCGACGAGCGGGCGCTGCAGATCCTGCGCGCCGTGCGCGCGGCGCTCGCGCCCGGCACGCCGCTGCTGGTGGCCGAGCCGATGGCGCAGGTGCGCGGCGCCGAGCGACTGGGCGCGTACTTCGGCATGTACCTCCAGGCAATGGGCAGCGGCCGCGTACGCAGCGCGGCCGAGCTGGGTGCGCTGCTGCGCCAGTCCGGCTTCGGCGACGTGCGCGAGCTGCGCACGGCCGTGCCGCTGCAGGCCGGACTGCTGCTGGCGCGCGCGGCCTGAGCCGGGGCGGCCGCCCGCCCCCCCGGGCCAGGGGGTGCGCGGCACCCACCCGACCGGCCCGCTGCCTGTCGAGGCGCCGGCGGGCGGACGCCGCTGCCGGTATCGCACGATCCGACCACGGGATAGCCCGACGTAAATCCAGCTTGACACTTTGGCGTGTACGACTAGGATGACATCCGACCCGTCCGCCCATGCAAGCCAGATCCCCGCGTTCCCTCGTCCGTCCGGCCCCGGTCCGGCCTGCGATCCAGGAGGTGCGGCCATGAAGACCCAGGCCATCGTGCTCGAGCGGCCGCAGCACCTCGTGCTGCGCGAACTGTCGCTGGCCGAGCTGCAGGAGGACGACGTCCTCGTCGACGTCGAGTGGAGCGGCATCTCGACCGGCACCGAGAGGCTGCTGTGGAGCGGCCAGATGCCCACGTTCCCGGGCATGGGATACCCGCTCGTGCCCGGCTACGAGTCGGTCGGCAGGATCCGCGCCGCCGGCCCGAAGAGCGGGCACGGGATCGGCGAGCGCGTCTTCGTGCCCGGCGCGCGCTGCTTCGGCGACGTGCGCGGCCTGTTCGGCGCCAGCGCCTCGACCCTGGTCGTGCCCGGCGCCAAGGCCTACCCGATCGGCGACGCCCTCGGCGAGCAGGCTGTGCTGCTGGCGCTGGCCGCCACCGCCTACCACGCGGTGGCCGGCGGCGGCACCCGGCGCCCGGTCAACCCGCCCGACCTGATCGTCGGCCACGGCGTTCTGGGCCGCCTGCTGGCGCGGCTCACCGTGATCGCCGACTTCCCGGCACCCACGGTCTGGGAGACCTCGCCACTGCGCGCCGCGGGTGCCGCTGGCTACCCGGTGCTGCACCCCGACGAGGACCGCCGGCGCGACTACCGCCACGTCTACGACGTCAGCGGCGACAGCACGATCCTCGACCGCCTGGTCTCGCGCCTGGCCCCGGGCGGGGAGATCGTGCTGGCGGGCTTCTACAGCCAGCCGCTGTCCTTCGCCTTCGCGCCGGCCTTCATGCGCGAGGCGCAGATCCGCGTTGCCGCCGAATGGAAGCGCGCCGACATGCTGGCGGTGCGCGAGATCGCCGACGCCGGCCTGCTGCCGCTGTCCGACCTGATCACCCACCACGCCGCCGCAGGCGACTGCGAACGCGCCTACCGCACCGCCTTCGAGGACAGCCAGTGCCTGAAGATGGTCATCGACTGGACGGGACACGCATGAACAACGACGGCATCCCCGGCACCGCACCCGTGAAGTTCATGCAGGTCGAGCGCCTGCGCGCCGAGGCCGCGGTGGAGCCCGACCCGGTGCCCACCGGCGAGGCGAAGAAGGCCACGCAGATCATCGCGATCTACGGCAAGGGCGGCATCGGCAAGAGCTTCACGCTCGCCAACCTCAGCTACATGATGGCCCAGCAAGGCAAGAAGGTCCTGCTGATCGGCTGCGATCCCAAGAGCGACACCACCAGCCTGCTGTTCGGCGGCAAGGCCACGCCGACCATCATCGAGACCAGCTCGCGCAAGAAGCTGGCCGGCGAGCCGATCACGATCGGCGACGTCTGCTTCAAGCGCGACGGCGTGTTCGCGATGGAGCTCGGCGGCCCCGAGGTCGGCCGCGGCTGCGGCGGCCGCGGGATCATCCACGGCTTCGAGACGCTCGAGAAGCTCGGCTTCCACGACTGGGGCTTCGACTACGTGCTGCTCGACTTCCTGGGCGACGTGGTCTGCGGCGGCTTCGGCCTGCCGATCGCGCGCGACATGTGCCAGAAGGTCATCGTCGTCGGCAGCAACGACCTGCAG
>Ga0068877_10001628_pt1 | contig 18355 bp, 17 predicted proteins | sample NOAtaG_FD_66437 | JGI IMG/M metagenome (GOLD analysis project Ga0068877, IMG submission 66437) | Freshwater lake microbial communities from Lake Erie, under a cyanobacterial bloom - NOAA_Erie_Diel6S_1000h metaG | ecosystem: Environmental > Aquatic > Freshwater > Lake | place: USA: Ohio, Lake... | reverse complement strand
GCGAACGCGGCGAAACCCTCCCCGCCATCCGTACCATGCGCGAAATGCATGATACCCGCCACGCACGCCGCGCCGGTCCGCTCCCGCTCGGCTCCGCCCAACACCGCTGGCTCAAGTAATCCATGGCCGCCTCCCACGCCGATTGCTTCTTCCTCGCCTCAAGCGTCAATCTCATGGTGCCCCACCTCGGCGCTCCCAATTCCAACGACCCCATCGCCGGAACAGATGATGCCTGGACTGCCTTTCTCACCGTGCGCGAAGAGTGGATCGACTTCTGGCACAAACTCGATAAACCCGTCCTCGTCATGACCGGCGACCTGCATGACTCCTGGGCCATCCGCGTTACCGGCAAGGTCTGGAAATTCGCCGCCGGGCCACACAACTCCCAAAACCATCCCCTGCTCTCCGAAGGCAGCCACCCCTACATCGGGCGCTTCGATTCCCGCGGCAGGCCCTGCGCGATCCGTTGGTCGAGCTTCGTGCGCAACGAAGTCCCCTCCCGGCTCCGCTGGCCTCCCATCTATGCCGTCGCGCAAATCAACTATGTCTTTCTTCAATCCCGCCCCCGATAGCCGCGAGCGCTGGGTGGCCTACGAAAAGCCCCATGTGGTCATCCAGTATTACGATGGCGTCACTGGCGATCTGCTCCATGCCGAACCGGTGCACCGCTAGGCCCTGATTCCTATGGCCTGAACGCAAAAAAGAAGAGCACCAGACGGTGCTCTTCTTTCAACAGGTTTCAGCAGAAGGGAAAAGTTACTTGACTTCGACGCTGGCGCCGGCTTCGGTGAATTTCTTCTTCATGGCTTCGGCTTCGTCCTTGGACACGCCTTCCTTCACCGTCTTCGGCGCGCCATCGACGAGGTCCTTGGCTTCCTTCAGACCGAGCGATGTGATTTCGCGCACGACCTTGATGACGTTGATCTTGTTGGCGCCGGCAGCTGTGAGAACAACGGTGAATTCCGTCTTCTCTTCCGCCGCCGGCGCCGCCGCGGCGGCTGCCGGGGCGGCTACTGCGACCGCCGCGGCAGCGGCGGAGACGCCGAGCTTTTCTTCGAGCAACTTAACGAGTTGAGAGGCCTCGAGTAGGGTGAGACCCTGGATTTGTTCCGCGATAGCGTTGATGTCAGCCATTTTTTTTACTCCGATTGAGATTTCTAGTTAGGAATTGAACTTGTTTTCTTGCACGCCCTGGTCAATGACCACGGCCAGATTGCGGCCGACGCCATTCACGGCGGTGACCAGGCGCTGAGCCGGCGCGTTGATGAGATACAACAGCTTGGCGAAGATTTCTTCCTTCGATGGCATGTTGGCCAGGTCGGCGATGTCCTTGACCGGAACCACGCGCCCTTCCACATACCCAGCCTTAAAGGTGAACGTAGGATTCGCCTTGGCATAAGCAACCAGCGCCTTCGCCAGGGCGACCGGGTCGCCGGACGTGTAGGCAATCGAACTCATACCCTGCAATCCGGTCACGGCGGAAGCGATGGCCAAGCCGGCACTCGCCTTTTCAGCCAAGGTGTTCTTGACCACTTTGTAGCGGCCCCCCGCGCCCCGAACTGTCTTGCGCAGTTCATAATCCTGAGCGACGGTCAGCTTATCAAAGCCGGCGACAAACACATTAGGGGACTCGACCAAGGCTTTTTTTATCGCCTCGAAGTCTTTTTGCTTGTCAGCTTTATTCTTCATGCAGTGTGCTCCTTAACTCGCGATAGCCAGCTTCGAGCTGAGCTCGGAAACATCAATCGTGATGCCCGGCCCCATGGTCGAGCACAGCGTGGCGCTGCGAACGTACTTGCCCTTGGCAGCGGCAGGCTTGGCGCGAAGAACTGCGGAAATGAGGCTTTCGGCGTTTTCAACGAGCTTTTCTTTCGAAAACTCGATCTTGCCAACCGGAGCATGGATGACCCCGGTCTTGTCGACACGGAACTCCACCTTGCCCGCTTTCACTTCATTGACCGCGGTCGTGATGTCAGTTGTGACCGTACCCGTCTTCGGGTTCGGCATGAGACCGCGCGGACCTAGCACCTTGCCGAGACGCGCCATCGAGCGCATCATGTCGGGAGTTGCGATGACCGCGTCATAGTCGAGCCAGTTCTCCTTGATGATCTTTTCGATCATCTCATCGCCACCAAAGAAGTCCGCGCCAGCCGCTTCGGCTTCACGTACCTTCTCGCCGGAGGCAATGACGAGAACTTTCTTGGATTTTCCCAGGCCGTTGGGCAGGACCACCGTGCCGCGGACCATCTGGTCCGCATGCTTGGGGTCGACGCCAAGGCGCATGTGTACTTCAACGGTTTCGTTGAATTTGGTGAACTTGATTTTTTGAGCAAGACCAACGGCTTCCGCTACGGAATAAACCCGTGCTTCCACCTGCTTGGCTGCAGCCAAGTATTTTTTACCCTGTTTTTGAGCCATGATTCGTTTTTTCGAACGGTTTACTGCTGATACTGCTAAGGGGCGATGAGCGAGGGCCTCACCAGAAGGGGATACTCAGAATGGTCCAAACGGCTTCGAGCAACGCAAGGCTACTTTCAGCCTCCCAAACAGAGGGGGTCCAACTCTTCCAACATAGCAGACACCGCCCCGCCTTGACAAACCCGCGCCGTCTCGAACTCAAGCCGCCTGCCTCGCGCCTGATCCCAATACCAGCTCTTCCGCTTGCCGCTCCACCACAATCCACTTAACCATGAACATATCAGCTCCACCCTGGCAGGCAACAGATTCCCCTCGCTCAGCGATTAACCATGCTGGCCGGAATTATCATAGTTGTCGCTGTAAAACTTCTTGAAGACGGACTCGTGGATCGCCTGATCGCGCCCAAGCCTCATTGCCCGTATCCCGGCGGCTGCGCTCAAGAAGCAATCGAAAAGGAATTTAGCCATGACTCAACGCACCATACTGCTCCTTTTGATTCCCGCCTGGGAACTGTTGGCACAGGCCAATCTCGGCACCATCCTCGGTAATATCAGTGATTCCAGCGGAGCCGTGATTCCCGCGGCCCAGGTCACCGCCACCAACCTCGCCACCAACGATAGCCGCGGCGCCACAACCAACGAAACGGGTTATTACGAGATTCCGCTCCTGCCCCCGGGCCGCTACAAACTCGTCATCGAGGCGGCCGGCTTCAAGCGCGAAGAGCGCGCCAATATCACTCTTCTCACCGGGGAACGCATCCGCATTTCCGCCGCCATGCAGGTCGGCGCCGCCGCGGAAACGATCGAGGTCACCGCCGGTACGCCTCTCGTCAAGACCGACACCACCGAACTGGGCGTCGTCATCGACAACAAAAAAATTGTCGACATGCCTCTAAACGGACGTAACTTTATCCAGTTAATCGGGCTGCAACCGGGTGTCATCGCGGGCGGCGGCATGGGCGGGCGGCCTGGGATTCAGTATGGCGGCCTTTCCGTATGGTCCAGCACTTACAACCTCGATGGTACCGACGCATCTTTTATCGAGACCTCGACGCCCGGCGACGCCAGCGGCCTCTCGCTGGTCAATACCATCAGCGTCGAGAGTATTCAGGAATTCAAGGTTTCCACCAACGCATTCTCCGCTGAGACCGGCCGCGCCTCCGCCGCCGCCGTCAACATCATCTCGAAGTCCGGCACGAATCAATACCACGGCACGTTGTTTCATTTCTTCCGCAATGAAAAACTGGATGCACGCAACTTCTTTCTGACCGGTCAGCCGCGCCCGCCGCTTCGCCACAACCAGTTCGGCGGCAACGCCAGCGGTCCTATCCGGAAAGACCGTATCTTTTTCTTTGGCGGATATGAGGCGGTTCGCCTGCGCCGCGCCCAGGTCATTACCGGAAACGTTCCCACCCCCCTGTTGCGGCAAACGGCCCCGCAGGTTTTTCGCGCCGCCCTCGACGCCTATCCCGCCGACTTCACCCCCACCGCCAACCCCAACGTGGGCCTTCATCGCCGCAACAGCAGCTATCGCGACGACACCGACACTTATAACGGCCGCGTCGACGGGCTTTGGAAGGGCCATAACTCCTTCTTCCGCTATAACTACAACGACCTCGATCAAGCCCGCCCTCAGCTGATCCCCACCAACTTCCAAATTTTCCCGATCCGCTCGCACATCGCCACTTTTTCCGACACCTTCAACTTGACGCCAACAGTCGTCAACGAGTTTCGCCTTGGGTACAACCGCTCCTACATCAACCGCATCAACACGACTTTCCCCGGCGGGCAGGGCGGGCTCAACGTCGTCGGCCTGTTCCCCGCCGACTTCCAAAGCCGGCTGCGCTTCGCCAACAACTCCTACACCGTCGTGGACAACGTCTCGAGCGTTCGCGGCCGCCATACCCTGCGGGCCGGCTTCGAGATCCGCCGCGTCCAGTCCAGCCGGATTCAGCAACAAAACCCGGAACACAACTTCCCAAGCCTCGCCTCGTTTCTTGCCAATGATCCGGAAAGTGTGCGCGTGATTTACGGCAACCCCGGCGTCGGATTGCGCCAAACCAACTACGGCTTCTATCTTCAGGATGACCTGCGCGCATCGCGTAACCTCACCTTGAATCTTGGCCTGCGCTATGAATACTATTCCGTGTGGAACGAAGTCGCCGGGCGTTTCTTCAATACCGTCGGAGATCCCTTCGGCGCCTGGAACAAGCCGGGTGAGAAGATCTACCAGCCCGACCGCAATAACTTCGCCCCGCGCGTCGGTTTCGCCTATGACCTGTTCGGCAATCAGCGAACGGTGATCCGCTCCGGCATTGGCTTGTACTACGCTCCACTACCCGCGGCCCATCTGTATTCCCAGCCTTTCATCTCCCCAACCGTGCCGTTCTTCGATGTCATTGGCCGCGGCGATTTTCCCGGCCTCAGCTTTCCCTTTCCGCGTACCGCCATCGACAATCCAGGCAGCAGCAATAACATTCAGGGACGCACCATCTGGGACTACAATCGCCGTGACGAGTACAGCATTCAGTGGAACTTCAGCATCCAGCAGGCAATTGGTAGGGACATGGCCGTGCAGGCTACCTACGCAGGCAATCATGGCATCAACGCTTTCGCCACCCGCACCGCGAACAACTTCGACCCCGCCCTCAACCGGCGCCCGGTGTCCACGATCGGCGAGATTCTCGTCAATGAAAACGCGGGCCGCAGCTCCTACAACTCCCTGCAGCTTTCCTTCAACAAGCGCTACAGCAAAGGCTTTACCTTCGACGCCTACTATACCTGGGCGAAAGCCATCATTTATCATTCCACCGATGGCGGATTTCCCAGCCAAAGCATTCTGCAGGATCCCGATAACATCGCCGGATCACGCGGACTGAAGAGCGCCAATCCGATTCACATGTTCGTGATGACCGGCACCGTGGCCATCCCCACGCCAGACTTCGTGTCTGCCAGCAAGCCCGCCAGCCTCGTCCTGGGAGGATGGAGCGTTCAAAGCATCCTCAACATCCGCGGCGGCCTGCCGGTGAACATCTTCTCGGGCCGCGATACCCGCGGCAACCGCATCACCAACAGCCAGCGTCCCGACGCCGTTCCGGGTCTCGACTGGCGCTCGCCCAACCAGTCCATCTCCAACTGGATCAACCGCAACGCCTTCGCCTTCCCCGCGGCCCGCCAATTTGGCAACCTCGGATACAACACGGCTTTCGGGCCGGGCGTTTGGAATGCCGATGTTTCCGTATTTAAGAGCTTCCCGATCCGCGAAAAAACTCAACTACAATTCCGCCTGGAAATGTTTAATGCTTTTAACGTGGCCCGATTCGGAAATCCGGTCAATACTCTCACCAACCCGCTGTTCGGGCAGATCACCACAGCCGATAACCCGCGGGAAATCCAGTTGGCGCTCAAGCTCTACTTTTGATTGCCCCTCGCCAAGAGGACCGGGCGATGGGAGACCAGCGACTTCCGGATCGATCCCGCTTCCAATGTCTTAGCCTGCCAAGGGATGAGAGAATAGCGGGCAATGCGCACCTGGATTTGGATCGTTGCCGCCGCCGGCGCGGCGTGGGGCTTGGATTTGCGCGAGGCCCGAATCATCGATGGGGGCAACCGCGTAGCCGCCCAGGTACTCGCCGAAGAGGTCAAGCGGCGCACCGGCCTCGATTGGAACCAGGGCGCCGTCGAGGTGCGCCTCAAAACCGATGCCGCCCTCGGCTCCGAACAGTATGCCTTGCGGGTAGGCCCTTCTTCGATCGAGTTGAGCGCACAAGCGACGCGCGGCTTGCTCTATGCCATCGGCGCTCTGCTCAAGCGCCTGGATTACGCTCCCGGACAAGCCAGCCTGCCCGATGGATGGAGCGAAAACTCCCAACCCGAATACCCCCTGCGCGGCCATCAGTTGGGCTACCGCGCGACCGCCAATAGTTGGGACGCCTGGACTGTCGCGCAATTCGATCAATACATTCGCGATCTCGTCCTCCAGGGCACCAACGCCATCGAGAACATCCCCTTTCAAGACACCAAGGCCGCCCCGCTCATGAAACTCAGCCGCCGCGAGATGCACCGCGCCATGAGCGGCATCGCCGCCAAATACGGCATAGAGTATTGGGTCTGGGTGCCGGCCGACTTCGATCTCGCCGAGGCCGATAAGCGGGCACGGTTTCTGCAGCAGTTCGAGCAAATGGTTGCCGGGAGCGCCCGGCTCGACGGCATCTTCGTACCCGGCGGCGACCCCGGCCACAACCCCCCGGAACTCGTCATGCCGCTGCTCGAGGATCTCGCCCGCCGCACCAAAGCAAAAATCTGGCTCAGCCTCCAGGGCTTCAACCGCGAACGCGAGGACTCTGTCTACCGCTGGATCGCGGAAAAGAAGCCGCTTTGGCTGGGCGGTCTCGTCGCTGGGCCTTCCTCTCCACCCGTCGAACGAACCCGATTGGCCCTCGACCGCCGCTACGGGCTGCGCCTCTATCCCGACATCACCCACAACAAGATCTGTCAGCATCAGGTCCCTCACTGGGACCAGGCCTTCGCCCTCACGCTCGGCCGCGAGGCAATCAATCCGCGTCCGGCCGAGATGCGGCTCATCCATAACCGCTGGGCGCCCTGGTCGACCGGCTTTCTCAGCTACTCCGATGGCGTTCATGATGACCTCAATAAGGCCGTGTTCACCTCCCTCGCTTGGGATAGCCGCCGCCAGCCCCGCGACATCGTCATCGACTACGCCCGGCTCTTCTTCTCGAGCACCAATGCCACCTCGATCGCCGATGCCATCCTCGCCCTCGAGGGCAACTGGCGCGGGCCGCTGGTGACCAACGGCAATGTCGAGGGCACCCTCGAAACCTGGGACCGCCTCGCCCGCGAGATGCCCGAATTAAGCCGCAACTGGCGCTGGCAGATGAATCAGTTGCGCGCTGTCTATGACGCCTATGTCCGCCGCCGCCTCTTGCACGAACGGCAGCTCGAAGCGGAGGCCAATGCCGCGCTTCTCGCCCCCGATCCCAAGCAAGCCATCGCCCGGGCCCGCCGCACCCTCGACCGCTGGCCCGTGGCTCTCGAGCTCCGCGCCCGCATCGAACAACTTTGCGAAGCCCTTTTTCAGTCCATCGGCCTGCAGACCAGCGTCGAGAAGTATGACGCCAGCGGCGCCGAGCGCGGCGCCGTGCTCGATTTCATCAATGTCCCCCTCAACAACCGATGGTGGATCGAGGACGAATTGAAAAAAGTCGAAGCCCTCGCGGACCCGCATGCCCAGCTAGCCCGGCTGAGAGAAATCGCCCTCTCGGAACAGCCCGGGCCGGGGAGTTTCTACGACGACATCGGCCACGAGGAGAAAAGCCCCCGCGTCGATATGGGCGATGAGGATGAACCGCTCTTCTGGTGGCTCGATCAGGGTCGAAGCCGTCTGCGGCTTTCAGCTCAGACCACCATGTGGCCCCGGCGCGTGGTCTACGAAGGGCTTGACAGCTCGGGGCGCTATGAAGTCAAAACCGGCGGGCAGGGCCAGAGCCTGCTGCGCATCAACGGCGCCCGCGTCGAGGGCCGCAAACAGGGTGAATTCCACGTCTTCACCGTCCCGGTCGAGGCCCTCCGCGGCGGCCGCATCGAATTGCGCTGGGATGTGCCGCAGGACGAGAGCCACCTCAACTGGCGGCAACGCTCGCGCCTCGCCGAGGTCTGGCTGCTTAAGCGCGACTAGCCTCCAGTGCCCCGCATTGTGCTGTGATTGGGGTATGAGCAAAATCCTGCTACTGGCGCTGTGGTGCTGGACCGGATGGGGGCAGGGCTTGGTGCGGGAAGGGTCGCGGCATCAACAGTCATTAGAGAAGCTTTTCGCCACTCGACCCGGCAAAAACGACCCTAGGATGTTGTGCCGGGTCCTGCCTTTCCCAGCGCGGCCAAACTTCGAGTTTCAGTTTTGGGCCGGCTACGACATTGCCGTCCCGATGAAGCAATTTGAAAAAGAAGGTCGTGAGCGGCCCATGGCAATCGCCGTCAAGGTGACTCCCGATCAGCCGGGGGCCAAAGGCACTTACCTGTTCAGCCGGGCCGCCTTTCCGTCGAAGATTCCGCCGGAGCTTTGGGCGGTCAAGAACGCGGAGATGAACCTCGGCGGGGGATTTCTGGTCGGCATGGGAAAATACCAGGTGGAGTTGTGGGTCATGGATTCGGCCCAGCGTTCCTGCTACCGGAGGTGGAAGGTGGAGGCAAACGACACCAGCGTGCCCACCAAGATGAGCCGCAACGAAGTCAGGGACAGCGGGTTCGACAGCTGGGAGGGATTGCAAGGCGGCAGCGGAACGGTCAGCGTCTACGTGCATGCCGCCGCCTTTGTGCGGCGGCGCATCACAACCAAACTCTCGGCCTGGGACCGGGCCGTCCTGCTCGGGAGTCTGCGCAGCCTGCTTGAAGTCGGTGGCTTTGCCCGGGCGCGCGTCAAGGTGTTTCACCTCGATGGCAGGCGTGTCCTGTTCGAGCGGGAAGACTTCAGCAAGGGAGACTTTGAACAGCTGATGGATGTGCTGATGGGCCTGAATCTGGGTACCGTCTCCTATGAAACCCTGAAAGGCCCCAATGAAGAAGTGTTCCTGACCGGTTTGATGGGTGAGGAAGCCGCACGGGATTCCAAAAGCGATGCGGTCGTGTTCCTCGGGCCGACCTCACGCAGCGGGCCGAAGCTGTCGCCGCTGGCGCGCGAATTGAGCGGCCAATTGCCGCCGCTGCACTATCTGGCCCTTACGCCCTGGTTCAGCGTTGAATCCGACCTGATTGAGCGCTTCGTCAAGGCCGGGCCCGGCGGAAGGGTGCATGACGTCTATCAGCCAGCGGATCTGGCCAAGGGAATCCGCGAGATTCGCGGACGCTTGAATTAGGGCTTGACCGCGGGTGCCGCGGATGTGATGCAATGATGGCTCAGCTATGAACAGCACATGGGCACAGACATACGAGATGGGACAGTTGGGTTTGGTGGGCAGTGCGCTGGTGGCGGCAATCCCGATTTTCGCGCTGCTGGCGATGCTGGGGGTGCTGCGAAAACCGGCCTGGATGGCGGCGCTGACCGGGCTTGGCTCGGCGGTGGCCGTGGCGCTGCTAGGCTATGGAATGCCCGCCGGCATGGCCTTGTCGAGCATTACTTATGGAGCATCCTTTGCGCTGTTTCCCATTACCTGGATCATCTTCTGGGCCATCGTACTCTACCGCCTGACACTGATCACGGGCAAGTTCGAGATCATCAAGAACTCGATCGCCTCACTGACCAACGAGCGGCCGCTGCAGGCGCTGCTGATTGCCTTCGCCTTCGGCGCGTTCATCGAGGGGGCGGCCGGATTCGGCACGCCGGTCGCCGTAGCCGCGGCCATGCTCGTGGGCGTGGGCTTCGGCTCCTTTGAAGCTTCGGCGATCTGTCTGCTGGCCAATACCGCGCCGGTGGCCTTTGGCTCAATCGGGATTCCCGTGGTGACGCTGGCCGGAATCACCGGGCTGCCGCTCAATGAATTGAGCGCGAGCGTGGGCCGCATCTGCGCGCCCGTCTCCTTTATCGTGCCGGCCTATCTGATCGCGGCAACCGAGGGCGTGGCCGTGATGCGCAGAGTTCTCTTCCCTGCCCTGCTTTGCGGCGGCGCCTTTGCCGGAATGCAGTTCCTCGTCTCCAACTACCTCGGGGCACAGTTGGTCGATATTCTAAGTTCGCTGAGCGCGATCCTGGCACTGCTGGTCTACCTGGTGGTCAAGAAGAGTTCCTCGCTCGATCTGCCGCTGCGGGAAGTGCTCTATGCCTGGAGCCCCTATCTGCTGCTGGTATCGTGCGTGCTCGTCTGGGGCTATGAGCCCGTATCGAAGATGCTCAATGCCAGCGCACTGAAGATCGAGTGGCCCGGCCTGCATAACCTTGCCTTGCGCATGCCGCCGGTGATGACCAAGCCGACTGCTTACGCGGCCGTGTTCAACTTCAATATCCTCGCCGCGGCGGGCACTTCCTGCATGGTGGCGTCATTTCTCAGTGCTCTGGTGCTGGGTGTCAAGCCAGGGCAGTTTGTGAAGACAGTGGGCGAAGCCTTGCTGCAATTGCGCATGCCGACGCTGACCGTGTGCAGCGTCCTCGGCATGGCCTTCCTGATGAACTACTCAGGCGCGACGGGAACCCTGGGGCTGGCCTTTGCCGCTACCGGCGTTTTGTTCCCCTTCTTCAGCGCGATGCTCGGCTGGCTGGGCGTCTTTCTGACTGGCTCGGACACGAGCGCCAATGCGCTGTTCGGCAATCTGCAGGTGGTGACAGCCGGCAAGCTGGGGCTCGACCCGGTGCTGATGGCGGCCTCCAATAGCTCCGGCGGGGTGATGGGCAAGATGATCTCGCTGCAGACGATCGCGGTTGCCGCCGCAGCAACCAAGATGTCAACCGAGGATCAGGCCAAGCTCTTCCGGTTCACCTTCGGGCACAGCGTCGTGCTGGCAAGCGTCATCGGTGTAATCACATTTATCTACTCAAGGTGGTAAGCGGATGCTGACGCGGCGAAGTGTGCTGGCAATGCCGGCGCTGGCCCTGGGGGCCAGCCAGGTGTGCGAGATCGGCGATCGGCGTGAGCTGTTTGTCGACGGCTATCTGGTCGAGGAACTGCGCGGGGCGGAACTCCGGCTGGGACAGGCGGTGGAGGCCGGCGTGGCACTTCGCTTCGACCAAATCTGGGAAGGGCGTTTTTCCAATTACGTGACCATGCTGATGGCCGGGGAGGAATTGCGCGCCTACTACCGGGGTGTGCCGAACGCGGGTGCCGATGGCCGCGGAGCGGAGGTGACATGTGTGGCGGTGGGAACGAAAACGGGGGAGTTGACGCGGCCCGATCTGAGTCTGTTTCCGCGGCGTGGACCCAACGTGATCCTCGCCGGGGATCCGCCGCTACAGCATAACTTTTCCCCTCTGCGCGACCCGCGGGGCCGCTATCTGGCGCTGGCGGGAACGAGCAAGAGCGGACTGGTGGCCTATGAGTCCGGAGACGGGTTCCGATGGAAGAAACTGCGCGAGGAAGCAGTGCTCGAGGGCGGCGCCTTTGACTCGCAGAACGTCGCTTTCTATTCCGCGGCGGAGGGCAAGTATATTTGCTACTACCGGACCTTCAAGCGAATCGGGACAACGAACTACCGCTGGGTGTCGCGGGCCGTGAGCCAGGACTTTCTCAACTGGCGGATCGAGGGCGAGGTGGATTTTGCCGGGGCGCCGGCCGAACATTTGTACACCAATCAATTGGCGCCCTACTACCGGGCGCCCCACGTTTATGTCGGCTTGTGTGCGCGGTTCCTGCCCGGGCGGCAGGTCTTGACCGCGGCGGAAGCCAGGCAGACGGGCGTGGACCCGGGTTATTTCAAGGACAGCTCGGACGCAGTACTGGTGAGCGCGCGCGGCGGCCGCAGCGTGGATCGGAAGTTTCTCGAGGCGTTTCTGCGGCCGGGGCTGGGGCTGAAGAACTGGGTTTCGCGTTCGAACTATCCGGCTCTGAATCTGGTGCCCTATGAGGGCGAGCGGATGGCGTTCTATGTGGTAAGGGACTACGGGCAGGCGACGATCCATCTGGCTCGCTATGTGCTGCGCCTGGACGGGCTGGCAAGCGTGTCGGCGGGGTATTGGGGAGGCGAGGTGCTAACCAGGGTGCTGCGTTACGCTGGCCGGCAACTGGAGTTGAACTTCTCGACGTCGGCCCCGGGCGGGGTGAGGGTCCGCGTCGAGGATGAGCGGGGACAGACGCTGGCCGAGAGCGAAGAAATGGTGGGGGACCGTACTGCCGGGCTCGTGCGTTGGAAGGGGCGGACCGATGTCGGAGAGTTCGCCGGGCGGGCGGTGCGGCTGCGGATCGAACTCAAGGATGCCGATGTTTATGCCTTGCGCTTTGGCGGCTAGCGCCGCCAGGCCGGATCAGGGCGCGGGGGCCTGACAGGAGAACTTCACGCCGAGTTGCCACCGGCGCTGGAAGCCGGGCAATTGGGTGTTGGCTTCCGGGCTGAAGTACTTGACGCGGCTCGCGTCCTGCTTGAGGTGGCGGTCGAGGAAGGCGGTGATGAAGTGCTGGTTGATGGCATTGATACGGTCTTTGCGCCAGACCGGTTCCTCGAAGGATTCCTTGGCTTGAAAGTCAAGTGCGACGCCGTCAGGGGCGGGGTTGCCGCCGGTGTTGTGGCGCGCGTTCTCGAACACGAGCAGGCAGCGGTCCGAGGAAGTGGACCAGTTGTAGACTTTGCGGACGCCCTGATCGAAACCGGAGATATCATCCTGGTCGCCGACGATGAAGAGGGAGGGGAGCTTCAAGCCGCGGGCGGAATCCTGTGTCCAGGCCTCGGCGGGGGCCTGCGCGCCCCAGGGAGCGATTGCGACGATGGCCTTGAGATTCGCGGGGGTGGTCAGCTCCGGCAGGCCAAGGGCTTTGAGCATGGGAGAGTTGCGGTTGTAGGCGGCGCCGCCGCTGGCGAGCGCGCCGTAGCCGCCCATGGAATAGCCGATGATGGCGGCGCGAGTGGCGTCAATGTTCGGGATGAGTTTACCGGCACTGAGCGTTTCGAGCACGGCGAGTTGGTCAGGGGCGCGGTTGAGCAGCGTCGACTGGAAAGGGCCGACGGCGCCGAAGACGGAATCGGTATGGTCGATAGCGGCGACGATGTAGCCCTTGCTGGCGAGATTCTCGGTGATCCAGGTCATGAAGGTACGGGCGCCGGGATAGCCGTGGGAGACGACCACGAGCGGAAAGGTTTTGCCCGCCAGCGGTGGTGCATTGCGGAGAGCGCGGCCCGGGAAGTTGAACGACGGAGGCAGGCCGGGACGCGGAGCACGGCCGGCCATGGGGCTGGTGTAGGTGGTGTGGGGCTCAAAGCCAGCGGGGATTTGAGCCGGGTACCAGACTTCGACGGGCAGCTTGCGCGTGGCCGTGACCTCGACGGTGCGCACGCCGATCTCGTGGGCGCCCCAGGCGGCGAGTTCGGGAGAGTCGACGGGCGGGACGCTGTAGTAATGCTGGGCGAGAAAAAGCAGGGATAAGAGGATCATTCGGGTAAACGCTCCGGGGTTTCAAAGAGGTTGGCGCGGAACAGAACGCGTACGAGGCCATTGACATCGGGGACTTCGCGGGTGGGGCTTAAGAGGAAGAGGTTGGCCTGCTGCAAGGTGGCGAGGGCAATCAGGAGGTTGGGGGGATCGAACTGACCGAAGCCGGCCAGATAAGCATGAGGATTTTCGGGCAGCGCGGGGACCGCGCGGCGGGCGAGGTCGTGGCGGTAGAGGCTGACGAGCTCAAATTCGTGGGCGGCGCGGATGAGCTGGGTATTGGCGTTGTTGGGGACGGTCTGGTCACCGAGGGCGAGTTGGAAGAGGACGCGCTTGATCGGGCTGCCGTAGAGGGTGCCTTGTTTGAGGAGGGGGGCGAAGGAGGCGGGGGCGGCGGGAGCTTCCAGGGTGGCAAGCCGGTCGAAGACTTCGAGGAGCTGAGCCTGACTGGGGGTAATTGTGACAGCGGGAGCGAAGCGGGCGGGGCGGGGATCCGTGACGCCAACCAGCGAGGGATAGAAGGCGGCGACGTAACCAGAGAAGATGCTGGACAGGGAGGTGCTGGTGCGGGCGATCTCGCCGGCGGAGCCGCCGCCGACATTGAGGACGGCGGCATCAATGGAAGGCTCGATGGCGGTGAGCAAAGTGCCGTACATGGCGCCAAGACTCTGGCCGAGGTATTGAATGGAATTGGGGTTGAGATCGGGGATGCGGTCGCCGTCGAGGTCGATGTTTTGTTGGATTTCACGGACGAGTTTGGCGTAGTCGAGAGCGGTTTCGCGGAGGCAGGTGTTGAGGAAGTCGATGTTGCCAGGAGCGATGACGATACAGCCTTCGGCGGGATCGATAAGGCCATCGCCATTGAGGTCGCGTCCGCGTCCGTAGAGGGGGACTTCGGTGGCAGCGCCATCGGTGAACTCGAAGCGGATGCGGGAATTGGGACCTTGGCCGTGGCCGACAGCGTCGATGGCCATGACGACGGATTCGCCGATGAAGCCGGAGGAGAACAGCGTGGGTCCGAGCAGACGGCTATCGCCGAGGCCATGACCGATGAGTTTGACGGGCCAGCCGGCGGCGGGCTTGGGACTGTTGGGGAGCCAGGCGTGGACGCCGATGCGTTCGCCGCGGGGGGACTCATAGGTGAGGAAGACGAGGCGGCGGAGACCGAGTTGGGTGAGGAAGCCGGCCTCGGCGGGAAAGGGGACATCGACCAAGGGGGCAGCGGGGTCGGCGGCGATCTGGGTGCGGGCGCGGAGGGCGCGAACGCTGGCGAGATCGATGGGGTTGTCGAGATCGCGGCGGAGGGAGCCGGCGGGGCCGAGGCGGCGCTCGAGCAGAGGGCGGGTGATGTTGGCGGTATGGAAGCGGGCTGAGGCAATCTCGCGAGCGCCCTCGGTGACGACGATGCGGTAATCACGGTCATGATCAAGGGGGTCATCGGGGCGGGCGTAGAGGGTATTGTTGACGGGATCCCAGGCGAGGCGGCCGACGGGCATCCGATAGCCTGCGGGGTAGGTGGGGAAGGCATCGGTCTGGCGGGAGGCGCCCCATTCGATGAAGATGCGCTCGCGCCAGAGGTCAGCATTGACGGGGGCGGAAAAGCGGATGGAGAGCAAGGGATCGAGACCGAAGCCGTCGAGGGCGGCCAGGGCGGAACATTCGGGGCAGGGGGCGGCTGGGGCGGGACGATCACCCGATGGTGATATCGAGAGAATGGATTGCGCACAGAGGCTAGAAGCAATCAGCAAGAGAAGCATTCGGGCCATAACCTATAATGAATGAAAATGAAAGGCGTAGTCTTGGCGGGCGGCACGGGCAGCCGGTTGTTCCCCCTCACAAAAGTAACAAACAAGCATTTGATGCCCATCTATGACAAGCCAATGATTTATTATCCGATCCAGACGATGGCGGATGCGGGCATAGACGAGATCATGGTGGTGACGGGAGGGAGGAACTCGGGAGACTTTCTGCGGCTGCTTGGAAACGGCAAGGATTTTGGCCTGAAGCGGCTGAACTATGCTTATCAGGAGGGGGAAGGGGGGATTGCGGACGCGCTATCGCTGGCGGAGCATTTCGCCGACGGGGACAAGATTTGCGTGATCCTGGGGGACAACATCATTGAGGGCGACATCCGGAAAGCGGCCGATGCGTTTCGGAGTCAAGAGCGGGGGGCGAAGATACTGCTGAAGGAGGTGACGGATGCAGAGCGGTTCGGGGTGGCGGAATTTCGCGGGGACAAGGTGATCGGGATTGAAGAGAAGCCGATGCGGCCGAAGTCGAACTACGCGGTGACGGGGATCTACATGTATGACGGGACGGTGTTCGATAAGGTGAACAAGCTGGTGCCGAGCGACCGCAATGAACTGGAGATCACGGACGTTAACAACTTCTACATCCATGAGGGAACGATGACGTTCGACTTTCTTGAGGGATGGTGGACGGACGCGGGGACATTTGAGTCGCTGCTGCGGGCTGGGAATCTGGTGGCGCAGAGCCGGATGAACCAAGGATGAGCGAGTTGAAAATCCGGATGCCGGATGCGTGGCCGGAGGCCAACAAAAAGGGGATTGGCCAGATCGTCCGGAGCAGCGGAGACAAGGGTCTGATAGTGGGAGTACGGCTCGAGGCGTATGAGCTGTATCCCGATGACCGGGGTTATTTTCTTGAGGTAGCGCGAATCGGGCAGGGGCTAGCAGGAGGGTTTCCGCCGGGGACGACGCAGGTTTCGACGGCGCTGAGCTATGCGGGGACGATCAAGGCCTTTCATTATCATCGGGAGCAGACGGATTTCTGGGTGCCGGTGATGGGGGTGTTTCAAGTGGGTCTGGTGGATTTGCGGGAGGATTCTCCGACCTTCCGGCAGCGGAATACGATCTATTGCGGTGGGCTGAAGCCGATGCAGGTGCTGATCCCTCCGGGGGTGGGGCATGGGTACAAGGTAGTGAGTCCGGAGTCGGGGATGTTGGTTTACGTAACCGACAGGCATTACAATCCGGCGGATGAGGGGCGGATTGCCTACAATCATCCGGCTATAGGCTACGATTGGGAAACACAACACAAATGAAGATTCTGATTACGGGCGGAGCGGGCTTTATCGGGTCCGCATTTGTAAGGATGGTGATGGGCTCGACGGAGCACCGGGTACTGAACGTGGACAAGCTGACGTACGCGGGGAACCTGGAGAATCTGGCTGAGGTGGCGGAGGGGGAGCGGTATCGATTCCTGCGGGCCGACATTTGTGAGGGGGAGGCGATGGAGGCGGCGTTCGCGGAGTATCAGCCGGAGGCGGTGGTGCACTTCGCGGCGGAGAGCCATGTGGACCGGAGCATCCTGTCGCCGGAGCCGGTGGTGGGGACGAATTTCATGGGGAGTTTCCGTTTGCTCGAGGCGGCGCGGCGACATGGGGTGAAGCGGTACGTGCATGTATCGACGGATGAGGTGTACGGGAGCATCGCGGAGCCGCATGACGCGGACGAAGATTGGCCGCTGGTGGCGTCGAGTCCGTATTCAGCGTCGAAGGCGGGGAGCGACCTGCTGGCGTTGAGTTATTGGAAGACGTATGGGATGCCGGTGATGGTGACGCGGGCGTCGAACAACTATGGGCCATATCAGTTTCCGGAGAAGCTGATTCCGTTGATGATTTCCAATGCGCTCGAGGATCAGCCATTGCCGATTTATGGGGACGGGATGCAGGTACGGGATTGGTTGTATGTGGACGATCATTGCCGGGCGATACAGGCGGTGCTCGAGAGCGGCCGGGCGGGCGAGGTTTACAACGTGGGGGGGAGCCGGGCGCTGGCGAATGTGGAGGTAGTGAAGCGGATCCTGGCGATTACGGGCAAGCCGGAGAGCCTGATGGTGGGGGTGAAGGACCGTCCGGGGCATGACCGGCGTTACGCGATTACGAGCGAGAAGGTGGAGCGGGAGACGGGATGGCGGGCGCGGGTGGAGTTTGAGAAGGGCTTGGAGGAAACGGTTCGTTGGTATAGCGAGAATCGGGAATGGGTGGCACGGGTGAAGAGCGGGGCTTACCGCGAGTATTACGAGAAAAACTACGGGCAGCGCTGAGCCAGAGACGCGGCGAGGGTGAGAGGTGTGGGTGGGCGTAAGGATTTCAGTGCGCGGCTGGGTTGGTAAGTTTGCTTTTGTTACAAGGGTGAGTTGGCTTTGGGCGCGGCGGAGGCGGAGGGGGGCGAAGTGGAGTTGGATGCCGGGTTGGGCGCTGAGCCATGGGACGGCGAGGAAGAAACGGGAGCGGGTGCGGCGCATCTCGTGGAGGGGGAGCGAGGTGTGGATTACACACAGCTTGTGGATGGTGAACATTTCGTTTTGGACTTTGGCGGCGATGGGGGAGGCTCCGCTGGAGTTCGCGGAGTTCGCGGAGTTCGTTGAGGGCGGGGCCGGCGCGGCGTTCGTGTTGGGCAGCGATGAGGGAGAGGCGTTCCATGAGGCGGAAGGGCTGGGCGAGGAAGAGGGCGAAGCGTAGCGCTGGAAGGTTTCGACCACGATATGGGCACCGGGGAGGCATTCGGCGAAGAGGGGCTGGCGGAGCGGAAGCCAGTGGTGTGTCCGGAGGAGCGGTTGCGGTTTGGGCAGGGCTAAGGGCGGGAGGCGCGGGGGTATGGGTGTGTGATCGAGGGGGTGAAGTGAGGGAAGCGGAAGGTGGGGGGCGAAGCCAGGGCGGGGGGCTGGCTTCGCGCGGAGACACGTGGGGTGTAAGCGGCGGGAGTAGAGCATGCGGATGTCAAGGAACGGGGGCGGGCGGGTGTAGAGCGGCGCGCCGGGGAGTGGAGGTTGCCGGATGGGTTCGAATTCGAGCCGTTCGGATATGGGGCTAATGGGTATTGGGTTTCTGGTTGGGGTTGTTATTGGCGGCGGCTTCCTGATCGCGGCGGGCGAGGTATTGGTGGTAGATGAA
>Ga0068877_10001625_pt1 | contig 18387 bp, 20 predicted proteins | sample NOAtaG_FD_66437 | JGI IMG/M metagenome (GOLD analysis project Ga0068877, IMG submission 66437) | Freshwater lake microbial communities from Lake Erie, under a cyanobacterial bloom - NOAA_Erie_Diel6S_1000h metaG | ecosystem: Environmental > Aquatic > Freshwater > Lake | place: USA: Ohio, Lake... | reverse complement strand
TGCACCTCTATGAGATGATGACCAACTGGCTGCTGGAGAACCTGTAACACCGGACACCGTTGGCAGGAACTGCCTTTGACCGCCCCCGCCACGGGCCCCATTGCCAGTTCCCCGCCTTTCCTACCTTGGCGCACCTCAACCCTCTCATTCCTTCATGAGCAACTCCAACGCACCGACCATCGGTCACCCACCCGGACTGTATTGGCTGTTCGCCGCAGAGATGTGGGAACGCTTCTGCTACTATGGCATGCGGGCCCTGCTGCTGTTGTACTTGGTGAAATCGCTGGCCATGGGCGACAACAAAGGCTTCGCGGTCTACGGGGCCTACACCGCGCTCGTGTATGTGATGCCGGTGATCGGAGGCCGCATCGCGGACCAGATCCTGGGGTCAAGGTTGGCTGTATTGCTTGGAGGCATATTGATGGCCATCGGCGAATTCATCATCGTAGGTGGCACGGAAATGCTGCTCTTCTGGGGCATGGCCGTGATCATCGTGGGTAACGGCCTGTTCAAGCCGAACATCAGTACCATGGTGGGTAAGCTTTACGCGGACGGCGACAACCGGAAGGATTCCGGCTTCACCATCTTCTACATCGGCATCAACCTGGGCGCGTTGTTGGCCACAACGGTGTGTGCCGAAGTGGGCAACATCTACGGTGCCAAGTACGGTTTTGCGCTGGCGGGCATCGGCATGCTGCTGGGGGTGATCGTGTTCCAACTGGGTAGCAAACACTACGCAGAAGTGAGCGCCCCACCTTCACCCGCTACTTTGTACAAGCCCAAGTACGGCCCACTGAGCCCCTTCAACGCCGTGCTGGTATTGTGCGCCGCACTCATTCCTGTGTTGTACTTCCTGTTGCGCAATACCACCATCGCTGGTTATGTCCTGTTGGCCGTTGCGGTGTTCGTGATCGGCAGCTTGATCGCACGCGGGTTGAAGGATGGAAAAGTGCAGTTGGATAAGATGTTCGGCTTCATCATCCTCATGCTCTTCAACGTGGTGTTCTGGGCCTGCTTCGAGCAAGCCGGCAGCAGCCTCACGCTCTTCGCGGACCGCAACGTGGACAGACACGTATTCGGTTGGGAAATGGGCGCCGCCACCACGCAGTTCTTCAACCCGGCCTACATCCTCATCTTCGGTTCCATCTTCTCCATCATGTGGGTGAAGCTGAAGCAGATGGACAGGGACTTCAGCATCCCGATGAAATTCGGCCTGGGTATCCTCCAGCTTGGCCTGGGTTATCTGGTGATCCTCATCGCTGCACCGCTGGCCGTGGAATACCAAGTTCCACTGTGGACACTCGCACTGCTCTACATGTTGCACACCACGGGTGAATTGTTCCTCTCACCGATCGGCCTGAGCATGGTGACCAAATTGGTACCGAAGGACATGACGGCAACGGCCATGGGCGCTTGGTTCCTCAGCATCGCTGGGGCCAACTATGCAGCCGGTATGCTTGCTAAATTGACAGGTGCTGAACATGGCGCAGGTGAAGCCGAAGTGTTGGACAAGGCCGCTAGCTTGGCCACCTACGTGGATGTGTATAGCACCATGGGTTACGTCACCGCTGGGATCGGTCTCTTCCTGATGGTGGTGAGCCCGCTGGTGAACAAACTGTTCCACGGCATCCGATAGGCATCGCGCATGTCCAACGCCACGCTAAAGTCCGGTAAACATCCTGCCGGCCTGCCCTTCCTGTTCCTCTCGGAGATGTGGGAACGGTTCGGGTATTACCTGATGATCGGCATCTTCCAATTGTACCTCACGGACCCGCTGTCCACCGGTGGATTGGGGATGGACCGCAAGGATGCTGCGGACATCTACGGCACCTTCATCGCCCTGGTGTTCCTCACCCCTTTCATCGGGGGGCTGCTGGCCGACCGCGTGCTGGGCTATTCGCGTTCCATCTTCCTGGGTGGTGCGCTGATGGGCCTGGGCTACATCGGCCTGTCGCTCCCAGGCATGACGGCGTTCTATGTGTCGCTGGGCCTGATCATCCTGGGCAACGGCTTCTTCAAGCCCAACATCAGCACCCTGCTGGGCAATCTCTACAACGATCCGCAGTACAAGGACCGGAAGGACAGTGGCTACAACATCTTCTACATGGGGATCAACCTCGGTGCGATGGTGTGCAACCTGTTCGCGGCCTACATGCGGAACAAGTACGGCTGGGGCGAGGCCTTTGCCACGGCAGGTGTGGGAATGTTCATCGGCCTGATCGTCTTCGCCGTGGGACTGAAGCACTACCGCCATGCGGATGTGCGCAAGCCGGCCCAGAAGGAGGACATGAGCCTTCAGCGCGTGTTCGCCACGGTGTTCCTGCCGGCGATCATCGTGGGCATCGGTGGATGGAGCCTGCCGGGCAACGTGTTCGGCAGCGACAGCACGGACGCGTTCATCTTCGCCACGATCCCGGTGATCATCTTCTACGTGGGCCTGTACATCCGGGCCAGCATCGAGGACAAGCGCCCGCTCGCGGCCCTGTTGAGCATCTTCGCGGTGAGCATCATGTTCTGGGCGGTGTTCAAGCAGAACGGAACGGCCCTTACCACTTGGGCACAGTTCTACACGGACCGCGAGGTGCCCGCTGTGGTACAGCCGGTGACGGAGTCGTTGTACCTGGCCGAGAAGGTGGTGAACAGCCCGGATTCAGTGACGGCCTATGATGCCAGTTTCAAGGTGGTGAAGGTGGATGGCCGGGAAGTGAAGGAATGGAGCAAGCCGGTGTACTTCAAGAACCTTCAACCGGCCTTGGCGCCACCCGAAGGGGCTACGATCCATCTCTTCAATACCGAGCTGTTCCAGAGCATCAACCCGCTGTGGGTGATCCTGCTGACACCGCTGGTGGTGGGCTTCTTCGCCCTGTTGAAACGGCGTGGCAGGGAACCGAACACGGCCACCAAGATCGCGTGGGGCCTGTTGATCTCAGCCCTTTCCACCCTGGTGATGGTGGCGGCAGTATATGTCTGTGAGAACGGTGCCATGAAAGCCTCCAGTTGGTGGCTGGTGGCCTGCTATGGAGTGGTCACCATCGGCGAACTCTTCCTGAGCCCTATGGGACTGTCACTGGTGAGCAAGGTGAGCCCCAAGCGACTGACGGCCCTGATGATGGGCGGCTGGTTCCTGAGCACTTCGATCGGCAACAAGCTCAGCGGTATCCTGGCCACGCTGTGGGATGGTTATGCGCACAAGAGCAGCTTCTTCCTGGTGAACTTCGCCCTGCTGGGCGCCGCAGCCATCGTCATGTTCCTCATGCTGCGCTGGCTGAACCGGACCATTTCCGAACACTGAAACCGCCATGTCGCAACACCTCACGCTCGACCAGATCCGCAACTTCGAGGGCAAGTACCCGAAGCAGCTTTGGGCACTGTTCTTCACCGAGATGTGGGAGCGCTTCTGCTTCTACGGCATGCGGGGCATGCTCACGGTGTTCATGGTGAGCAACCTTGGCCTCGATGACCCCACGGCCAACCTGCAGTACGGTGCCATACAGGCGTTCGTGTATGCGTTCACCTTCATTGGTGGCGTGTTCGCCGACAAGATCCTGGGATTCCAGAAGTCGTTGTTCTGGGGTGCGCTACTGATGATCGTCGGCGGTCTCGTTGTGGCCATGTCGCCCCAGGAGTTCTTCTACATCGGCATCTGCTTCTCCATCATTGGTACCGGTTTCTTCAAGCCGAACATCAGCACCATGGTGGGGCAGCTTTACCACACCAACGACAGCCGCCGCGACGCGGGATTCAGCCTGTTCTACGCCGGCATCAACGTGGGCGCCCTGCTCGGGGGCATGATCATGGTGTACGTGGGCAAGTACCACAGCTGGAGCTGGGCCTTCGCACTGGTGTCCGTGGTGATGACCATCAGCCTCGTGAACTTCATTCTTACGCGCAAGAGCATGGGCCCCATCGGCCTTAGCCCCATCCACCCGGATGTTCCAGCGGGCAAGCGGAAGTTCATGGAGATCGCCACCTATGTCGGGTCGCTGATCGCCATCCCCTTCATCCTCTTACTGGTCACGAATACCCGATACACGGACCTGTTCATGTACATCATCGGTCCGGCCACTCTGGTCTACCTGGGCTGGGAGATGCGCAAGTTCAACACAGCGGAGAACAAGCGTCTTGCAGCAGCACTCGTCTTCATCCTGTTCTCCATCCTGTTCTGGGCCTTCTTTGAACAGAGCGGTGGTTCGCTGAGCCTGTTCGCGCTCAACAACCTGCAGCATTCCCTGCTGGGCATCCCCATGGACCCCAACGTGGTGAACAACAGCTCGAACTCGCTCTTCGTGATCCTGTTCGCCGCACCGATCGGCATCCTTTGGGTATGGCTGAGCAAACGTGGCATGGAGCCCAACAGCGTGGTGAAGTTCGGATTGGGCTTCCTGTTGCTGGCACTGGCCTTCTACGTATTCTACGCCACCATCTTCTTTGCCGATGCGGATGGCGTGACCTCGCTGGACGTGTTCACGCTGGGCTACTTCGTGATCACCTTCGGTGAACTGTGCCTGAGCCCGATCGGCCTTTCCTTGATGACCAAGCTATCCCCCCAAAGCGTGCAGGGCCTGATGATGGGCATGTGGTTCCTGGCGAGCGCCTATGGGCAGTACGTGGCCGGTCTGCTCGGGGCGGGCATGAGCACGGCCGACCCGAACGCCAGCAGTCTCGACAAATTGGGGGCCTACACTGACGGATACCTCCAGTTGGGTGTTTATGCGCTGATCGCAGGGTTGGTGTTGCTGGCCATTTCCCCGTTCGTCCGCCGACTCATGCGCGGCATTCATTAACGATCGCGTTCCGGCACGGTCTTCGCTTACCCTGAACCTCATTCCCCTTGCGATGCGCCACCTTCTGTTCGCACTGACCCTGGCCCCACTGGGCCTGTTCGCCCAGAGCACGACCAAGCCCGCTACCGCGCCTGCCACGGCCACCAAAGGCATCAAGTGGGTCACCATGGAAGAGGCACAGGCCTTGACCAAGAAGACCCCCAAACCGTTGTTCGTGGACGTGTACACCAGTTGGTGCGGCCCGTGCAAGATGCTGGATTCCAGGACCTTTAGCGACCCCCGCTTGGCCGAATACGTGAACAAGCACTTCTACGCCGTGAAGTTCAATGCCGAAAGCGGCGACCCCGTGATGTTCAAAGGCCAAAAGCTGGAGAACCCGGACTATAACCCGGCCAACACAGGGGGGCGCAACGGCACCCACCACCTCACCTATACCATTGCCAATGTGAACGGGCGCATTGCCTACCCCACAGTGGTCTATTTGGACAGCGACCTCAACGTGCTCGCCCCGGTGCAGGGATATATGACCCCGGACCAGATCGAGCCGATCCTGGTCTACTTCGGCGAGGGCCATTACAAGACCATGGACTACCAGACCTTCATGGGCACTTTCAAGGCCAAATGGGCCGCCCAGTAAAGGTTTCCGATCGTTCAAGGAAAGGCCTGCGCAAGCGGGCCTTTTCTCATGAATGAACATCACGGCGCCCGGTATGTTCTTTGCTAACTTCGCACCCGATCAAACAAAAAACACCTCAATACGGCAGCTGAGATGAGCGAGAAAGCGCAGGTCATCCTCGATGGCAAAACGTACGAGTTCCCCATCATCGTGGGCAGTGAAGGCGAAAAGGCCATTGACATCAGCAAGCTGCGCGATGTGAGCGGGTATATCACCATCGACCCCGGATACAAGAACACCGGTGCCACCCAGAGCGCCATCACCTTCCTCGACGGTGAAGAAGGTATCCTGCAGTACAGGGGCTACCCCATTGAACAATTGGCCGAGAAGGCATCCTTCATGGAAGTGGCCTACCTGCTCCTGTTCGGGGACCTGCCCAACAAAAAGCAGTTGGAGGAGTTCGAAGGGAACATCCGCTACCATTCCTTGGTGCACGAGGACATGAAGCACTTCTTCGAGTTCTTCCCGAGCAACGCCCACCCCATGGGCATTCTCTCGGCGATGGTGAACTCGCTGAGCACCTTCTACCCCAAGAGCCAGGACCCCCACCGTCCGCAGAAGGACGTGGAGCGTACGATCTTCCGCCTGATCGCCAAGATGCCAACGTTGGCGGCGATCAGCTATAAGAACAACCTGGGCCACCCCTACATGTACCCCAACAACAAGCTGGGCTACGTGGACAACTTCCTGCACATGATGTTCGCCCTGCCCACCGAGGAATACGAGGTGGACCCGGTGGTGGCCAGTGCCCTGAACACCCTGCTGATCCTGCACGCCGACCACGAGCAGAACTGCAGCACCAGCACGGTGCGCCTGGTGGGAAGCAGCCAGAGCAACCTGTACAGCGCGGTCAGTGCCGGCATCGCGGCCCTATGGGGTCCATTGCACGGCGGCGCCAACCAGGAAGTGATCGAAATGCTGGAGACCATCCGCAACGATGGAGGCGACATCCAGAAGTGGGTGAACAAGGCCAAGGACAAGAACGACCCCTTCCGCCTGTTCGGTTTCGGTCACCGGGTGTACAAGAACTTCGACCCCCGCGCCAAGATCATCAAGAAGAGCTGCGACGATGTGCTGGGCAAGCTGGGTGTGAAGGACCCCGTGCTGGACATTGCCAAGCAACTGGAGGAGATCGCCCTGAAGGACGACTACTTCATTGAGCGCAAGCTGTATCCCAACGTGGACTTTTACAGCGGCATCATCTACCGTGCCATCGGCATTCCCACCCGCATGTTCACTGTGATGTTCGCGCTGGGCCGCCTGCCCGGTTGGATCGCCCAGTGGAAGGAGATGGTGGACAACAAGGAGCCCATCGGTCGCCCTCGCCAGATCTACACCGGTGCGACCAAGCGCGACTATGTGAACTTGAAGGACCGCGGCTGATCGCAACGGTCATGAACCATGGCGAAGGAGGTGCGAAAGCGCCTCCTTCGTTCGTTTTACTGACCTTGGTCATGTTCGCCTGACCACGCTTGGCGGAAATTCGCTGCGAACCACAACGCTTATCATACCATGACCACCGCCACCAAGGACCGGACCACCAAACATCTTTCCGACCTCCATTTCGAACACAAGGTGTGGCTGAACACCCTGCAGTTCTGTAAGGAGGAGATCAGCATCTTCGAACATCGCATGGAAGAGCTGGTGGCCCGCAACACCGACAAGACGCTGCTGGCCGAGCTGGAACACTTCCAGAACCAGTACATCCGTGAGCGTGAAGTGATCGACGAACTGCGTCACGGCATCAAGGAACACGAGAACTTCCTGGAGAAGGAAATGAAGGAACATCCCGTGGCCATTGAGCACCGCGCCTTCGGGGACCATGCCGAACTGCGCGACCGCATGGTGACCTTTGAAAAGCTCTACCGTGAGCTGAAGGAGGAGTTCTACCGCTGGTTGACCAAGGTCATGTAAGCAGCTCTCCACGATCATGAATGCGAACAGGGGCCTCAATGAGGCCCCTGTTCGCATTCATGACATGCGTCACCTGAATAAGCGACGGAAGTCATGGACAAGGGTTTGAGCAAGGAATAGGTTCGCACAATGACATTGATCTGATGTGTGCTAGGGACGTGGTCCGAACGCACATTCGGTCCGCCCAAAGGAGACACCTGACCAATGGACCCTTTACGAAGTGACCGATCTACAACCGATCTGAAAAGACCATGAAGCTCATCCTCGTACCTACCGACTTCAGCGCACCCGCCGACCATGCCGTGGAGGCCGCCGCCCAGCTCGCCCAGAAACAGGGTGCCACGGTCCACCTGATCCATTCGGTCGATGTGCCTGATACCTGGCAGGACGCCCGTTTCAGTAATGCCGTATTGGCCACGAAGCCCTTGAAACAGCAACAGGACCTGTACCCCGAGATACGTGCGCGTGTGGGTGAAGCGAGACAGATGCTGGAGAACCGGTCACAACGGCTTGCCAGAAAGAAAGTGAAGGTCACCTACCATGTAGCGGCCAACGTGGCCTGGCAGGATATCACCACGATCGCCCGGGACCTGAAGGCCGACCTTATCATCATGGGCACACACGGTGCCGGGGCCATGAAAGAGGCCCTGATGGGCAGCAATACCCAACGCGTGGTCCGCCTCGCTGATGTGCCTGTCCTGACCCTGCGGGATGCTCTTCCCAAGCGCATCGCCAACGTGGCCTTGCTCCTGGACCCCTTGGAGCCTGGCTTGGAAAAAACCATCCACGGACTTCTGCGGCCATTGGAGGGGCAACGAACACGCCTGCATTTGGTCCGGGTGAACACACCCAACGGCTTCCAGGACACGGACACCTCGCTGGAGCAATTGCATAAACTGGTCCGGAAGCTCGAACCCACTTGTCTCGTCCATGTGTGCGATCATTATTCCGTAGCGGAGGGTGCTGTCGCCTTCGCGCGTCGTGAGGGAATGGACTTGATCGCGCTACCCACCCATGGCCGACAAGGGCTCCGCGCCATGCTCAATGCGAGTGTCGCAGAGACCATTGTGAACCATTCACCCGTGCCGGTCCTCACGATGAAGGCATGATCGCCGGAACTGTCATTCAGCGAACGAACATGTGCTCAATGTCCATCCTTCATCGTTCCGGAACCCAAGAAACCCTTCGTAGTTGACGCATAGAACCACCTTTCAGCTTCGAGCCAATGGTGAACTTCTTGTCCCAACAACTGACAAAGATCAGTTCCGGACTTTTTCCGGGCGTGTACGTTCGCGACTTGACCGCTTTCCCGTTGTTGGAGAAGGCCGATCGAACATGACCAAGACCCCGGGACCGATCACGACCATCGAAGAGCTGGTCAACGAACTCTGCAAAGGGGCCGGACGGAAGGGCTATTTGGAGATCCTGGACCGGATCGCCATTCCCGTGGAGGATTTCGAGCCCTATTGCCGCTGGAACGACAAGCACTATACGCGCAATTGCATTTCCAGGACGGCAGACTTTGAATTGCTCCTCATCTGCTATGAGCCAGGGCAGCGTACGAGCATCCACGACTACTCCACAGAAGAAGCCTGGGTGCATCCGCTCGTAGGTTCCGTGGTCGAGGAACGCTATGAATTCATCCCAGGACAGCCGATAAGGAAGGTCTCGTCGTCCAAGCTGGACCTTGGGTCCTTCTCGTACCTCCACAACGGCAAGGGCATACACCGTTACATCAACACGGAGAATGGGAGGTCCATCACCCTGAACCTGTATGCGAAGCCCTTGATCAAGTGGAAGGTGTACGACGCAGGCTCGGGCGAACCCCAGGATGGATTCCCGCTCGCGAGCTGAAATAGGTCGTTCCTGCGATCTACCCTATTTTTCGGACCGTGACAGGTTCCATCTTCAGTACAAGCCAGGTGGCGGAGATCGCCGCCATGCTGTTCAGCTCCGCTGCGGAAGGGCTGGTGGTGGTCGATGGTACCGGGGCCGTCCGCCTGTTGAACCCCCGCATGACCGAACTGTTCGGGTATATGCCCGATGAATTGCTGGGCAGGCCGATCGAGGTACTGATCCCATCCGCCAAGCGCAGCCACCATACACACCTTCGAGAAGACTATGTCCGATCGCCCCACAAACGGCCCATGGGCCTCGGGCTCGAACTGATGGGCGAGCGCAAGGATGGCAGCACCTTCCCGGTTGAGGTCAGCCTGAACCACTTTGTCATTGGCCAGGACCGTTATGTCATGGGGCTTGTGACCGATGTGACCCAACGCAGGGAGGCCGAGCTGCAGCTGCAGCGCACCAACGATGAACTGGAGGAGCGTGTCGATCAACGCACAGCGGAACTGCGTGAGGCCGAACGGAGCGTGCGCGAAGCCCTGGAGGTCGAGAAAGAACTGAACGCCCTGAAATCGCGGTTCGTGAGCATGGCCTCCCACGAGTTCCGCACACCCTTGAGCACGATCATGAGCTCGGTGGACCTCATCGCCCGCTACAGCGATGGGCCGCAACACGAGAAGATCGAACGGCATGTGGCCAAGATCCGGAGCAAGGTGCGCGAGCTCACCGCCATGCTGAACGATCTCCTTTCGCTGGACAAGCTTGAACAGGGCATGGTCCGGTGCAATCCCAGCGAGATCGATGTGGTGCACCTCTGCATTGAACTCGTGGAGGAACTACGCAGCCTGACCAAACCAGGACAGGAGGTGGACTACGACCACCATGGCGACGAGCGTACCCTTTTCCAGGACCAACAGATGCTGAACCACGTGCTGAGCAACCTGGTCCAGAACGCCATCAAGTACACCCCCGAGGGCAAGCGTATCAAATTGGCCACCACCCTCTCCGATGGAATACTGTCCATCTGCGTTCAGGACGAAGGCATCGGCATTCCCTTGGAGGACCAGCAGCACCTGTTCGAGCGATTCTTCCGGGCCAGCAATGCCTTTACGGTACAAGGGACCGGCCTGGGGTTGAACATCGTACGCAAGTACCTGGACCTCATGGGAGGCCGGATCGACTTTACCAGCGAACCCGGAAAAGGAAGCACCTTTACGGCCACCTTGCCCCAACACCATCACCATGAAGACCATCCTGCTCATTGAGGATGACAAGGACATGCGGGAGAACACCGCAGAGATCCTTGAACTGGCCAACTACAAGGTATACAAGGCCGAGAACGGTAGGAAAGGCGTGGAGATCGCCCGCAAGCACATGCCTGATCTTGTGCTTTGCGATATCATGATGCCCGAACTGGACGGGTATGGCGTCCTGCACATGCTCGGTAAGGACCCGGCCACAGCGGAACTACCATTCATCTTCCTGTCGGCCAAGGCCGAACGAAGCGATGTGCGCAAAGGCATGGAACTGGGGGCGGATGATTACCTGACCAAACCGTTCGAGGAGAGCGAGCTGTTGAATGCGATCGAAGGACGGCTGAAGCGCAGCGACCTGTTCCGAAAGGGCTACGACCAGAATGTCGAAGGCCTGAACGGTCTGCTGGACAATGCCCGCGGTGTGGGCGCCCTCCAGGAGATCACCAGCAACCGCAAGACCAGGACCTTCGCCAAAAAGGAGATCATCTTCCATGAAGGGGATGAACTGCGGTCGGTTTTCTTCATTCAGCACGGAAAAGTGCGCACGTTCAAGATGAACAACGAAGGGAAGGAGCTCGTGACCGGGCTTTACAGCCAAGGCGACTTCCTGGGATACATGAGCGTGCTCGAAGGTGGAAGGGTGGCAGAGAGCGCCGAGGCATTGGAAGAGTCCGAAGTGGCCTTGATCCCAAGGGAGGAATTGCTGGCCCTGTTGTACCGCGATCGCGATGTGAGCATCCGCTTCATCAAGATGCTGAGCAAGGAGGTACGGGAGAACGAGGAACGATTGCTACAACTCGCCTACGCACCTGTGCGCCAGCGCGTGGCCCAAGCCTTGGTGCGGTTGCACCGGCGATATGGCGGCGGTTCAGAGCATGACCTGGGCGTACGTATCAGCCGGGAGGACCTGGCCACGATGGTCGGTACCGCTACGGAATCACTGATCCGCACCCTCACGGACCTCAAGGAAGGCAAATTGATCGAGGTACAGGGCAGGGACATCCGGATCAGTGACCTGACCGGACTGGAGCGCCTGGCCAATGCATAAAGAATTTCGCGCGTGCAGCGCAACGCCTACGACCTGTTAAATTCGCATCGACAGAAACCCACTCATGAAAAAGCCCATCGGACTCGCTCTTTGGCTCCTCGCTTTCCTCATTCCCTTCCGCTTCGCGTTGCTGGATACCAGTGAACTGCAAACCCCGGAAGGTGCCGAGAACGTCAAGGGGCTCATCAGCTTCGTGGCCATGCTGGCCCTGCTGTTCATTGGCTATGCCTTGGTGGACGGTAGCAAGGCCACTACCCCGAGCAACGGGCACGGTCACTGAGCCATTTCCTCCTCCTTTCCGCTTGCACATGTCCCATATCCTGTTACCCACCGACTTCAGCTCCAACGCGTTGAACGCAGCAACGTATGCGGTGCAGCTCTTTGGCACGGAAGGCAACACGTTCACGGTACTGAACAGCTACATGTTGCCCCACGGTGCGGCAAGTTCCATGTGGAGCATTGATGGGCTGCTGGCAAAGGAGGCGCAGGAGGGCATGGACGATTTCGTGGCCAGGATGAAGGTCGCGCTACCCGGTATGCGCTTGGAACTGCGCACGGCCGTTGAACATGGCGATCTGCCCAATGTGGTAGCCCGTTTTAGCCAGGATGCGGACAAGCCGCAATTAGTGGTGATGGGCACACAAGGGGCTTCCGGGTTGAAGGAGGTCCTCTTGGGAAGCAACACCGCCGACGTCATCAAGCAAGGTAGCTTCCCCGTTCTCACCGTTCCGGAGAACACGAAATACGGTACGCCCAAAAGGATCGTGATCGCGGATGATGGCGGCCCGATCGACAAGGCGTCCATCCAGGTGCTTGTTGATATCGCACGTTGGTCAAAGGCCGAAGTGCTGATCGTCCGCGTGATCAATGAGGATACCACCGTCGAGCCTGGCGCCCCCGATGCACGGTTTGATGAGCTTTTGGGTGCCATCCCCCGCTCACACCACTACGTGAGCGGTGAGAACGTGATGCAGGCCCTGAACGGTTTTGCCGACCAGAGCGATGCCAACATGGTGGTGGTGATCCACCGCCAACGCAGCATCTTCGAACAGCTGTTCCATACCAGCACGGCATCCAAACTGGCCATGCACACCCACATTCCCATGTTGGTGCTGCTGCAAAAGGCCGACTGATGGCCGGCCCTACACTGCGCGGAGGTCTGCCCCTGTTCTCGTTCAGGGGGATCAAGGTGTTGGTGCATTGGTCCTTTCTTCTACTGCCGGCCTGGATCATCATTTCCGGACTCTCTGATGGTGTGCCGTTCCAGCAGCTGCTGGCGCACGTGGGGCTCGTGCTCGTGGTCTTCATCTGCGTGGTGGTGCATGAGTTCGGGCACGCGCTCACCGCACAGCACTATGGTATACGGACACGGGACATCACCCTGTTACCCATTGGTGGCGTGGCGAGCCTGGAGCGCATGCCCGAGGACCCGAAACAGGAGTTCTGGATCACGATCGCAGGCCCGCTCATGAACCTCATCATCGCAGCGCTCGCTTTCCTGGTGATCGCCATTACCGGTGTTTCGCTCTTCTTCTCGGACCTTCTGCTGGGCGCCACCACCTGGACGAGCGTACTGTCGTTCGTGCTCATGGCCAATCTCTCCTTGTTCCTGTTCAACCTGGTGCCGGCCTTTCCCATGGACGGTGGGCGTATCCTGCGATCGCTACTGAGCATGCGGTTGCCACGCGAACGCGCCACCGATATTGCGGCACTCGTTGGACGCCTGTTCGCCGCCGGCTTTGTGATCGCCGGGATCTCCTGGGGGCAACCGTTCATGGCCCTCATTGGCGTGTTCGTGTTCTTTGCCGCCGGTTCCGAAGCACGCAGCGTGCGCCAGAAGGCCCGATTGGAAGGCATCACTGTTGGCCAGGTGATGCGGACCCGTTATTGGTCGCTCCAAGGCACGGACACTGTCCAACGGGCGGTGGATGATCTCCTTGCCGGTGGCGACAGCGTATTACTTGTAATGCAAGGCCCGTCACTATCGGGTATCCTGGTCCGTGAGGACCTTGTGGGCGCATTAGAGAGCGGAAGACAACAGGATGTCCTTCAAGCGCTCCCGCTGCGTCCGGTGCCTGCTCTGTCTCCGGAGGAAGGGGCACACAAGGCGTTCCAACGCATGGTGCTGGAGGGCCACCCGGTGCTACCTGTGCTCGCCGAAGGACGTGTGGTAGGTATCATGGAGCCGGAGAACCTGGCGGAATACCTCCAAGTGCAACAAGCCGCGCGCAAGAAGGCCTGACCCGCTCAGCGCTTCGGTTTCGGATCGTGAAGGGTGAACACCCTGGAGATGTTGAACCCGAAGTGGATGCCGCCATCGGCCCATTGCTCGGTGGTCTCCGTGATGTAGCCCCGCTCGAACATGGCCAGCGAGTTGGTGATGTGAAGTTGGAACACGTGGCCACCTGTTTCAATATCGAAGCCCAGCGAGAACGAATTCCGATAGGGCAGTTCACCCAATGCCTGTTCCTCCTCCGTGGGGATGGGGATCTGGCCCGGAAGAACGTAGAAATACTCCGCGTTCAGGGCTACACGTTTGCTGAGCTTGATCCGCCCGGCTCCGCTGATGTGGAAGATGTCGTTGGTCTGATCCGCCTTCTCCACGAGGTTGATGTGCACCAATCCGGGATCGAGCTGGAAGGAGACCGACTCGCTGAACTTGCGCCCCAGTACCATCTGGAACGAGTAGGCCATCCGATGTGAGAAATAGAACGGGCGTTCCTCCTCGGGATAGGGCCACAAGGTGGACTGAGGAATGCCGTTGATGGACGTGGCCGCCACGAAGGCCAGTGTGACCGGCATCGTGCATCCCGCATCGCATTGACGCAGCACTTTGTATTTCACGAAGCCATCATATGTCTTCTGGTAACTGCTGCGGCCAATGCCGATCATCAGCCGGTCGGTGAGGCCATAGTCCAATCCAAGGCGGATGGTGGCCTGGTCCAGTCCCCATAGCTCGTTCGCACCTCCGTTCAAAGGACCGAACCGGTGACCGATCCGGAAATCAAGCACGCCATGGGCGGTGTTCTCCAGGCTGTGTGCATTGATCACCCGTGTGGCCTTGAAGGCGGCCGTTGTGTACTCTGGACCTGACTCCTCTTCGCCCAATAACTTCAACAGGTCCTCTTCCTGGGCATTGGCCGTGCTCAACAGCGCGAGGACGACAGGCAACAACAGGTATCGGCTCATCGGGGAGGTCTAAGCGGTGTGCGGGATGGAGTCGATCACATACGGGTGTAGTCCATGCGTACCCTAATGGCGATCTGCTCCGCAATGTTCTTGCGCACCGTGCCCGGGATCTTGATGCCATGGTCCTCGGGGCGCACCATGAAGTCGCTGGAAGCCTTGATCGTGCCGTTGGCCTCCACCGTCAATGTGCCTTTGGTCTTCACGGGTTTCGTTACGCCATGGATGGTCAGGTCTCCTTCCACCATCACCTCATAGGTGCCGGGTTTCTTCAACTGTTCTGCGGTCACGCCGGTCATCTTCCCCTTGAACTCGGCCTTGGGGAAAGTGTTGCTCTCCATGTAGTTCTCGTTGAAGTGCTCCTGCATGAGCGCCTTCTCGAACTCGAAGGCCTTGATGAGCACAGCGAACTGCAGGGCGCCGGTGGTGGCATCCCACACGCTGCTCACCTTGTGGTTGTTGCCTTCGATGTTCTCCATGGGGGTCTCGGAGAAGAAGACGATGTGTCCATTACGCGTGCCAAAGCGCTCCTGGGCGGAAACGGTCACAGGAAGAAGGAATGCAGTGATGATGGCGATCTTGAGCGTGTTCATGATGTCCGTTGTTTCGTTGTGGTTCCGTTGGGCTTGGCGCAGCGTTCCATGCCTTGCCAATTCATTCGTTCGTTGTTCAGGCAAGCCTCATTGCGAAGCGGCGCAGCGTGTTAGTAACACATCGCTACCCAGCATTTCCAATAGACCATCGCCCTTCTGCATTCCTTTACAGATGCCCTTCACCTTTACAGTGGCTCCGGACCGCCAGTCGATGGGCAGTTCCGAGTTGGCGAACTCGCATACCACCCCGGCCATGGGATCACCGGTCTCCAGGATCACGTTGGTCTTGCTATCGCCCACCGGTTCGATGGCACGGATGGTACCTGAGACCTCAATGGCCTGCTCCTTCTCACCTACGAAGCGTTTATCCGCAGCGGCCTCATCCGTGGAATAGGCAGCGAGCAGGTCGGTGGCCGGTATCGAGGTGACCGTTCGCATGGCATCCGCGCCAGCATTGCCCCGGCTGTACTCCATGTAGGCATAGGTCCCTCCACCGATCACGGCAACGGTCCCCAGAACGGCGATCATGATCTTTGGTCTCATGGCTGGTTCAGTTCTGAAGTGCTCCGGCATCGATCCAAACCTGGAGCTGTTGGATGTTACAGTTGGGCATTTTACCCGATGGCGGCATGAAGCTGGGGGTTCCCTGGATGGCCCTGGCCTCTATGCGCCCCTGGTCCACCTGGGCCTTGAACGCGCTGTAGGTGGACAGGTCCGGTGATTGGGCGCCAGTGACATGGCATCCCGGTGTGGCACAGCGTGACTGCACCAACGGCTGTATGGTGCCGCTCCAGGTCACGTTCGTGGTGTCGCAGAAACTGTTCGGATAGAGCACCTCCTCCTTGTCGTAATAGCAACCACCAAGCACCAAGGCCAGGATCAGTGAGGTCGTCAAACGGATGGTCATCGGCGTGGTCATCAGTTGTTGGGGGCGCCCGCATCGATCCAGATCAGGAACTTACGGACCTCGCAGGTGGGCATGATGGGACTGCTCGGAGGCATGGGGATGCCCGCCGGATCATGGGTGACGGACCGGGCAAGGCGACCATCAACGGCTACCGCATTCACACCGGACCATGTGCCAAGGTTGATCCCACCTTGCGGGGTACCGCCACTATGGCAACCCAGGCAACGCTGCTGAATGAGCGGTACGATGATGCCGGAATAGGTGACATTCAGCGTATCGCACACAGAGGAAGCACAACTGTTGTTCTGGGCACCCTGCTGGATCCAGGTGTTGATCAGCGCGATCTGCGATGCGGTCAAGGGCGCCTGGGGTGGTGGGGGCATCACGTTGTTCGGATCACTGTCCGTGATCGCGTCCATCAGGTCCCCGTCCTGCACGATGCCGCTGTTCATCAATGAACTGTAGTCCGTGATCTGGATCCAGTCATTGTCGTCCGTGGCCGTATTGTGGCATCCCGGAATGGCGCAATTGCTGATCAGGATCGGCAGCACTTGTTGCTGGAAGTAGACCGTGTTCGGGTCGCAAGTGGTACCCCCTCCTCCACCTCCACCATTGCCCCCATCGGTCACCTCTGGCCCACTAATGGGTTCATGCTGGCAGGCGCCCAATCCGATCACCACGGAAAAGGTGACCGCACCAACCTTCATTACGTTCTGCAAGGTCCTTTTTTGCATGGTGGGTCGGTTATTGGTCCAGGTCTCAGCGCTGATGATGCCCAAAGATCGGCCCATCATCCTGTTTGCCATCGGAGTTTCCGGACGAACCGGGATAATGAGCTGACGAACCGGGCCTTGGAGCACCTGGCGATGTTGGAAGTACAGGGAGTTCCTCATGATCAAGGAGTTCGGCCAAGATCACAAAGACGTTCAAACGCCGGTGATACCGCTGGACCTGGTTCAGCCGGATAATGGCGCCCAGAAGCCGATCGCGGCCAAGAGAAAGCAGTTCGCGCTGATCCGAAGCATCCAGATCTTGAAAGCGGTCAAACGTGTGCGGGTATTCCATGACGCGATGGGCACATTGGTCCGATCCTTCACCATGAGGACCTGTACGGGTGCCAAATTGGGCCATCGGGGCATGCACGGCCCTAAGCCTGTGGACGGAACGGGAAAAACGCCGGATGAAGCAGGAGGACCGGTCAACGGCCGGCGAGCCATCGTTTGAACTCGGCAGAGCGCTCACTGCTCACAATGGCATCATCCTCGTAAGGAGGGTCCAGCACCACCTTCACACGGCTCTTACTGTAGGCAAGAAGTTCGCGGATGCTGTGCAGGTGTACGATCAATTGGCGGTTCAACCGAATGAACATGCCCGGATCGAGCTGTTTCTCCAACTTGTCCAGACTCTCCTCCAAAGGGAGGTCCCTGCCCTCCCTGGTGCGGAGGAAGGTGTTCTTCATGAGGGAGTGGACGTAGGCGATCTGGTCCGGCTCAACCACCTTGAAATGTTCGCCATAGCGTATCAGAAAACGTCGCACAGGTGCCGAAGGCTTGTCGGCATCAGTCCGTGCGAGGGCCGAATGATCACGTACGACCATCCCCTTTCGGGCCCGTTGCAAGGCCTGTTGAAGGTCCTCGCGACGGATCGGCTTCAATAGGTAATCCAGTGCGTTCACGCGGAAGGCCCGCAAGGCATGCTCATCGAACGCCGTAATGAACACCACCGGAAAATCGACCTGAGTACGCTCGAAAATGGCAAAGCTCTCCCCGTCAGCCAGTTGAACATCCATCAAAGCGAGGTCCGGCGGAGCGTTCGCTTCGATCCATTCGACAGCACTGGAAATGGACGGCAGATCGGCCAACACCTCAACATCGGGGGCCAACTCGGAAAGCAGCTTGCGCAACCGCTTGACCGCTGCCTGCTCATCCTCTATGATCAGTAACCTCATGCGCTTGGACCTACCAAAGGTATGGCCACTGTGAAACGACCCTTGTCCCTGTCGATCACGATCGGTCGCTCGGTAAGGGCCTGGTAGCGTCGTTGGATGCTATGCAATCCGAATCCAGTGGACCGCGGCGATGTTGTACGAGGTCGGATCGTATTGCTGACCAATAGGAGATCGCCCTCGGACCGGATGGTCACGACCAAGGGGTGCTCTCGGCTCACCACGTTGTGCTT
>Ga0068877_10001624_pt1 | contig 18391 bp, 11 predicted proteins | sample NOAtaG_FD_66437 | JGI IMG/M metagenome (GOLD analysis project Ga0068877, IMG submission 66437) | Freshwater lake microbial communities from Lake Erie, under a cyanobacterial bloom - NOAA_Erie_Diel6S_1000h metaG | ecosystem: Environmental > Aquatic > Freshwater > Lake | place: USA: Ohio, Lake... | reverse complement strand
CATCTGATGCGGGAAGAAGGGCCGAGGGATGAGGGTTGAGGGCTGGGGGGGGCGAGGGTGAAGACCTGAAAGCCAAAGCCCGAGTCCTGAGAATCTGAAAACCACGAAGCCCCGGACCCCCTTGGTCCGGGGTTTTTCGTTGTTGGAGCAATAACCGGAGTTCATGCCGCGTTTGCATTATCGACCATCGCCAGAGCGTGGTCTGCCAAGGGCGGGCGGGCCAACTGAGAACCGAACACCTCGGGCGGGTTGACCAGAGTCGAAGAACAAGGAGTGCCGCCGAATGAACTGTGACCAGAAGAGCAACGGACCGAGAGTGGAGATGAGCCTCGGGATGATGGTGCGTGGGATATCTGCGGGGTTGGTGACGCTTTGGGCCCTTGCGGGCTCGAGCGTGAGTGCGGCGTTGCCGCCGGTGCCCGTTCCTCCCGGGAATCCGATCACCGAGAACAAGCGCGTGCTGGGCAAGATCCTCTTCTGGGATGAGCAGCTCTCAACCGGCAACACGATGTCGTGCGGCTCGTGCCACCTGCCCAACCGCGCCGGCGCCGATGCGCGTGAAGGCCGCCACCCGGGGTTTGACGGCGTGCTGAACACCGCCGACGACATCCTCGGCTCCCCGGGCGTGATCAACTCGAACTCCGACAAGGACTATGTGCGCGACGCGATCTTCGGCGTGAACGCGCAGGTGACCAACCGCACCGCGATGCCGGTGATCAACGCGGTGTACTCGCCGACCGGCTTCTGGGACGGGCGCGCCACCGGGACATTCCGTGATCCGCTGACCAACGCGATCATCCTGAACAACGGCGGCGCGCTGGAGAGTCAGGCCGCGGGCCCGCCCTTGAGCGATGTCGAGATGGCGCACGACGGCGTGAACTGGGGCGAGGTGACGCAGAAGCTGTCGCGGAGCATGCCGCTGAACCTTGCCACGAGCATTCCCAGCGACGTCGCGACGGCGCTGGCCGACCGCCCGACGTACCCCGAGCTTTTCTTGCGGGCCTTCGGTGATCGCCAGATCACCCCGGCGCGTATCGCGCTGGCGATTGCGACCTACGAGCGCACGCTCATCAGCGATCAGTCGCCCTTCGACCGCTTCGTCGCGGGCCAGACCACCGCGATGACCCAGGCGCAGATCCAGGGCATGAACGTCTTCAACTCGCCCGGCGCGGCGTGCAACGTCTGCCACACCGCTTTCCAGGGCCCGCCCGCGCCTCCGGGGACTGTCGGCTCGGGGATTTTCTCGAACTTCACCTTCCGCAACATCGGTCTGCGCCCGCCGGCGGAGGATCTCGGGCGCCAGCTCGTGACCAACAACCCCGCCGACCGTGGGCGGTTCAAGGTGCCCTCGCTGCGCAACGCGGGTCTGCGCCGGAACTTCATGCACAACGGACAGTTCAACAACCTCACCGACGTGATCCGCTTCTACGCACGCCTGCCCGGTGCGGCCCCGCGCTTCAACGACAACCTCGACCCGGTGGTGGCGAACATCAATCTGCCGCCGTCGCCGCCGCCGCCCGCGCCGACCTCCGCCGCCGCTTTGCAGGACTTCATCCAGAACGCCCTGACCGACCCGCGCGTGGCGAACCAGACCTTCCCCTTCGATAAACCCACGCTCTTCGCCGAGCGACCGGGCGATCGCCCGACCAGCCTCGGCGGCGGTGTCAGCGGCAGCGGCAACATCCTCCCAGTCATGATCGCCGTCAGCCCGCCGATGATCGGCAACCTTGAGTTCCGCATCGGGCTCTTCAACGCCCTGGGCAACTCCGCCGCTCAGCTCGCCATCTCCGATCAGCCCCCGGTCAACGGGCGCATCAACCCGGGCTTCTTCGCCTCACTGAACACCACCACAGGTCTGGGCGCGGGCAACGGCATGGCCACCGCGCACTGGGCGCTCAACCCGCGTCAGTGGAAGCCCGGGCAGACGATCTACATGCAGTGGTTCGTCGTCGATCCCGCCGCCCCGCTCGGTCAGGCCCGCTCGAACGTCGTCACCGCCACGCTCTTCTGCGGCAGCTCCGGCTGCTTCACCGCGCCGTGCAACCCCGCCGACATCGCCGCGGACAACGGCACCCCCTTGCCGCCGTTCGGGAACGGTCGTGAGAACAGCGGCGTGAACGAGGGCGACTACAACGCGTTCTTCGCCGCCGACGGCTTCTTCGCGGGTGGAATCAACTGCGACATCGCCTCCGACGACGGCCTGCCGCTGTCAGCCGCCACGACCTTTGTCAGCAACAACTCGGGCGTGAACGAGGGCGACTACAACGCGTTCTTCAACGCTTTCTTCACCTCGTGTCAGTGATCTGGCCGCGTCGCGCCAACGGCTGAACGGCTCGTTCGTTCTCTCGCTCGACGGCTCATCAACAGGCCATCAACAACGAAGCCCCGTCGGACCGACCGACGGGGTTTTTCATTGCGCACGTGCTGCGCGTCTGATGTGTTCGGGTGATCCGATCGCGAGGCGAAGCGATCACAGGTGCGACGCTTGGTCCTTGCGGCGTGGTGTGAGGATGACACCACAATCGCCGCAACACAATCTTGACGATCCGCAGCGAAGTGCTCCGCGAGAATCACGGCCCCGAAGGCTTGGATCCAGCATTCTCGCGCCGACAAAGTTCACGAAGCGTTCACGCGAAGTTCACACGCGCGGCAACGACGACAAAGCGTGCGCCGTGCGAGAGCGCAGGTGTGAAGTCTTCGTGCGGCCTTCACGGTGTCTCCACTCACACAAGCTTCATCAAACCAACGCGCTGTCTTGGCACAAACGCTCGCGCGACAAAGTATCGTTGATCCCGCTTGCACCGGAGTAAGCGGAGAGACACACCACGGAGCCGTCCATGCCCACGACGACGATCTCGAATCTCTCGCACATGCACACGACACGCCGAGCCACCCGCGCCGCCTTCACGCTCATCGAGCTGCTGGTGGTCATCGCGATCATCGCGCTGCTGGTGGGCATCCTGCTCCCCTCGCTGGGCTCGGCCCGCAAGGAAGCCCGCGCGATCAAGTGTGCCGCCAACGCCCGCTCCGTCGTGCAGGGCGTGACGATCTACCTCACCGACTCACGCGGGAACTACCCCGCCTCGTACGTCTACGGCAACGACAGCAACAGCGGGTCGTGGCGCTTGCAGGATCAGCAGGACGCTCACCCAACCCCGGGCACCGGTTACGTCCACTGGTCCTACTTCCTCTTCAGCGGCGGCAACATCCCCGAAAACGCCTTCGAGTGCCCCGAAGTCTGGAACGGCGGCGCGCCCCGCACCAACCCCGGCCCCAGCGCCGAAGATTGGGAGCCCGGCCAAGCCAACGACGTCGGCAACAACGCCCCGTCTGAGAACCCCAAGGACCGTCAGGTCAAACGCATCGCCTACACCGGCAACGCCGCGATCTTCCCCCGCAACAAGTTCAACGGCAGCGGCTCACGTCTTAACCGCTTCGTCAAGGACAGCGAAGTCGCCAACGGCAGCAAGACCATCCTCGCCACCGAGTTCCTCAGCACCACCAACTGGGTCTCTTTGAAAGATGACGGCGACAAGATCAAGAGCCACCGTTCCATCATGCCCTTTGTCGGGCTCTCTTCAGGTGCCGACGTCTACAACGAGCCCAACGGCGGCGGCGGCATCCCCCGCTTCGCGTATCCGCAGCTCTCCGCCATCCTCCCCTCCGATCAACTCGGTGCCAACGCCATCGCCAACAACAACAGCTCGCTCAACGCCGTCGGTCGTCACCACCCCGGCAGCAACGACCGCTACGGCGGGACCGCCAACTTCGCCTTCGTCGACGGTCACGTCGAACGCCTGAAGATCCTCGAAACCGTTGAGAAGAAGCTCTGGGGCGATCGCGTCTACAGCCTCACCGGCTCCGGCACGAAGGTCCGCCCGTAACCGTTCGTATCCACCACGCCCGGTACGCCGGGTGTTGACATTCAGTGCCCGCACGGCCGCGGGCGACAACCCGATCCCGATCGCTCCACATCATGCCGCCGCTCGCGCAAGCACACGCCCACCGCGATCGGTCTGTTCAGACCCCGTCACTGATCAACCGCTTGGCGCGTGCCATGCGGCGCTCGCTGTACCTCGCCCTCACCCAGTCCCTTTCCAGGAGAGATCTCATGAACGCGAAGAACCGTCTCGTCGCCTCCACCCTCGTGGCCCTCTCGGGCCTCGCCTGCGGCGTCGCCCAGGCTCAGGACAACGTCGTCAACGTCACCGGCGCAACCCTCTTCCAGAACTTCTTCATCTCCCCTTCGTCCACCAACGACTTCCTCGACGTCGACGGTGACGGCATCTCCGGCCTCGCGGGCAACGGGCCCGACCAGCTTTGCGCCGGGTCGATCCCCAGCGGCACCTTCTTCAACGTCAACTACCGCGTCGTCGGCTCGGGCAACGGCGTCACCGAGACCTTCCGCTGGAGCCAGACCTTCCAGACCACCCTCACCGCCCCCGGGGCCCTCGCCCCCAGCGGCAACGCCCTCTCCGCCGCCTACTTCAACCGCAATCAGTACTCGGTCAACGGTGTTCTCAACGGGCTTGCGAACGGTGCGAACCCCGCCAGCGTTCCGATGACCACCCAGACCACCGCCCCCTTCGCCGGGCTTTACTCCGCGCCGGGCATCGCCTCGGGCGGTGGCATTCGCATCGATCTGGGCATCACCGACGTTCCCGCCTCCTTCGCCGTCCGCTTCGGCAGCTCCAGCGCCGCCAACTTCAACAAGACCCCCGGCTCCAACGGCTACGGCCAGAACCCCGGCTTCGGTCGCAACCGCGACGGCTCCGCCAGCACCCAGACCAGCCTGCTGACCCCCATCTCCAACACCAACGCCGCCGTCGCGCCGCTCTACAGCCTCAACCTCTTCGCGCCCCCCGCCCTCCCCGACGCCAACACCGTCTTCGATACTCCGGTGGCGATCTCGCCCATCGCCGTGATCACCAACCTCGGCACCGGCATGCGCCAAATCAAGGTCTCCGAACTGCGCCACCTCAACGTCACCGGGCGCTTGCCCAGCGGTGAGAACCTCATGTTCATCACCCGCGATGCCGGCTCGGGCACCCGCAACGGCTTCTGCAACTCCATCGGTCACGACCCCTCGTGGGGCTCGGGCGAGAACATCGGCGTCCAGAACACCGCCCAGATCAACTTCATCACCGGGCCCGATTACCTCCCCGGCTTCAAGGGCGGCACGGGTCAGCTCGAAAGCACCGTCCTCAACAGCCGCCTGGGCATCGGTTACTCCGGCGCTGAACGCGCCACCTCCGGCAGCGCCCCCGGCAGCTACATCTCCGGCGGCCGCCTTGAGTTCCTCGCCGTTCAGAACGACATCATCGGCGGCACCGTCTACGCCCGCCCCTCCATCAGCAATCTTCTGAACAACAACGCCAACGGCTTCAACATCTCCGGTGTTCAGACCTTCGTCTCCGTCGGTGACCCCCGCAACCAGAACGAGATCGGTGGCACCCCGGGCAACACCAACCCCCGCATGCGCAACCCCGCCGCCGCCGCGTACCTCAACAACATCACCCGCTCCATCGAAGCCTTCGTGAGCGTCCCCGGCGGCGGTGAGACCGTCTTCACCCCCGCTGAGTACCTCGCCGACCGCTTCATCCTCGTCGGCGCGGCCGAGTTCATCCAGAACCCCCTCAACCCCACCCAACTCATCCCCAACCCCGCTCTCAACCAGACGCTGAAGAACTACCTCCTCACCAACAGCACCCTGGGCTCCGCCGCCTACACCACCTTCGGCACCGTCACCCTCAACGGGCAGACCCCCGCCCGTCAGGTCGGTATCGTCTACACCGACGGCGTGGCGAACGGCGCCAACTTCATCGACCAGGCCGGCAACGCTCTGAACTACAACGTCAGTATGCCCACCAGCCGCAACCGCATCAGCGGTGACTTCGACGGCAACGCCCTCCGCAACGCCGCCGACACTCGCGAGATGCTCCTGGCCTTCCGTCAGCGCAGCGGCGGCCCGGCGTGGATCGCGCCCAACGGCACCGGCGACATCGCCGGCGCCCCGGGCACCTCCGCAGTCATCGAGATCCTCGGCGACTTCAACTGCGACGGCAACTTCGACCGCCACGACGTCCGCTACTTCGCCGACGGCCTCTCCATCGCCACCGTCGCCATCAACTCCAGCCCCGCCAACATCGGCCGCCTCGACCGCAAGGCCGGCTTCACCCGCGTTGACACCCAGTGGGCCTCCATCACCGGGAACAACAACTTCTTCGGCACCGTCCTCGCCACCGGCGCGGCCTACGCCGCCGGCGACAGCCGCGGCGACGTCGCCAACTCCACCGGGCGCGTCACCCCGGGCTTCCAGCCCATCGGCGCCGAAGGCCCCTCCACCGGGACCAACGGCGTCCCCGTCGGGCAGCGCAACCGCATCGACGCCTTCGACATCGACTACGTCTACAAGCAGTTCAAGACCAACGCCCGCGTGACCGACGGTGCGCTGAACTGGTCCAACGAGGCCGAGGCCGTCGGTGGCGACCTCTCCTGCGATGTCACCTCCGACCTGATCATCGATCAGGCCGACGTCAACGAGCTCGTTCAGGGCATCCTCAAGACCACCCTCGGCGATGCCAACCTCGACGGCGGCACCACCTGCGCCGATCGCACCATCATCAACGCTTCCATCGCCACCCCGCCCGCCGTCAAGTCCTGGGCGAACGGCGACCTCAACGGCGACGGGCAGATCACCCAGGCCGACCTGGATATCTGCAACTCGTGGCTCCGCTGCTCACCGGCCGACATCGCCTACGACGACGGCACCGTCATCAGCGGTAACCTCGCCGGCGTCAACGGCGGGGTCAACGAAGGCGACTACAACGCCTTCTTCGCCGCCGACGGCTTCTTCTTCCAGTCGGGCCTGGGTCTCGGCGCCATCGGCCTCTCCTGCGACATCGCCTTCGACGACGGCAACGCCCTCCCGCCCTTCGGTCCCGCCGGCGGCGTGAACAACGGCGTAAACGAGGGTGATTACAACCTCTTCTTCAACAACCTCTTCCTCCCCTGCAACTGCCTCTAATCGCTCACCGATCAGCGAAAGCCTCGCTGAATCGCGGCAAATCAGCGCCCCGGTGCGAAATCCTCGCACCGGGGCGTTTTCGCAGAAAGCCCTTCGCCCATCTGCTTGAGGTGTTCTGCATGGACCCTGTACGTAAGGGATACCGAGGGTTTACCCTCAGAAGAACACCCGATTCTTGCGCCCGGTGATCCCGGCAAGATGCCAGTGACTTTTCAGCAGAAGCCGGCAAGATCGTGCATTATTTGAGCCATTCAGCCGGGTTTTGTTGTCAAGATCGCTTGAGAAGCCGTCACGATTCGACCGGTTTTACGTCCATACCACAAAGTTTCCTTGCACATCGACACTGGCACCGACGTGAAAATGGGGTACTCTTGCTCCGTTCTTATCGGAGGCGTTTCGACAACCCAGTGCGAATCTTCGCTCGTTGAAAGTGACTGCAAACGGCCGACAGCCCACCGGCCGCTTCGGGAGCTTTCGCGATTTGGCTGTACTTTGCCCCCCAAGCGCTTGGTGAAGGTCGGTTGTCCTGTGTCTATTTTTTTTTCGCCCTCGGCTCTCTCGTTCAGCTTTTATGCTGTTCGTCCATTCCGTATCGCAAGCCCATTCCCCCATAAAGGAAAGAAAGGTCTTTCGCTCATGAGTACTCACCGCTTTCGCAGCAAACCCTCTTCGCTGCTTCTGGTCGTGGCTGGGACGTTGAGCTCCGCCTTCGGGCTCAACGCTCAGACCGCGAACCGCATTGCCGACATCAACACGTCGTTGAATCCCATCGGCAACAGCAGCAACCCCAGCCGGTTCGTTTCCATGGGCTCCTACGCCCTCTTCCAGGCGAGCGATCCCTCGCACGGGACCGAGCTGTGGCGCTCCGACGGCACCGCCGCCGGCACCACCCTGCTCAAGGACATCAACCCCGGGCCCGTCGGCTCCAACCCGGCTGAGTTCACCGTCGTGGGCACCAAGGCCTACTTCATCGCCAACAACGGCGACGGCGCCGATCTGTGGGTGACCGACGGCACCTCCGCCGGGACCCAGCGCGTCAAGGCCATCACCGGCGCCGTCGAGGGCACCGCCGCCCCCGAACGCTGGTGGATCTGCAACGTCAACGGCACCATCTACTTCGTCGCCGGTACCAACGACACCGGCGCGGAGCTGTGGAAGTCCGACGGCACGGCCGCGGGCACGGTGCTGGTGAAGGACATCCTCCCCGGTCCCTTCGGCGCGAACATCAAGAACCTCCGCGCCGTGGGCAACAAGCTCTTCTTCTCCGCCTCCGACACGGGGCTGGGCAACGAGCTGTGGGTCAGCGACGGCACCGAGGTTGGGACCGTGCAGGTCAAGGACATCAACCCCGGCGATCTCGGCGGCGAGCCGCAGAATCTCACCGCGTACAACGGCAAGCTCTACTTCGCCGCCGACGACGGCGTGACGGGCAACGAGCTGTGGGTCAGCGACGGGACCGAGGCGGGCACGCAGCGGCTGGCGAACATCCGCGTGGGCGTGGATTCGTCGAACCCGAAGTTCTTTACGCAGTTCCAGGGTTGGCTGTACTTCGTGGTCGACAGCCCCGCGAGCAACGCGCAGAGCATGTACCGCACGAACGGGACGGTGGTTCAGACCGCCGCCGGATACGACTGGGGTCAGCAGGTCACGCGTTTCAGCGAGATCGTGACGACCCCGACGACGATGTACTTCGCCGCGTACACCACGTCGGAAGGTGAAGAGCTTTTCCGGCTGAAGAGCACAGGGCTGGGGGCGGAGATTGCCGCGAACATCATCGTGGGGCTTGCGGGTTCGGTCCCGCGGTTCATCACCCCGGTGGGCGAGACGCTCTACTTCTCCGCGAACGACCTCGTCCGCGGGTTTGAGCTCAACAAGTTCCAGAACGGCACCAACGTGCTGCTGAAGGACATCAACAGCGTCGGCGGCGGTTCGAGCTACCCGAAAGAGATCACCGCCCTGAGCAACGGCAAGGTCCTCTTCTCCGCCTTCGACGGCGTGAAGGGCATCGAGCTGTGGGTCTCCGACGGCACAACCGCCGGCAGCGTGCTGGTCAAGGACATCAACGCGGGCAACGGCGACTCGTACCCCACGAACCTCAGCGATCTGAACGGCAAGCTGATCTTCTCGGCCGACAACGGGCTGGGGCAGTTCCTCCAAGGTCGTGAGCCCTATGTCAGCACAGGCACCAGCGCTTCGACGCAGCGTTTGAAGGACGTCAACCCCGACGAAGCCAGCGGCATGGGCACGGGCGACTTCTTCGTCGTCGCGCAGACCCGCGCGTACTTCCCCGCGGTCACCGTCGCCAACGGGCGCGAACTCTGGACCACCGACGGCACCCCCGTCGGCACCGTCCTGCCCCGCGATATCGGCGCCACCACCGCCTCGGGCATGACCGCGGCGCAGAACTACGCCACCGTCGGCGACATCGTGTACTTCCCCGCTACCGATACCCTCGGCGGGACCGAGCTGTGGCGCTCCGACGGCACCAACGTCGGGACCTTCCGCGTCCGCGACATCAACCCCGGCTCAACGTCGAGCATGGGCATCATGGGCAACTTCTCCGTCGCCAGCGTCGGCTCCACCGTCTACTTCGGTGCCAACACCTCCACCAACGGCGTTGAGCTCTACAAGACCGACGGCACCAGCGCCGGCACGTCACGCATCACCGACATCGCCCCCGGTGCGGCTTCTTCCAACCCGCTGCAGTTCACCGCTTTCAACAGCACGCTGTACTTCACCGCCACCAACGCCGCCTTCGGACGCGAGCTCTACCGCATCAACCCCGTCGGCGGGGCCGCTCAGCTTGTCGCGAACATCGGGCCCGGCGGGCTGGATGGCATCGTCGCATCGACCACTGCCGCTCCCGGCCCGGTGGTTTCCAACGGCAAGCTCTACTTCGTTGCGGATGATTCCGTGAACGGGCAGGAGCTGTGGGTCTCCGACGGCAACCCCGCCAACCCCACCGGCACGTTCATGCTCGCGGATATCAACCCGGGTCTCAGCGGCTCGCGCATTTCGCGCATCACCGCCGGACCCAACGGGCTGACCTTCTTCGCCGCCGACAACGGCGTCAACGGTCGCGAGCTGTGGGCAACCGACGGCACCGCCCTCGGCACGCGCATCGTCCGCGATATCAACCCCGGTGCCGAGGGCTCGATCACCAACTCGCGTTGGGTCATCTTCAACAACCGCCTGTACTTCGCCGCCGACAACGGTTCTTTCGGTGTTGAACTGTGGACCAGCGACGGGACCGAAGGCGGGACCGTGCGTGTGACCGACATCAACCCCGGACGCGGATCGAGCAACGTCACGGAGCTGCGCGTCTCCAACGGCACGCTCTACTTCACCGCCACCGACGGCGCAACCGGTCAGGAGCTTTACGCCCTCAGCGGCAGGTGCTCGCCGGCGGATATCGCCACCAGCGCGGGCATCCCGGGCTCCGACGGCCTGGTGAACGAGGGTGACTACAACGCCTTCTTCGCCGCCGACGGGTTCTTCTTCCAGACTTCCCTCGGTGCGGGCGCGATCGGCTCGTTCATGGACATCGCCGACGACGCTGGCAACACGCCCCCGGGTCCGGAGAACACCGGTGTGAACGAGGGTGATTACAACGCCTTCTTCAACAGCTTCTTCCTGGGCTGCTAAGGATCGCGTAAGCCGTGGGCACGTCCGGACGTGCCGTGGTGATCTGTGTCGACAACCGCGTGAGCGAGCAAGCAGCCCGCCACGCGTCAACGGAGTTTGTCTCTCCTCGACCGGCCCGCGTCAACGCGCGGGCCGGTCTTGTTTTGAACACGCGCAGCAGTGCGATCGGCGCCAGCCGCAACACACGAGCGAGGGCATCCAGCGGCAAACCGACTGTGGACGCGGGGAATCTTCCCAAACATCGCAAGAACACGCGGCGGGTGAAGCGGTATTTTCCCCCGATCAGCAAGTTGCCACTGGCAAAGCGCATCGGCGTGGTAGTCTTTGCGTGAACACCTGCTGAACCGAGCGCCGGGTCACTCGTGCCCGCGCCGCAGCAACGCCCCACCCCGGGGCAGAAAGACTCACACATGAACAACGCGCCCGCCCGTCTGCTATGCATCGCCGCGATGACCTTGCTCAGCGGTCAGTCTGTTTCGCTGGCTCAGTGGTCGAACGACGCGGCGGTGAACACGCCGGTCTGCACCGCTTCGGGCGATCAGGTTCAGCCGAAGATCAAGCGGGCGCAGGACGGATCGTTTTACGTAACGTGGTTTGACAATCGCAACGGGCTTCGCAACGAGGTTTACATCCAGAAGCTCAGCAGCGCGGGCGTGCCGCAGTGGGCAACCGATGGCATCCTCGTCGCGGCCCGCAATCAAACCTCCACCACCGACTACGACCTGGAAGTGGACAACAACGGCAACGCCATCCTCGCCTTCCCCGACGACCGCCAGGGCAACCTGCTCACCACGGTGGCGAAGATCGAGCCCAGCGGCACCATCGCCTGGCAGCGCACGCTCGCCAGCGCGGGGACCTTCAACGCCGACCCGAAGCTGCTGATCATGGCCGACAACTCGATCGTGGTCGCCTCGAACGTCAGCAGCACGATCGAGCTCTACCGCCTGAACAACGCCGACGGAACGAACGTCTGGGGCGGGACGGGACGGGTGACGATTTCTGAAGCGAGCCGTCCGTACCTTGTCGGCGATCTGTGCCGGTCGAACAACGGCGGGTTCTGGATGACGATCCAGCGCCGCAACGGGACGCAGTTCACAAGCGCTCGCCACGTGTACTTGCAGCGGTTCGACGCGCTGGGCGCGCCGCAACTGCCCAACGCTGGTGCGCCGTTGGCGCAGCCGATCTGGACCACCGACGGTTTGTCGCTGGTGTATTACCCGCCCGCGGTGAGCGACGGCAACGGCGGCGTGGTGACAGCGTGGTTCAGCGGGCCCGGCGCGTCGCTCCGCGCCCGCACGCAGCGCATCGATGCCAATGCCGCACCGGTCTACGCCGCCCCCGGGCTCTTCGGAAGCACCATCAACCAGCTCGGCGCAAGCTTGAGCTACCTCGCCGCAAGCGGTGAGTCGTACATGAGCCTCAACTCGGCCAACGGTTCACAGAATCAGCAGGGCGTCAGCGCGCAGAAGTTTGACTCGTCGGGCGCCCCGCAGTGGGGGGCCGACGGGCGCACGATCGTGCCGCTGGATTCGCTGCCGAAGAGCTTCGTGCAGGGCCTGGCCGACCCGACGGGCTACACCGTCGCGTGGTTCAGCTATGCAGACGCAACGAACTTCACCGTGCGGGCATCGCGGCTGAAGCCCGACGGCACCGACGCGTGGTCGCCCTCGCCCATCATCGACGTCAACTCGAACGTCAACGTCAAGGGCCGGCTCGCCAGCGAACGCGACGGCAGCGGCGGCGCGGTCGTCCTCGCGTGGCATGAGAATCGTTCCGGGAGCGCCGATATCTTCGTGCAACGCGTCAACCCCACGGGCGGTCTGGGGATCGATGCCCCGATCACCGGAGGCTGCAACCCCGCCGACATCGCCTGCGACAATGGCGACCCGCTCGCCTCCAATTCCGGCTGCACGAACTCCACCAGCGGTCCGAACGAAGGCGACTACAACGCCTTCTTCGCCGCCGACGGGTTCTTCTTCCAATCAGGCCTCGGTGCCGGTGGCATCGGCGGCACCTGCGACATCGCCTGCGACAACGGCGACCCGCTCGTGGGCAACCCCGGTTGCACGAACAATGGCGTCAACGAGGGCGATTACAACTGCTTCTTCAACAACCTCTTCCTCGCCTGCATCTGAGCGGGACAGGAAGGGTCCAGGGAACAGGGCCGAGGGCCGAGGGTGAAGACGCGAAGCCAGCGACCTGAATCCCGAGAATCAGAGAATGGCACGATGCCCCGGATCAAATGGTCCGGGGCTTTTCTTTGAGCTTTGAGCTTCGAGCTTCGAGCTTCGAGCTTCGAGCTTAAAGCGGTTCGCGCTGTCGCGTGTCAAGGGTCGTTCAATCCCGCCGTCGGTGGCGGCAGCATCAACGCCGCGACGCGTATTCAGTTCATGACCATCGCGACGCTGGTGACCATGCCCGTGCCCTGCTCGTCGATGACCGGGCCGTAGCGAAGCAGCTTGATGTCCTTCGGCTCGACAACCATCAGACCCGCGACGATGTTGCCCACGCTGCACCAGCGCGTGGGGTTTTGTTGCCAGGCCATGCTCGACACCAGCTCGGCGGGCTTGTTCTGCACCACCAGCCCGAGCATCTCGTCGTCGGTTTGGAAAACGGAGTTGCGGAACTGAGCGGCGGCTTCGCCTTGCTCGGTGCCGTCTTCGCCCAGCAGCGGGCGCTGATCGCCAAAGGCCGGGCCCACATGCGACATGTCGGCCGAGCAGATCACCAGCGTGCGCCCGGGCAGCTCGCTCATCGCCTGCTTGAGGGCATCGACGAACGGCTGCAGCGCCACGCCCCTGCCGTCGTAGCTCTCGCCGTTGGCCACCACCGGGTCGTGCACGAGTGCGGCGAAGACCTTCGGGTAGTTGCCCTGCGCGTCCTTGCCGAAGACGTGCTGGATCCAGGGAATCTGCAGCTCGATGGAGTGCTCGCGTTCGTGATCGAAGCGGTTGGCAAAGAGCGCATCACCCAGCTTGCCCTTCAGGGCGTTGGACATGCCCTCGTCGAGGTGGCACGCGCCCAGCGCGGTGGAGAAGCCCTTGTCGCACCCGCAGACGCCGGTGCTTTCGCCGAAGTGGTTCGTGCCCAGAATGACCACGCGGTCGGGGCGGTCGGCCACGCGGAGGCGCCCGTAGATCGCGGCGTAGTTCAGCCCGCCGCGCGGATAGTCCAAGTGCGGTGCGACGATCGCCTTGGGCAGGCTCGTCAGCGCCGGGTCGGCAACATCCTTCAGGGCCTCGGCGATCATCGAATCGAAGTACTCACGCAGCTTGCGTGCCGCGGCGGCTTCACGCTCGGGCCCCTCCGGAATGTTCTTCGTCTCCTCGCTGCCATTCAGCAGCGCGTCGCACACGCCCGCGGTCGTCCCCGGCGGCAAAATCGCCTGGCTGTCAAAGGCCTTGCGCATCTCGGCGACCATCGCGTCGTAGTTCGGCCCGAGGATCAGCCCCGCGCCGTCGAGCTGCGCCACGAACTGCTCGAGCATGTCGCGCGTCAGCCCGCGACCGACCTGCTGCACGATCTGGTCCACGTCGCGCGTGCCGTCGAGCAGCGGGATCACCACCCCGAAGCCCGGGAAAGTCACCACCATGCGCTCCGAGACCTGGCGCGCATCGGCCAGGCCCAGCATCTGGTGCTCGGTCCCGTCCGGAGCGGTCGCCTTCACCGGAAACCCGCGCACGGCCCGGATCACCGGACGCATATGGTGCGCCAGTGACGAATCGAACTTGATCGGGTTTTCATTCGGGTTCTGAGCGGGTATTTCGGTGGTCATTGAATCCAATAGTAGCCCGCCAGGGGTTCAGACCTGAGCCGCAGGGCGCGATTCTCCTCCGGTGCAGATGACCCGGGGCACGCTCCCGCCTAGCATCTGGGCCCGTCCCGGAGCGGTCTCGCCCGGGGTGGGTTGGTTCGTCCCGTTTGTTTCATGCCCCCGTTTTCGATTCGGAAGGATCGCTTCCATGTTCGACTCACTCAAGCCCGGCCAGTCCATCAAGTGCACCCTCACCAGCGCCCCGCGCGCCGAGGGGAACACCTCCACCCTGCTGCGTCTGATGCGCCTCGATCCCACGGCCGTGAAGAGCCTCAAGCGCGCTCATCACCTCCGCCAGCAGCGCATGACCATCTACAACCGCGGCAACCGCGACTGGGTCAAGCGTGAGTCGTGCGCCAAGATCGCCACCGTCGCCAAGGGCCAGTCCTGGACCATGAGCTACTCGCTCGACCTGCTCCCCGATCTGAAGTCGGTGCAGAAGTTCATCAAGGTCGAGAAGGCCTGAGGACGCTCGCCCCGCGCCGACGTGCAATCGTCGGCGATGTTCGTCGCTCATGCCCCGTCCTACGCTGATGGGTATGAAGCCGTCGAGCACTGCGAAGCCGAGTAATCAACGTTTGAACACGCGAGCGGACCGCACCGGGCCGCTCGTTTTCATTTTTGGTCGCGGCGCACGTCGCGTGATCGCGGGTCTGCTGCTCGCGTGTGCGGGCGTGATGATCGGCGCGTGCGAGCGGTCGCCGAAGTTGGGCGAGGTTCGCCCGTCCAACTTCACCGCGCCGAACGCGAAGCCCGACGCGACGTACCGCGTGCGCGGGAAGGTGACGGAGCTGCCGATCGTGGGCAAGCCGAGCAGCGAGTTGCGGGTGCATCACGAGGCGATCGACGATTTCAAGGACGATCAGGGGAAGGTGGTTGGGATGAGCGCGATGGTGATGGAGTTCCCGCCGCTGAAGGGCGTGGATGTTTCGCAGCTCAAAGTGGGCGACAAGGTGGAGATCGAGTTCAGCGTGTGGTGGACGCAGCTTCCGCCGTGGGCGGCGACGAAGATCACGGTGCTGCCACCGGAGACGGAGCTGGAGTTTCGTCGGGCGCGTCCGTTGCCGTGAGCGTGATCAGTGCCGAGTTTTGAGTGCTGAGTGCTGAGTGGTCGCGATGCGGGCAACCAAGCTGCGCGTTCGCTTTCACGTTCACGTTCACGTTCAATCGCGGCTTCTCGCTTTTGAACGTCCGCAACTTCCAAAAACAAACCCAGCGTCCAGCACATAACCAGACGCCGGGTCTCGTGGGGGTTCCATGCGGCCCAGCTTTCGCCGAGCCAGAAGTCTTGGCACATATCGATTCGACGCGTCCGCGGCGGTGGTTCCCGGGCGTGATGAAATTTTTTCGTGGTTTTCCGTGGGCCCTTGACGAACGCAAACACCCCGAAAATCACACCAAAAACAGGCATTGAGCCCCCGGGGGAATGCCCCGCGGCGGCGGCGAACCGGAGGTTCCTTCTCAGTTGGACCCGTGCGGCAGCCCTCGCTGAAACTCAGCCCTTCTTTCGCCCTTGCAGACCCAGCTTGGTCATCACCTGTTTGAGGTCCGACCAGACCTTGTTGCGGTTCTCCTGCGTGTATTGGCGCAGCAGGAACGCGGGGTGGAACGTCGGCATGACGGGGATCGTCAGGCCCGGGTGCTTCTTCGTGTCCGGGTGAGACCAGCTCGCCCAGGTGCCGCGCATGCGCGACATCGCCTCTTCGGTTTGCAGGATGATCCGCGAGGCGGGCAGGCCCAGCGTCACGATCACCTCGGGCCTCACCGCGGCGATCTGGTCGTAGAGGTACGGCGCGCACGCCGCGGCTTCTTCGCTCGTCGGCGTGGCGTTGTTGGGCGGGCGCGTCTTCAGCACGTTGGCGATGTAGACCTCGTGGCGACTCAGCCCCATCGCGTAGATCATCCGCGCCAGAAGCTGCCCGGCCCGCCCGACAAAGGGCCGACCGGTGCGGTCTTCGTCGAGGCCCGGGGCTTCGCCGATGAACATCAGGCGAGCGCAGGGGTCGCCCTCGCCGAAGACGATGTTCGTGTGCGCGGTGACGAACTTCGCGTGCGGCTGGTCTTTCTCATATCGTGCGCGGATCGCGTCGAGCTGCTTCTGTGCGGCCGCACGTTTCTCGTCGACGGTGTGCCAGTCCGTCCGCGGCGGGGGAATGAGCTCCACCTCGCCCCCCGACGTGCTGCCAGTGCCCGCGCCGCCGCCCCCCCCGCCGCGTGCGTTCGATGCCGATGCACCCGAGTCCTGCTTGGTGATGGGGACCTTTTCCGGGAAGATCGGGACGAAGTCCACGCCGAGGAATCGGCTCGTCAGCGCGTGCTGCCGCACGGCCCTTGCGGGGTTTGCCTGCGCAGTCTTGGCGGAAGTGCTGGTCATGCCCAAAGACTAGCGACGCCGGGGGTCGTCCGCCCGGCGTCGCAGGGTTGATCATTTCAACGGTTGAAACCACCACTCCCAGCGCGATCAGCACGCGCCGCGAGCAACCGAATCACGGCTGCACGGGCGTCGTCGTCGCGGGCTTCTCGGGGGTCGTCGGGGTCTTCGGTGCTTCGCCCGCGGGGGGTGAGCCCTCGCCGGAAACCGGTGCCGCTCCACCCTCCGGGACCGCGTTGCCCGGCAGACGCTCGTCGTCGGGGCTGACCGGCGCCGACCGCGTCGACGAGCCCTTCATGGGTACCGACGGCCCGCGCTCAAAGCTCGCCTGAAGCAGCGGCACCAGGAACGCCCCGCCGAAGAGCCCGATCACCACCCCCAAGATCAGCCCCGGAGCAAAGGCGGTCATGAACCGGCTGGGCCCGTTCTTTTGCGGGCTCGTGGTCTGGACAGGGGCTTCGGGTGCTTCAACGGTCATCGGACTTCTCCACGTGATTCGGCTTCTGGATATTCGGTTCGGACGGTGTTCCGCGGGCACTGAAGTTTTCGGACGCTGAACGACCAGACTCAAGCCCGCGTGCCTGCTTCTGCCACAACATCGGTCCGTTGGGCAAAGCTTCATGCTCTTTCCGGTGCTCGTGCGGGTTCGCGGCCTTCGTGTGAAGCGCTCACACCCGCGGCCGACCCGTTTCAACCCCGCCCGGAGCGCATGCGGTGCACCCAGCGGGCGTACGCCCAGACCGAATGGGCCATCTCCGCCCGTCCGGGATGATTCAACCCAAAGGCGGTGTGCAGACGCCACTGCCAGTACGGGCCCTTGAAGCGGAACTTGGAGATGACCGCCAGCCGAGCCAGCTCGTACGCCGCCCCGATCTGTTCGAAGAGCCAGCTCGTCATCGCCTGGTCCCTTCGAGCACGCGCTTATAGAACTGCACCGTGTCGGCGACCGCTTCATTCAGCCCCACCACGGGCAGATACCCCAGCAGGTTCTTCGCCAAGGTGATGTCGGCCGAGGAATGCTTTACCTCGCCCAGCCGCGGGACCTGGAAGATCGGCTGCAGCCCGGGGTTCCCGAAGGCCTCGGCCATCATCTTCCACAGCTCCAGCAGTGTCGTGCGCTTGCCGGTGCCGATGTTCACCGCCTCGCCGCGAAGCTCGCGTGTCGTTGCGCCCGCGAGCAGCAGCGCCGCGACGACGTTGGCAACGGGGGTGAAGTCGCGGGTCTGCTGACCATCGCCGAAGATCGTGGGGGCCTTCCCCGCCGCCAGGGCCCGCGCCCACGCGGGGATCACCGCCGAGTACGGACTGTCGGCCCGCTGCCTCGGTCCAAAGACATTGAACAAACGAAGGCTCAGCGCCGAGAGGTTGTACGACTGCGCCCAGGCCTTTACGGCGCTCTCCGCCGAAAGTTTGCTCGCGGCGTAGGGCGAGACCGGTATCGGCACCTGCGTCTCCACCCGCGGCGCCGGCGGCACGCCCGGGGCCATGCCCGTTTCGCCATAGACCGATGACGACGAGGTCATCACCAGCCGCT
>Ga0068877_10001621_pt1 | contig 18406 bp, 15 predicted proteins | sample NOAtaG_FD_66437 | JGI IMG/M metagenome (GOLD analysis project Ga0068877, IMG submission 66437) | Freshwater lake microbial communities from Lake Erie, under a cyanobacterial bloom - NOAA_Erie_Diel6S_1000h metaG | ecosystem: Environmental > Aquatic > Freshwater > Lake | place: USA: Ohio, Lake... | reverse complement strand
CTGGCTCCAGCGGCCCGACCTGCTCGGCCCGTGCCGCCCGCGCACCGTCAACATGAGCACCATTGGCGACGCACTGCTGCACCCCGGCGGCGGCGACTTCGGGCCGAAGATCGAGGCCGTCGTCGTCTACAACAGCAACCCGGTGGCGGTGGCGCCCGACAGCGGCAAGGTCAGCCGCGGCTTCGCGCGCGAAGACCTCTTCACCGTGGTGCTCGAGCACTTCCTCACCGACACCGCCGACCATGCCGACATCGTGCTGCCCGCCACCACGCAGCTGGAGCACTGGGACGCGCACACCACCTACGGCCACACCTACGCCATGCTCAACCGGCCGGCGGTGCCGCCTGTCGGGCAGGCCCGCAGCAACGCCGAGATCTTCCGCGCGCTGGCCGCACGCATGGGCTACACCGAGCCGTGTTTTGCCGACAGCGACGAGGCCATGGCGATGCAGGCCTTCGATCCCGAACACGTCGACCTGGCCGAACTGCAGGCCCGCGGCTGGACGCGCCTGAAGCTGCCCGAAGCGCCGTTTGCCGACGGCGGCTTTGCCACGCCCAGCGGCAAGGTGGTGGTCGACGCGCCCGGCCTGGGCGTGCCCGACCACGTGCCCAACTACGAGAGCGTGGCCTCGGCGCCCGATCTGGCGACGCGCTACCCGCTGGCGATGATCTCGCCACCGGCGCGCCACTTCATGAACAGCACTTTTGCCAACGTCGACAGCCTGCGCGCCGTCGAGAGGGAGCCGCGGCTGGAGATGCACCCGGCCGACGCCGCCGCGCGCGGCATTGCGCAGGGCGCGACGGTGCGTGTGTTCAACGACCGTGGCGAGTACCTCTGCAAGGCCGATCTGAACGGCGCCGCGCGGCCCGGCGTCGTCAACGGCCTGGGCATCTGGTGGCGCAAGATGGGCCTCGGCGGCACCAACGTCAACGAGCTGACGCACCAGCGTCTCACCGACATCGGCCGCGCGCCGGCCTTCTATGACTGCCTGGTCGAGGTCGAACCCTGCTGAACGCTTCAGACGCGCCATGAGGTGGGGCCTGGCCGGCACGCTGCTGGCCGCCGCCTTGGCGGCGGGGCTGGGCGGTTGCAGCACCGTGGGCTACTACGCCCAGGCCGTGAACGGCCACATGGACCTGATGCAGCGCGCGCGCCCGGTGCCCGAGGTCATTGCCGACCCGGCCACGCCCGAGCCGCTGCGCGAGCGCCTGGTGCTGAGCCAGCGCATGCGCGACTTCGCCGTGGCCGAACTGAAGCTGCCCGAGGGCCCGAGCTATCGCCGCTATGCCGACCTGGGCCGCAACGCCGTGGTCTGGAACGTGGTGGCCGCGCCCGAGCTGGCGCTGACGCTGAAGACCTGGTGCTTTCCGGTGGTGGGCTGCGTCGGCTACCGCGGCTACTACTCACAGGCCCGGGCCGATGCGCTGGCGGCCGAGCTTCGGGCACAGGGCTACGAAGTCATGGTCTACGGCGTGCCGGCCTACAGCACGCTGGGCAAGCTCGAGTGGATGGGCGGCGACCCGCTGCTCAACACCTTCGTGAACGGCAGCGAGGCCGATCTGGCGCGGCTGATCTTCCACGAGCTCACGCACCAGGTCGTCTACGTCGACGACGACACCACCTTCAACGAGAGCTACGCCACCGCGGTGGAGCGCATCGGCGGCCGCCTCTGGATGGAGCGCTTCTCCACGCCCGAGGCGCGCGACGCCGACGCGCAGCGCCAGCGGCGAAGCCGGGCCTTCCGCGAGTTCACGCTGCGCTGGCGCGGCGAACTCGAGGCGCTGTACCGCAGCGCCCAGCCCATCGAAGCCAAGCGCGTGGCCAAGGCAGCGCTGATGCAGCGCATGCGCGCCGACTACGAGGCCGTGAAGGCCAACCCCACCAGCCCGCTGGCGGGTTTTGCCGGTTACGACGGCTGGTTCGCGCGCGCCAACAATGCGTCGTTCGCGGTGATGGGCGCTTACAACGACTTTGTGCCCGGCTTCGAGCGCCTGTTCGAGCAGGCCGGCCGCGACTTCGGCCGCTTCCACGACGAGGTGCGCGCACTGGCCCCGCTGCCGCGGGCCGAGCGGCGCGCCCGCGTCGGCGCGCCACCTTGACCCACTTTCCAACGACGGAGCTTCACCCCGTGTCCGACATCAAGATCCACCGCGACCACTCGCTCGGCCTCACGCGTGCCCGCGAAGTGGCCTGGCAATGGGCCGAACAGGCCGAGGCCAAGTTCGACATGGAGTGCACCGTCATCGAGGGCGAGACCAGCGACACGGTGGAGTTCACGCGCAGCGGCGTCAACGGCCGGCTGATCGTGGCCGCCGACCACTTCGACCTCGAGGCGCAGCTCGGCTTCCTGCTCGGCGCGTTCTCCAAGACCATCGAGGGCGAGATCACGAAGAACCTTGACGCTCTGTTGGCCGTGCCGGCCAAGGCCGGGAAGGCGGCGAAGAAGACGGCGCGCTGAGCCGCAGCAGCTGCCACAGCCGCCAGGCGTTGACCGGTGCCAGCACCAGGTGCAGCACCAGCACCGGCAGCAGGCCAGTCTGCGCGCCGTAGGCCACGAAGGCGGCGTTGGCCACCAGGGCCAGGATGCGCAGCCGCAGCATGTCGTGCGAGGCGAAGCAGCCCAGCGTGGCCAGCGCCGCCAGCCAGCCCAGAAGGTCGTTGTTCATGGCGTTGCGCCGGGGGCGAAGCGGTAGAAGACGATCACCGCCGCGGTCAGCGTGCACATCGTGGCGTTGGCCAGGTTCACCCACACGGCGCGGTTGAAGCGGCGACCGTTGTGCTCGTGCAGCCAGCCCGCCATCGTGAGGTTGGCACCGAGCCAAGTAAGCCAGGTCAGCAGCGAGTGCTGGCTGGAGTTCTGCTGCTCGACGATGAGCCACAGCGTGGGCAGGTAGGACAGCACCCGCACCGAGCTGAAGAAGGTGAAGGCCCAGGTCAGCGCCAGCAGGTAGTGCTCGCGCCGCAGCAGCGCCGGCCGCGGCGCGTGCAGCGGCCGGCCGTTGCTGGCGGTGGTGTCGTCCAGCGGGATCACCGCAGCCCGCCAACGGGTTCGTGGTTGACGAGGAACACGCGCGTGAAGCCGTTCTCCGCGAGCCGGTTCACGGTGGCGGCGGCCAGGCGCAGGTCGGACGAGCGCACCAGCACCGGGGCGTCGGGCGTCAGGTCGTGTGCCGCCTGCAGGCCGAAGACGACCAGCGTCGCCAGGTCGACCGCGCTGGCAGCATCGGACCCGGGCTCCACGTTCACCGGGATGGCCATCACGCCGAGCGCGTCTTCCAGCTGGGCCGCCTGCGAGGGCGTGGCATACAGCCCGCCGCGTGTGCGTGCACCGGTGTCGGCCGGCAGCGCCTGCGGCGACGCGGGGTACAGGTAGCCTTGGTCGTCGAGCAGCGGCGCCGTGGGGTACGCGGTCGGCGGCGCCACGGCCAGCGGGCGCGCGCGGCCGGCTTCGACGCTGACGTCGAGGGCGAGGGAGCCGTCGCTGCAGGCCGCCATCAGCAAGGCGGTGGCGAGGCCGGACATGACAACAAGATGACGGGAAGGGAAGCGGTGCATGGTTCCTCCTGATGGGGCTGCGGAAGCGGTGGCCCTCGTTCATCAGTACGCCGCCGACTCGCCGTGGCGGACATGGGCGGCATCCCCCGAAAGGCCGATGTCCTCCGATGTCCACAGTCAGGTGCAAAGCTTGCGGTCGACAAGGGCGCGCGTTGGCTACGATCCCGCCCACACTTCCGCGGCACCCATGTCCGAGATCACCACGCTGCTGGCCCGTGCCCGTGACGGCGACCGGCTGGCCTTCGACGAGCTGTTCGAGCGCCTCTACCCCGAGCTGCGCCGCCTGGCGCATGCGCGGCTGTCGGGGCACCAGCGGGGCGCCGGCATGGAGACCACGGTGCTGCTGCACGAGTGCTACCTGCGCTTCCTGGGGGCGGGCAGCCTGGCGCCTGCCGACCGCGGGCACTTCCTGGCCTACGCGTCGCACGTGATGCGGTCCATCATCGTCGACGCCGTGCGCGCCGCCGGCCGCGAGCGCCGCGGCGGCGGAGCCGAGCACGTGACGCTGGACACCTTCATCGCCGAGGGCCTGGCTCAGCCGCACGAGGAGCTGCTCGACATCGACCGTGCGCTCGACGAGCTGGCGCGCCTGGAGCCGCGGCTGGCGCAGGTGGTGGAGATGCGCTACTTCGTCGGCCTCACCGATGCCGAGATCGCCGAGGCGCTGGGCGTCACCGACCGCACCGTGCGCCGCGACTGGGAGAAGGCGCGGCTGCTGCTGGCGCACGCGCTGAAGAGCTGATGTCCGGATCCGGGCCGGCACGACGTTAGGGACTTCAAGATGCTCCGTCCTGCACCCGGTTCGCCGTCTGCGCCGTCGTCGCGGGCTGATCTGGGTGCCGACTGTCACGAGATCAGCTGGTTGCTCGACGCTGTAAGGTCGCTGCCGGCTCTGCCTCCCTGCCGGCGACCTGGCCTCCGCCGACCCCATCGGGACCCGAGAGCTGATCCGCGAGCTCGGGCGCGGCGGCACGGGCAGCGTCTGGCTGGCCGAGTGAATGGCACGAGAACGCGACATCCTGGCGACGCTGGAGCACCCGAACATCGCCCGGCTCTGCGACGCCCGCGTGTTGCCGCTTCGCGCGCGGGTGGCCCTGCTGCTGGATTTCGGCATCGCCAAGCTGTCGCAGGGGTTGCGGCCGCGCGGGCCTTGCCGCCATGAAGCCGCTGCAGGAACTGGCCGACGACTGGCCGCGCCTGAGTCGCCTGCTCGACGAGGCGCTTGAGCTCGAGCCGGCCCAGCGTGCAGGATGGCTGAGCGGGCTGCCGCCCGAACACGCCGCGCTGCGTGACACCCTCGCGCGGTTGCTGCAGGCGGGTGGCGAGGTCGAGACCGGCGACTTCCTGCGCACGCTGCCACCACTGCCGGTAGCGGCGCCTGGCGTCGACGCGCCGGCACCCGGTGCTCGCGTCGGGCCCTGGCGGCTGCTGCGCGAACTCGGACGTGGCGGCATGGGGCAGGTCTTCCTGGCCGAGCGCACGGACGGCGCACTGAAGCGGCAGGTGGCGCTGAAGCTGCCGCGCTTGACCTGGGCCGATGACTTGGCGCGGCGTCTGGCGCGCGAGCGCGATCTGCTGGCGACACTCGAGCATCCGCACATCGCGCGCCTTTATGACGCTGGCGTCGACGAGGCCGGGCGGCCCTGGCTGGCGATCGAGGTGGTCCAGGGCCAGCCGCTGGACCGCCACGCCACGACCCTGGGCTTGTCGCTCGACCAGCGGTTGGCCCTGCTCGAGCAGGTCTGCGCCGCGGTGGCCTATGCACACGGCCGCCTGGTCGTCCACGGCGACCTCAAGCCGGCCAACATCCTCGTCACGCCCGAAGGCCAGGTGCGCCTGCTGGACTTCGGCGTTGCGCGCCTCGTGGAGGCGGAGGGCACCGAGGCCGGCGCCGTCAGCACGCTGCTCGGCCGTGGCCTGACGCCCGACTACGCCAGCCCGGAGCAGCGGCGTGGCGAACGGCTGACGACTGCCAGCGACGTCTACAGCCTCGGCGTCGTCGCTTTCGAGCTGTTGGCCGGCTGTCGTCCCGCGTTGCCTGCCGGGGGCGAGGCCGATGGCGACGAGCCGCCCCGTGCCAGCGAGGTGGCCAGCGACCCGGTGCTGCGCCGGGCGCTGCGCGGTGATGCTGACGCGGTGCTGGCGCAGGCGCTGCAGTCCGACCCGGCGAGGCGCCATGCCAACGTCGACGCACTGGCGCAGGAGCTGGGGCGGCTGCGTCGTGGCGAGCCGGTGGCGGCCCGGCGCGACAACCGCTGGCGCCGCTGGCGCCATCGAGCCTGGCGCCGGCGCGTGCCGCTCGGGCTCGCCGCCGGTGTTGCACTGGCGCTGCTCGGCGGCGCGTTTGCGCAGGCCGCGGTGGCGCTGGCGTTGGCCGGCGGTTTCGCCCTCGCCTGGTGGCAGCGCGACCGCGCGCGCCAGGAGGCCGCGGCCGCGCGCGAGGCGCTGCGCCAGGCCGAGCGGCAGGCGGAACGGGCCGAACGCGCCAAGCGCTTTGCACTGTCGCTGCTCGAAGGCGCAGACCCAGAAGCCGGCGCAGGCGCCGCGACGACCGCGCTGGAACTGCTGCAGCGTGCGCGCGGCGAGATCGAGGCTGAGCTCGGCGGCGACATCGAAGCCGCCACCGAGATGCGCACGGCCGTCGGCCGCGCTCTGCTCGGTCTCGGCCAAGTCGAGCCTGCCCACGAGCTGCTGCGCGCCACCGCCGATGAGGCGGTGCGCTCGCTCGGGCCCGACAGCGCGCTGGCCCAGCGTGCACGGTTGCACGAGGCTGAAGCGCTGATCGCGCGCCAGCAGGTCGATGCCGCGCTGGCGCTGATCCAGCCCATCAGCAGGCGTACCCGAACCAGTCCCGAGCGCGCCGCTGAGCACGCGTTGGCCTGCAGGCTGGAGGCGCTCGCGCTGCTCGACGGTGGCCGCGGCGACGAGGCGGTGGAGGCGGCCGAGCGGGCGGTCGCGGCAGCGGCGCAGCTGCCCGGGCGCGAAGGCGCGGTGGCGCGCCTGGCCGCGCTGTCGGAGCGCGTCAACGTGCGCATGACCACCGGCCGCCCATCCAGCGCCGAGGCCGTTGAGGCGCTGGCTGCGGCCGAGGCCCTGCACGGCGCGCGCCGGCCGCGCCCGGCGCCGATGCTGGCAGCCCGCGAGGCCCTGGCGCTTGCCCGTGTGCGAGAAGGCTTTGCGGCCGAGGCGCTGGCCGTGCTGCGCGACATGCCCGGCGACTGGGCCGCGCTGCTGGGCGCAAGGCACCAACGCGTGGCCACGTCCTGGAACCTCCTGGGCAACGCGCTGGTGTCGCTCGGCGACGAGATGGCGGCGCTCCAGGCCTTCGAGCAGTCGGTCGCGGTCAGCCGCGCCTGCTACGGCGCGGTGTCGCGCAGCACGGGACTGGAGCTGACCATGGTCGGTGGCTGCCTGTTGAAGCTGCGGCGCGATGACGACGCGGCGGTGGTGCTCGCCGAGGCCGTGACGGTGCTGGTGGCTGCGGCCGGTGACGACCACGCCCGCACCACTTACGCGCGCGAGATGCTGGCAGTGGCCCTGGCGCGCAGCCACCGGATCGCCGATGCCTGGGCGGCTCTCGAGGCGTGCCGCCCGAGCGCGCTGTTCGCCTTCGACGCCGCCCGCCACGGTCTGCGCCGCGCCCAGGTGCAGCTGGCCGCAGGGCAGGCCGACGCGGGACTGCACGATCTGCAGGCCATGATCGCGGCCTGCCCCCAACTGCCCCCTGACATCCAGGCCCTGGTGCGGCTCACCGAAGGTGAACTGTTCGCCGCGCGCGGCTACCCGACCGAGGCCGCCGCGGCGCTGGCGGCGGCCGAGTCGTTGGTGGCTACTCGCTGGGTGCCGCACTCGGTCATGCTGGCCGAGATCCGCCGCCGGCGTGCCGAGCTCGAGTCCGGCCTCCCGGCGCCGCAATCCCCAGTGGCGCGCGGGTGATGCCAGGGGCGGGCATGATTGGCGGGATGAAATCCGTTTCCGCCTTGGGTGCCGGCGCCGCCTGGACACTGCTCGCCGTCGTGGCCCTCTCCGCGCTGTCGCCGGCGCGCGCGCAGGGCACGACTACTTCTGCCGCCTGCCCGCCGCTGCTCAACCACACCGCTGCCCGCCTGCAGGACGACAAGCCGCAGAACCTGTGCCAGTACGCCGGCAAGGTGCTGCTGGTCGTGAACACCGCCAGCTACTGCGGCTTCACCTCGCAGTTCGAGGGCCTGGAGGCGCTGAACGCGAAGTACGCCGCACGCGGCCTCGTCGTGATGGGCTTCCCGAGCGGCGACTTCAAGCAGGAAGACAAGGACGCGAAGAAGACCGCCGAGGTCTGCTTCAACACCTACGGCGTGAAGTTCCCGATGTTCGCCACCGGGCCGGTGCGCGGCGCCGACGCGCAGCCGATCTTCAAGCAACTCGCCGCCGCCACCGGCCAGCAGCCGAGCTGGAACTTCAACAAGTACCTCGTCGGCCGCGACGGCAAGGCAGTAGCGCACTTCGGCAGCATGACGGGGCCGACCAGCGGCACCATCACCGCCGCCATCGAAAAAGCGCTGGCGCTGAAGTAAGAACTACTTCAGCGACTCGATCAGGTCCACGTACTGCTGCATCGCGTCGTCGGCGCTGGTGCCCTTCACGGCGGCCCAGGCGTCGTACTTGGCGCGGCCCACCATGTCGGTGAAGCCGGGGCGCTTGCCCTCGACGTCGCCCTCGGTGGCCTGCTTGTACAGCGAGTAGATCTTCAGCAGCGTCATGTTGTCGGGCTTTTCCGGCAACTGCTTGCTGGCGACGACGGCGGCTTCGAACGTGGCTTTGAGATTGGCCATGGGGGCATCCGGGAGAGTCTGGTCTTGACGATGGCCATGCTACACAGCATCGTCCGCCACCCTGGGGCCGAGCCAGGCACCCGCAGCCGAGGAGAAACCCGATGAACGGCGTCGCCAGCACGCCGCAGACCAGCCCCCCCGCCGGCCTGCGTTCCGAACGCATGTCGCGCGTGGACACCGCCTGGCTGCGCATGGACAACGACGTCAACCTGATGATGATCGTCGGCGTCTGGCTCTTGACGCCGGCCATCACGCTGGCCGCGCTGCGCGAGCGCATTGCCAGCAAGCTGCTGCAGTACGACCGCTTCCGCCAGAAGGCCGTGGTCGACGCGATGGGCGCCAGTTGGGTGGACGACGAGGCTTTCGACATCGAGAACCACGTGCTGCCGCTGCGGCTGCAGCGCCAGCCCGGCGAGAGCGAGCGTCAGGCGCTGCAACGCCACTGCGGCGAACTGGCGACCACGCCGTTCGATCACCAGCGCCCGCTCTGGCAGTTCCACCTGATCGAACACTACGAAGGCGGCAGCGCGATGCTGGCGCGCATCCACCACTGCATCGGCGACGGGATTGCGCTGACCAGCGTGATGCTGAGCATCACCGACGGTGGCAGCGACCCGCCGAGGCGCCGCCGCAAGGCAGCGGTCGAGGACGACGCCGAGCACGACTGGCTCGCCGACGCCGTGCTCAAGCCGCTGACCGACCTCACCATCAAGGCCATCGGGATGTATGGCAATGGGGTGGGCAAGTCGATGGAGGCGTTGGCCCACCCGACGCAGCCGCTGCTGTCCAGCGTCGGCATGGCCAGGAGCGGCCTGCAGGTGGCGCAGGACGTGGCGGCGCTGGCGCTGATGGCCGATGACTCGCCGACGCTGCTCAAGGGCAAGCCGAGCGGGCGCAAGGTCGTGGCCTGGAGCGAGCCGATGCCGCTCGAGGCGGTCAAGTCGATCGGCAAGGGCCTGGGCTGCACCGTCAACGACGTGCTGCTGGCCTGTGCCGCCGGCGCCATCGGCGGCTGGCTGGCCGATCAGGGGCAGGACCCGGCCGGCAAGGAGATCCGCGCCATGGTGCCGGTGAACCTGCGCCCGCTCGACAAGGCCTGGCAGCTGGGCAACCGCTTCGGGCTGGCGCCGCTGGTGCTGCCGGTGGGCATCGGCAACCCCATCGAGCGCGTGTATGCCGTGCACCGCCGCATGGCCGAGATGAAGGGCAGCTACCAGCCGCTGCTGGCCTTTGCCATCCTCAGCGTCACGGGCTTGTTCGTGAAGCCGGTGCAGGACGCCGTGCTCGGCCTGTTCTCGAAGAAGACCACCGCCGTGATCACCAATGTGCCCGGCCCCGGTACGCCGCTCAAGTTGTGCGGCAGCACGTTGCGCCAGACCATGTTCTGGGTGCCGGCCTCGGGTGATGTGGGCGTCGGCGTGTCCATCCTCAGCTATGGCGGCGGCGTGCAGTTCGGCCTCATCACCGACGAGAAACTCTGCCCCGCGCCGCAGCAGATCATCGACCGCTTCGAGCCCGAGTTCGAGAAGCTGCTGTGGCTGTCGATGATGCTGCCCTGGGCCGGCGAGCCCGACTTTTGAATCCATCCATGACTGCAGGAGCAACACCATGGCCGTGAGCGTCGAGATCGACCTGGGCTACGAGTTCACCGTGAAGGCCGCCTTCGACGAGGTCTTCGACGTGCTGTCCGACGTGCCCACTTCGGTGAGCCACTTCCCGAAGGTCGACCAGCTGGTCGACCAGGGCGGCGGCGTCTACCGCTGGGAGATGGAAAAGGTTGGCACCGCGCAGGTGAACATCCAGACCGTCTACGCCAGCAAGTACGTGTCCGACCGCAAGAAGGGCAGCGTGATCTGGACGCCTGTCAAGGGCGTGGGCAACGCACTCGTGGGCGGCAGCTGGAAGATCAGCAAGGCCAAGAAGGGCACCGCGCTCGAGCTCAAGATCGCCGGCACCGTGGACACACCGCTGCCGGGGCTGATGAAGATGGTGGTGGTGCCGGTGGTGAAGAACGAGTTCGAGGGCCTGGTCGAGAAGTACATCGACAACCTGATCAAGCGCTTCGGCGGCGAGGTGGAGTGAGCGGCTGAGCCCACCGGGGCTCAGGCGGACCCGTTCGTGCCGAGCCCGCAGAGGCTCAGGAGAACCCGTTCGCACTGAGCCTGTCGAAGTGCCCCGGCGCAGGCGCCAGCCACATCACCAGGCCCGCCACCGGCTGCCGCTGCTCCAGCCGCAGCGTCGCGCGCGCCTCGCGCGCATGCGCCACAAGCCCGTGGCGCGCCGCCAGCTCGCCCAGATGGCGCGCCGAGTGGGCGTAGCGCGCGGTAGCGCGCAGTTCGAAGTCGATGCCCGAAGGGGCTTCTTCGATGCTGAACGCAAACACCCCGCCGGGCGCCAGCACACGCCGCACGGCGGCGAACACCGCATCCAGCACGCCGACGTAGATGAAGACATCGGCCGCCAGCACAAGATCGACGCTGCCGGCGGCCTGCTGCTGCAGATGCGCCAGCAGCTCGGCCTGGTGCAGCCCGTCGTAGGCGCCGGTGGCGCGGGCGCGCTCGAGCATGGCCGCTGAGACATCGAGACCCTCGAGCCGGTCGACCAGCGGCCGCACGACGCGGCCCACGAGGCCGGTGCCGCAGCCGAGGTCGAGCGCGCGCGCGTAGCGGCGGCCCACAAGGCCGCCGAGCAGCAACTCGGGGGCGCTGTATTCGAGCTCGTCGAGGTGGCGGTCGAAGTCGGCCGCGTAGCCATCGAACAGCGCCTCCACATAGCCGGGCGGTGGCAGCGGCGGTGCCTCGGCGTCGTGGGCACCGCGCAGGCCGGCCAGCAGCCAGCCCGCGTAGGCGGCCTGGTCCGCGTTCTCGCCCAGCGACTGCGCCTGCTGCAGCGCCTCAGCAGCGGCCTCGAAGCGGCCCAGGTCCTTGCGCAGCGATCCGGCCAGCAGCCAGGCCTCGCCCCAATCGGCGTGGCGCTGCACCAGTGCGTCGGCCGCGACGGCGGCTTCTTCGAGCCGGCCCAGGCGGGCCAGACACTCGGCCTGGCGCAAGGCCGCGCGAGGCTGTGCGGCGGAGCCGATCGCGGGCAGGGTGAGCAGCCGTGTGTAGGCCTGCAGAGCCTGGGCCGGTTGCGAGTGGGCCAGCCACGCCTCGCCGAGGTGGGCCCAGGCCTCGGCGTGCGTGGGAGCGGCCTCGGTGGCCTGCTGCAGCAGCGCCAGGGCCTCGCCGGCGTGGCCCTGCGCCAGCAGCGTGGCGCCCAGGTTCGTGAGCGTGGACGGCCGGCCGGGCAGGGCCGCCAGCGAGGCGCGGTACTGCGTGGCTGCCTCGTCCAGCCGGCCGGCCTGCTGGGCGGCCAGGCCGGCCTCGAAGGCCAGGCGGGCGGTGTCGAAGGCGCTGGGTGGCATGGCCGCGGATTGTGATTGCCCGGCGCGACAATGCCGCCGTGAACGAGCCGACACCTGCTGACGACCCCGCGCGCGAGCGCTTCATCGAGCTGCTGCGCCAGCAGCAGCGCCAGGGCGGCTGGCTCAAGCTGGTGCTCTCGGGCCTGCGCCCGGCTGCCGGCGCCGAGGCTGACCTGCAGCGCGTGACGGTGCGTCCGGTGCAGCTGCGCGGCGGCCCGGTGCTCAGCTTCGTCAGCCGCCACGCCACCAAGGACCTCACCCACAACCACGCGCCCGATGAGGGCCTCGCGCTCATCGCCAGCTGGCTGGGCCGGCGTTTCCGCCACGCCCACTTCAGCGGCAGCGACACCGAGGCCGAGCTGCGCTTTGGCAAGCGCGGCAGCGGGCATCTGTCGGTGAAGCCGATCACCGCCACCGCGGCCGACGCGCTCGCGCTGGCGCACGACCGCGCCAAGCAGCGCCCGCTCGAGGCCGACAGCCCCTACCTGGCGGCACTCGGCCTCACCACGCCCGAGGGCCAGCCGGTGCCGGCGATGGCCCGCAAGTGGAAGCAGATCAACCGTTTCGTCGAGATCGTCTCGCAGGCGCTGGCACGCACGCCGCTGCTGCAGCCAGGCGCCGAGCCGCTGCGCGTGCTCGACTTCGGCGCCGGCCGCGCCTACCTGACCTTTGCGCTGCACGACTGGCTGCGCCGCCAGGGCCTGACGCTCGATGTGCGCGGCATCGAGCAGCGCGCCGACCTCGTGGCCGAGGGCAACCGCATCGTCCAGGGCCTGGGGCTGCAGGGCCTGGCGATGGTGCAGGGCGATGTCGGCGACGTCGCCGCGGCGCCCGAGCGCTTCGACGTGATGATCGCGCTGCACGCCTGCGACACCGCCACCGACGCGGCCATCCACCGCGGCATCCGCGCGGGCGCGCAGCTGATCGTCTGCTCGCCCTGCTGTCACAAGCAGCTGCGCCCGCAGCTGCTCAGCCCGGGTCCGTTGAGGAGCGTGTTCCAGCACGGCATCCACGCCGAGCAGCAGGCCGAGATGCTCACTGACACGCTGCGCGCGCTGCTGCTGCAGGCCAACGGCTACGACACGCAGGTGTTCGAGTTCGTGGCGCTGGAGCACACGCGCAAGAACAAGATGATCCTGGCGGTGAAGAAAGCGGCCGAGGCGCCGGCCGAACGCGCCGCAGCACTGGCCGAGGCCGACGAATTGCAGCGCTACTTCGGCATCCGGGAGCAGGCCCTGCGTCGCTTGCTCGAGGTCTGAATCGCGTTGGTCTGCGTGCGCCGCGCGCGGCGGCTTTGCAGGTTCAGCCCGATTGCTCGGCCGCCGCCAAACCGTGGCTGAAGTGCTCGCGCATCAAGCGCGCCGCCGCCTCGGCATCGCCCCCCACGATGGCCGCCATCAGCTCGCGGTGCTCGGCCAGGCTCTCTGCCAGCCGCCCGCGCTTGAACAGCGAGTGGTGGCGGTTGAGCTTCATCACCTTGCGCAGGTCCAGCGCCACCTGCTCGGCCCAGCGGTTGCCCGCCAGCCGCAACAGCGCCAGGTGAAAGCGCTCGTTGGTGGCGAAGAAGGCGTCGCGGTCGCGGAGTTGGCTCTCGAGCTGCTCGTGCAGCGCGCGCAGCTCGGCGCGGGCGCTGTCGTCGGCGTGTGCGGCCACCTGCGCGGCGGCGTCGCTCTCCAGCAGCGCCAGCACGTGGTAGACCTGCCGCACGTCGTCACGCGAGACCTCGGTGACGTAGGCGCCGCGCCGCACTTTCATCGTCACCAGGCCTTCGGCGGCCAGCACCTTGAGCGCCTCGCGCAGCGGCGTGCGGCTGATGCCCAGCTCGGCGCAGAGCTTGAGCTCGTCGATCCAGCTGCCGGGCTCGAGCTGGCGCGCAAAGATCTGCTGGCGCAGGCGCTCGGCCACGTCCTGGTACAGGGCGCGGGGGCTTAGCGGCGCGGGGGCGTTCATCGGCGGCGGGGTCCGGGACGGGCTGGGGTCAGGGCGCGGAAATTCATAATTATTCTGCACCGAAGCGCGGAGATGCCGGCGCCCGGGCCCGCTTCTCGGTGCTTTTCACCGATGACGGGGCCGTAGCCTTGCCCTGCAAGAACCGCGGGTCCGCCAGGGGCCCGCGCCTGGCTTGCCGAGCTGCAACGCCCGCTCTTGGAGGCACCTGATGAACGAACACGACGTCGAAGACCTGTTGCCGCACATGCGCCATGTGCTGTCGGCCGAGCGGGACCTGCACGAGCAGACGCTGACCTGGAGCCTGATCGAGGCCAGCTCGGCCATCGGCTGCCCGGTGCGCGCGGAGTCGCTGCTGCCCACGCTGTCGGCCACGCGGCTGCGCTTTGGCTCGCTGCAGCGCCGCCTGGTGGGCGCGCTGGCGCGCGAGAACATCGGCGCCCTGGGCGACGAGCTCGGCGAAGCCGGCCAATGCACCATCGACATCCTGGTGCGCAACCTGTTCGAGCGCACGGCCGATGTCGGCTTCCTGGCCACCGACGCCGTGCTGCGCGACTTCTGCCTGCTCGATGCCGCTGCCCGCGCGGGCGAACGCGCGGCGTTGCTGGCGCGGCTGCGCGAGTACCGCGCCAAGTACAGCGTCTACGACGACGTGATCGTGCTGGCGCCCGACGGCGAGGTGCTGGCCCGCCTGGACGAGGACGCGCCGGTGGGCCTTCGCTGCACCGATCCCTTCGTGGGCCAGGCACTGGCCCGTGGTGGCTACGTCGAACACCATGGCCGCAGCAGCCTGGGCGCAGACGACGCACTGGCCCTGCTGTATGCCCACCGCATCGACAGTGGCCGCGGCGGCGCGGCTGGCGTGCTGGTGCTGCGCTTTCGCTTTGCCGACGAGATGAAGCGCATCTTCGAGGGCATGGCCGGCGCACGCACGGAGATCGCCCTCGTGCTGATCGACGACCAGGGCCGCGTCGTGCTGAGCAACGACGACAGCCACGTGCCGGCCGGCGCCAGCCTGCGGCCCGTGGAGCCCGGCGCGGTGCGCCTCACCACCTTTGCCGGCCGCGAGTACCTGGCCATGCGCTGCCCGGCACGGCCCTACCAGGGGTACCCGGGCCCGGGCTGGCATGCGCAGGCCATGGTGTCGCTGCTGGTGGCCTTCCGCTCGCAGCGTGGCCTGGAGGCCAAGGCCGCAGTGACGTTGCGCAACGACGAAATGCGCAGCATCCGCGGCGAGGTCGAGGCCATCAACCGAAGCCTCAGGCGTGTGGTCTGGAGCGGCCGCCTGATGGCCGAAAACGAGGCCGGCACCGACCGAGCGGGCACCGCCGCCCTGAAGGCCGTGCTGCACCAGGTGACGCTGGCCGGCGCCCGTATGCGCGACCGTGTCGGCAGCGCCATCCACGATCTCTACCGCACCGCGCTGGCTCGCACCTGCCGGCAGGCGCAAGAGATCGCCCGCCTGGCGGCGGAACTGATGGACCGAAACCTCTACGAACGTGCCAACGACTGCCGCTGGTGGGCCTTGTCCCCGGCGCTGCGCGAAGGCCTGGCGCAGCCGGAGCTGCCCGGCTCGGCCGAGGCGATGGCGCGCACGCTTCGCGAGATCCATGCCCTCTACACCGTCTACCGGCGCCTGGTGGTGTTCGACGAGGCCGGCATCGTGCGCGCGAGCTCGCTGCCCGAAGACGAGGCCACGCTGCTGGGCCAGCCCATCGAGCAAGAGTGGTGCCGCCAGACTCTGGCCCTGAGCGACAGCCAGCGCTACGCCGTGAGCGGTTACGAGGCCACGCGCTTCAGCGACGGCGAGGCCTCGTACGTGTACCTGGCGCGCATCGTGCACCCGCAGGGCGGCCGTGCCGTCGGGGGTATCGCCATCGTCTTCCATGCCGAGCGCGAGTTCAGCGCCATGCTGGCCGACGTGCTGGGCAGTCGCGAAGGCGTGGCCGCATTCGTCGACGCCCAAGGCCGCATGCTGGCGTGCACCGAACCGTCCTGGCGCCGTGGTGCGGCGGGCGGCGACCGCTGGCCGGTGGCGCTGAACGCCGAACTCGCCGAGCACGAAGACTCGCACCACGCGCAAAGCGTGGCCCTGGCGCGCGGCTACCGCGAGTTCAAGCGCGATGACGGCCATGACAACGGCGTGCGCGCCGTGGTGCTGCTGCGGCTGGGCCGCGTGGAGCGCCGCCGGCGTGCGCTGTTCGATCAGGTGCTGCAGGTGGCGTCGCGCAGCGGCAGCCGCGAGGGCTGCCAGGAGCTGGCCCTGTTCCAGGTGGGCCCCTCGCGCTACGCGTTGCCGAGCCTGCAGGTGCGTGAGGCCTGCGGCGCCGAGGGCCTCGTCCGCCTGCAGCGCGGCCCCGGGTTCGTGGTGGGTCTGGTGGCCGCGGCGTCGGCCGGTGGCGCCATGCTGCCGGTGCTGTGCGCCCGCCGCCTGTTGGGTGCCGAACAACCTGCGCGCGAGGGCGACGGCCTCGTGCTGGTGCTGGCCGATCCGGCCGACCCCGGCCGCGCCGGTTTCGGGCTGATGGTGGATGACGTCAACGCCGTGCTCGACATCCCGGCCGCCGACGTGCAGGAGATGCCCGCCGCGCTGCGCCAGTCGGCGCCTTGGCTGCGTGCCGTTGTGCGGGTGCTCGAATCGGGAACCGGCGCCGACGCGAGAGCCGAGCGCACGCTGGTGCAGTTGCTGGACGTGGCGCCCTTGCGTCGGCTGGTCGACTCCTCCGGGCCGGCGACGGTGCCCGCGACCGCCTGAACCTGGCGCGCCGGCACACGGCGGCCAGCCCGTTGTCAGGCTGCTGCAATTCATAATTATGGATAATCAGGGCTCTGTCTTTTGCCAGCGAGTCCTGCATGTCTTCAGCCGAGCAACGCCCCGGAACACCCGCTGCCGCCGAGCTCGAGGCCTGGCGCAAGGCGGCGGCCAAGAGCGCCCCGGGCGGTGATGTCGAGGCGCTGAACTGGGTCACGCCCGAAGGGCTGGTGGTCAAGCCGCTGTACACCGCAGCCGACGTGCAGGGCCTGCCACACGCCGACACGCTGCCCGGCTTCGAGCCCTACGTGCGCGGCCCGCAGGCCACGATGTACGCGGTGCGGCCGTGGACGATCCGCCAGTACGCGGGCTTTTCCACCGCCGAAGACAGCAACCGCTTCTACCGCCAGGCGCTGGCCGCCGGCGGGCAGGGCGTGAGCGTGGCCTTCGACCTGGCCACGCACCGCGGCTACGACAGCGACCACCCGCGTGTGGTGGGCGATGTCGGCAAGGCCGGCGTGGCCATCGACAGCGTCGAGGACATGTTGATCCTGTTCGACGGCATCCCGCTCGATCAGGTGAGCGTGAGCATGACGATGAACGGCGCCGTGCTCCCGGTGCTGGCCGGCTACGTGGTGGCGGCCGAGGAACAGGGCGTGAAGCCCGAGCAGCTGAGCGGCACCATCCAGAACGACATCCTCAAGGAGTTCATGGTCCGCAACACGTACATCTACCCGCCCGAGCCTTCGATGCGGATCGTGGCGGACATCATCGAGTACACGGCACGCCACATGCCGAAGTTCAACTCCATCAGCATCAGCGGCTATCACATGCAGGAGGCCGGCGCCAACCAGGCGCTGGAACTGGCCTTCACGCTGGCCGACGGCAAGGAGTACGTGAAGACGGCGGTGGCGCGCGGCCTGGACGTCGACGAGTTCGCCGGCCGCCTGAGCTTCTTCTGGGCCATCGGGATGAACTTCTATCTCGAGATCGCCAAGATGCGAGCGGCGCGCCTCCTGTGGTGCCGCATCATGAAGGGCTTCGGCGCGAAGAAGCCCAAGAGCCTGATGCTGCGAACGCACTGCCAGACCAGCGGCTGGAGCCTCACCGAGCAGGACCCGTACAACAACATCGTGCGCACCACGGTGGAGGCCATGGCTGCGGTGTTCGGCGGCACGCAGAGCCTGCACACCAACAGCTTCGACGAGGCCATTGCGCTGCCCACGGAGTTCTCGGCCCGCATCGCGCGCAACACGCAGCTCATCCTGCAGGAAGAGACGCACATCACGAACGTCGTCGACCCCTGGGCCGGCAGCTACCTGATGGAAAAGCTCACGCAGGAGATGGCCGACAAGGCCTGGAGCATCATCGAGGAAGTCGACGCTCTCGGCGGCATGACGAAGGCGGTCGACTCCGGCTGGGCCAAGCTGCGCATCGAGGCCAGTGCGGCCGAAAAGCAGGCGCGCATCGATTCGGGCGCCGACGTCATCGTCGGTGTCAACAAGTACAAGCCGAAGACGACCGATCCGATCGAGGTGCGGGAAGTCGACAACGTGCGCGTGCGCGAAGGGCAGATCGCCTTGCTGGCGAAGATCCGCGCCACGCGGGATGGCGCCAAGGTCCAGGCCTGCCTGGCCGCGCTCACCGACGCTGCGCAGAGCGGCCAGGGCAACCTGCTGGCGCTCAGCATCGATGCGATGCGTGCGCGCTGCACCGTGGGGGAGGTGAGCGATGCGCTCGAAACCGTGTTCGGCCGCCACCGCGCCGACATCCAGAAGGTGACCGGCGTGTACGCCGCTGCCTACGACAGCGCCGAAGGCTGGGCCAAGCTGCAGGGCGAGATTGCTGCCTTTGCCGGCGAGCACGGCCGCCGCCCGCGCGTGATGATCGCCAAGCTCGGCCAGGACGGCCACGACCGCGGCGCCAAGGTGGTGGCCA
>Ga0068877_10001620_pt1 | contig 18415 bp, 18 predicted proteins | sample NOAtaG_FD_66437 | JGI IMG/M metagenome (GOLD analysis project Ga0068877, IMG submission 66437) | Freshwater lake microbial communities from Lake Erie, under a cyanobacterial bloom - NOAA_Erie_Diel6S_1000h metaG | ecosystem: Environmental > Aquatic > Freshwater > Lake | place: USA: Ohio, Lake... | reverse complement strand
CGTCTGATCCGTCTGATCCGTCTGATCCGTCTGATCCGTCTGATCCGTCTGATCCGTCTGATCCGTCCGATCCGTCTGATCCGTCCGATCCGTCTGATCCGTCTGATCCGTCTGATCCGTCCGATCCGTCTGATCCGTCTGATCCATCCGATCCGTCTGATCCGTCTGATCCGTCTGATCCGTCTGATCCGTCTGATCCGTCCGATCCGTCCGTGTTCAAGGAGTTTCTCGAGCGTGTAGCAGTGATATGAACGGAATCTGTTCTTGATGTTGATTGCCGGTGCGACTAGAGAAAGCCTCCGAACCATGGTGCCACTCTGATCGAGGAGGGCTACGGCAGGGGGCCGAAATGAGCGATCGAGGGGCATTTGTCCATCACGACCCCCTGTGCCCAAACCTCTAGGACCAGGCTACCCTTAGAAGAACCAACCTTGAGGATCTGAGCGCCAAGGACTTGTTTTCTTCTCCTGCTTTAAAAACCTGACAGAGCTTGTAGGAAGTTGAAGAAATCATCGTGCTCTTGTTCAGGCGCGATTGTCCGGCTGTCCGACGGTTCAATTTTTCGTTTTTTCCAGTCATGATCAGCGGGGTGCGGCTAATTAATGTTGGTGGACCATTTCGATTGGGCGGAGTTGAGAAAGCATCAACATGGACGAACGATTCCAACAAGCGATTCGCAACTGGACGCTAGCGCAACCGGCCGTTTCAGCCTATGTGTCGGCAGTCGTTCGAGATTTTCGGGACCGCGATGATGTGCTCCAAGGGATTTCCGTTGCCGTGCTCGAGTCGTTCGCTTCCTATGACCCTGCTCGCCCCTTTACGGCCTGGGCGATGGGAATCGCTCGAAATCATATGGGGACTTACCTGCGTGAACGTAAACGCAACCGCCTGATTTTCGATGCCGACACGGTTGAGTTGCTAGCTGTAGCATTCGAACAGGTCGACTCGGTTCAAACTCGAAAACTAGATTTTCTTCAGGATTGCCTCGCAAAGCTCGAGGGTCAGGCGCGCCGGTTGTGCGAACTGCGGTACCAAAATGACCTGAAACCGGCAGCGATCGGATCGCTTCTTGGTATGGCTCCGAATACGGTAGCCAAGTCGCTACAGCGCATCCGGGATCGGCTGCGTGAATGCATCGAGCAACGGGCAGTTTTAGAGGGAGGCCAAACGTGATCCCTGATCCTCGTCGGCTTATTGATGGCTACTTCGATGATGCGTTAACCGTCGATCAGCATGAGGAATTGATCGCTTGGATCAAAGCCAATCCAGGCAATGCTCGCATTTTTGCTAAGGAAATGCTGCTTCACGATCGTTTGCGAAACATCCTAGTCGCGCATGAAACGCCAGTTGCCAACGGTCCGTCAGCCACTATCGAGTCGCCCGTGGGTTTGTATAGAGGCACATGGTTGATGAGTGTACTTACCAGAACGATGGCGGCCGCTGTATTGCTTATTCTTGGGCTCGCTACGCTGTGGTTTAGTATTGGTACGCCAAAAGCATCGGCCGCGATACGTGAGTTGGATCGAATCATGGTCAGCAGTATGAGGTCGAGAGATCGGACCTTTCAGATCGTGGTTGAAGACATTACCACCGAACGCCCAGGGAATGGATCTGCTAGGGCTGAATCACAGCGACCACCTAAGCCACCGTTGGATAGAGCCACATTATACGTTCGTTCGGGTCATCAATTTGTGCTCCTGCGCAATACCAAGGATGGCTTACCGTTTGTCACGGGAAGCAACGGCAAGCAGAGCTGGGCGATCAACCCGCGAGGGCCTGTCAGAGTCAGTGCCGACGTGCATCGCTTTGATCATGATCTTCCAGGGCACGAGACTGCGGTACCGCTTTCAAATCTTCATGACGGACTCCAGCAGCTAAAGATTGCCTATCACCTTACTTTTGCGGCGCTGGGTCCTGAAGAGTACGAGACCGAAAAAGGACATGAAGTTCGTCAATTGTCGGCTGTGAAAAAACGGGATCAGCGTGGGCCTCAGCGAGTAGAAATCGTCTACGACGCGACCACTGGCGGCATTCTGCGAATGCGTTTCGTTCAGATGCCCTATGGCCCCGACCGTTTGGATCTTCGTTTATCGCTGGTCAGTGAAGAGGAACTGTCGTCTGACTTCTTCGAACACACAAGTCATCACACGCCGGATCGAAAGATAGAAGTGGAGGACTAATGATGAAGCGGCTGATTCCCATAACAGTAATACTGATCGCGCTGCTTAGTTCAAGCGATGGCACGGTTACGAGCGGCGACTGGAAAGCCAAGAAGGTCTCATGGGGACCAATAGATCGCGATACGAAGAATCCACGCATCGAGAGCATCGCAGTTCCCGATCAATGGTTCGCAGTTGACTTTGATGACAGCGCATGGGGCCAAGCCAAAGAGTACACCGAAAACGAAGTTGGTCCCAAACAGCCTTACTTCGATAGCGACTTCAAAGGCGCCACGTTCATTTGGTCAGATGACATCGCTCTCGATAATGTTGTTCTGTTTCGCTATATGGTGAAAGCGTCTCCAGATGGCAAAGAGCGAATCGACTTTCGAAATCTGAACAATATTGTCCCTGAAAATCCGCCTCGCGGTCAGGGTCGACCAGGACGTGGCTGGCAAGGTAGAAATGAAGGAGCTAAGAAATGACGCCTCGTTACGATGCAATTCTTGTTACGCTGCTATCCGTGCTCTTGTTGGCTACCAACGTCAGTAAAGCTGGCGATAAACCCAACATCATCTTCATGTTGTCCGATGACCAAGGTTGGAACGGCCTTTCCGTTGCGATGCACCCTGAGATGGCGGGGTCGAAAGGCGAGATCTTCCATACGCCGAATCTGGAAAAGCTCGCAGTGCAAGGCATGCGATTTTCATCAGCCTATGCACCGGCGCCCGTTTGTTCGCCAACGCGGATTAGCATTCAGACTGGGAAGAGCCCTGCACAGCTTCACTGGACCAAAGCGGCACCAGCGGTCCCGGGTCGCAAGCTGATCGAGCCTCGGTTAATCAAGGACTTGAGTAAAGACGAAGTGACCATCGGCGAATTATTGAAGCAAGAAGGATATGCCACCGCTCACTACGGCAAGTGGCACATCGCTGGCGGAGGCCCCGGCGCTCATGGATACGACGAACACGACGGCGACACTGGAAACGAAAACGCTTTCAAGTTCACGGACCCAAATCCAGTTGACATCTTCGGCATGGCTGAGCGCGCGGCCAAGTTCATGAAAAAAAGCAAACTTGCGAACAAACCTTTCTACATTCAGCTTTCATGGAATGCACTTCATGCAGCGGAGCTAGCCAATAAAGCTACGCTGGCCAAGTACGAAAAGCTCGCGACGAACAATTCAAAGCAAGCGGCCACAGCGGCCATCACCGAAGATCTCGACTCGGGAGTTGGCAAAGTGCTAGAGGCTGTCGATCAATTGGGACTGAGCGAGAACACCTACATCATTTACATGTCTGACAACGGTTCTGGTGGTGGTGGGCGTCGTGGTGGACTAAGCGGTGGCAAAGGTTCCGTTTGGGAAGGCGGTATTCGCGTGCCGCTGATTGTACGAGGACCGAAAGTTACCGCAAATTCATGGTGTCATGTGCCAGTTGTTGGTTACGATTTTCATCCAACCTTATGCGCCTTGGCTGGTGTTCCTGCGAAGGAATTGCCCAGAGACATTGAAGGCGGTGACATCACAAGCTTGCTTCACAATAACGGCGAAGGCGCTGTTAATCGCCATCGCGAAGAGCTTGTCTTTCACTTTCCTCACTATCAAAGTGACGATGGCCCACACTCAGCGATTCGACTTGGGGACCTCAAACTCATTCACTTCTATGAAAAAGATCGAGTCGCTTTGTTTGATCTTACAAAAGATATTGGCGAACGAAACGATTTAGCCGAACAGAAGCCACAGGACACTCAATTATTGAAAGGTCTCTTGGACCAATATCTGACCGCCATCGATGCTCAGTTGCCTACCCCCAATCCAAACTTCGATCCCTCCCAGCCAATTGCGCCGCGTAAAGGTGGCAGGAATGGGAAACAAGGAGCAGACAAGAAATGATGTTACGATATTATTTGCATTGGTTGACAATCGCTTTCCTACTGATCGCTGGAACGGTCTCCCGAGCCCATGAAGGCCACGAACACGGTCCGGAAGATCCTAGCGTGCGAGTGTGGACATTCTCAGACACCGGTGCCCACATCCACGGTGCTTACATCGTCTCGCGCGACGGCAAGGTGCAAGTGCGCCGCACGGACGGAACCGTCATCTCTCTTGAGATTGAAAAGCTAACAACCCTGGACCAGAAGTGGATTGAGAGAAAGGTGGCGCAGGTGAAGGAGATCAACGAGAATACAATGCCAATCAATGGCACAGTGAAGCTTGTGGTAGCCAATATCCCCGCCAACCCCACAGTCGCTGAAACTTTCGAGCCATTCGCAAAACTAAATGCCATCAAGTATCGACAGGACGAGAAGTTCTTCTACGTCGAATCGAATTCGATGCCAGACCATCGGATGATGGTTGGTATCACCGCATGGCAACAGCAAGTTCCGATTCCACAACCTTACTTCGGTGATAACGCATGGCGAATTCCACTTGAGCCTGTGGTGGCCAAGAATCCGCTCTCGGCCAAGTCCCATTTCTTTCGTGGCGCGATTGCCTTGGCTGCGAACGGAGTACCCATTTTCAATCCTATCAAAAATGATGGTCGGACCGATACCCTCTTGGCAGGTGAGTTAGACGAGTTCGGCGGCCACTGTGGTCGTGGCGACGACTACCACTATCACATTGCACCCACGCATTTGCAAGAGCTCGTGGGCAAAGACAAGCCGATTGCCTACGCGCTGGATGGGTATCCTATTTATGGATACACCGAACCGGATGGTTCCGATGTCCGTGGGCTCGATGAGTTCAACGGTCATTCCACACCACAACTCGGCTATCACTACCACGCTACAAAGACGTATCCATACCTCAATGGCGGGTTTCACGGAGAAGTCAAAGAAGTGGATGGCCAGGTCGACCCACAGCCGCGTGCTGGTGGGGTGCGGGAAGCATTACCACCACTGCGTGGAGCAAAAATCACAGGTTTTGAGTCGAAAGAAAATAAGAGCTTTAGCGTCAAAGTCGAGGTAGGCCGCGAGACTCGGTACGTAAATTATGCTCTGAACCAGGACGGTTCGGTCAAGTTCGACTTTATCGATGGCAACGGTAAAGTCAAGACGGAGACGTATTCGCCGCGACAGAGAGGCCCTGGTGGTGGTAATGATCGACCGCCACGCAATGGGCCACCGCCCCGCGATCCTCCCCGCAGAGATCCACCGCCGCCTGCGCGCAATGTCGTCGAGAAGCAAGATGCAGCGTCCAAAAAGGCCAAAGAAGGCTTCGTCGTATCAAGTAGTGCGATCGGTCAGGATGGTCGTATCTCATCGGAATTCACTTGTGATGGTCAAAACGCATCGCCGCCGCTGGAATGGAAGGATGCACCGGCTGGGACCAAATCTTTTGCGATCAGTCTTTGGCATACCGCTCCGGATCAAAAGAAATCTTATTGGCTCGTCTACAACATTCCCGCCTCAGTCAATCGTCTAGCGAAGAATGACAAAACCACGGGTACTGTCGGACTAAATGACAAGAAGAAGGCAGCTTATGACCCAATGTGCTCGAAAGGACCAGGTGCCAAGACATACCATATCACTGTTTACGCGCTGTCTGCCGACGTAAAGATCGCTCAAGGTAGCGACAATCGCGATGTATTTCTAAAGGCGATCAAGGACATCACGATCGCCGAAACGACACTTGATTTTGTTTACGAGCGAACGAAGAAGTGATTTTGGCCCTAGCTTCCGGAGATTCCCAACGAAGCGTGGTGTCGGAATTGCATTCACCATTGAAGTCCACCATTGGCAATGATCTTTATAATCTTCTGCGAGGATAAAGTTGATGAACAGATCCCATTCTAGGTCGGTTTGGGCAATCGTCTTGTGCATACTGATACCAGCCAACCTCATGTTTGGTGCAGCGACTTGTCACGGCCAATCTGACCGAAGAGAGGGCGGTGGACGGAACGGTGAGCAACGTGAGGGGGCGACGGACAGGGGAGTTCGTGGCAAAGGTGGTAGTGGCAAAGGTGGTAGTGGACTAGGAAACTATACTGAGCCGCCTCCTGCCAACAACGTACCGGATCACCTTTATAACATCATACTTGGTAGGCCTAACGATAAAGGAGTATCAATTCGCGCACTGTTTCATCGCGACGCAGACGCTCTTCTTGTTTACGGCAGCGAGTCGGGTAAGCTCTCAGAGCGGACGCCCTTGGTCAAGTTCCACGCAAGGGAAACGCATGACTTTGTCTTAAGCGAGCTTCATTCAAACCGCCGCTACTTTTACAAGCTGGTCTATAAAACGGAAGATGGCTCTGAACAGTCATCTGATGAGTACTCTTTTCATACAAGGCGTGATGCGGGTAGTCCATTTGTCTTCACGGTGACGGCCGACTCGCATTTGGATGAGAATACCAGTGGCGAAGTCTACCTACGCACATTAGCTAATGCGTCGTTGGATGCTCCTGACTTACACTTTGAACTTGGCGATACGTTCATGACTGGAAAATACGTCAAGCCGGAATTGTCTGAGCCACAGTACTTGGCACAACGTTACTACCTAGGCAGCCTCTGCCACTCCGCTTCTCTCTTTTTCGTTTTGGGAAATCACGACGGTGAATCAGGTAGCCGGGGGTCGACGGTTTGGGCCACTCAAACGCGTAAGCGCCTGTTTCCCAATCCTGAACCCGATCGTTTCTACACTGGCAATCATCAAACCGAGCAAGTCGTTGGCTTGCCTCAGAACTACTATCAATGGAAATGGGGTGATGCCCAGTTCATTGTGCTCGATCCGTTTCGCTACACGACGCAGCGCGATCGCAACGGGAGCAATTGGCCTTGGACGCTCGGCGAGCAACAGTATCTGTGGCTCAAGTCCTCACTTGAAGAAGTAGAAGCCAAGTACCGATTCGTTTTCATCCATCACCTTGTTGGTGGATCGCCGATCAACAACCGCGGCGGCGTTGAGGTTGCTCGGTTATGGGAATGGGGTGGCAAGAACACAGAGGGTGAAGATGAATTCGCCAACCAACGCCCAGGCTGGGAAATGCCAGTTCATGACCTGCTTGTCAAGCATGGTGTGTCGATCGTTTTTCATGGACACGATCATCTGTTTATCAAACAGGATCTCGATGGAATCGTCTACCAAGAGGTTCCACAGCCTGGGCATCCTCGTTCCGGGAATACGAATACAGCCAAAGAGTATGGTTATCTTAGTGGCGAGATTCAGAGCAGCTCCGGTTACATTCGCGTCCTAGTCGGTCAAGACAAATCGCGAGTCGATTACGTCCGAACCTATTTACCCGCAGCGGAATCACAATTCAAGAGAAATGCTGATGTCAGCTACTCTTACATCGTGAATCAAGCCTCAGTTGAACACTAAGTGATCAAAACGGTTATCTGTTTAACCATCGCAATTGGTAGATCCATTGTCCCCAATCAATCGGAGCCTGAAGCCACCGTCGCCGCTCGGACAAACAGCCGAAACCCCCATGACGCCGCCGCTAGCGCGTCGGACCGAGCTATTGGGGACAATAGCTCTACACTCGATGGCTTGTTGGTAGATCGATTGTCCCCAATCGATCGGAACCTAAAGACACCGTCGCCAGTGGGACAAGCAGCCAAAAACCCTAAGACGCCGCCGCTGGCGCGTCGGACCGAGCTATTGGGGACAATAGCTCTACACTCGAAGGCGGTTAATTAGACGGATGAAAATCCAGAATTCCACTGCAGTCTGATCCGTGTTACTTAAGAAGCTCTTCGATATGCGCAACGAGCAGTTCGCGTTCCTCTTGGTCAAGCCACACATAGGAACCGACCAGTTCGCCTTTCGCGTCGACCAAACAAAAGCGATCCGGATGGCCGCGTTTTTCGACTCCAGGTAGAAAAAACATCTCTGAACCGATCTTGATGATGTTCTGGAGTTCACCGGTCAGGAACAACCATTGGTTGGGGTCCGCATTGAAACTATCGGCATAGGCGCTTAGGACCTCGGGGGTATCGACTTCCGGGTCGACCGAGATGCTCAGGAGCCGGATGGGTTTGTCTTTGAATTTCGACTGCAAGAGACGCATTTCACCGCTTTGTCTTTTGCAAGTACCAGGGCAGGTCGAGAAGAAAAAGCAGACCACATAGGGTTGTCCAACCAAGTCTTCGGATCGCACTTTCTGCCCACTGCGTTCGGTCAGTTCGAAGGAGCGGGTCCAGTTCGGTTCAAGCATAGCCGCCTGCCTGAGTTCAGCCAGGGAGCGACGATTTCCAGGGTCTCTTGTCGGTTGTGCATCCTGATCGAATTGCGCATCGGAGCCTGCTCCGGTCGATGCTTCTGGTTCGAGTGTGGCCGTCGGAGCTTCGCGTCCAGACATGACGCGCCCCACTTTGATTCGAAGCATCGCTGCGGTGGTTCCGATGACTATCCCCAGGAGGACCATAAGCAATTGAAAAACTCGACGGTTCATAAGCTTCCTCACCTCTATTGCAGTTCCCCTTTTTGCCTTCTGTGCACCAGCACAGTTGCCAGGAATCCCATGGCCAAGGCAAACCCTAGCGTGACCAACCAACTCGCTTGCATCGTAGGGATCCAGTCAATGCGGACCTGTGCGGTCTCTAATCCCAATGTGTTTTTTGGAGTACACAGGTGACGGATCCCCGCGACGATGTAGCTCATTGGGTTGCATTGCATCATCAGTTGCAGGATCCTCTGTCCGATGGGCATACCGTCGCTTTGGGCTGGGATGGGAAAGAACGCACCGCTCAGAAGCCACATCGGGAGCATGACCATGTTCATCGCCGCATGGTAGCCTTGGGTACTCTCCATGGGCCAGGCAAAGCAAACTCCCATCGCTGTCAGAGCCAGCGCCGCGACGAACAGGAACACGGGCAGCACCAGCAGGTTTGGCCCCAAGGGGACCATCCCGATACCGATTGCCAGCAGAAGAAAAAAAATCGCTTGGGCCCAAGCGATTGCAGCTCCTCCGAGCGACTTGCCAAAGGCGATCCCCCAGCGCCGAGCTGGCGAGACCAAAACGCCCTGCAGGAAACCTTCGCGCCGATCCTCGATGATCGAGATCGTCGAAAAGATCGCCGTAAAGAGCAAGATCAAGGCTGCGGTGCCTGGGATAAAGAACCCCATGTAGCTTTCCTGGGGCCCGGTGCCTTGGAAGGCCCTATGGAAGCCAGTACCAAAGAGGATCCAAAAGAGGATCGGTTGGCCTAAGGCAGCGATGACCCGGAAGGGCTGTCGAAAAAATCGGATCCACTCCCGTTTGGCTAGCATCCAAGCGGCCGGCAAAGACGAGTCCGAGAAGGGTAGGGGCGTCCGCAGCGGGGTGGCCGAGTCGAGTTCGAGATTTGTTGACGTGTTCGCCATGCGTTGTCGGGTCGTCGGATGGTTGTTGGATTGCAAAGAGGTAGGAGTTTACCAGAAAGAACTGTTTCCCGATTGGGCTCGGGCCATATGTTCGCGCAAGCCATGGAGGCCTCGTTTGAGGAGTCCTGCGACGGCCATTTCGGACTTTTGCATCCTTTCGGAGATCGCTTTGATGGACAGTCCGTCGAGGTACTTCATCCGTATGGCATCTTGTTGGGTCGAGGGCAACTGTTCGATGCATGCGGCGAGCAATGCGGCCGATTCACTACGCATCATCCGTTGACTCGGGGAGGACGAATCGGAAGGGATCATCTGCTCGAATTGGCGTGGGTCCGACGAGGAGTTACCCGTCGGGTGGATGGTCACCTCAAGTCTTGCCGAGCGTTTTTGGGTGGCCAAATGCTCTTGGTGGGCCGTCGCGACGTTGTTGCGCAGGATGTGTCGCAACCATGCGAGGAACGACTCGATCGTCTCTCCGCGGAAGGCACCGAAATCCCGAGATGCTTCCAGATAGGTGGCTTGGACGACATCGCCTGAATCCATACGACCTTTGAGTCTCTCATCGAGCTGTCGCTGCGCGATGACGTTGAGATAGGGTCGGAATCGATCCAGCAGTTCCCCTTTGGCCTCCGAGTCGCCTAGTTTTGCGGCGGCTAATTTCGAGTGGGAGTCGAACACGCTTGGGACCAAAAGGGGAAAACAGGTTTGAATTTCAGGGGAATTACTGGGTCGAGACGACTTTGGTTTCCATCGGTGGCGGAGGCACATTGGCGATAGAAAGCACGTAGTTGACCAAGTGCCAAAGGTCTTCGTCGATCAGACCGGGTTCATCTCGGGATTCGACCACGGCGGCCGCTGGCATCGGGGATCCTGCGATACCGTATCGAATTCGACGATACAAATCTTCAGGTGTTCGACCGCCGCGAAAATGCCCTTCGATGATACTCCGGGGCTTCAAAGGCAAGGGCTTCATCCCACCACGTGCCATCAGTGGCAAGAGCGACTGGCTGTCGGTCGGTTGGATCCCGATCTTGGAGGTCCAGTCTTTGGTCCAGTCGTCGTAGTCGGGCAACTGGTTGCCTTTACCGTCAGCGTTGACTCCATGGCATTTCGAGCACGAGGCGATCTCGCTGACGAAAAGTGCCTTGCCTTTCTCGATCGAGGATTTCAATTCTTCCTTGTTCTCCTCGGTTTCTGTTCCCACCAGGGGGAACGAGGGACGTGGAAAGTCTTCGACCGCATCGGCCGATTGGACCCATCGGTCGGCGATTTCGGTGAGTGCATCCGAGGCGTTCGAGAGTTGCCCTTCGAGTACGGATTTCTCCGCGAGGGGATCGTAGAGGCGCTCGCCTTCCCATTCGGTGGCCGAAAGCTGAATGAGTCTCCGTTCGAATTCACCGCGCAGGCTCAGGAAGACCACATAATCGACGAGGGCATGGATCTCCTGATCGCTCAGTTTGTTGAACAGTGGCATCTGGGAGCCGGACAATCCGTTTCGCAGGACCTTTTCGATGTCCTCTTTGACGGGTCGTGCGGTGCGTGGGGAGGACTTGAACTTGAAGATACCCATGCGGAAATCCCTCGGGTAAGGGTCTTGGCTGGCCGCATTGATCCCACGTCCTTGTCCCGAGCTTCCGTGGCACGAAGCGCACTGCTGAATGTAGATTCCGGGTTCACTCGGAGTTCCGACGGCGATCTTGAGATTCGCTTCGGAGATCAAATCGGCGTAGTCGTCTTCTTTCAGAAGGCTCGGGAGTTTTGGGTCCTCCATGGTCCCGAACCATTCGACCAAGAGATTCTTGCTATCTTGGATGGTCGGTTCGAGTTCCCCGTCCTCCTTGCTCAGCCCGATCTCGGTAGCTTTAGCGAACAGGTAGTTCGGCTCGTAGCTACTGGCGATGGGTGTTTGGTCACGGCATCCTGCTTGGGATACCAAGAGGGTCCCTGCTCCGAGCATGAGGATCGCAACGTGGGATCGGATGGAGGCTTTCCCGATAGGATTCATGAGTTTGTAACGGTTCATACGAGACAAAGAGATCGTGGGATTTTGAGCTGGAGTCGGCTAGGGAGCTATCCGACGAATTACTGGAGTTCGCGAATAGCGATATTTCGCCAACGAACATCGAAGGGACCTTGGTCGGCTCCGATGCTATGGACCTGGAGTCCGATGAACCCCGAGTCGTGGGATTGTGCATCGGTGATGTCTTCGATCAACTTGCCGTTGATCCAGGTCTGGATCCGTTTGCCTTTGGCTCGGATGTGGTATTGGTTCCAATCGTCATTTTTCAGGACGGAGTGGATCGGTTGGGTCGGCGAGATCCAGTTGCGTCCGGTGGCTTCTCCGTAGACATATCCTGATTCCCCTGGCGAGGCTTCGATCTCGACTTGGGGACCATGGACACGACCGTTATCGCGTTCGGGAATGCTCTTGGACCGGATTTGCACGCCCGAATTCAAGGCGTTGTGAACCTTTACCTCGAACTTCAGTTCGAAATCCGAGTAATCCTTGGTCGTGCACAGGAAGGAGTTTGGGCTATTTTTCGACGTGGTACCGTGGATCGAATTGCCGTCGATTCGGTAGACCGCCCATCCATTTTTTTGTTGCCAGCCGTCGAGGTTTTTGCCATCGAAGAGGGATTTCCAGCCTTCACCCGAGGGGACCTCTGCGGCAGGGTTTTCATTTCGTACTACTACCTTTTGCTTGTCCGCATCCTGGGCGTTGAGCGGGTCGGTTGCACTCGAGAACCAAGCAGTCGAGAGGCATAGGACGACAATACGGTAGCGTTGGATTTGGATCATGGAGAAGACCTATCTGAGTTCTGAGCCAATGGGCTCTGTGGAAAGGGGGGAACTGCACAGGGGAGGGGGGTGATCAAATTATCGACTTTATTTTATCCAGTTTGTCGATATTCTGCTATGCAGGCTCCGGGCGGGCAGAGAGCCCAAGAGGATTTTTGGTGTTTCTCGTCAGTTTTCCCTTTGTTTTTTCTCGTTGGCGAGGCTTCTATGACCCAGGCATCATCTCCGTTATCTCCGTTATCTCCGCTGGGTGGGTTTCCTCAGACACGTTTGCGACGGATGCGACGCTGGGACTGGGTTCGCTCGATGGTGCAGGAAACCCAACTGAGCGCCTCGAACTTGATCTGGCCTATTTTTGTTATTGAAGGATCCGAGCGTACCGAGCCCATCACCACGATGCCGGGTGTCGAACGCATGAGCATCGACCTTGCGGTTCGAGCCGCCGAGCAAGCTGCGGGTTTGGGAATCGGAGCCGTGGCGATTTTCCCAGTGACCCCTACTCAGAAAAAAAGTCCACGCGGAGACGAAGCACTTGTCGCCGGGAACTTGATCTGCACCGCGACCCGCGCGATTCGAGAACGGTGCAAAGACTCCCTCGGGATCGTTTGCGACGTGGCGCTGGATCCTTACACCACTCACGGGCATGATGGAATCATGGTCGATGACTACATTGTCAACGACCCGACCCTGGAGGTCTTGTGCAAACAAGCGGTTCTACAGGCCCAAGCAGGAGCGAGTGTCATCGCTCCTTCGGACATGATGGACGGGCGCATCGGGGCGATCCGCAAGGCGTTGGACCAAGCGGGTTTTGAGCATGTGATCCTCATGAGCTATGCAGCGAAATATGCTTCGGCATTCTATGGTCCGTTCCGCGACGCGGTCGGGTCTGCAAAGAATCTCGGAGGTGCATCCAAAAAGACCTACCAAATGGATCCAGCGAATACCGACGAAGCGATCCGTGAAGTGGCGCTCGATATTCAAGAAGGGGCTGATATCGTTATGGTCAAACCTGGGATGCCTTATTTGGATATCGTTCGCAGGATCCACGACCACTTCTCGATCCCGATAGCCGTCTATCAAGTCTCCGGCGAGTATGCGATGCTCAAGTTCGCCGCGCAAGGCTCAGCGATCAACGAGGAGGCCTGCGTCATGGAAAGCATGCTTGCTTTCCGCAGAGCCGGTGCCGATGCGATCTTGACCTACTTTGCACCGCAGGTCGCCACATGGCTTGCGAGCCATCCTTAGTGGGCGAATGACTATTGGCTAATCTCTTTGAGCAAAGCTTCGACTCTTGAATCGATCTTTTCAATCGTTTCGCAGTTTTCGATGCCTGAGGGGTCGTCGCTAAAGGAGAAGCGCAAAACCCCCTTGGAATCGTAGAGCTTGTAAAAAGGAACATCGCCGCGGAGGTCAAAGGCCTCGAGGAACTTAGAGCCAGCCCCGTACTCGGGGAGCAGATTCTCAAAGTCGGCTTTTTGGCGCTCCAGGAAGGCTAGAACGGACGGGCGGTCCTTGGGTTCGTTCATACTGACCGAAATAACCGCCAACCCAGCGTCACGGTGTTTGTTGCTCAATTCGACCAGGTGCGGAAACTCTTTGACACATGGGCCGCACCAAGTCGCCCAGAAGTCGACAAGCACGACTTTACCATGGTGCTTGGCGATCCAGTCGGCGAGCGTTTGGTTGCTGCCGTCGACCAGTGCGACTCGGGAGCCCACCTGCGAGTCGCGTTCGCCCGATGGAGAATTATCCGTGAAGCTATCCGCCGACTTATCCGTCGGGATAGCAATTGGCGCTGAAGTTTTCGAGTCGCAGCCTGATCCAAATCCAGTTGCTGTCAGAACAGCCAAGGCCCAGAGGGCCTTGGTCTGGTTGAGTCGTTTCATAAAGAACCTTCAGGAGAGGGCCGACTAGCCTTTATTCGGCTTGATTCCGCATCCGAAGGGTCGGGTCGATTTGACTTCGGGCTGTTTGCCTTGCATGAGCGCTTTGACGGCGTTTTCGACGTGGCCGGTCGTCGGTCCGTCTTGCTTATCGTCGAAGGCACCTTGGTAAGCCAACTTGCCTTCGCCATCGAGAACAAAGACGTGGGGGGTTACTCGAGCGCCAAAGGCGCGGGCTGAGTCACCGGACTTGTCGTATGCGTAAGGGTAATTGATTCCTTTTTCTTCCACGCGTTGCTTCATGGCTTGAAGGTCCTCCGAGGAGTTGACGTTGATCGCGATGAACTTGACGTCCTTGCCGGCAAATTTCTTTTGGAAATCGATGAATCGGTCTTCGTAGGCGATCGATACAGGGCATCGATTGCAGGTAAAGGCGATGACGGTGGCTTTGGTGCCTTTACTATCGGCTAGGGAGATGTCTTTGCCATCGACCCCTTGGGCCTTGAAGTCAGGAGCCTTGGCCCCGATTTCCAGCTCGGCGGCACTGGAGCGACTGAGCAAGCTCGCAGGGGAGAACCCCGTGACGAGGGCAGCGGCCGAGAGAAGACCCAAACAAAATCGGCGATTCATAGCGGTGAACCCTTTCGAAGGTGAGGTGGAACTCAGACGGTCATCATGACCGTCTGAACTACGGCAGGTATACCGCGCTGATTTTAGCAGAAATCCCAGCAGGAACATATCGGACTTGCTCTGTGAAGTTCATTTCGTTTATGAGACTTAGGTCCCGTTCTGGATCGGACTTTGGCTCGACGAGCCAATTTCTTTACGAAGTCGGCCGTATTCAGAGGCTGTATTCAGAGGGGGGTAAAAACACGGAATGAAAACCACTGAATCGCAAAGGGTCTGAGTATGGTTGGGCTACGAAATAGGCAATTCGCGACGTTTTTGACCCTCGCGCTTTTTTCGACCGCCTGGGGTTGTCAATCCAACTCCATGATGAGTACTCCATGGAATCAACCGACGCGAGTTCCGCCGCCGAACGCGCCGAGCAATCTTCCGACAGCCCCCTATTCGACCCCGATGGGGGCAGGAGCCGGGCAAGCGGCACCGAAATCCGTTTCGGCTTATTCGAACAGCCCATTGACCGATGCGGTCGCAGCGGCGCAGAACGATCTGCGAATCGCGACGGATAACGCTCGGATGGCGATTGAGAAATCCGCCAATTCGATCAACAGTGGGGTATCGCAAGCCGGAGCCAGGATCGATCGGGTCGGCAGTGGGGTGGTACAAGCCTCCGGGATCCTAGAATCGTCGTTTCAGGACCCGATCCCATTTCCGCCAATCGCTGTGCCGCCAGCGGCGCCAGTGCCCTCGGCATCGAGCGGATCGAGCGGATCGAGCGGATCGATCGGTGACTCGACGGGCGAGCCTAGTGCCGAGGGCAATTCCCAGTGGCGAAAACCGATTCCCAGGTAGTTTTTTACGAACCGTCGACATCTTGTTGAGTCCTGGTTAGAATCACAGTCGAAATTGATGGCCGCTTGGTGAAATTGGCAGACACGCAAGACTTAGGATCTTGTGCCGCAAGGCGTCGGGGTTCGACTCCCCGAGTGGCCACTGCAGGCCCCCTGTAGCGAGAACGCTTCGCCGGGGGTGATTATCCTGCAAATCAATTTTCAACGAGAAACTCTGGAGCAAATCGGGAATCGACTTGATAAGCGAACTGATTTCCAGTCCGAACAACCCGAGGGTCCGCTTTGCGGCCAGTTTGCGGGACCCAAAGGATCGCCGGCGCGAGAGTCGGATTTTGATCGATGGTGCGAAAAACATTGCCATCGCGCTTCGTAGCGGTATCCGATGCACGGATATCTTCATCTGCCAGAGAGCTTGGGAGGCATCGAACCCAGCCCTTCGTGAGATTTTGCCCCACACAGAGCCCGAGCTTCACGGCAAGGAACCCAGAGGCGATTCGGTCGATGATTCGATCGATGATTCAATTCAGGCGGTCCGTTGGACGCGACTGACCGAGCAACCCATGCAGAAGCTTCAGTATGGGGATCGGGAGCTCCAGGCGATCGCCGTTGCGGTCATGCCAACGACCTCGTTGGAGAGTTTGGCTGATCGGCTTGGTCCATCAGCTAGGGGCCCATCAGCTAGGGGCCCAGAGCGGGAGCTTTATTTGGTCCTGGATCGATTTGAAAAACCTGGAAATCTCGGAGCCGCACTGCGAACGGCCGATGCGGCCGGCGCAACGGCGGTGCTCGTAAGCGATCCGATCTGCGAGGTATGGAATCCCAATGCGATCCGAGCGAGTCTCGGAGCGATGTTTACCGTTCCGATCGCCGTAGCGAGCTCGGGTGACTTGCGCAAGTGGCTTCGCGAACGCTCGATCTGCTGCTATGCGGCGCGGACTGAAAACGGCTCGGACTATTCCCAAGTTCGTTTCGCCAAAAAATCGGCGATCATCATCGGAAGCGAGGCTTATGGGCTCGAGGACCGATGGAAGTCCGAGGAAATCACCCCGGTTCATATCCCGATGTACGGGAAGATCGATTCCCTGAACGCCTCGGTCACTTGCTCTATTTTGCTTTTCGAGCTCATTCGGCAGTGGCAATCGGCTTGAGAGCCCTTTGTATTCTTGAGCGAAATCCTAAGGTTTGGTACTCTGAGCATGTCCAAACCCAATCTCCTTGCAATCCACTATGATCACCCGAAAACCGATATTTCCTAACGTTATCGAATTGAATGTCCAAGCCGGCCACTTGATCGGGTGCAATCTCTATCTGATCTACGACCGAGACGAATGGTTGCTCATCGACATCGGGTACGAGGAGCATGTCGACGAGATCGTCGATCTGATTCGGGATTTGGATTTCCCTTTATCCAAATGCAAGACGTTGCTGGCGACGCATGCAGATGTGGATCATTGCCAAGGGTTAGCCAAGGCCAAGCAGATGCTCAAGACCACCGTAACGGCACATCCAAAGGCAGCGGATCTTTTGGAAAGTGGCGACCGCTTGCAGACCTTCGCAGAGATTCATGCCCAGGGGATCTCCGAGCCGATGCCCAAGGTGAGCGTCGAGCATCGGGTCAAGGATGGAGACCGAATCCAAGTGGGGGGATTAGAGATAGTTGTTTGGTCGACCCCGGGTCATGCCGATAGCCAGTTGGCGTTCCAGTTCGGTAACTTGTTGTTCAGCGGTGACAACATTTATCGCGACGAGGGAGTCGGAGCGATCGATGCGCATCATGGGAGTGACATCCCCTCGTTCATCAAGTCTTTGGAGAGAATTCGCGACTCATCGATCGAGTGGTTGCTTCCGAGCCATGGCCCTTACTTTCGCAGGGACCCTGCGATGATCGACCGAGTGCTCAAGCGTCTCGATGGATACTTGCATCTATCCGATTTCGGCACTTGCGCCATCGATTGGCCTTTGATGAAACAGTGGGAGCAAGAGATTGCCGAAGGAAGATATCCAGGAAACTGACCGTGGGGAGTCTGCCCCGGAGATTCAAAACAACAAGGCACAGCGCACCAGTCGCCCGCGAAGCGAGTGGGAGCAGCTTGTGTCGAACCGCAAGGTGATTCTGGCGATGCTTTTTTTGGTCACCGGTGCGTTGGGGCTGCCGTTGCTCTGGCTCAGTCCAGCGTTTAACGCGACCGAGAAGGTGATTTGGTCGCTGGTCAATCTAGTCTACACGCTGATGCTCATCGGGCTTTGTGTGGTCATTTGCTATTGGGCCTATTCACAAATCATGCATTCGATTTGAGGTTTGGCTTCGATCCGAGCTGTCGGCAGAGATCGGGGGAGGAAGGTTGGATATTGGCCGAGTCTTCAATTCCTGGCCGATGAGCTCGGTCCGAATTTTCCCCTCGAGTCCCCCGAGCCGGCGGACCAAGACGCCGATTTGCTCCTCGATATCGCGAAAAATCCTACCGATTCGGCCCTCGAAATAATGCGAGGCGACCGCCGCGGGGATGGCTACCATCAGGCCCGCAAGTGTCGTTACGAGCGCTTCGTAAATTCCTACGGCCAGAAAATCGGCACGGTTCTGACCTGCGGTGAGTTTGGTCGTATCGTGGAATGCCCGGATCAAACCCCAGACCGTACCTAGGAGTCCTAAAAGGGGGGCGATCCCAGCCCCTAGGTTCAACCAACGGACGTTTGCGTAAGCCCGATCGACTTGCCGTTGGACCGTCTCGCCTACGGCCGCTTGTATCTCCCCATAGGATCGGCCGGCCCGTAACAGGGCGGATTGGACGATCT
>Ga0068877_10001613_pt1 | contig 18469 bp, 15 predicted proteins | sample NOAtaG_FD_66437 | JGI IMG/M metagenome (GOLD analysis project Ga0068877, IMG submission 66437) | Freshwater lake microbial communities from Lake Erie, under a cyanobacterial bloom - NOAA_Erie_Diel6S_1000h metaG | ecosystem: Environmental > Aquatic > Freshwater > Lake | place: USA: Ohio, Lake... | reverse complement strand
ATTCTAGAAGAAAACGGCTACCGATCGGTGAAAGAACCAGCTGCTGGTGATGTCATAATTTACCGCAGCATCGCGGGTAACATCCTGCATACCGCGTTAGTGCAAGCCATACTGAATGACGGGACAGTCTTGGCAGAAAGCAAGTGGGGAATAGACCAAAGGTTTATTCACATGCCAGAGCATCAGCCCTATTCGAGTGACTTCACTTACTATCGAACAAATCGGCGTGACCATCGCATTCTCGTTCATCGTGTAGAAGATTTGGAGAATGCTTCCTTGCTAGACGACTAAACCCTCTTCTTACAAATCGCTTCACTTCGACTGCGGCAATCCTAAGCTTAACCATAAATTGAGAAGATTGATCGCGTTAAAGACCATATGAATAGTGATACACACGATGAGGCTTTGTCGATACTGATAGACTCGCCCGAGCACGATTCCAAACACAGCCAACGGAATCCAACTCAAGCCGTAGCTAATGTGAGCAATTCCAAAGAGAATCCCGCTCACAATCGAAGGCCACCATGGAGGACGGAACTCGCTTATCGTTCCATGATTATCGCCAACGGTCTCGCGAGGATTTTCAGGCGTGGGTTTCAGATCGGTATCGATTCTGGTCGAAGCGAAATACGGATTCTGAAAAAGAGTATCGGATTTAGGGATCGAAGGTGGTTGGAGAGAGTCGTTCCCTTTCGATTCTGGAAAGGGGCTCGGAACCGTGACTTTTCCCGTTGGGATGGCGTTCGATTCTTGATACATTGCAACTGAGCTGTCAGGCCGACGAATCGGGTTCCATCCAAAAATCGCTGCGTTTTTCGTTCTACCAAAGTGGATGGACTCGAACCATCCGATGAGCACTGAACGAAAGAAAAACTCTTCGGCGATTGGAGCGACGATAACCGCCTGCCATGCTACGACTCCGAATAACCATGGAAACTGCTTCATCATCTCGATAACCGGGTGATTGTAAGACACTCCAGTTAATGCATTCACTGTTGCGGACAAGATCAAAAGCAGTGGGAGAGTCATCAAGAGGATCACGATTCCAATCCCAATATCTCTACCAGCAGATCTTGGGTGCCAACCCATGGCTGCGAAACCGCTCTCCGTTCTCCCCCTCATGAATAGGGCAACAACAAAAACAGCAAGCAGTTCTCCCAGAGCAAAAATCCCACTCAGGACGACTTGTCTTGAAGTTAGTTTCTCTGCGGGTTTGCCCTGGGACTGGGAACCGACTTCTGTCGATTCTATTTCAGGGCTATCATCGGTTTGCGAAGTTGCCACTTCGTTAGACGCGCGCGGGCTTGTAAAGGATGCTGCGAACTGGACGAAGATGAGCATCGAAAAGATGAAGATGATTCCAATAGCAATATCAATCAAGCCAAACATGGCGAGGGGCCCGCGCGTGGTGGAGAATTTTTTCCTAGCTCGGAAAAATGCGACGGTAAAGGACCAACACACCAACGAGCCGATGATCAAGCCGAACATGATCATGCCTAGCGCAAAAAGGCTCAACATATGGCTTGGGTTCAAGTCTTCGGGCTTCATGGCTTAGGATTTCGAATCACCAACAATACGTACTCGAGTCCAGACAGGATCGTCAACAAAAGGGCTCCGTAGACCAGGAATAGAGTTGTCCAGACGAGATAAAAAGACGGAGTCGTATACATGAGTTGCCATAGCACTGCGACAACCGCAGCGCACTGCAAGACCATCTTCCATTTACCCATCCACTTTGCCGAGAAATCTCCTCCTTGTCCCTCGATCATTCCTCGCAAACTGGTGACAAGTAGTTCGCGTCCTACAACAAGCGTTGCCATCCACGGTCGAAGTGGACTATTCGCAACACCAACCAACGCGATCATCGCGCCGCAGATAATGATTTTGTCGACAAACGGATCAAGAATCCTTCCGAGCTTTGTAACCTGATTGAATTTTCGCGCCCACCAACCGTCAATCCAATCCGTGCTGGCAGCGATCAAAAAGCAGACCATGCCTGCAAAAAAGATGCCTTGCTCAATCAAGAAACAAACGACCAGTGCGAGCACGAACCTTACGCTCGAAAGAGCATTGGGTACGTTCCAATTCGAGGAGTATGGATTGGCTACTTTGTCTGTAGAACTCATGTCCCCGAATCACCTACCGCTGCGCCGATCAAGTCGTAATCTTTGTAAGAGACAATTTCACAATCAATCAATTCACCGGCACTCAAAGGACATTCTTTTTCACCGGTTACGAATACAGTTGAATCGACATCCGGCGCGTCGCCAAAAGAACGCCCTAGCCATACATTGTTGGCTTCGTCGACAGCTTTATCGAGCAGAACCTCTAGCTTTGTTCCTACTTGCTCTTTACACCAAGCAAAAGCGTTTCGCTGCTGGATTGCCATCAGTCGATTACGTCGCTCTTTCTTGATACGTTCGGGGAGGTGATCTGGCAGTTTGGCTGCGGGAGTGTCCGGTTCGATCGAATACGAAAAAACGCCTAATCGTTCGAATCGAATCTCTGAAACAAAGTCTTCCAGTTCTTCGAATTGTTCTTCCGTCTCGCCAGGAAATCCGGTGATCATTGTTGTACGGAGGACCAGCTTCGGAATCCCTCGACGCAGCTTTGTCACCATCTCGACCGTCTGTTCCTGTGTGACCCGTCTCGACATTCGCTTTAGCATCTGGTTATTAATATGTTGCAATGGCATATCAATATACGGAAGGATTCTATTCGCCGAAGCAATGGTATCGATCAGGCAGTCATCAATGTACATAGGATAGAAGTACATGAGCCGAATCCACTCAACTCCATCGATCTTATCCAGCTCCTTCAACAGCTCTGCAAGTCTGGGCTCTCCGTAGATATCCATACCATAGTAGGTCGTATCCTGTGCCACAATGATGATCTCGCGCACTCCGTTCGCAGCTAGTTTTCTCGCCTCCTCGAGTATCTTGTCTTGTGGCTTGCTCGCATGCTTACCTCGCATTTTTGGGATCGCGCAAAACGTGCAGAGTCGATCACAGCCTTCCGAGATCTTCAAATAAGCGAAGTGTTTGGGTGTTACCTGAAGTCGGAAATCGTCGGACAAAGCTCGGATCGGAGCCGGTCGGAAAATGCTTCGCTGCTCATCCAGTCCATCCATGAATCGGCCGACGATCGTCGAAATGTCGTCTCTTCCGAAAACACCCACCATGCCATCGATCTCAGGTCGAGCTTCCAGCAGTTTTTCTTGTTGACGCTCCGCCAGGCATCCGGTGACAATCACCCCACGAATCTTTCCCTGTCGTTTCAGATCAAGCATCTGGTCGATCGCCTCGAAAGACTCCTTTCTCGCGTTATCGATGAAGCCACAGGTATTGATGACGACAAAGTCACTTTGCTCTGGATTCGGCACTAACTGGTACCCATCTCGTTGCAACAACCCAAGCATTTGTTCGCTATCTACCAAGTTCTTGGGACATCCCAAACTGATAAAAGCATAGGAACCACGTGACGATTCCAATCCTTCCGTTGAAGTTGAACCAACGAGGTTTGGAGCGGCATTGTCGAGATTTACAATCGGTAGAGAACGCATGCGTTGAACGGAAACAGAATAATGAAATGGACATTGAATGACCGCTTCGTCAAACCTTATTGCATTGAAGGTGCGACGGTGCTTTTTATTAGCTCCGATGATAACCATCACGCCGAGTACGGCTAGTAGATAAATCCTACGTAACCTACAGAATCCCAATCCAGTTTCATTTTCGCAGACATTATCGGTCTGGCAAATTGATCCACCCTTTCTGTTTTCATTGACGGAGAGAGTTCCAGGAAAGCCGTTTTTTCCGGTTGTATTCTCGACATCTCAGAAAATAAGCCAGCAAAGTATCCCTCGTCTATTTGACGGCGCTCGGAGAAGTCGATGGAACGAACGTGTTAATGCGTTTTCTTAGTTTGAAAACGCCGTGGCATGGGCTGGCAGGATCGCCAACTCATTCGAAAGGGTCAAGGATGCCACGTCTAAGGATGGACGTCAATAAAGCAAGGAGCTTTGCGGTGAAGAAAACTTGGATTCATGGGCTGGCATTGTCCGTTGGAGTGACGACGCTCCCCTCTGTAGCATCCGCCCAATACACGATTGGTCAGAACAACGGCTTGGGAGCTAGCTCGTTTCAGCTTCCACCATTACCCCCTAAGCCTGGCTATGCAGCACCGCAGCAAACGGCTCTAGTCGCATACGCCCAACAAGGCAATGCGATCGGAAGTGGGGCACTGGAGCATGTGCATGTTCCTCAACAGCTACAACTACCAGCACAACAACAGCCAGTGCAACCATCGCAGTATCAGTCGGATCCCTACGGCATTCCGCAGGCTGCTCAGCCGTATGAGTCAACGAATGCGCCTATCCACTCCCATTCGATGCCGTCCAATACAATGCAATCGAATTCGATGCAGCACAACTCTATGCAGCCATCGTCTCCTCAAACCATCTACTCGACCCCGCCACAGGGTAGCGCTCCGGTGGCTTCGAGCAACTGCCCTGCATGTGCGTCCGGTCATTGCAGCGCTCATGGCACTGGAACTATAGCACCCAGTTATGGAGCCGCCTATGGTGTTGCCGACTATAGCGATTCCAGTTCGTGCGGTAGCTCCGCGATTGCGCTAACACCTTCCGTTGTTTCGCCAAGTCCTTGGATATTCGGCGCTAGCGGGCTGCTGTTCAATCGAGTCGACGATTCATCTCGTAGGCTGGCTTCCAATGGAGGCAATGGAATTATCGATACCAGTGCTGCTAGAATGAGAGCCTCAGGCGGTTTTCAAGGTAGTGTGGGACGGTACTTCGGCTGCGGACGATACGCACTCGTGGGAACCTATTGGGGTATTTTTGGCGATGAACAGGAACGGCTTTATACGCCTGGTGCTGTAGCGCCGATTCGGACGGACTTGCCATTCAATCAATTGAACATCGGTCTTTTGGCTGGGCCCGCGGTACCTAGTTGGTACGGTGCTTATATGCCCGGTGGATCCCCTAGACCCTTGTACGATGTCTATGACAGCGGCAGTACAACTTGGGACGGTAATCCGAACGGCAACATCCCTGCTCAACACACGCAGCGCATTCGACGAGACAACGACATCCAAAATGTGGAATTGAATTTCTTCTCGTTTGCACTTGGAGGCGGTGCACGTCAAGCGTATGCAGGCGGATGTGGAACGGGCGGTTGTGGATTAGGCAGCAGGCTTGGACACGGTTCGCATGGCGGGTATGGCGGAGTTTCAGGTGACCCTTGCGGCTCTTGCGAAACAGCATGTGCTCCTGCCACAGGACCTACCGGACCATGTGCACCATGGTTCGGCGCACAGTGCAGCAAACTGCGACTCAACACCTTTGGTGGTGTGAGATGGTTCCGTTTCGGCGATGAGTTTGAGTATGCCGCTAGCCCAACGAATAACACATTCAATGATGCGAACGATGTCTACTTCAACAGCAACGTGACAAACGACCTTGTCGGTTTTCAATTGGGATCTCTCGGCACCTGGTGCACTGGTTCCCGATTCAATCTATTCGGTGGTACGAACTTTGGTATTTACAACAACCATATTCGAACATCGCAAAGAATTGGAACCGCGACAACCACAGCGATGGTACGAACTCTAGGAGGTGGCGATGTTGCCTATGACTTCAGCAACACAACTGATGACATTGCGTTTATCGGAGAAGGTACGGTCGGAACCGGTGTTCGATTAAGTCGCGGGCTGACAATGAACTTGGGCTATCGAGTGACGGGCGTGAGCGGTATCGCCACAGCGGTTGGACAAATCCCAACAACATTTACACACCCAAGTGAAATCAACTCGATCCACAACGATAGAAGCCTGATTCTGCACGGGGCCGTTTTCGGAGCAAACTACAACTTCTAAAGTGTCTTGACTTTAGGCATAGCAATCGTTCCACAAAAAAAGAAAGCGAGTCGGTCAAAAAAGCCGACTCGCTTTTCTCTTGGAACCATCACTGTTCTACTGGACTCTTTTGCCAAGAGGCTCGTCCGGTTCTTGCTATCGATCTTTGTGCGGTGGCTAGAGGTGCCGTGGCTTTAGCCGTTTGCCGATTTGCCGACTAAACGGTCGATGAGTTTTTCTAGCTCATCTTTTTCGATATGCATCTTTGCGGCAGCCAGCGCGAAGAGTCTTTTCTCGACTTCACTTAGTTGCCCATCCGCTGCCATGATCTTCATCAGATCCGCCAGCATTGCCAACTGCTCTCCTTTTTCCTTCGGCAACTTTAGAGAAGCTTCTTCACTGAGGGCAAACGCTACGGCCTTTCCAAGATCTGCCTCTTCTAGCCCCATCTCGCTACAACGATCGACCAAAAGTGCAATCTCTCGCTCGGACAAAGCACCATCCGCAGATGCCATGATAACTAAGTTCTTGAGATGATCGAGATGTTGCATTTTTGTACCCGTTGTTTCGTTTAGAAAAGGCGCCGTCCTGGCGATTCGTCTCTAGCATAATCAAAACCAGCAAAGGAAATAGGCGGCGGTCAGCAGTTCGAATCCGATCCTAGGAACTTTTTGCATCCCAGGAACGAATCCTGTTAAGATAGGGGCATTATTCATCCTGTTTCCTAACCGAGGAGTCCTCATGACCTTGCCGAATCGTCGCTCATTCCTTTCAACTACAACATCTACCGCTGCAGCGATTGGTGTTACCGCATCCACTGCCAAGAGCTACGGAAGAGTGATCGGCGCTAACGATCGCCTCGGAGTAGGTGTCATCGGCGGTGGTGTCATTGGCAATGCGCACTTCGATGTGATCAACAAACTCAAGGAGTCGAATAACCTGCTTCCAGTTGCCGTTTCAGACTGCTGGATGACACGCGCAGAAGCAGGGAAACGAAAGATAGGGGCCGATGCTGCCTACAGCGAATACAAGCGACTTATCGACCGCAAAGAAATTGATTATGTCGTTGTTGCAACCCCTGAACATTGGCATTGGACCATGACCATCGATGCAATGGACGCCGGCAAAGCAGTCTATTGCGAAAAACCACTAACGCACACCATCCCCGAAGCCCAAGCCGTCGTCAAAAAACAAAAAGAAACCGGCAAGCCGCTCCAAGTCGGAGTTCAAGCGATGTCGGACGATAGCTATATCACCGCGCGAGATGCCATTCGGAAAGGGGTTATTGGTAAAGTCATCCAAGCGCAAATCGAATACGTCCGTCGATACGACTCGAAAAAAGGCCCATGGCGTGAACCCGAACTCGTGGCTCAACATGCGACAAAACCAGCTGACTTGGATTGGAACGCATGGTTGGGATCTGCGAAGAAAACGGACTGGAATCCAAACCACTATTTCGAATGGAGATGCTACTCGGCTTATTCAGGCGGAATCTGCACCGATTTGTTCATCCATCGAATCACTCGAATCATGAAGGCTTGCGATTTGCTCTATCCACGCCGTGTTGTCGGGATGGGCGGAATCTGGCAATGGCCAGATGGAAGAGACCTACCCGATAATATCGAGATGATTTGCGAATACCCCCGAGGAATGACCGTATATGTGCTCGGCACTATGAGCAATCGAGTCGGAATCGATCACCTTATCCGTGGATATCGAGGTACTCTCAAGTTCACCAAAACAGGTTGGGTAGCCGAGGATAAAGATGGCAAGATCTTGGCCGAACATACAAAAACTGGCGGCGAAGATCAGAACTTACACCATACGAATCTGCACAATCACATTCGCAATGGTGAAACGCTCAATTGCCCTGTGGAACTCGGTTTGGCAGGTGTTGTAGCCGTCAATATGGCAAACGAAAGCTGGCGCAGCAGCAAGATGATTGGATGGGACAAAGTCAATGAAAAAATGGTTCCTGCCGATACGCTCCATCTTTCGCACGAACCAGAGGTATAGCCCGCAATTCAAGCGGCACACAGCCAATTGCTAATCCTCACTTGAGTTTTGAGTCAGGGTGGCAGATTGCAATTGCTATCATCGCGTGTCGGGCGATGCTGTCGATCAACCAAAACGATAGAATCGATGTTCGCCCGATGCAGACTGGCCAGGTGGGATCTCCACGAATCCATCACACTTGGCTAATGAAGCAACGTCCCCCGATCCTTGACTCGATGCAACGACTAGGACGCCATCCGATCGTCGCTTGACCAGTCGAAACCAAAGCAAGTCCAGTTTCTTCTCATCCTCGCACTGTACCTTTTCTATAGGTGCAACTTCTTGTTCTGCAATTCCGGCAATCGATTGCAAGAGCGATAAGCCGTAACGACGAAATGTTGTCGCAACACTTAGCGGATTTCCTGGTAAACCCAGGAGGAGCTTCCCCTCGTCTGTCGCCGCTCCCAGCATGGGCTTGCCAGGACGAATCGGGATTCTATGGAAAATGATCTTCCCACCAACTCTCTCGATCGCTTGCGGCACAAAATCCATGTCCCCCATCGAGACTCCGCCTGTCAACAATATCGCGTCGTGATCCACCAATGCTTTGCGGATCGCTTGTTCAATCGATTCTAACGTGTCCCGCACGCGCATCCGACTGACATGAACCCACATGAACGGCGATAACATCGCTTCGAGCATAGGTCCATTCGAATCTCGTATCTGCCAGGGTTCGCACGACTCGCCGAGCGAGATCAATTCGTCACCCGTGTTAATGATGCAAACCCGCACGCGTCGATATACCGTCAGTTGATTTGTATGAGCAAAAGATGCGATACCTGCCATGGTTTGAGGGCGAATGAGTTGCCCAGCGCTCAACACAGAATCGCCTGCCCTCGCATTCTCTCCTCGTTTTCGAATATTCTGTCCTTTACGAAGAGACTCCAGCGGACATTGAAGTTCGATCGAATCGCCGTGTTCCAGACAATATTCGCGTTGAACCACCAGTTCAGCTTCTGCTGGGATGACTGCACCCGTAAAGATCCGAACGGCAGATCCACTTGGCAAAGATATCGGAGCCCTACCGGCAGCGACTGTTCCAACAACCGAAATGTTTCGAGAGGAAACATCGCTCCAACGCAATGCATACCCATCCATCGCAGACACATCCGCAGAGGGACTGTCGAACATTGCTGCGATCGGTTCCGCGAGCACACGCCCGAGTGCTTCTTCAAATTCGCAAGGCTCTGTTGTGGTTGTGCGAATTAAACTGCGAAGCTCGCACATCCAGGCATCGATTCTATCGACGATTGGAAGTAAATTCATTTCATCGATTTTAACCGATCCACCCGGGTTGCGAAGCGGTCAGCCGATCTAAGCGGCTTGCGAGGCGGAAAGCTCTGGATTCGCGATTGGCATCTCGTCGCAATCGCAGCGAGCTTGACAAACCTTAATCCCTCGCCGCAAATTCAAGAAGTGAGCGGCGATAAGTAACAATCCCCCGAGGGGTGTCATCCAGGGTTGTATCTTAGCAAAGACTGCCGATCCCATTCCAGCAAAGGCCAATTCACTTCCCGCCGATTCCGAGGTACTAGCATTGCCGGATGTAAGGTAGTGGCCAGCGTGGTCATGACCAGCATGATCGTGGTCCGAATGGTCATGATGATCTTGGGGGCTGGTTGACGCAAAGGAGAACCCTGGCGTGCCCGATTCGGTGGAACAGCAACTGGAGCAGCAACTATCTGGAAGCAGAAAAGCTGCTGCCAGAATAAGAGCCAGTCCCGATGTCGAAAGTCCCAGCACTCGATAATCCCGATAGCGATGGAACGCTGGCCAAATGGAGATGAAAACCAAGGAAACGCAAACCATTGCCGCTATTTGATGGAATTCAGGGCTTGCCATCCACTCGGTAAACTGCAACGTTGGTAGACAGGCGAGCAGAATAGGGGTGGCGGCGCAATGGACAGCGCATAGCGCGGATGCGGCGATTCCTAATCTGTCTTTCCAGCTACTGCCGCCGTTTTCCATGCTTTTCACTTACTGCCACTCCTGAGGTCGAAACAATCCCCACATGTTATCGAGATCTATCGCTTCTGCAATGAGATTGCAATAAGATTTCTTCCCGGTTTTCCCATACTCGATGAGGCCTATACCATTGGAATCGACTTTAGAGCAAGTCCGAGCGAACTACGAAAACGTTCAAAAACGCGTTGCGATCGCTGCTGAAAAGAGCGGCAGGTCGCCCGAAAGCGTGTCGATTGTTGGAGTTACAAAATATGTCTCTTCCGAGGTGGCTGGCTTTCTCGTGGAATCCGGATGTCGCGATCTTGGAGAAAGCCGGCCTCAGTCTCTTTGGGAAAAAGCCGAAAAACTTGCTGACAATTCGATTCGATGGCATTTGATCGGACATCTTCAGCGGAATAAGGCCAAACGGACGATCCCCCTTTTGCAAATGATTCACTCGATTGACTCCGAGCGCATTTTGGAACAAATCCTCGTCGATGCGTCCTCGCTCCAACATTCCGTTCAAGTGCTGCTCGAATTGAACGTGACATCGGATCCAACTAAAACAGGATTGGCGATGGACGATGCCAAACGACTATTGGAGAAATGGTGCTGCCGCCAATCTGATCAACCTCTATTCGCGAATGTTGTTGGATTGATGGGCATGTCCAGCCTTGGAGCAAACGAGCTTCAAGTTCACGAAGAGTTCGAGTCCATTCGCGTTACAAGAGACAAATGGGCTCAGGAGTTCAATATCGCATTGCCTGTGTTGTCGATGGGAATGAGCGACGATTTTGAAATCGCCATCGAACATGGATCGACTCACGTTCGCTTGGGATCGATCCTGTTTTCAGAGTAAAGGCCACCCGCCTTTTGTACGACTTTGGGACAATAGCCAATAGCCTAGACTTGCGGCATTACTTCTCGGTAGCTTGACGTTTGGCGGAGAATTCAATCTCACCTTCGTTGCCATCGAGGTCGTATTGGATTTTTCCCTTGATCAGGTTTCCGTACGGACGCCCTGAGTAGTCCGCTTTGATCACGCGACCTTGGATGGTGGTTTCCATGTGAAACTCCAAATAGTTTTCACGAATTCGCAGATTGGTTGCGTCGACCACAGTCCCTTCAGCAACCGTGTATTTCCCGAGTAGTTTGTCACTTGATTTGGTGATCACAATCGATGGCTCCAGTTTATTTCCGTCTGCATCAATGACGATGTTCCATTGTCCAACGCCAGGTACCGGAGGGATCCTGCGGTCCACTCTGAGCCGATGCAATCGAGCTAATCGAGAACAGTGCAGCCAACGAAAGGAGTTGGAGAATAGCCGGCATAAACTTTACGTTACGAATCATGGTACGAATCCATCAGGGAGAGGTGGAAATAGGCAACAGACGAAACAGAGGATTGTAGTTACACTTTTTTACGGGACAGGATTGATGTACTTTTCGGAGCGAAGTAGAAATCCATCGACCTCTGTTTTGAACACGATTTTACAAACATCCGATGCCATGAACCGATTCGAACATATTCGGCACAAACCACCGACGGAATTGAAAGGGCCGAGAGAGCTATTGCTCGTATTAGCGCCCATGCGTAGTAACGTCAACCTAAGTCGTATCGTGCGGCTTGCAGGGTGCGCAGGAATCACTCAATTGATCCAATGTGGTCCGGGACGCGTCGATCGTGAAATAGCTCGCGATGCGATTGATGTTGTTAACATCACGCAGCGCCGTTCGCTAGCTCCTGTGCTAGATCAACTCGCCGCCGAAGGATACCAATGCGTGGGATTGGAGCAGACTTCCGGGTCCGAATCTCTTTTTGATTTCCAATTCGTTTCAAAAACAGCGATCGTTATTGGTAGCGAACGTGAGGGCCTCAATCAAGAAGAGTTGAACAAACTTGATCGTGTTGTCGAAATCCCGGTCTTTGGCAAGCCATACTCATACAACGTTGCGACTGCAACAACGATGGCTGTTTATGAATACTGCCGGCAGTTCGCGTGAGTTCAACGCCAATCATCAACAGCAGCCAATCTAAAAAGCATGAGAGATAGGAAGAGCAGCATATGGAAAACGTATTCATAATACATAACCGGTTACTTGTATCGATCGCTGCCATGTCTATTCTATTCATCGGTAATGCGGTTGCTCAGGACTTAGGGAATGCTGGTTCCATTCCGCGACTGGACTCTGTCGAACCAGATCTGCAAGTTCCATCCATCAGCGACATGAAACCAGCTCCGGGTCGACGTGTTTTCGTGTTCGATACCAACAAAAAAGAGAATGGGCTCTATCATTGCCTCTACTTGCCAAAAGACTGGAATCCGTCGCACAAGTATCCACTGTTAGTAGAGTTTGGAGGCAATCAACATAATGGGAAGCTTGGCGATGTCTCCACGGGATTGCCCGAGGATTGCAGCCTGGGGTTCGGGCTGTCTGCCGGAGTTGGATGTATCTGGGTTTCGCTGCCTTGTGTCGATCATTCGGGGACCAAGGTAACGAAAACCTGGTGGGGCGATCCGCCGAATTACAATCCACAACCCACGATAGACTATTGCCTGAAGACGATTGATTCCATATGCGAACAGTATGGTGCCGATCGAAGTCGAATCATCCTTTGCGGATTTTCACGAGGCGCGATCGCTTGCAACTACCTCGGATTGCAGGATGAAGAAATCTCCAAAATATGGAAAGGATTCTTTGTCTACAGCCATTACGATGGAGTGCGCAAATGGCCATTCACACAAAGCGAATCTGGCAATGCAGTCTCGCGTCTAGCGAGACTGAACGGGCGAAAGCAATTTGTTTGCGACGAAGATCTTGCTGGATTGAAGCGGACCGAATCATTGATTTCCCAAGCAGTGAGCGATGGCAGCATCACGTATGCTTCCACCGGATTTCAAAATCACAGCGACAAATGGATACTTCGTCCGTGCCCAGCTCGAGACCAAGCACGAGAATGGCTTGCTAAGGTCTTACAGGATACCGCACCGCAATAACGAAACGTGGTGCCTGCCTCAGGTATGCCAGTCGAACTATTGCCTTGAACTACTGATAAAGCAGCGGGGCTTTCTGTTGTTGATGCCATTGGTTGCATTCTTCCGGCGAGATGCGAAGGTGTTTTACTAATTGTCGTCAGTAATCCGCTTCCTCGCGACTATCTAACTTTATAGCCATCAGCCCAAGACCATAGATCTTGTTTTCCAAGCCGATCGGAATCGAAGCGGCAAACTCCTCAAAATTGAAAGGACGAGCAAACTCTGCTCTCAAAAACTGACTTGTCTCAGGGCTTGGGCACGCTGAAATTGTTCTTAGGCTCTACTCGCTGTCAACGATTGATCACCCAAGTTGTGATCGACATTCGTAGACCAAAGAAGATATCAAGCGTATTTTCCTAGGAGTCGATCCGTCAACCTCGGAAACAATCGGCCTGCCCAGACGAGAGCTCGCCCGCCTATGCTCAAGATCATCTCGCGTTTGGATCGCACAAGTGCAGATACTGCCAATTGCGCGACGCGGTCCGCACTCATGCTCCCAAGCGAACGACTTTTTTCTTGTGCATCGGTATCCACGAGCGAGTCGAAAAACTCGCTACGTGTTGTGCTTGGGCTTAGCATTAGAACATCGATACCTTCTTTAGCTAACTCTACTCGCAACGATTCGGACCAACCACGCATCGCAAACTTCGCTGCGCAATATTCGCTTTTGTTCGGTACCGCTCGATGGGCCAGCACGGACCCTACGTTGAGAATTGCCGGGCGGTTTCCCTTTCGAAGCCATGGCAAACAGTGACGAGTTAACTCAACCGGCGCAAAAAAGTCCACTTCCATCACGTGCCGAAGTCGGTCTTGTTTCGCTGCATCGAATCGCCCAATTGCACCGACCCCGGCATTGTTCACTAGTACGTCGAGTCCGCCCCATTGACTAGCGACCCATTGAAGAATCCCTTCTCGATGTGCGTCGAGCGTCAAGTCGCCTGCGATGATCTGCAAAGTGCCAGGCAGCGATGCGCAGTCGGTTTGCAATCGCTGCAATCGGTCCTCGCGTCGCGCGGTAGCTAGAACACTTGCACCGTGTTGACAAAGTCTCACACAAAGGGCGCGACCAATACCACTGGACGCACCCGTAACCAGGATTCGTGCACCTTTCAGTTGTCGTCTTGCCATAATGGAAAGAGCTTATCTAGGCTCAGGCTACTTCTTCCACATCACCAGCCGCTCCGTCTACAGTTTCGTTCGAAGCAGGTGGGACGGGCATAAAGGTGGCACGATCGGGATCGCGATTTTCGGCAGCGATCGGTAGCTTTCCTGCAATGACCCGAAGATCGATACCCTGCGAAGCTAATTTGCCAGCCGCAGACGAAGGCATCCTACAATGCACCAGCGCATGATCGTCGTTATATTGCTTGGAGATGATTTCAGCATGGTGGGCAAGCCACGCCATCGTTTTTCCATCATCGAGCGGTAGTCGAATCTCCAGTTCTGCAAAATGCTTGGTCAACGCGTCACTAACGGCAACCGAAAACTGGGTTAACCCCAAACCGCTTTTGGCAGAGATCGCAATTGCATTGGGATAACGTGACTTGACCATTTCGACTCGTTCAGCGGCTCCCTCACAGTCAACTTTGTTCAAGACCAACAAAGTGTCTTTCTCATCGATGCCGATTTCTTGAAGGACTTTATAAACGGAGGAGATCTGATGAAGTACGTTTGGGTTGCTGGCATCAGCCACGTGAAGCAACATGTCCGCTTGGCGTGTTTCTTCGAGAGTCGCGCGAAAGCTCGCGATCAATCGGTGAGGGAGATCTCGGATGAAACCGACGGTATCGCTCAATAGCACTGGCCCCCAACCCGGCAGCATCCATTTCCGCGTTCGGGTGTCGAGCGTGGCAAACAATTTATCCTTGGCGACGACCCCTGCGTCCGTCAGGGCGTTCATCAGCGTACTCTTCCCCGCGTTGGTGTATCCTGCCAACGAAACACTGTACATACCTCGTCGCGACGCAACTTCACGTTCTTTCCTGCGTTCGACTTTGGCAAGCTCTAGCTTAAGATCGTGGACCCGTTTTTCTGCTAGTCGACGGTCGACTTCCAATTGTTTCTCACCGGGACCACGCATTCCAACACCCATCGTTTGTCTGGACAAGTGGGTCCACATCCGCTTGAGCCGTGGAAGCGAGTACTCCAGTTGGGCCAATTCAACAGCCAATCGAGCTTCGTGCGTTTGAGCGTTGCTGGCGAAGATATCAAGAATAAGCTCGGAACGGTCAAGGACCTTGATGTTGAGAGCTTTTTCGAGGTTTCTCGTCTGGGCGGGGTTCAGATCATTGTCGAACAAGACGACGTCTGCGTCTTGCATTTCGATGAGCGACTTGAGCTCCTGCACCTTTCCTTTTCCGAGATAAGTCGTTTGGTCTGGGTGTTCGCGTCGTTGAATGACGGTTCCCATGACTTCCGTACCTGCAGTGGTAGCCAACCCGTGAAGTTCATCGAACGGGTCGTCAGATTCAAAATCGTTAGGGAGAATCAATCGGGCTAGAATACTACGTTCACTAGCTAAACTCTCAGAACGATCATGGGTATGCAAGGGTTTTCTTTCTCCGAGTGGCTTTGGTAATACGGCGTTGTGTTTTAACGATTCATTGGAAGCACACAACTGCCAAGATAGGTCGTTTGGGAAATTCACTTCCGGCATCTCTCCTACTCCCTTAGTATATCGAGTCAAGCCATCGGAGGCCCCGGAAAAACGTGAGATCCGGTTACACTTTTATGACAATCGTATCGATTGCACGGAAAATCTGAGGCTAGGGACTCCAGGATTTCCAAGAGGTTCGATCGGACAGGTATTCTTTTGAGAACTTTCCCGCGGGCCACTTCGTCTAATCCGAAAAAGCTATGGACTGGTCCCGTCTGCTGTATACTAAAGAAGAGTCCGAACACTTCATGTCCTGCGGAGTCCGTGGGCCGTCAAAATTCCTACAAACTACAAAGAATGTCCACTACCTCCGCGAATCCTGCAAAGTCGATCAAGCAAGCTACCGCGACGGCCAATGGAACGGTAAGCCGAGAGACATTGCTTGATTATCTGAACGCAGCAGCCAAGTCGATGCGTCGACTCGAGCTTGGGATCGGCGTTGTGGCTTGGCTAACGACGTTGTTGCTCCTATTGGTAGCAGCCGTGTTTATTGATCATTGGGTATTGCCACTCAATACTTTTGCACGGTTTACAGTATGCGGATTGTTGATCGCTTGGACTGCTTGGTGGGTTCCTCGCCGTGTGATTCCACTCCTCTTTCAACCGATCCATCCAGAGCACGCTGCGCGTACGATCGAAAAGCTCTATCCGAGTATGAAGGAGAGCTTGATCAGTTGGCTTCAACTCTCGACGACCGACGACCGCACCCCGCGCGGAGTATTAGCCGTGGTGGCCCGCTTTGCCGCGAGGAATTTGAAAGGTGCCGAGTCCGCTAGTGTTCTTGATACGGGCGCGCTTTTAAAGCTGACCTCGTTCTTCGCCGTCTGCTTGTTTGCATTCATCATTTATATCGTGGCCGCACCCAAGAGTTCGGTTGTTGCGATTTCACGAATCATGATGCCTTGGGCCTCGATTTCACCTGCGTCGCGTGTTGTAATCACGGAGGTCAAACCTGGCACCACCAAAATCACGCAAGGGACCAATCTACCGATCTCGATCGGGACGCGTGGTATGTACCAACAGGATGAGGTTTACCTGCGATACGATTTGTCCGACGGTCAAAAAGTTGGACAAAGAATCCGGATGAAGACCGATGTCGAAGGCCTTAGCTACAGTATCAACTTCGGCGAAGGAATCGGTGGAATTCATCAACCGCTGTCGTATTGGGTCGAAGCTGGTGATGCGGTTGCTGGCCCGTTTGGAGTCAAGATTCAAACCGTCCCAATCGTCGCAGTTGATCGACTGGAATTGCAGTTTCCCAAGTATACAAAACTAAAGGACCGAACGATTCAAAAGGATGGTTCTTGTGAGGTCCCCGAAGGAACTCGACTGCGGATCTTCGCACACGCCAATCAACCAATGGAGAAATCGAGGATCGAATTCGATCCGATTATTGAACGAGGCGTCTTGGTCCATACCTCTGGATTGCTGGATCTCAAAACGCAAGGGACTGAAATTGAAGGGGAGTGGATTGCAAAACTAAACAAAGAGAAAAACAATCCTACGCTTGGCAAGTTCCAGATCAAAGCAACGAACAGCCTTGGCGAACGAAATGATTCACCGGTGATCTATAGCACGAAAGTGTTAGCTGACTTGCCCCCGGTTGTTCGGCTGCAGAGCGAGTTGCCATCGATGGTCGAGCTACCGCAAGATCAAATACTAGAGATCGAAATTCGAACCAACGATCCAGACTATGGATTGACACTCGTATCGGCGATCGGCAAGTCGCCGAACGCGTTGAGCAATGCAATGCCGATATTCGAAAGCACTCTTTTCGAATCCAGCGAAGGAAGCTTTGGCCAGAAAGTCTTGAAGTACGACTTTTCACCAACGGAACTCGGACTCCAAATCAATACGGAAGTCGAGTTCACGGCAAAGGCTTTTGACAACCGATGCAACCCGGGTTCCGACATTCCCGAACCGAACATTTCGTTCTCTTCGCCCATCAAGATCAAGGTTGTTAAGGCCTTGAAACAACCGGCTGAAAACACAAAAAAACCACAGAACACTACGAATAGCTACGAGAAGCCCGAGGGGAAAAATCAAAAGAACCCTCCTCCCCAGCCGAACAAGGATCCTCAGAAGCAGGGCCAAGGAGCGAATTCGTCGCCACAATCTGAGCCCTCGGACCAACCGAACGAGAAGAGCGAACCATCTCAAGCCAAGAATCAGAAGTCGAAGGGCTCCTCGTCTAATGAACAATCCTCCAAGGGTAACGAGAAACCTTCTGACAAGAAAAATCAAAAAGGCTCAGGCTCGTCGGGGGATGGTAACTCCGAGCAATCCGGCAGCGCAGAATCCAACGAAGACCAAGCCGGTGGTTCTGGTCAAAGCGGCAATCAAAGCAAAACGAGCAAGAAGTCGAACGGCTCATCCTCTGGCAGCGGCAACGCCTCGTCAAACGATCCTAGCGATAACGATTCAACCGATGGATCTCCATCTGGTAGTAATCAACCTTCGTTTGAGAAATCTTCTAAGCCAAACAGCAAGCCATCGAGCAGCGACCCATCAAAATCTTCCAATGAGCAAGGATCAGAACAGTCAGGTGCACCGAACCAGGAACAAGGCCGTAACGAAGGAGGCGAAGCCTCGAAAGAAACTGGAGACTCCAGCACCGCCCCAAGCAAACCGGAGCATGATGGTGAGCGATTTGACGCAATCAACGAATTGAGAGAAAAACGAGAACGGGAAAAGCAACAAGGAACTGGGAACAGTGGCAATAGAGATTCATCTTCAAACCAGCCCAGTGGTGCAAATGAACGGACTTCCTCGAAAGAAGAACGGCAATCTAGTAAATCCGAGGATGGTAATTTAGACTTGGGCAACAAGTCTGAGTCCGGCAAGTCTGAGTCCGGCAAGTCTGAGTCCGGCAAGTCTGAGTCCGGTAAGTCTGAGTCCGGTAAGT